>Ga0307514_10005692_pt1 | contig 11028 bp, 17 predicted proteins | sample 16_EM_MG_FD_203088 | JGI IMG/M metagenome (GOLD analysis project Ga0307514, IMG submission 203088) | Populus trichocarpa ectomycorrhiza microbial communities from riparian zone in the Pacific Northwest, United States - 16_EM | ecosystem: Host-associated > Plants > Roots > Unclassified | place... | reverse complement strand
TTAATTCTTGAGTGTGTAAGGGGTTATCCATTGCGCGGCAGAGAGGCGCCCGGATGTGGTCGAGAGTGTGAGCGTTGTCCACGTATTGAAGCTCTGAATACGTTGGCTTACTCCTCGTCAGGACCCCGCTGGTGCCCAGAAGGTACCATTCTCCTAATCTTTTTAGGAATTTGGGGGCTTATGCGAAAACGCAAGTTGAATGCAGAAGTTCCCGGACTCTTAGCTTCTCTATCTAAGCGTCTAAATTTCAGACTGGTTTATATCTCTACGGGTAAGGGTGTCAACTCTTATAGTTAATCAGGCAATACACGTTCTATTCCATTCAGATTACGTTTTTGACGGAACATCACCACCATACACCCCTTCTTCAGCTACAAATCCACTCAATCTCTATGGAAAGTCAAAAAGAGACGGAGAACATGCAATTCTAGGTACAGATGGAGCGAAGGCAATCATCCTTAGAGTCCCGGTCTTGTGAGTGTGTGTGTCGTCAAGAAGGTTATATATCTGCTTCCAACACTATTTCGAATCAAGGTACGGTCCCGCACCCAAAAACTCAGATAGCGCCATCAACGTTCTACTCGACGTCGTCCAGGACCAGTCTGGGAAAACGTACAAAATGGACCATTATGCAACGAGGTATCCAACTAATGTCGAAGACATCTCAAATTTCCTAGTCCGTCTGACAAGTATGGGATTTTTTTTGTTGCGCCCAACAATCTGTTTTCTGAACAACTTTACCTTACTTTAGGACTGAAGAAAGATATTCCGCCCATTCTTCATTATTCGGCAGAGGAACCGTACACGAAATATGAAATTTGTCTCGTCTTTGCAAAAGTTTTGGGCTTGTCTCATAGTCACATCGTCCCAGACGCCGAGCCACCGAGAGGAGAAGCGGTAACAACACGTCCAAAGGACTGTCATCTATATACGAAAGAGACTGAGGATCTGGGTATTGAGGGAGGACTTGGACTATCGTCGTTGGAAGAATGGTGGATCGAAAGGTTGACGTGCAAGCGCTGAGAATGGCTTTGATACCAAAACGTAGACAAGTTCCAGAGACAAAGGAGAATATGAAATTTCGTACACTGTCCAGAACACCATTAATGGGTTACAAGTAGACGGACACAATTGTACGCGAAATTCGAAGATTGCTATAAGTCCTGCCAAGAATAGACGAACATTTACGCCGTGGTTCGAACTTGCATTGGCGGACGTTTCGCGCATACACAAAGAATACCTTAATCGGCACAAATGCAGCCCTGTAAAATATTTAAAGTCTATGATATTCAGAAGGAGGTATTCGCCGATCGAACTTCAGGAGGTAGTAACGATGTACAACAAAAAAATGTGTGGAGCGTGTATGAAAAAAAAAGACTCTCAAATCATTCATTGCTTATACGAAGACACATCTCCGTTCGTTGCTGGAGTGGCGTCTTTCGATCGCGCAAGAACTTCAGAAACTCCCTTCTTTACCGTTTCCAGCAATGGGTTAACGCGATTCTGGACTTCCTTGCTAACACGGGATGCCTTCTCCTGCATAGGGAGATCCTTTTGCTTGACGATGCCAGTCAGTTCACGGACAGTGGTCGAGAGAGCATCAGAAAAATCCGAGTAAGACTGTTGAATTTGGGCGATCTGAGACTGGATATGAGAGGCGGAATCGTGGACGCTTGATTGCAGGGATACCGTCAACTGGCCCGTAGAATGTTGAAGTTTCTGAAGTTCAGCCAGCATATTGTCCGAAAGAGTGTGAATGTGGGTCTGAGCCGACGAGAAAGACGACGACGCAGCGGCGGTAATGGATTGGGCGGTTTCAGAAGCTTTTTGACTGATGACAATTTAAATACGCTGATACCCAAAAGGGGGGTAAGACTTACACAATGACTGATTGAGCTTGGAGGTGTTTCAATTGTTCGTTGGAGTAGACATAGAGGTTCCCCCCAAGAGTCTTAGAAAGTGCCAAGGCACGTTGGTACTGGTACTTGGAATCTTGCGTTGAATGACCCGCGTCCGTATGATTCAAGCGACAGACAGCGCCTTCGAAGATATCAACAATAGGCGCGAATTTCTGCGTTTGGTGAATACATCAAAGAAAGTTATAGCAATCAAAAAAACCTACCTGATCAATTCCCTGAGCAACACTAAGAGCAGGCGTCTTGACTTTATCATCGATTGCCTTGTTAACGCCATCAATAGTGTTGTTCTTGCGCTCTAAAACGTAGTTGACAACTTCGCCAGGTTGGGCGTTGAACGGATAAGGATATCGCGCTTCAACAACATCGACGGCTTTGTTGGCGATACCGTCCAAACTGACAATGAAAGACGCCAACCTGACCTGAATTGGCTCAGTAAGCTTGTATGCGGTGCTCGAAAGTTCCTTGGCGTGAGCGTAAGGTTGGCGAGTGTAGGCGTTTTGGGTCAAGGCGTCGTTGATAGTTTGCAACGACGAAGAGATCATTGGAATAGAGGCGACGCGAGTGAAGATTTTGATTTCTGGGGCATGAGATTGCCCGGTAGTAGCATTTTGTGTCTCTGAAGTGGACATGATGGGAATAAAGGAAAGAAAGAAATAAGAGCGATGTCAGGGTTTACTTCCTTTTACTGTCTGCGTTTCTCATGTGAAAAACTGTGCATTCACGTGATAATATCCAAATTCGGTCCTCGGATTCGGATTTGATTCCGACAGTTCCGTTCATCAGTTCCTGTGGCTGTGGTTTCGATGTCAAAAAGTTAAAACTCTAAGATCTAGGCACCCGGCGCTTGGCTCATTTATCAAGGTTCGCAATTGGAACATATCTCTCGACTAGGAAATGGCCTTATAAAGTCAACTTGAATTACAGGAATGTATTAATCAAACCATCGCCAACTCATGTAATTCTCTCGTCAAGGGGAAAGGAAGTAAAATGGCATTGGATTCTTAGTAATTCCTCGCGAGTAAAGAAACTTGGATATCTTGAAATCAACGGATCAAGCGCCCAATACAATCCTCACGATAAGCAACCCTATGCCGCACTATCTTTAATAGATTCAAAGATAACAATCATGATTGTTTCGTCTTGTCTGATAACGTCTGGCGTAGAACTAAATAAATGTAAATGCTTAGACTTGTAGAAAAATAGAGGTAATGGTGTTGACGTAAAGCGGTAGCGAATCGCATCGGTCTAATCAGAGGTAGAATGGGATACCGTAGACGACAGGGGCTGCACCTGTCAAATATCGAAGTTTACAGCAATCCCGCGATTGGGCTACGGCTTTCACCACCGAAGTTGGGTTCCTAGTCCTATCGAAGGTTTCTTTTGCGATCTCTTCACTATTCAAGCCGAGCTTGTCGAAGACTGCCTGGGTAAGTTTATCAATATCCTTATCCGTTACATCCCACAGATTGGCGACTAGTGTAGGACTAGAATAAAAAGTCAAGGAGGTGAACATATATAAAAACAAGGACCTACCATCCAGCAAGCATGTAATTGTATGGAGTGCCAGTTCGATCAAAATCGCCCAAGTCACGCAAGGCACCGGATGAACAACCCCAGAGCATGGTGGCAGCACATACAGGCAAGCTGCGAATTTTATGTGATCTGACATACTGTTCACCGCCACCGTGGCCAAAGTATCTATACAAATTCGTCAGAACAAAGGCTTAAAACGAGAAGAGACGATTACATGACTAAATCATTTGATTGAAGAGCATCGGTGAACTGCTGCTCGCTAACAGGTCGTCCGATTGTTCCATTCCATCCTATGGCCTTCATACCGCTCGCCCAATTGCGGAAGCGGTCTTCCGTCCGGCCCAAGTCACCACTGGGATTGAGGATAAAGTACCCTTTGCGAGGTTCAACAACAGCGCGATCATTTGAGGGCCGAACGTCACCAGCGGCTTCTCTCTTGCATTTGGCAAAGGCGATTCTGTCATGCAGAAACTGAACACCTGGAATTCTGCTGACACTGCGACCACGCAGGACTGGCAAACTCTCCCATGGGACACCTTGAACATTCTTGTCCAGTACTAGGAAGATGTGCTCGTCAACAACAGAGGACGATTTGAGCGACTTGTTACGTTTGTGTTGTTTTATCGTATATTCTTCCAAGACAGTCCGGAGGTCGACAACGACTTGATCAATGTCGACCTCCGCAATAGCGACAGGAACGCCATGAAACTGATACAAGTCGAGAACGAAATAGACAAGGTCCTCAAGTTCCTCGTCACGACATTTTGGTGAAAGAGTCGAGAAGCACCTGACAAAAGTGTCGTCAAGCTTGAACTGGCTTGGGATGTGGGTTTGCGTCTGGGAAGGATTCTTTCTATGTGTCGCCTTCTTGACGTTCTTATCCTTCATATGAAGATTGCGATGGAAAGCCTTTTCAAATTGTTCGCGGAGTTCCGAGATTGATTCAGAAGGGACATCTGAACGAGGGTTGAGAATAGTCTGGAAGCAAAAGCGTTTGACATCTGAGAATCATGAGATAAAGAAATGTCAAACCTTGAAAGCCCCGAGCCAACAATACTCGATGTTTTCTAACAATTCCTGCATGCGGACATCGAGTTGGCCACGTTGTTTCCACCAATCCGAACGAGCCTTTTCGTCATCAGGCTTAATGTTGATGGCCATCTTGGTAGATTCGTCGCTGGATTGAACAATGTTTTGAAGTTCTTGGAGTGCACCGTCAAACGTGAGATACTCTTCTTCCTCACCACCACCTCCATGGTCTCGTCTCCCTTTGAGCGGTATACAGAATATCAGTGGCGCATCGGTCCTCCCTTCGCCTCCTTCGCGACGACAACAGAACAGTGTGTTTTTGTCAAGGCTCACGCTGATGTTGACGACTGTCCAATTGTTGGGAAGGTTAGCCGTTTCCGATGACGAGAGTGTTGACAGAGTGACATTTTGCGACCAATACTTTTCACGAATAGCTGCCCAATAGTCTTGGATAACCTCACGCTGGTCGTGCTCTTCATCACTGTCTTCCTCCTCGGGCTCAGATAAGGAGGAAAGTAGTTTCCTTCTTTCTAAAGTACGTTGCTTCTGGCTTGCCGTGCAGGTTTCTAATAGGTGGGGCCATTGGAGATCATCTCGACACAGTGACAGAGGAGACTTATGGGTGGTCACCTCTAGCATGTCACGGCGCAACGTCAGAGCGGCAGCCGCATCTACGAAGCGTGAGTGGCGCATAGTAGTTTTTGCGGCGACGTACCCAAAAGAGCAGCCATGACAAAGGGCAAATTCTTCCTTCTGTCTCCAAGCGACGTCTGGAAGGCATAAATCTGGACAAGGGATAAGAGAGTTTCCCTAACTTTTATTATACTCCCCGTCAGTGAGGACATATCAAAGTGAGACCAAAGGAGGTTTTCAACTCTGGACAAAGCGTCGGTTAAATCTAGGGACGGCGCAATTGTCCTCAACTCTCTTTTGCTGCTCATGCCCAACGGAACAGCAATGGCTGCAAGATATCATCATCAATCAGAGTAAAAGATATTGGCAAATAGACCCACTTGACTCTGTAAGAGAACTGAGGAACATGTCTGCATGGAAACGGCCATAGACGCTGTGCAGTGTTAGTTGTGCCATCAGGGAATTTTCCTCGGCCTGCATCAACAAGTCAGACATGAACCGTACAAAAAGTAATTACTGTACTTTGGTTCTAGTCGAATCCGAGAGAGATAGAAACTTCTCTAGCATAGCATCAAAGCGATCACCAACGTCATCGCGTAACAACCACACTGAATAGTATTGCGATGAGAGAAGAAGCAGGGAGAAAGTCGATCACACTCACGTTGTTGAGCAAGGACTGAGGAGAGCAGCACTGGAGCTAGCACGTCTACCTGCGCTTGATGTCCTGGTGATGACACAAGCGACCTTCTGGGGCTACCGAGAAGATTAGTCTATATTATAGAAGCTTGAAGCAAAGTAGACTACAAACCCAAAGGCGAGATGGTCGAATTGTCGGAACGCATTGTTCAACTCGTCCAGCATCGTCAACGTTTCATCGAAAGGTTCGATGGGAACTTCCCCTTTGGTCCTTAAGTTGTATTCCACCTTCAATCGAAAGATATCTGCTGCGTCCAGCCCGGGCATACTTTGTAGAAGATCTGCAGCTTTCGTCAAATTTATGTGCGCATCCTCAGGACGGGCCATGTACAGTTGGATTTCGCCTTGCCTTGCCAGTGCTCGACTGACTACTGCAGGTGCATTCAACTGTTCCGCGAAATCTGCAGCTTGGCGAGCGAAGTATTCGGCCTCTCGTGGGGATCCTTTTAGAAAATAGCTTTCAGTCAGGAAGAGCATCGTAGACAACAAGCCTTCCGAGACGCGCCACTCTAATTCACTTCTCAATGGTCGGTGGCTATCGCGTAGATGATGGGGCTGCTTTGTTCCTTGTCCTGACGTTCCGGGCCCAGAATTAGGTAATGCCTCATTGAGAGATGTCATGTCAAATGGGTCGGCGTCAGAATTACTGGCGGGACGTAGGCGAGATAACGTGTCAATAGCCCGATTCCAGAGCCGAAGAGCCTGTAGGGATGCCTCAAGCGATGCACAGATGTCTCCCTAAAAGACGCTTGTGTTTTCCAATCCAATGATATTGACACACGCATACCTTCACAGATTGGATGATGGCGAAAACATGCGCCGCGGTCGCAGCCATCTCTAGAATGCTAACTCTATTGTGAATGCGTTGCTGGGTTGTTGTACCTTTTTCATCCAACTCCAATTGTTGCGAGAGTACAAGGGCCTCGATATAGACAGAGGTACTAATGACATCCATCAGTCTCTGCGAAGACAGGTCTTAATTTTGATTCCCTACCTCCTCGGTACATCCTCCAAGATGGCGAGCGTCTCAGCGAACCGCAGAAGTAGTCGAACCGAAACATCCAACGATGCTGTGTGTTCGCGTACAACTTCAAGCGCTGGTTTGAAAATAGAAGCAGCCCGCTTGAGCTTTCCAAGGGTAACATATTCATGTGCAAGATCGAGCGAAGCAACGATATACCCTGCCAAGCGAGTCAAGAATCGCAAAGCAAGACCATCTCTGCCACTCACCGTCGCTTTTGTTCCCCAAATAACGTTGAGCAAGTTTTCTCGCCACGTCCAATAAATGGGCTTTAGCTAGAACGAAAGAGAGGAGGCCTAGAATCCGAGCAACATGAACTGCAGAAGAAAGTCAGTGACCATTGATATGGCAAAATCATTAGACGAACCTAAAAGGTTTATGAACCCTTCGAAATCATCGAACATCATGACAGATTTCGCTACTACTGTTTTTCCGTCTACAGACCGTCTAGGAGGAGTATGAGCCGTGTTCATCGAAACTGCTTGCAATTCAATTGCCGAGTTAAAACCTTCGAATGAACGGAAACACTAGTCAATTCTTACATGTCTTAGGTTTCAACTTGGGGGTGACAGGATCGGTAGTGGTATTGGCCTTGATCTTCTTCACATGCACGGCCTTCTTCGGCGCCGCAGGCACTCGCCTTGTTACCCGAGTTGTTTTTGGGGAAACAATTCTGGCTACTTTCGGGGACCCAGCAGACCTTCTGATGAGCTTGGGATTTGCGGAAGTTCTCAGCACTTTGGGATTAGCCGCAGAGCCATCTGTTAGAATCGTGTTTAATAGACGGCAACCCTCTTCAGACCGTTGAGTCATGATAATGTTTTGTTCCGAGTCCGCTCGTTTGTGTGCGTGCAGGGCTATCCACATATGAGCCTCAACCCTATACTGGAGACCAAATTTCATGTGAGAAGAGTCCTTGCCCAATTTCTAATTCCGCATCAGTTCGCATGCTCATTCTGAAAGGGAAGAAAAACATATAGCAACCTGCATTGTACAGAGATATTCAATCTCCCTTGCCATTTCTTCCACACTCACAAAGCCGAAGGTGCATATTGAATTAACAGAATCACGATACACGAGCTCCATGCATCGAATCAGGACTCTCGCCCTTCGAATGGGCATAAACGTTGAACCATCTTCAGCTTTGCTATGGTAAATTTCCAGCACATCTTTCAAAAGTTGGATAGAGATAGCCTGAACACCTTCCTTCCACCGACTGGAATGAAGACTGCAATATTGCCGCTCCAGCAAAATCCCAGCAACGGAAGCATCAAGGTGAGACTGTTTATATTGCAAGGAGGCCGCATTTCGCAGAGTTGTGTGTAATGACACTTCTTCCGGAGGAAAAAACAGCTCACAAGCACCGATGTAGGTCACACGATCAACTAGTGCCATGAGCTGCTTCACAGGGCAACTATCATCGGTTCTGAAAAGGGCGTCGGGTGCCAGCAGATCTGTTTGCGCTTGTAAATCAGAGCATGAATATGGAAACGCAAGAACCGCTCGCTTGAATGCGCCAAATGCTTTCTGCCACAAAATTTCAGTGTCAATGGCTTGAATGAAAAGTGAAAACAACCTTTCGGTCCTCATTCTTTGTGTAACATACACCCAAAAGTTCCCAACGACGATAAAGCTGATCCTCAAGCTGTTTCCACTCCTTCTCTCGAGACTCGGTTGTTTCCCCCGAAGAGCGAGGTAGATGAAGAGCCTTCTCCCCAAGGGTGCAGGAATGAATGAGGAAAGGAACAGCGTTTCCATATCTGGAAGCTTGGTAGAGTGTACCAGCGATGTTGTAAAATGCCCCGGAAACGCATCGAGTATAATTAGCCATATCTATTTCTTGGATGGATGCGGACGAACGGCGGTCGGCAGAGAGGGATTCGAGAATGGTGGTCGCCCGTGAAAGATGTTCAAAAGCCGTAATGAATGTCTTTGGATTGCTGACTTTCAACGTCAAACGAGCCAAAACGAAAAGTGTGTCAATCGAGCGCGTCAGTACGTCCCGAGTCACGGATGATGTGAGAGACTGAAAAGATTACTAAATTACCTTAAAATATACAAAGATAACACATACATGATCTGAGAGGGCGTTTTGCAAGCAAATAACGCAAGCAAGCAACAGCCGGTGCAAGGCGTCTATCTGGGTAGACGACGAAGATACCGGTCGAGATGATGACGTGTAGAGCTCTAGTACTCTGATGCCCAGCCGGCGCAACTTCTCAAGCGACCTGTTCACCTTAGAATAAGTACGATTGAGCTCTTCTTCATCACCCAGGCGTCGTTCGCTTGCTAAAGTCATGGATTTTAAGAAAAAACTTGTATTGGAAGATGACTGGAGGATGTCGGTGCAGGTGCAAATCAGTGTCAGCAGCTGATCATCTGCGGAGAACAACTTGAGCAATTAGTTGGAAAAGCTAGCAGCGTTACAAACCGCTTTCTGCTTCGCATTTGTCGCTCTTCGTGACATCTTCCAATAAAAGAGAAAGTTGAGCAAAAGTATTGCAAAACGTGCTTCCTTGGCGAATGAGTGCTTGTTGGCTCGGATCTTTTTCAAGCGTCGGCTTAACAGGAGACTTGGTTTCTGAGGGCGAATGACACTGAATGAGCGAGTTGATTCTCTGCAGAAGGTATATATCTCCAGCCTACATAACAAAAAGTAAATGAGATAATAATAGAAGGGATATAATTTGTCCCTACTCGCTTCGCAAATGATGACCAATAGTCACAAAAACCAATAAAGCTCTTCCCTTCCTCATCAACAGCCATGAATGTTTCCTTGTCCTGTCTAGTTTCTGCAATCCTGACAAGTTCGGCAAAAGCTCCCAGGACTAAGCTTGTGGCCTGTGCCTCAGGAATAGCCGTTGATGAGATGTTCTTGATAAAGAGAGCGGCGGATCTGTTTGCTTGATCCCAGACAGTATTCCCTTCGACGATACCCGGAGAAGTATGAGCAAGACATTGTAAGGCGTACATCCGCAAAGAAAAGACGGATTCGGAAAAGGTATTAGAAGACGCTTCTTCTACTGATTTCAATTTAGGCGGAGGTTTCGTAGAAACGTTTGGGAAGGAACATAGTTTGTTGAGTGCCGTGTAGGCTCGAGTGAGTAGCGGGTCCATTTGCTTTGTAGGTAGTGAAGAAAAAAGCGGCATCCAGTCAAGCAAAAAATGTGTAGAAGGTGAATTCAGGATCATGGAGAGTTCTTGGATTGAGCTCCTGGTAGAGGCCGCTGCTCGAGAAGCCAAGACGATTGCATACGTGAGATAAGACGATAGGAGATTCAAAACCACAGCGTCAATAATCGAGGAGGTCATGGGAATGGACAGAAGATACAACTTATTCGAATTTCTTAGACATGGTTCACAAGAACCGTTTACGAGAAGACAAAGACGCGGGTGCATTGCTTCCAGCGCTTCCGCAGCTAGATCGAACTATGAAGGTTGCTGAACCGAATGAAGAATATAAGAGGAAATGCAACGCACCATTTCAAGAGCCATAAGTTTTCCAAGCACACTCGCTGCTGCTCTCTCTACATCAACATCTTCAGAAGACATAAGCCTAAGGACGCCGAGATGTTTTGCAGCCTGAGTGGCTGACGAATTTATGGTGGCCAACGTCACTTTTGATAATTCTCCAATGGATTTCTTCCATCCAGATTGAGCTACAGCTGACAATGCCTGCGACGCTGCATTAACCGCATGCATGGAAGCGAGTTTGTCTGCTTCCGGAGATGAAGCCTTTTGTTTCCCTTTCGTTGTCGAGTTGTTGATAACTAATCTCTCGGACAAACCTTTGGCGAGGTTATCAGCGGTAGTTGACACGGTTCCATTGGGTTTTTTGGCCCCTCGAACAGAAGCTGAACGTTTCGATGTAGCCATGGAACTGAAATTGATTGGGAAGTGGAGAAAACCCAGTGAGATCACGTGTAACGCGTTATTTGCAAGTGCTTGAAGTTGAAGCTTCAAGCTTGGGGGTCGGAGATCAAATTCGTCTGCCCGCTTATAGTAATAAGTACTGAATTAGTATTACTATGTTTTTTTTTTTTTGATTCAGCAGATTAACGTGCAACAAGTAAACTAAGTACTAAGACGCACGGGCACTTAGGGTGCCTTTCAACTTTGGGGAGAGCTAGTGATATGTCCTGGGGTCATTAGGTAAGCTTTGGATGTATAGCCGGAAGTATGCTTGTACTGTACCAT
>Ga0307514_10005691_pt1 | contig 11030 bp, 12 predicted proteins | sample 16_EM_MG_FD_203088 | JGI IMG/M metagenome (GOLD analysis project Ga0307514, IMG submission 203088) | Populus trichocarpa ectomycorrhiza microbial communities from riparian zone in the Pacific Northwest, United States - 16_EM | ecosystem: Host-associated > Plants > Roots > Unclassified | place... | reverse complement strand
GGCTTCGCAATGATCGTGGATGCCGCTACCGCAGCCACAGCAGCCGGTCGCGACGCCGCGGGTGCCGCTGCAACCGCCGCGGCCGCAGTGGCAGCTGGTGCAGGGCCGCGCCGCCGCCGGGATGCCCCGTGCCCGCCAGCCCCGTAGCCGACCAGGTTCGGCAGCTCCTTCTCCGAGGAGATGGTCGCGGCGGTGTCACCCACCGTGTCGATCTCGATGGGCTTGGGGGCAACCGGGGCCGCTGGCTCCGCGCCCTCCGAGGCGATGGTGATGATGGGGGTGCCCACCTCGACGGTCTGGCCCTCCTCGACGAGCAGGGCCGCGACGGTGCCGACGAAGGGGGAGGGCAGCTCGACGAGTGACTTCGCCGTCTCGATCTCGACGACGACCTGGTTCATCGTGACCGTGTCGCCGGGCTTGACCTTCCACGCGACGATCTCGGCCTCAGTGAGGCCCTCGCCGACGTCGGGGAGGAGGAAGTCAGAGTTCGCCATGATGGATCCTTCTCAGTACGCCAGGGAACGGTCGACGGCCTCGAGCACACGGTCGACGTCGGGAAGGTAGTTCGCCTCGAGCTTCGCGGGCGGGAACGGAACGTCGAAGCCGGCAACGCGAAGCACGGGAGCCTCGAGCGAGTAGAACGCCTGCTCGGTGACGGTCGCGGCGACCTCGGACATGACCGAGACGTGCCCGGGTGCCTCTGAGGCGACGACGAGTCGTCCGGTCTTCTGCACAGAGGCGACGACGGGTGCGTAGTCGATGGGGGAGAGGGAGCGCAGGTCGATGACCTCGAGGCTCGTGCCCTCCTCGGCCGCGATGTCGGCGGCCTGCAGCAGCACGGAGACCATCGGTCCGTAGCCGGCGACGGTGAGGTCGGTTCCCTCGCGCACGACCCTGGTCGAGTAGAGCGGCGTGCCGCTCGCATCGAGGTCGACATCGCCCTTGGGCCAGTAGCGGCTCTTGGGCTCGAGGAAGATCACGGGGTCGTCGCTCTGGATCGCCTCCTGGATCATCCAGTAGGCGTCGTGGGGGTTCGACGGGCTGATCACCCGGAGGCCGGCGGTGTGCGCGAAGTACGTCTCCGGGCTCTCCTGGTGGTGCTCGACCGCGCCGATGTGCCCGCCGAAGGGAATGCGGATGACGATCGGGAAGGTGGTCTTGCCGTCGTGGCGGGAGGTGAGCTTGGCCAGCTGGCTCGTGATCTGGTCGAAGGCCGGGTACACGAAGCCGTCGAACTGGATCTCGCACACCGGGCGGAATCCGCCCATCGCCAGGCCGATGGCCGTGCCGATGATGCCCGACTCGGCGAGAGGGGTGTCGAGCACGCGGTTCTGGCCGAACTCAGACTGCAGGTGCTCCGTGATGCGGAAGACGCCGCCGAGTGCACCGATGTCCTCGCCCATGAGGATGACCTTCTCGTTCTCGGTCATCGCCTTCTTGAGGCCGAGGTTGAGGGCCTTGGCCATGCTCATCGACTCGATGGTCATGCCGCACCGCCTTCGAACGTCGACTCGTAGTTCGCGAGCCAGGCGGCCTGGGTCTGCATGAGCTCACTCGCCTCTGCGTAGACGTGCGCGAACATCGAGGATGCGGGCGGGGGTGTCAGCGCGATCGTGCGGGCCCGGATGTCGGCGGCCAGGTCATCGCCCTCCTGCTTGATGTCGGCGAAGAAGGCCTCGCTCGCCCCGCGAGCGCGGATGAACTTCTCGAACCGCGGCACCGGGTCGTGCGCCGTCCAGAAGTCGAGGTCCTTCTCGTCGCGGTACTTGGTCGGGTCGTCGCTCGTCGTGTGGGCGCCCATGCGATAGGTGAGGGCCTCGATGAAGCGGGGTCCCCCGCCGGCGCGAGCGGCATCCAGGTTCTGCTTGGTCACGGCGTAGCTGGCGAGCACGTCGTTTCCGTCGATCTGCACGCTCGGGATGCCGAAGCCCTCGCCGCGCTTGTACAGCGGCGTGCGCGACTGGCGCGAGACGGGCACCGAGATCGCCCAGTGGTTGTTCTCGAGGAAGAAGAGGGTCGGCGCCTGGTAGCTGGCGGCGAAGACGAGTGCCTCGCTCACGTCGCCCTGGCTCGACGCGCCGTCGCCGAAGTAGGTGAGCACAGCTCCGTCGGTCTCGGGGTTGCCGGTGCCCGTGGAGCCATCGAGCGTCATGCTCATGGCGACGCCGGTAGCGTGCAGCGTCTGCGAGCCGAGCACGACCGAGTAGAGGTGGAAGTTGCCGACCTCCTTGGGGTCCCAGCCGCCGTGGCTGAGGCCGCGCAGCATCTCGATGACCTTGATGAGGTCGACGCCGCGCATGCGGGCGACGACGTGCTGACGATAGGTGGGGAAGATGTGGTCCTGCGGGCGAAGCGCAGAGCCGGAGCCGACCTGCGCTGCCTCCTGCCCGAGGCTCGGGATCCAGAGCGCGAGGTGGCCCTGCCGCTGCAGGTTTGCTGCCTCGACATCGAATCGACGGATGACGACCATCTGGCGGTGGAACTCGAGCAGCTGCTCGTCGGTGAGAGCGGAGATGAGGGGCAGGTACTGCGCCGTCACGTCGTTCTCGACGAGAGTGCCTTCCGGCGAGAGCAACTGGATCGTCGCGTCGGTGTAAGACATTCGTCTAATCTAACGTGGTTGCCGAGGGGGCCGTTCGTAGCCTCTCGATAACCTCTTGCGCAGCCTTTAGGAGTTTGTCTACAGAGGCGTCCTCGCCGATCGACACCCGAAGACCCTCTCCGAGGGCCCGCGAGACGATGCCGTTCGCAGTCAGCACCTCGGCCGCCCACCCCGTGTGCTCTCCGGTCGGCAGCCAGACGAAGTTGCCGTGCGGGCGCGGCACGTCCCACCCCTGGGCGACGAGCTTCGACCACACCTCGTCGCGCAGGGCGGAGAGCGTGGCGACGCGCTCGAGCAGCTCCGACTCGTGGTCGAGCGAGGCGATCGCGGCTCGCTGGGCCTGGTCGATCACCGAGAGCGGGATCGCGGTCGCGCGCGCGGCATCCATGATGTACTCCGGCCCGATCGCGTAGCCGATGCGGAGGCCGGCAAGACCGTAGGCCTTCGAGAACGTGCGGAGAACCACGAGGTTCGGGTACCTGCCGATGAGCTGCGTGCCGATGACGGCGTCGGGGTCGGTCACGAACTCGGCGTATGCCTCGTCGAGCACCACGAGGATGTCGCTCGGCACCGCGGCCATGAACGCCTCGAACTCGGCGCGGGTCACGATCGTGCTGGTCGGATTGTTCGGCGTGCAGACGATGACCACCCGGGTGCGGTCGGTGACCGCGGCGGCCATCGCGGTGAGGTCGTGGCGGTGGTCTGCGGTGTTGGCGACCTGCACGCTCGTCGCCCCGGCGACCGCCACGAGACCGGGGTAGGCCTCGAAGCTGCGCCACGCGTAGACGACCTCGTCACCGGCGGCGGAGGCAGCGCCGATGAGCTGTGAGAGCACCGACACCGAGCCGGCGCCGACCTGGATCTGCTCGGGGGTCACGCCGTGGCGTTGGGCGAGGCGCTGTCGAAGCGCTGTCGCCATGCCATCGGGGTAGCGGTTGATCGGGCTGTTGGCTATCGCGTCGAGCACGGCGGGAAGAGGGCCGTACGGGTTCTCGTTCGACGAGAGCTTGAAGGCGTCTGCCGCTGCCGGCTTTCCCTGGCGGTACGGGGCCATTGTCTCGATTTCCGGGCGCAGCCGGACGCGGGGCGAAGTCACCCGCCCAGCCTACGTGCGCCGCACGTGGCGGGCGTCGTCCGAGACGGGCATAGTTGGTGCCATGAAGCGATTCCTCGTCAAGGTTGTCATCACCGCTGTTGCCTTCTGGCTCACCACCCTCGTCATTGGAGCGTTCAGCGACGAGCCGGGCATCAGCATCACGCCCTTCGCGCCAGGGGGCACCCTCGAGTTCATCCTGACGCTGCTGCTCGTCGCCCTCATCTTCGGCGTCGTGAACGGCATCGTCGGCAACTTCATCCGCATCGTCGCCTTCCCGATCTACATCCTCACGCTCGGCCTCATCGCCCTCGTCGTGAACTCCCTCCTGCTTCTGCTCGTCAGCTGGATCTCTGGACTACTTGGCTTCGGCCTGCACATCGAGGGCTTCTGGTGGGGCGTGCTCGTGGCGATCGTGCTCGGCATCATCTCTGCGATCCTCGGCCTGTTCGCCAGGCCGATCACCACGGAGAACCGCCGCCGCCGCTAGCCCTCCCTTGTAACGAGATAGTGCTGCGCAGCGCCCTGCGTGTATCCCGCGGTCAGTGCGGCCAGCCGTTCGCGGAACGCAACGAGCTCGCCGCTCTGAGCCCGCTCGTCGATCGCCTTGGCCGTCTCGCGGTATGCCTCGATTCGGTGGGCGGGTAGCGCAAGCCCGGACGGCAGCGGCTGCCCGGGTGGGAACGCCCGCGCTCTCACGACGAGCGCATCCCCGTTGGCCTGCACCCCGCCGAGCGCCGGCACGACATCGTCGGTGTTCTCGACGATCAGCGCCGGCACACTGGGCGGGATCGCCACCTGGCCGGCCGGCGCACCGAAGGTCACGAGAGCGTCGACGGCATACTCCCCCGACGCCGCAAGGCGGGAGGCGACGAGCCCGCCCTGCGAGTGCCCCGTGAGCACTACCGGGGTGTCGGAGGTGACCCCCGCCTGCTCCATCGCCTGCTGCACTCCGACGTAGGCACCGGCCGGAAGACCCGCCTCCAGCTCGAGGTTGCTCGTGAGGTCGAACGGCTCCCCCTTTGCGACAGGGCTGAAGTCGACGGTGCCGCCGATATAGACCTCGAAGCGATCGGGGAGGCCAGGCTCGCTGTACCTCTCGATGCGCACTTGGGGAACATCGCCGGCCACGGCGTTCGGGATGCGGCGAGCGCGTTCCGCCACGGTCGTCGCCGGCGGCACGGAACGGGATGCTCCTACCGCGCTCGTCGTGACCGGCGCAGGGGAGAACAGCCCGCCCATCGCACCGAGCGACAGCAGCACAAGCGCTGCGGCCCCGACCTCCGATGTGGACTCGGAGCGCGGGACGTCGACCACGCCGTCGACGAAGTCATCACCCGCCATGAGCAGCGACCCCAGCATGCGCACCACCCCCGGGTCCGAGAGCAGGATGTTGAGGTCGTCGGGCAGGGCGACGTCGTTCGGACCTATCGCCTGCCAGAGCCGATTGCGGGCTGCCGACGTTGCCAGCAGCGCGAGCAGTGCGGCTAGGCCACGGTTGCGGTCGACGATGTCGCCCACGACGGTTCCACCACGAGACGCGAGATCCTCAGCGACAGAGATGAAACGGGCGGCGGCGGCACGTTCCGTCTCTCCGTACGCGAGGGCGGCGGCATCGAGCGCGTCTGCGATGCGTTCGCACTCCTGGATCGCCGCGTCGAGTCTGGTGCGGGCCATGGCTATCGCCACGTCGGCCTGGCGCGCTCGCCACGATCCGAGCGCCCGCGCCTCCGTCGGACCGGCGATGCCCGCGACCCCGCAGAGGCTGAGCGACACAACGGGAAGGGCCAGCGACAGGGCGCGCAGCCTCTCGGAATCGCTGAGGAGGGCGTCGGTGCTGACCGACACCGACCCGGTGCCGGAGACGATGAGCTCCGGGGCGTCAGGCATCCCCAGCCTCCCCGATCGCGATCCACAGATCGTCGATCGCCCCGGCCAGCACGGAGCGCACCTCGGCGAGCATCGCGAGCACGCCAGCGAGGTCGGCGGAGTACTCGGCGCTGGCAAAGCCCGTCCATTCAGCAAGGCACTCACCGCGCGGCTCGAGCTGACGGAAGAGTTCCAGCTCGTCGAGGACGCGGGATGCGGCGGCCCGCTGCGAGCGAATCGCATCGACGGCCGCCGCGTCCATCGACGAGCTCCAGGTCATCCAGTCAGCATCGTGGTGCTCGATCGCACTCACCATGATCGAGTCGCGGTCGGTGGACTCCGTGCCCGATGGCTCGCTGTGGGGGAGGGGATTTTCCGCGAGAATGGACGCATGAGCTTCGACCGCGTCCTCGACGAGTCCTCGCTCTTCCGCATCTGCTTCGTCTGCACCGGCAACATCTGCCGTTCGCCCATGGCCGAGACCGTGTTCCGCGACCTCGTCGCCAAGGCCGGCCTCGAGAAGTCGATCGCCGTCATGTCCGCCGGCACCGGTGACTGGCACGTGGGCGAACCGGCCGACGAGCGCACCGTCGAGTCGCTGCGCAGCCACGGCTACGACGGCTCCCGTCACCGCGCTCGCCAGTTCGACCCGGAGTGGTTCGAGCGCCTCGACCTCGTGGTGGTCTTCGACCACGGCCAGGAGCGCATCCTCAAGGGCTGGGCCCCCGACGAGCGCGAGCGTTCGAAAGTTCAGCTGCTGCTCGGCTTCGACAAGGAACAGGCCGCCATCGGCGACGTGCCAGATCCCTACTACTCGGATGCCGCCCTCTTCGACCAGGTCCTCTCGATGATTGAGAGGGCAAGCATCGCTCTGTTCCACCAAGTCACCCCGGGAATCCAACAATGAGCCACCTGCCAGACCAGCCCCTCAGCCCCCTCGACGGCCGCTACCGAAAGGCCGTCGCCGGCCTCGGCGACCACCTCTCGGAGGCCGGGCTCAACCGCGCCCGGGTAAAGGTCGAGGTCGAGTGGCTCATCTACCTCACCGACCACGAGTACTTCGGCTCGGTCAAACTCGACCCGGAGCAGGCCCGCTCACTGCGCGCCCTCGTCACCGAGTTCGGCCAGGCCGAGATCGACGAGCTCGCCACCCTCGAGGCGACCACCCGCCACGACGTGAAGGCTGTCGAGTACCTCGTGCGCCACAAGCTCGCCGACCTCGGCCTCGGCTCGATCGCCGAGCTCACTCACTTCGCCTGCACGAGCGAGGACATAAACAACCTCTCCTATGCCATCACCGTCGGCGCCGCCGTGCGCGAGACGTGGCTGCCGAAGTACCGCGCTGTCATCGAGGCAGTGCGCGCCCTCGCTATCGAGCACCGCGATGTCGTGATGCTCGCCCACACCCACGGGCAGCCGGCGACCCCGACGACGATCGGCAAGGAGTTCGCCGTCTTCGTCGGTCGGCTCGAGCGGGTCTACGCGCAGATCGCCGCCACCGAGTACCTCGGCAAGTTCAGCGGCGCGACGGGAACATTCGCCGCCCATGTCGCCGCCGACTCCACCCTCGACTGGCCGACGATCTCCCGCGAGTTCGTGACGAGCCTCGGGCTCGACTGGAACCCGCTCACCACGCAGATCGAGCCGCACGACTGGCAGGCGGAGCTGTACCAGCGCATCTCGCACGCCAACCGCATCCTGCACAATCTGGCGACCGACATCTGGACCTACATCTCGATGGGCTACCTCACCCAGATTCCGCAGGCCGGCGCAACAGGATCGTCGACGATGCCGCACAAGATCAACCCGATCCGCTTCGAGAACGCCGAGGCCAACCTCGAGCTCTCGAGCGCGCTGCTCGACTCCCTCGCCGCGACGCTCGTGACGAGCCGCCTGCAGCGCGACCTCACCGACTCGACGACCCAGCGCAACATCGGCGTCGCGCTCGGCCACTCCCTCGTCGCCCTCGACAACCTCGAGCGTGGCCTCGGCGAGTTCGCCGTCAACACTGAGGCACTCGCCGCCGATCTCGACGGCAACTGGGAGATCCTCGGAGAGGCGATCCAGACGGTCATCCGGGCCGAGATCACCGCGGGTCGCAGCTCGATCGCCGACCCTTACGCCCTGCTGAAAGACCTCACCCGCGGCCGCCGCATCGGCCAGGCCGAGCTCATCGAGTTCGTCGACGGCCTCGACATCGGCGACGAGGCGAAGGCGCGGCTTCGCGCTCTCACGCCAGCTGGCTACTCTGGGCTCGCGAGTGAGCTCGTCGACTTCCTCGGCACCGACTCTGGACCGGTCGCTCCGACGTTCTAGCAGGCCCCGAGGCTAGTGGCCGCGGTCCTGTTCGCGGTCCTGCTCGTCGAGGTCGCTGCGCTCGACGTCGCTCGGCGGCGTGATGGTCAGGGCCAGCGTCGCGATGATGACGAGCGACAGGATGAAGGTCACGCCGAGGGCGATCACCGCGAGAACCAGATCGCGCGTCGACATGAGCGCGACGACGCCGACGAAGACGGCGAGGACGCCGGAGAGTCCGAGCAGCTCGGCCGGCCTGGTGCGATCGCGGCGCTCTGGCGTCTGGCTCACGGTGCACTCTCCACGGTTGTAACGGCTTCCGGATGCTTCGCCCACTTCAGCGACAGACCGGCGATGACGAGGTAGACCGCGGCAATCGCGGCATGGGCACCGAGGGTGCCGACCACCACCACCGACGCGGTGAGGTTCGGCACGTCCTTGCCCGGAACGGTGATGACCTCGCTGTAGTCGACCGGGATGAACACGATGGCAAGGGCGAAGACCATGCTGAGCCCGCCGAGGAAGATCCAGTCACGGGCGACCGACAGTGCTCCGCGGGCGCGGATGCCAGCGACCAGCTCGAGTGCCCCCGACAGGCCGAAGACCGCACCGAGCACCGCGGTGAAGACTCCGACTCCGGAGGCGGATGCCACGAGCGCAATGACGGCGCCGACCAGCAGCGCCGCGCCCTGAATGGCGAGGAGGGTTCCCGTCGCACCGCGAAGCATTCGGACGCTCGCCGTCACGACGATGAGACCGGTCGCAGCGCCGAGCACGGCGAGTGCCGTCCACCCGACGCGAACCGAGTGGTCGGCGCTGAAGGTGATGAATGCGGCGACCAGCGCGGCCGGCACGGCACGCGCGATCAGATACACCCAGTACCGGTCGCCGACGAGGGCGAGCGGTGCGCTGGAGCTGGTCACACCTGCAAGCTTAGGCGTTCGGGATGAGTGGGAGCCCGGCGTTCGAGGCACCGAGCTCCCACATCCATCTCGACCGCATTCTGCGTCGAATCCAGGGCGCCATGGGGCGTGCTAGGTGTCCCTGCGGGCGGCGTGGTTCACTGGACGCAGAATTCGGTCCACCTAGTAACACGGCACACCCACCGTCATAGTGACGCGAGAAATACACAAATGACACGACACACTGTCGACCTGGCTCTCCTCGGCGACCCGGCGCTCGCCGAGCTGTCGAGGGCAGCTGACACTGCGGCCTTCGCAGAGCTCTGGCGCCGGCACGCTGGCGCCGGCACGACGGCCGCCCGCCAGTTCCGCTCGATCGCCGACCCAGACGACATCGTCTCGGAGGCCTACCTCCGCATCCTGCGCGCCCTCCAGCAGGGCGGCGGGCCGCACGAGGCGTTCCGTCCATATCTGTACCGCACCATCCGCAACATCGCCCTCGACTGGCGAGCCCGGCGACCCTCCGTGTCGATCGAGGAGATCGACGACCTCGTCGAGCCCGGGCCGCTGATGGATACCGCGGTTCTCGACAACGCCGTGACGGCGCAGGCCTTCGAGCAGCTGCCGGAGCGATGGCAGGCGGTGCTCTGGTACCTCGAGGTTGAGGGCATGTCGCCCTCCGAGGCCGCTCCCCACGTCGGCCTCTCTCCCAACGCGACTTCCGCCCTCGCCGCCCGCGCGCAGGAGGGATTCAAGGCAGCGTGGCTCCAGGCGCACGTCAACGACCGCTCGGTGTCGGACGAGTGCCGATGGACGACACAGAGGATGGGCCGCTACGTTCGCCACGGTCTCTCGCCGAGGGCGCGAACCCGCTTCGACCGGCACCTCGACACCTGCGAGCGCTGCACCCTTCTCGTGCACGAGCTCGGTGATCTGGAGGGCCACCTGTCGTCCGTGTTGCTGCCCATCGCCCTCGGCGCCACCGCCGGCTCGTTGCTTCTCGCCCAGATGAGAGACGCGACCGCCACCATCGTCGCATCAGCAGCTGCTCCGGCAGGAGCCGCCTCCGGCTCCGGGCTGATGAGCGGCGCCGCGGCGGTCGTGCTCATCGTGTCGGGGACGCTGCTCGCAACCACGCCCATCGACCAGCCCGCTCCCCGCACGCCCTCCGCAGCGGGCGACGAGTCGACCGCGAGCCCGCCGTCCACTGCGAGTCCCTCCGATTCGGTTGACGCCGTGCCCCAGCACGACGCCGCGCCAGAAGCCCCGACGACGTCAGTGGATCGGGAAGCGGCAGCCGTCATCGCACCCGAGGTGGTGGCGCAGCCGATCCCGGCGGCAGAGCCGGCCCCAACCGCACCCGCTCCGCTCGTCGACCTGTCCGTGTCGCTGCTGTCAGGGACGGTCGAACTGGATGCGGTCGTCGACCTTGATCCCGCGACAGGCCTTCTCGTCGAGGTCGTGCCCGGCCTGCACCTCTTCGGCCATTAGGCCACGGCGAAATCGCCTAGCTCAGGTAGCTCCACCCCGCTGGGCCGTTGCCGTCGATGGTCAGGCGCGCTTGTCGCTCAAGGTTGTCGCTGTGGAAGGTCATGGTCACGTAGGCGATCTTCGCGCAGCGAAGTTGGAGGAAGTGGTTGTCCCCGCTGGTGCCGTAGCCGGTGATGGAGGTGTCGACAACCGGGCTACCGGAGATCTGGGTGCGGAACTTGATTGACGGAGTCGTGTTCGCTGTCGCCCAGGTGATGCGCACGGAGAGCTCGCCGTTCGACGAGGCCGCGCAGCCCTGGGCGATCGTCTGCGTCGAGTCGTTGTAATTCGACGCGGTGAACGTCGTGATGGTCGGCGTGATGATCGGTGCCGGCGGGGGAGGCAGTACCGGCTGTACCGGCGCCGGCGGCGCAGCCGGAGCGGCCGGTGCCGGTGCGGCTGGGGCTGGCGCGGCAGGCGCGGCAACCGGCTCCTCGCCCTCCGGTTCGGCATCCGTTGCTGTGTCAGCCGGGGGAGCAGATGGACTAGGCCGCGCGGCAGATGAGGAGGTGGGCTGCGGAGAGGTCTGCGGGCTCGAACTCGGCTTCGAGGCGCTCGACGGTGCAGACGGCTGGTTTGGAAACGCCAGCGCAAGCACGATGCCGACCGCGATGACCACTACCAGCGCAGCGCTGGCGATGATCATCCACGGACGTAGGCGTCGCGCCCCGGGACCAGGCGCGTCGAGCGCTTCCGTCGGTGTCTCTTCTTCATCCACCCCTGAAGTGTGGTCCCGAAA
>Ga0307514_10005690_pt1 | contig 11032 bp, 17 predicted proteins | sample 16_EM_MG_FD_203088 | JGI IMG/M metagenome (GOLD analysis project Ga0307514, IMG submission 203088) | Populus trichocarpa ectomycorrhiza microbial communities from riparian zone in the Pacific Northwest, United States - 16_EM | ecosystem: Host-associated > Plants > Roots > Unclassified | place... | reverse complement strand
TGTCCGCAAGATTGAGGTGACCAATACACGAGGTGTATGTCCGCAGCGTCCCCGTAATCCCACCTCCACTCGGTTCGGAACTAACGACGGGGTGAAGAGTCTGATTGCCGGTCCGCCAAATTGCTAGGACTTGAACTCTATGGCCGAGAATCAAGAAAATGGTCTGATGCGTCAGTTGCGAAGAGAAGTCCGAAAGATCATCTTGTCCTCGTATGCCTTGTGCAATTTGGCAAAGAGAGACGCAGAATTCGGAGATGCGGCGCACGCGATCGGCTGATCACCCGACTTTTGAGTCAAACTCCTGTCCAGAACACCGTTACCGTTGTGGGCGGAAAAGCAACAATTCTTTCTGAAGTGTGAACCCCCGAGGGACTCAGCAACGGCGGTCCTGACTAACCGGGTCGGGTTGCGGGTTTCAATGAAGAGAAGTGTCGACGCCCGGATTCGAATCCCACTCCAGAAATCGGTCGGTCGTCCTTTCGCCAAGTGAAAAAAGGTATCGGTGTTCTAACGAATGAGCTCGAAGCATCTCGGGGTGGGATTCGACACAGGTGCTCGCCTCTGCCGTTGCGTCCGCGATTTGATCACGATCTTTGATGATGCCGAAGCGTATCAAATCTGAGAAAGGAACCGGTTCACCCCGCCTTCCAAACTCCCGCACCGATGTCCCAACTAGCCTTCACACTCAACGACGGTAACAAAATCCCATTCCTGGCCTTCGGAACTGGGACGAGCTTCAGCGGGCAGGATGTGACTGAGCCAGTGAGATTGGCTATCGAAAAAGGGTTGACCCATCTGGATGGTGCTCAGGTATGTCCACGTTATCGCAAATCAGTCGGCTTCGATGTTAAAGGTTGGAATTCAGTCTTACCGGAACGAGGACACGCTCGGTGCCGCGATCAAGGCATCGGGAAAGCCCAGAGACTCGTTTTTCATTACAACCAAGCTCAGTTCATCCTTGGGGCCCGGAGAAACTGTTTCTGACGCGTTGCAAGAGTCATTGGCTAGGCTAGGACTCGGTGCATTCCAGCTAATCTCTTGGCATATCAAGACGGTTGACCTTCCACACCAGATTACGTCGACCTCTACTTGATCCACGGTCCCCGAAACTCCTTCAAGCACAATCTTAAGGAAACATGGAAGGGTATGGAAGAAGCGAAACGGGTCGGTCTCGCCAAATCGATCGGCATCTCCAACTCTGGTACCCCAGAGATCGAACAGATACTGTCGGTCGCGGAGATTGTTCCGGCTGTTAATCAGGTTAGGATGATCACTCGAAGCCTGTGATATTTAGCTGACTAAAACCGACGTAGATCGAGTTCCACCCGTATTTTCTGTCGGTTCATGGGCCAACTTACGAGCTAAACAAGAAACACGGGATCCTCACCGCCGCGTACAGCGGGCTGACGCCGCTGCATAAGGCGAACGGCGGTCCATTGGACCCTATCACCGATCGACTCGCTGACGCGCTGTCGAAGAGGGCCGGGAAACCGGTATCTCCTGCTCAAGTTCTTGGAAAGTGGCACCAAGCCAAAGGAATCGTTTTTGTCTCGTGAGTCTATCGCCAAAGTCTGTCTCTCTGGGCGTAGCCTAAAGGTGAAATCCAGGACGTCATCCAAGGCTGAGCGTTTAGACGAGTACATTGCCATCCCAAGTTTGCCGGATCTCACCGAGGAAGAGGTCAAGTCAATTGATGATGTAGGAAGAACCCATTTCTTCCACGCTTATGTGAGTTCTCGAAACGTCTTACTGGTTTCACGTATTGACGAGCACATTTTCAGCCCCGGGCATACCCATTGTTGGACAGTGAGAAACCATCACACGAGTAAAAAAACATAGATGACGGGGTGTATTAAATATCGACCCGAACCAAAGCCAAAGACATCTCAAGTTACGACAATGAAAAACCCGGTGCACGCTGCACAATAGTACCGTAAAGACAACCAACCTTTCGACCCCGTCTTCAACGTCCTTCTGGGTGATTCGATGAAGTGTGCGAGTTCCAGGAAGACTCCTAGCGATCGCCTCCTGCATTGGACCGTCTGTTAACTTCTTTACTTAAGTGCCGCAAAATCCAGGTAAATCTCTCATTAGTCACTTTGGAATTCGACCACTGGCAGATTGTCATCGTATGCCTTCTACTCGGGGGTTTGGGATTGTTAAGCGGTATGTCCGAACAGCCCGAGGGTCACATGTGCACAGACGTGTTCTCTCTCGCCAGCATGGAGAGTAGTGTGGGGGCCTGGGCTACAGTTGAAAGAACCCATCTTATCATCACGTTGCCAATACGTTACGCTGGTGGTGGTTCGGTTGGGCCATCGTCTTCAGCCCCTGTATCGACTAGTACATCCTCTGCGTCCACATCCTCATCTTCTTCCAAGCCCTCCACTTCATTGTCCTTCTCGGGTTCCGCTCGGTCCTCTTCCTCCCCATCCTGCACTAGCGTAATCGCAATCAAAGGGTTCACCCACAAATACCCAACTGTAGACACGATCGCCAGTCCAATCCATGCCCACCTCATCTTTGTGAACTCCTGCTCGACGTCGCTGGGTTCTGGTTTTGGCGAGTTAGAACCGAACGTCGGGATGAGAGCTGACCATGTATTTGTGGATGGTGTGTAGTAGGTCAGTGGAGAAACGGTGGGATCAGGGAATGCTTGCGAAAGGACTAGGCGGGCGTGGACCGCGAGGGAGGGGTAGGAATCGATTATAAGGTCTTTAAGAATGGGATCTGGGAATGGGGGATTGAGGAGAAGTAGGGTATGAGCCGCTACGATTATGTCTAACGTCGACGGCCTGTGCGGAACAAGTTACACAGGAGGAGAAATGAGAAGAGGAAACAAACACACTTTTCATGGTAGAAGAACATGCGACCATCGAGAAGTCTCATGTAGGTATTTAAGCAAGCCCTTGCTTTCTCACGCGTCTGAGGCACCCTCAGCATAAACCGCTAGAGGGGAACACTGATCGGACCAACCTGTTCGAGGGCGAAAACGTTCCTTGCGATCTCTTTAGGGTCTTTGACTGGTGGGGGTTTGCCTAACAGCGAAGCACCCAGTTTCGATGACCCAGACGGCGTTTCGCTCTCCGTGGGCCAAAGCCCTACAGATTCCAGCCTAGGTTTATACAATTCCCTGATACGGTTCGGCACATAATATCGTTGTGGGATGGGCATCATCTTTGCAAGCGTCGGCCGTATAAGTTTCCAATAGTTTGAAGAGGAATAGAATGAATATGCCTGGGGGGATTAAGTTACATCCGGGGATGAAGCAAATTTGCACTTACTACGAGGTCACCGAGGGTAGAAGCCGCGTGTGCTTTCCACGCAGTACGTTGAGCCTTTTCCTTAGCAGAGGCGTGACCGTCCAATTTTGAAGACCCTGGGAGCCCAGAGACGTATGCCATGATTCCAGGAAGGGACGAGATCGTAACGAGATCATGAGTAAGATACGGTAGCTGCCCTACAAACACGCGTCCCTTCAGTTCGAAGCCAACACCCCGAAGGACACCACGTACCGTTTGGGGAATAGTCTGGGGTGGTTGATTCTTCCACGGTGAACTTGCCCGGGATGACCAACTGTAAATAGAGCACCGCGGCCAGACACGACGGTTCTATCGATGCCAAGCCAAATGCACGAGGCCATATGTGCAAAACAACATTCGTAGCTGTGGTCGTCGCATCGGAAGCAGACGCGGAAGCGGACATGACCGTCTTCCGTTGAGGCGTACGGCAAGACGCGACTTGGCCGGATCGAAACACCCTTCCTCACCACACTCCTTCCAATGTTCCGACTATGGAGTCTGTCTCCGTCGGCCGGCGTTAGGCACTTCAGTTCTACTGTTGCGAAATTGGCCACGCCTACTACGGATGCCGCGCCGAAATGGACGCCAGGTTCTATTCGTACGGGTCTCATTGCGCGGAAACGCGGGATGACGAGCATGTACGATGACAACGGTGTCAGGGTTCCTGTGACTGTCCTACAGGTGCGTTTCGTTTTTTCGTGCGTGCTGAACTCAGGTCCGAGCGTGTTTTTTGTTGCAGTTGGAGAATTGCCAAGTCACAGCAAACGTCAAAACGGTCAGATCTGATCAGACAGAGTACCATGCTGTCCAAGTTGCTGCTTCCGACCGGCCCCGTAAGACGGCCACGGCTCAGATGAGGGGTCATTTTAGGAAGGCAGAGGTTCACCCTAAGCGTATTGTGAAAGAGTTTCCTGTTACTCCAGACGCCCACGTCCCAATCGGTGAGGGCGTGTACGCTCATGGGTTACCTGCCTTTCATTAACCTCACTGACGATACAGGAACCACACTCTCCGCTATTCATTTTGTTCCCGGGCAGTATGTGGATGTCGTTGCTAAATCGTGAGCCAGGCTGGACTTCCACTTGACTTGCACCCGCTGACAGCTGCTCAGGATTGGTAAAGGTTTCCAGGGTGGTATGAAGAGGTGGAATTTCAAGGGTCTGCGGGCCAGTCACGGTGTTTCCGTCTCACATCGCTCGATTGGTTCTACCGGTGGTCACCAGGTGAGTTTTTCCGTATTGTCGAACCTGAACTTGTGCTGACTCTTGAAATAGGACCCAGGTAGAGTTTGGCCCGGTAAAAAGATGGCTGGACGTATGGGTGGAGAGACGACAACCGCTCAAAACCTTCGTGTTATTCGCGTCGATACTTCTCTCGACCTTGTCTTCGTGAAAGGTTGTGTGCCAGGTGTCGATGACGCGCACGTATTGGTCCGTGACGCCAAAAAGAAGTTACAATCGTTAGCAAAGGCGAACCAGGCCAAGGGCCTATACGAGAAGGTGCTTCCTAAGGGCGTGACGGACTTGCCGTTCCCCGCTGGTACCACTGAGCTCGCGAAGACTCTGCCCGCGATTATCGAGGCACCTTCAGACCGTGTCACCAGTCCATTTACACCTAGAGAATAAATATCATACCTAGTTTTTCGATATCTTCTACGCACGTTGTTGTGAACTTCATTTGAGAGACCACCCCTGCTCCATCCCAAGTCCCGACGGCAATGATGCCCTTTGACGTTCTCCACGTTGGCATCCTCTCTTACCCCCCACACAACACTTAGGCCAACGCCATGGCAGGAAATACAAGGATCACATCCAAGGGCAGGCTACTCGTACAAACTGCGTCGTACAATACCAACTTGCAGGGAGATTCTGGTGTCCCACAGGACCTGGTCGACTGGCTATCTCCCACACTCCAAGTCTCTAGTTTCCTCGCGAAGGAGCCTCGAGCCCCGGACGTCGTAGCAGTCGGTTTTCAAGAGCTTTTGCCTCTACATCTCGGTTGTAAGTTGACTATCATACCCTCAAGCGTCGCAAACCGCGACTGAGATATGCTCATTCCCAGTCGCCGGTCTCTCCAAAACCGTAATCGAAAACCGCAACTCCCTCATCCTCTCCCAAATTGAAGCCTATGCTCCAAACAATGAGAAGTATTCCCTAGTCGCCAAGGTTGTGCACGTTGGGGTCGCTTTGTTGGTATACATCCGCGACGAGCTTTTTACACGGGTTGCCGACGTGCAGACTTCATGGGCGGGCTGCGGACCTGCGTATCTTGGGAACAAGGGCGCGGTAAGTGTGAGGTTCAGACTTGCTGGAGAGGACGGCGGCTTGGGTGAAACATTGACGTCAGTCGGTCGATCTGCACCGTGAGCTAACCGGAATGCTCATACTGCTTTCTGCCGGCCAGGTTTGTTTGTGCCCATCTCACAGCGCACGAACACAAACTACCTCAACGGATTGCAGACTACAGCTGGATAGTAGGGTCACTTATATTCCCACCCCTCCCCACTTCTCCCTCATCTTCCCGCAAACCATCAACTACGTCAACTACGATCTACGATACCTCCCACCTTTTCCTCTTTGGTGACCTCAACTTCCGGCTCGATCTTCCAGAAACCCACCCCTTACGTGGACCAAACAATCATGATTCCTTGGTCTCTGCGCTCGATAGCGAGAGTAAACGAGAAGAGTTAAAGGAGTATGACCAACTGAGGGTAGAACAGAAGAAAGGCACGGTGTGTGTGGGTTTGAGAGAGGGTGATTTCTGGAAGTTCAAGGTCCGTCCTCCTCGTTTTATCCTCCGGGTCGTGATCTGGGGAATTCATAGGGCCTGCTTTTGCAGTGCACGTACAAGTATGGGATTGGCCAAGTCGACAAATACAGGTAGGCGGGAGCTCGTCGCATCTCGATGTGGCACTGACTTCTACTCCGATAGCTTTCACAGGACACCATCCTGGACAGATAGAGTGTTGTACACTACATATTCTGACGATCCACAGACTCCAGAAATATCGAACATCACCAACCTGTTGTATACGTCTGTTCCAGGATATACTACGTCTGACCATGTGAAACTCTTTCCACTCTGTCACACGCTCCCCATATCTGACTGCGGCTCGGTTGTGCAGAAACCGGTCGTCTCTCTTCTTCTCCTTCCGCCTCCCCTCTCTGGATCAGAACCTTCAGTAGAGAGGGACTCCGAGATCCCGGTGCTCAAGCTCCCTCCAGACTTCAAGCCCGCCCTCGTACCGTATGCCTCCCTGAAATGCACCATCGGCAGGATCCTCGACAGGATCCTCGGATATGTCCTTTCGATACTAACCCTGCTTGGCGCTGGGTCAACGGTGATCGGAGTGGGGAGCTTCGTCCTTGGGATGGGCGTGTTGACCTTCTGGAGGAAGAATACAGGCACTACGTCCGATGTTTAACGGCCACGGTTTGGCCCCTATCCCATGTATTGTATGTGCATTTTCGCGGTTATGCATAGATCTTGAAGGCAATCACCCTCAAGATTCACGTCAAGTAACCGTCGCGGGCCTTTTAGTTTCCCCCCATACTTGATACAGCGGCCGGAAATCCACGTACGAGTCTAGGCTCCAATCCTTCGGACACCTTGTCAGCTGCGAAACTCTGTCGGACTTGCAATAAGCAATGAGGTCCCTCGCTTTTGGTAAAGATTTTCGCCTCGTGCTTAGGGCGTGTCGTCTTCACCCATAATTCGTCACAAGTGGGGGAGCATGGTCTCCTGCCCTTTCTTCTTAAACCCACGCCGGAAGTTGTCTTCGCCCACCCTAATCCCTCCGATCTTCGTCCCGCCTTCTAGTTGACTCTGGCCCCGGGGGTCAGCCCATCGACACTTTTTGCTCAACCATCTTTAATTTACCAACGATGACCGAGCCGCGAACGACGACAACGGCTGAGCATGAGATGGAGCGTGTCATCTCAGGAATATTGTCAAGCGGGACTCCCACGGATCCTTCCGCGTGTATCAACGCTCTCAATCCGCTCATAAACACGGCGGAAGGGAGAAGGTTTCTCTCAAAACAAGAGGGAAAGAATGCATTGATGTTGATTGAATCGTTCGACTGGGTAACTATCGCTCACTTTGCTTACGATTTTTCCGCGAGGCTGAAAACGTGATACATCAGGCTTTGAAATCTCGTGGAATTCCACTTAATAAAGGATGTATATTATGGACCCTAAGACGGTTATGCGCTTGCCAAGAGACCCTACCCGAGTCCTGCGTCCTGCCGATTGACTTCAGGTCTACCGAATCGCGCCACGCGGCAGGGGGGTTCGCAGATGTGTGGAAGGGGACTCACGAAGGGAGAGAGGTGGCGTTCAAATCCATCAGAGGAAGTACCCTGTCCGATGATACGGCACGTTCGACACGTAAGGTAAAGCATGGCGTCTTCCCTTGACTGGACCACTCAGTGATGTCCCCCGATTTTTAGAGAAGGTTTTGTAAAGAGGTGGTATTATGGAAGGCATTGAGCCATCCGAACATCCTGGGACTCATCGGGGTGTGCCGATGGGAAGACACGCCTGATGCTAGACTTACCATGGTCTCCGATTGGATGAAGAATGGGAACATCATGGAGTATATCAAGCACAATGACGCTCAGCGTATGATATTGGTGCGAGTATGTCCCTCGTGACGACGTATGGGAACTGACGCACCCTGTAGCTTGTTGATTGCGCGAAGGGTGTGGAATATCTTCATGGAAAGAAGCTGGTTCACGGGGACCTCAAGGGTGTATGGAAAATCCCCTCGAATGATCTCCTCGCTTTGCCCACTCATTCAAACTTGACCCACAGGCAAACATTCTCATCACCTCCGATAACCCTGTCCGTGCCCGTCTAGCCGATTTTGGGTTCATGACGATCGTCTATGACGAAGCCGATGGACCGGAGAGTACTTCAGCGCTGGGCGGTGGAACGACACCTTTCATGGCTCCAGAATTGCTATCTCCAGTCATGTTCGGGAAGGTCAAGTGTGAGGTGTCGAAGGAGGCAGATGTGTACGCGTTCGGGATGGTGATCCTACAGGTCTGCTTTTGCCTACAAAGTCACCTAGTGGTGTGCTGAAGCGCAAGGCTGTACATAGGTGCTGAGTGGTTTAATGCCTTTCCATGGTCAGCGGGACACCGAGATTTCGTACAAAGTCATCCAGGGAGACCGCCCCGTAATGCCAGCCAACGCCAGGGAAGTGGGTATATCTGATGGGCTCTGGCAACTCCTCGTCAAATGTTGGAACACCAATTACATTAACCGCCCGCAGATTGATGAGATCCTTCAACACCTCTCTCAAGAGCCTGAACTGGAATCGATCTTCCCTCCTTCAAACATTCCTCGGACCCCCAGCTGCGAGACTATCTTTGTCTCTGCTACACAGAAATACGGTGCTGGTTCGCGGTATCGAACTAGTATGCTCGCGTACTTACTTATTCACAGCCGATATTTTCGTTACGGCCAATACCCATACGCTATCTGAAGGTATGTTTTGTGCACAGTGTGTGGACCGCCAGTTTAAAATACTTTCTTGATTAGAAGTTCAACCGTTCCCCATGCCCGCAAGCCCTTCGGACACCACTGAGTATTCTAGCCGTGAAACGCGGAACGTTGGTGAGCTCCTTCACTCGTTAGTAATATTGGGTAATAACCGCTCATTTTCCTTTCCTAGCTGCAGCGAGTCTGTTCTCGGCTGAAACTCAGGACGTCAGCCCTTTCACGTCTCCGGAAATCTCCCAGATCAGAGCCGGGGAGCCCAAGCCACCTGCATCCGAGACGCCTTCCTGGACGATCTCCACCAGGGGTGACTCCTCCACGATCCCCGCAGATCTAGTAGATGATCCGGCGACTGTCGAACACGCTCAGAGACAGGGTAGGGTTTCCACCCCTCTGCCCCGGGATCCTGGTCCTCTCCAACACGATTACGACAAGAATCAACACGACCCTCCTATCGGTGACGCATCACACGGGGGTCTGGCTCTAGAATCAGTCCAAGGAGTTCCGCGCTCGTCATCTCCCCAACCGGACGGAAAGAAACCAACCCTCGCGAAGATTCTGACAAGCACGCAGCTCGAATCGAGGAACTCTGACAACTCCGGGACATCGTTCTACACGCCTGGCGGAATTAACGAGGCTGTGGATCGGAAGCCATTCGACTCCGCTGCGAACATACGTATCGTCTATTCCGATCCGAGTTCACATTCTCGGACTGCGGGCGGTCCCGCTCGCGGAGTGGTCAATGTCCACCAACCCGCGAACAAGTGGAAATCCGAGTACCAGTTTCCGGCCCAAGCTTCTCCATTACCTCGAAGTGACTTGAAGATAAGCGACGATGCACCAAGGCACGAATTAAGGATGCCGTTGGCCCGACCGTCAGAGATTACAGAGCGCGAAAGAGATTCGGCGTTCAGTTTCACGTCTTCCCCATTTGACGAGTTCAGAGAGGATGCAGGCACATCTAGACGTATTTCGGAAGTCAACGTCTCCACCGCTCCAAGGCGGGAGTCCGGAACTCGTCCCAAGTCGAAGTTATCAGCTAGAACTGGAAGCGAGGGAAACGACATTCAGGGTAACAATATGTTTCTTCGAAATAAGGGGAAGAGGATGATGCCGGGGTGGAAAGGTGAAGGTAGGAACGAAGAAGACCACACGGAGAAGGGAAAGGGGAGGGACAATCATTCTTTGGTGTCGACTCCGACTGACTACGTCTCCGTATCTGGAGAGGTCGAGGAACATTCCCGGAATCAAAACTCAAAACCTTCTTCCAACCCCTCCCTCATAAAAAAAATATGGACGAAATTTCGACGTGTCATACCCCAGACTCAGGACAATGCGCCCGCGGCTTCTATAACTACGATTGCGACTGCTACTGATGCGGCCAACACTGCGGTGGCTGGTCCCAGTCAAGAACGCGAGCGCGCCTTCAGCGGGTTATCCTTCGCGAACTTATATCCTGGATTAGCGAGGGGGAGGAGATACCAGAACAAGCGAGAGGCCAAGTCGCCTATAATTGCTTTCTTCGAGGATCAAATGCGGCCGTTTACTTAGGTCTCGGACGATCTTCGTTGCTCGTGGCGGCTTTTGGTTGCTATATATCATCATGTTTTCATAGATACGCTGCATGTAAGGGGCGGTGCTTCGTTTGTGTGATACCGTGTATCCATGTAACCGTGATAAACGATATGCACTCACTGAAGCTCTTAATATAATGGAAGGCCGTACTCATGGATCACATACCCGCTACATTGAACTCACCACGTTCTCCAGTTCCGCTCGCCTGACCTCTCCGTATCCTTGTTCACCTTCCACCATCGTCTTCAGAAAAGATGAATTTCGTCATATGTCTGTGGGCTTCACTTTTGACCCCCAGTAAAAAGTCCGTTTGACCGGGATCAACCAACAGCGATTCGGGACGATGAAATCCATCCTGAGCGATCCGGAACGATCTAATAATTTATCTTCATCATTTATCTCTCTTTGATTTATGTTTCAGGTAGCTATTAAGGCGTCTAGGAAGTTTCAACATAATAAAGTTTCGAGATATTCTTCATAATATTTTGAACACAGCGCGATCTCATCGATATCGTGACTGAAGAAAAAAAGTTACAAGTCCCAATACCTTTCCTTCAATTCCTGGGGTACCCGTGCACTTTCAATCCAATCATAAAAATACAATCCCACTCCGATTATTCTACAAGTTCATCGTGCTTGTATGCTGTACGG
>Ga0307514_10005689_pt1 | contig 11033 bp, 7 predicted proteins | sample 16_EM_MG_FD_203088 | JGI IMG/M metagenome (GOLD analysis project Ga0307514, IMG submission 203088) | Populus trichocarpa ectomycorrhiza microbial communities from riparian zone in the Pacific Northwest, United States - 16_EM | ecosystem: Host-associated > Plants > Roots > Unclassified | place... | reverse complement strand
AGAAACCAAGATTCCAATTGCTGAATCAATTGCCGTGAACACTGTGGATGAGGCTCTTGCTGCTGCCGAGTCTGTTGGATATCCGATTATTGTCCGGTCTGCCTACGCCCTTGGTGGTCTCGGTTCTGGTTTCGCCAACAACCGTGAAGAGCTCCACGACCTTGCGGCCCGATCCTTGTCCTTGTCACCTCAGATTCTTGTCGAGAAGTCCCTCAAGGGCTGGAAAGAAGTCGAATATGAGGTCGTTCGTGATGCTGCTAACAACTGTATCACCGTATGTAACATGGAGAACTTCGACCCCTTGGGAATCCATACTGGTGACTCCATCGTTGTGGCTCCCTCCCAGACCCTCTCTGATGAGGAATACCACATGTTGAGGTCTGCTGCTATCAAGATTGTCAGGCATCTTGGTGTCGTTGGTGAATGTAACGTTCAATACGCTCTCCAGCCTGATGGATTGGACTACAGGGTTATCGAGGTCAACGCCCGGTTGTCTAGGTCATCTGCTTTGGCTTCCAAGGCTACTGGTTACCCACTGGCCTACACTGCTGCGAAGATCGCTTTGGGGCATACTCTTCCGGAGCTTCCAAATGCTGTCACCAAGACTACCACTGCGAACTTCGAGCCATCGTTGGACTATGTTGTGACCAAGATCCCCAGATGGGACTTGAGCAAATTCAACAATGTTAAGAGAGATATTGGGTCGAGCATGAAGTCTGTCGGTGAAGTTATGGCTATTGGTAGGACATTCGAGGAGAGTATTCAGAAGGTTGGTCACGGGGAAAGATTTCCATTTTATATGAATAAGGATTGATAGGTATTTGACAGGCAATTCGACAAGTCGACCCGCAGTACGTTGGTTTCCAGGGAGTCAAGTTCGACAACCTTGATGATGTCCTTCAGAACCCCACAGATCGCCGATGGCTCGCTGTTGGGCAGGCTATGATTCATGAGAACTACTCAGTTGACAGGCTCCACGACCTCACCAAGATTGACAAGTGGTTCTTGTACAAGCTCGAGAATATTGTTAACATGGAGAGGGAGCTCAAGAAGCTCGGATCTCTCCGCGCTCTCTCTAAGGAAACTGTCGTTTCCGCCAAGAAAATGGGTTTTTCTGATATTCAGATCGCTAAAGCCGTCAATGCTACTGAGGATGAAGTTCGCGCATACAGAAAGAGCCTTGGTGTCACCCCATTTGTCAAGAAGATCGATACCCTTGCCGCTGAGTTCCCCGCAGACACAAACTACCTCTACACCACATACAATGCTTCTACGCATGATGTCAAGTTTGACGACAAGGGAATTGTTATTCTCGGATCTGGTGTGTATAGGATTGGTTCCTCCGTCGAGTTCGACTGGTGTGCCGTCAGTGCTACCCTCGCTCTTAGGAAGATGGGACACAAAACCGTCATGGTCAACTATAACCCAGAGACTTACTCCACGGACTTCGACACTGCCGACAAGCTCTACTTCGAGGAGCTCAGCTATGAGCGTGTGATGGATATCTATGAGCTTGAGTCTGCTTCCGGTGTCGTCGTTAGTGTCGGTGGTCAGCTTCCACAAAACATCGCCTTGAGGCTTCAGGAAACTGGTGGAGCAAAGATTCTTGGTACAGATCCCAGGGATATTGACAAGGCTGAGGACAGGCACAAGTTCTCCAGTATTCTTGACCAGATTGGAGTTGATCAACCTGCCTGGAAAGAGCTTACCTCCGTTGCTGAAGCCAGGGCTTTTGCTGACAAGGTCGGATACCCTGTCCTTGTCCGTCCGTCTTATGTCCTCTCTGGTGCTGCAATGAGCGTCATACGAGGTGAAGCTGAGCTTGAGGAAAAGCTAACCAATGCCTCCAATGTCTCTCCTGACCACCCCGTTGTCATCACTAAGTTCATTGAGGGTGCTATGGAGATCGATGTTGACGGTGTTGCCACCAACGGAGAGCTCATTGTTCATGCCATCAGTGAACATGTCGAGGCTGCTGGTGTCCACTCCGGTGATGCTACCCTCGTCCTCCCACCCGTTTCCCTCAACGAGCAGACCATGGCCAATGTTAAGGTCATTGCCGAGAAGGTTGCGAAGGCATGGAACATTACCGGTCCATTCAACATGCAAATTATCAAGGCTGTGGAAGATGGTGTGGAGAAGCTCAAGGTAATTGAGTGCAATCTCCGGGCTTCCCGATCTTTCCCCTTCGTCTCCAAGGTTCTCGGAACCAACTTCGTTGATGTTGCCACAAGGGCTTTGGTTGGTGCTGTGGACATGGCTACTGAGAAGCAGGACCTTATGGCTGTCAAGCGGGATTACACTGCCACCAAGGTTCCACAATTCTCCTGGACTAGGCTGGCAGGTGCGGATCCATTCCTCGGTGTCGAGATGGCTTCTACTGGTGAGATTGCTTGCTTTGGAAAGGATATCGTTGAGGCGTACTGGGCTTCTATACAGTCTACCATGAACTTCAAGGTTCCGCAGCCAGGTTGTGGTCTCTTGTTCGGAGGTGACATCTCCCAATCATACCTCTCCCAAATCATCCAGCTGGTTAAGTCTCAAGGTTACAAGTTCTACGCTGTCGACCCTAAAGTTAAGGAGCACCTTGAGAGGGAGACTGGTGTTTCCGTGGATGTCATTGAGTTCCCTAAGACCGACAAGAGGAAGCTTAGAGAAGTCTTCTCCAAGTACGACATTGGAGGAGTCTTCAATTTGGCTAAGATCCGAGCTGAGACGGTTGTTGATGAAGACTACGTTATGAGGAGGAACGCTGTCGACTTTGGTGTTCCATTATTCATGGAGCCAAAGACTGCGGTGCTGTTTGCGCGGTGTTTAAAGGAGAAGCTACCACTCAGAGAGGGCATTCCAAATGAGGTTAGGAGGTGGAGCGAGTTCATTGGTGGAAAGCCATTGTAATGGATTCAGCAAATTGGGCGGTGTTTACGGCAAAAAGTATTTGTATAAATTATTTCTTTTTTCCATACCGGCGACCTAGACCTGGGCGGGGTGGGGTAGGTATACAAATCGACGATGCTCTGCTTTGTTGTACTTTAGGGGCTCAACGATATCTGAATTTATAGGATAGGTTTTTGGTTTCGAGGCTAAGGATTTCTTTTTGTTCTTTACTTTTTTTTTTTGTACTGATATCAAAAAGCCGGGAGTAATATCGAGTTTGTGTGTATGGTTTACTTTTTTGTTTATTTAGCATTAAGTATTACACAAGAGATTAGGTAGACCTATATCCGCCTTGTAGTTGAGATAAGCATTGCGGCGTCATGATCAGCCGGACAAGTCATGGGTGCACGTGCGAGTGAGATATGCAATCGTTATCATTGTGTGCCCTGGCCTAAACCGCATTTTGGTTGATGACAAAGCCCGCCAGACTACTTAGGCTTAGCTAGCTGTCTGAACGTAGGATCTTGTACTCTAGGTCGGGTGTCACTGTCTGCTTTTTTACGTGCGGTCGAGTTGGTATTACAACTAAATGTAGCTCCCCACAGTGTGATTGGGTCGCCAGGTCAGGGATACCAAGTATTGTCGGCATAAACTCTCGGGAATGGGGGTTGTAGTTTGACTTTATTTTTTTATTTTTTTATTTTTTTATTTTTTTTTATTTTAGAAACGCCAACCAAATAATGCAGGGCAAAAAACCTCTCAGTATTTTATGCCTGGCCCAAGTACAAATGTTATTACCGGCTGAGGGGACGTCCGCGGGGCACTAATTGTGGTGTCTTCATATAAGACATAACCGGGGACTACTTAATATTCTGCTCTATATATATATATATGTATATATACCCACCCAACCTGGGAAGTCTCAAATCGAGCTCAACTTTACCCCACCTATCTGTCTCTTTGTTCGTTAGGACGGCTCTCCTTCGTGGGTTTTACGTACGGAAATTCGGGTTCGGTGGTATTCATACAGCCCAGACACGAAGCTCCCCAGCTTGAGAAATGTCGTCTTCATCCAACCCCCCCGCGGGGGGGAGGGAGAGCAAGACCTCGAGACTCGGCTATGGCATAGCCAAAGTCCTCAAGATTGATTTACCTCCACAACCCAAGTATGGAAATGGGTCGCTGGATGACGAGGATACTTATATAGAGGAGGATCCTACTGTTGGAGAGTGGGTGAAAGATCACAGCCCTACGGTGAAGGGGGTATGGAATTTCCTTGTGGGGTTGTTCCCGTTTGTAAACTGGATTGGGAAGTATAATAGGGTTTGGTTCATGGGGGATGTGATTGCTGGTGTGACTGTGGGAACGGTGGTCGTACCCCAGAGCAGTTTGTTTTCCATTTCTTCTCAACGTCAAAGCTGATGGAGATATTGTGAATATTTTATTAATTATTTTTCCTCCCATCTAGTGGCCTATGCTGGTCTAGCTCTTCTTCCCCCAGAATATGGTCTCTACTCCTCCTTTGTCGGTGTCCTCTTCTACTGGTTCTTTGCTACATCAAAGGATATCACCATCGGCCCCGTGGCAGTCATGTCTACCCTGGTGGGCAACATCGTCGTCAAAGCGCAAGCCGAGAACCCGAATATCAAAGCAGAAGATATCGGTGCTGCATTAGCACTCATATCGGGATGTATTGTGTTTTTTATTGGACTGGTACGACTTGGGTTTATCGTAGATTATATCCCTCTTCCAGCAATCGCGGCATTCATGACTGGTTCGGCGTTGAACATTGCTGTTGGCCAAGTTCCAGGTATGATGGGGATTAGAGGATTTAGTACGAGAGAAAGCACGTATAAAGTCTTCATCAACACGTTGAAGCATCTCGACCAGACGAGGTTGGACGCTGCGATGGGCTTATCAGCGTTGGTCCTCCTGTACTTTATCAGATGGGCCTGCACGTCATGGGCGCTGAAGAGGTATCCTAAGCGGAGCAAGTCATTGTTTTTCGTTAGTACCCTTCGGACTGCGTTTGTGATGTTGTTCTATACCATGATCAGTTGGCTAGTGAACATGAACCGAAGACATGATCCCATGTTCAAGATTCTTGGAAGGATTCCCCGAGGGTTCCAGCACATAGGGCTTCCCAAGGTCAACTCGGAGATTATTGGGACGTTTGCTTCAGAGCTACCAGCGACGGTTATTGTTTTGCTCATTGAGCATATTGCAATCTCAAAATCCTTTGGCAGGTTGAATAACTATACCATCAATCCATCGCAGGAGTTGATAGCTATTGGATTTACGAACATCTTAGGACCTTTTTTTGGAGCATATCCGGCTACGGGGTCCTTCTCTAGGACGGCGATTAAATCGAAGGCTGGTGTTAGGACTCCGTTTGCAGGTGTCATTACTGCAGCTCTTGTTTTGCTGGCGATTTATGCGCTCACTGCGGTCTTCTTTTATATCCCACAAGCCGCTCTTTCTGCTGTCATTATCCACGCCGTCGGAGACCTCATTACCCCTCCATCGACAGTCTACAAATTCTGGATGATTAACCCTGTTGAGGTCATAATCTTCCTTGCTGGAATTATCGTTACTGTATTCAAAGATATCGAGACGGGAATATACGTCACCGTAGCAGCAACTGGCGCTATGCTTTTATTTAGGATCTCGAAAGCAAGAGGCCAGTTCTTGGGGACAGTCCAGGTCCGTTCAATCGCTGGACGGCCTTCGCAGAGCAACTTGGGGAGTCCGCAGTTAAAGCCATTGCATATTCCAAGGCCATACAGCCCTTCGCAGAGTGGAAACACGGAATTCTTCCTCTCTAGAGCTTCTACACCTGACGGAACCAGCAGAATAGCCTCGCTCGAGAGGGGGAACTCGCTAGGACAAATCTCCCTCGCGGAGAGCACGTGGGCGGCATCTATATCGAAAATTCCACCGCCGGGGCCCGATGATAACCTCCCCCGGAATGTGTTTCTGCCAATCGATTATCGGGATGGGACAAACCCAACTATATCTATTGTCTCTCCGTATCCAGGGATCTTCATCTACAGGTTCTCGGAGGGGCTAGTCTATAGCAATGCAGGCCATTGCACAGACTACCTTGTCTCCCGGTTGCAGGAGTGGACGCAGCCAGGGGAAATCATGCGGCAACTCAACGAGGCCAAAGGCGCTGGGAATAGACCCTGGAACGATCCTGGCCCAAGGAAAAATAAGCAACGTGCTTCCTCAGCCTCAGCGGGGGAAAGGCAATTCGACGACCGCCGACCTACACTAAAAGCCATCATTCTTGACTTCAGCAGTGTCAACAATGTTGATATCACTTCTGTCCAGAACCTCATCGACGTCAGAAACCAACTTGATCGGTATGCCGGGCCGGAAAAAGTCGAATGGCATTTTGCAGTCGTAAGAAGTCGGTGGACCAAGCGCGCATTGGCGAGTGCGGGGTTTGGCGTTGCGAGTGATGATGTAAACAGTAGTGGAGGGGGGGGCCAGGGGAGGTGGCAGCCGGTGTTTTCGGTGGCGGAAATTGGAGATGCAGCGGTGCAGAGTGAGGTAGGGAAGGAGTGGAAGGATGAGGAGTGGGACGGGAGCCAACAAGATGCAGAGAGTAGTGAGGAGCTAGTGAGGAGGTTTAAAGTCGTGCCGGTTAGTAGTGTACAGAGGCCGTTTTTTCATCCGGACATTGAGGGGGCGTTGAGGAGTGCGATTTATAATGTGGAGCATCGATGATCGTGGGGGGGGTGCATAGCAGGGGAAATTGCATAGAGTCACCCGAGGGACAGACGTACATTTTTGGAGTTGGAGGCTGATAAGTTTTCCGCCCTCTACGAGGGGCTTGTGCCAAGCAGACTAATTTCGTGGTAGTCAGTCACCTTCCAGTTTGAGTTAGACTTGTAGCGTTACCAAGTTGCCCAATTAGGCATGTTCAATATGAACAAACGTCTGTGGCGAGACTGATGTTGAAAAGTCACGGCGCTATCATGAACTGTTCTTTGTCGCTGCTGTTCTTTGTCACTGCTGCTCTTTGTTCTTTCATATCCAGCACAATCATGTTTGCTCGCTCGCTCTATATAGTGGATGCTCGCTTGCTCTCTACTAAACTAATAAGCTTAACGAGCTTGCCTCTACACATACACACATATATGTTCACGTATATTCATACATTCACATATATTCATACATACGATCTAGGTGAAGTGTTCCTTTACTGGACACGTCTGTACCGCTGTTGCATCACTCTAAACCTGTACCTCGAACAGAATACCCTCGTGCCAGGGTCACGTGAATTGATGGGAACCCTAATGGGGAAAGTCGTGGAAACAGACGAAGGATATAAGCGCAGGTTTTCGCATGTATTTTGTTCTTTAGAGAATTCCCTAAGAGCTCGAAGAGCGCAACAGTTTAGCTGTCAAACTAGCAAGCTCAATATACAGTTGTATATATCTTCACGCTCGCAAATCAACGACAATTTCTCTGCTGAGATACCGGCGGTTGCAACCCAGTAATCTACGGAGTAGTGTTCACGCAAAAGCTGAGGACCCTGCATATCGGTAAATGGCAGTATAGAGTCAAGCAAATCCAGGCCAACTGGGGAGGCGAATTCTGGAACAAGAACCTCCAGATCGAATTACGACAGAGGGGGATCCAACGAAAAGAAGCCGTACCCAGGCATAGCAAAACAAATGCGATAGCAGAAAGAGCCAACCGAACCATTCTTACTATGAGTAGCAGCCAGTATGCCAAAAGGGCATTGGGATAAGGCGAGCTTATGGACAGTATATACCAAAAACAGCCTACCACATAAAGCTTTATCAAAAATTGGACTCCAATTGAACTCCTACTCCCAAACACGAATATATTTGGAGAAAGAGTAAAATGCTTCGACTATGAGGTAAAGGATAAACTCTCACCACGGGGATATGAAGGGTGAATAGTAGGATACACGAACGCTCACCAGACATATTGGTGATCGAACTTAAGCTCACCAAAAATCCCCAACCAATACAAGCTGAAGAAGAGCTTCGGCACTGAACCAGAGGATGGGGTAAATCCACCGAACCTGTACCAGAAACCCCGGCACTAAGAAAAAGGGACGGAAAACAGTTGAGGAATGGGGCCAGCTAGTGGGAACCAGGAAATCAGCACGAGAATCCATACCTAGAAAAGTACCTGCAAACCCAACAGATGAACAGGCTAAAGCTTCGCCACAAGCTAAATTTAGGTTAGATCGAGAGTTTAGAGGGTCTTCTATGACAGAGGCATCACCACTTTGACGGTTTGGGTGTTTGGTTATATTGAGTATTGAGGTTCGACCATTTTGAGATATTAAATTGAGCTATATTCGCCCAAGCACAAATTGGGGGTCTTAATCCATATTGCTGCTATTGGTATTCGTGCTGATGCTGCATTACTGACTGCACGCAGACCGCCCTCTCTTCAAGGCCTCTCAAATTCGTTTGGTTTCACTCAAGGCCACTCAATTCTCCTCAACCCTTCTCAAGGTCTTCTCAAGGTCTCTAAGCCCTCCTCAAAGTTGTTATGAACGCCCCTATAGCCCCCGATTTGCGAGCAATTGTCTAAAATATCCCACAAAGATTGGCGGGCGTTAAAATCCACCCCAACCTCACGGAGGGGTCATAGAAGCAGAAAGGACCCTCTAAACTCTCGACCTAAGCTAAATTGAGTGCAAGAAGCTTAGTGCTGAGGGCCTGGAGACTAAGCAGGCTATATATTGAGAGATACGGAGGTTGACCAAAGGATTTAAGGATGCAGAGGCTGCAGAACATTCTGAGCTTCAAATACCACATGGGGGGGCTTCGCGCCGAGAATACGGAGTATAGCTAGCTCAAATTCCTGATTTGCACGGCTTGGCAGACGGTTTGCAGTAGGCGTAGCTCTATATACATACATTGAACGACTTGTCTCCATACTAACAGAGATTATAGAGGTAACCTACGGGGAGCCTATCGCTACTAGTAGTGGTCATTGTAGTAGTGGTACTAGTAGTCATGGTGGGAAGGGTGATCGTGGTAGGGGTTGTAGGAGGTCTTGAGGTGTAGAGGGTTTAGGGTAAATTGGGCTGAGCTGGAGATATGAAATTTGGATTTTTCGAGTGTTTTAGCCCTTTAGCCTATATTCATATTAACTGTGGGTACGGATGATCGTCACGTGGGTACTCCAAATGGCAAATTGTTAAATAGTTTTACTGCCAAACTAGCAAGCAAAAAAACAAATCGATCTGGGCATGAGATCGCACTGTTCTTTTACTATCCACACTTTGCTTTGGCTGACAGTTTCACCATGCATCATCAACTGGCACGCAGCCTCCGTCTTAGTCTGGTTGCACGACCTCTCCATTCTTCTCAGGTAAGGTCTCGATCAATAATGCCGAATGTACGAATGCAAGTTAATTAGTTATTCGCCAGTTGGCAAGATTGCAGAATGCAGTGGCAGAGCAAAAGAGAGGCACCAAGACTTCGAGCGGGTCTGATGTGACCAGTCTGGGAAAACGACCCGAGGTATGCAACATATTGCTTGACTAGTTTCCACTTCCATCTTTCTCCTCTCCACAAACACCACCCACCTAGTTCCTCCTATCCGTATTACCTCCATCTTCCTCCTCGTTTTTCGTCTTCCTCCTCTGCTCCGCGTTTCTGTTTAAACTCCGTGCGCCCCATCCACTAAAGCAAATATGGAAATCTAGGCCTGGTTCAAAATCATCGACCCCAACTGCTACTGGAACGCATTGTCGCAGGAAGGGATCACAAATGTGGCTGAGCTCAAGGAAGCAATCAAGAAGAGAGTGAAAAATAGGTTGAAGGGCTATGATACTGCCAACCTCACCATCAAGGCCACATACAATAACGACACCAACCTTGAAAATGCAAAGACGCTCGACCCTAGGGCTACGCTCAAGACAGTTCTCGAGGAGGTTCCTTTCCCAGTTGGGCGTTCCATTAGGAAGATTAGGTTCTTCGTCCTTCCACCTGCACCTGGTAAGTGAGACTCATTTAGTTTTCTATACGCATCGATCTCATGCATACTTTCGGTTCTTAGTCTTAGAAAAACCCATCCAGTGCGAGTTCACGAACGGCAGCACAAAGCAGAAAGAATTTTCAAATTGGACTTTCAAGGAATTTACAGACCAATTTGGAATCGTGGCATCTGGCTATCTCGAGCTTGATAGATTTGCATTGCCTCCGCTTGGTGCCAATAAGACTGATATAAAATCACTAATCGATGATACACTGAATGATGTTCTCAGAGTTAGCAAAGCCTGCCAAAGGGTTTGTGGGGAAAATGAAAGTGAACGGTCACTTTTAATTTATGAGATAATCAAAAATGTAGTGCTCAGCTCCCCAGATGCGCAATTGAGACCTCAATTATCCATCTCTGGAAGATTTGGTAGCGGCCTGGTAGACTTTGCTATCGAGTGCAACAAAACTCAGATATTGATTACGAAAGCGAAGAAGCAAGAAATGGATAAAGGATTTGCACAATGCGGGATTCAGTTGGATTCAGTGAGGCATATGAATAGGGAGAGGAAGTGTGGGGATGCGGATGTTTTTGAGCCAGAAAAACTTTACGGCATTGTTTCGACCGGCGACACCTGGGTCCCCTTATGTTACGAGAATGGCACCTTCAAAGTACTGGATCAAGCGCCTTTAATCCTTGATTTGGATGCGTCTGGAAAATACAATGATTCTGCGCGCAAAGTCTTACGTGAGGGAGCTGGGAAATTGCTCACCTGTATCCTAGCGATGCTTCATGGAAGTGGGCCGAAGCGCCAAAAAGCAGACCAGAGCTGATACACGCGGACTTAAAAATGTGTTATTTTCCTTGTAGCACGGGTTTATAGGGGGGTAGTTTGCCTGGGTTATCGGAGTTTTGGGGAGGAATTATCGGAGGGTCATTTCCTGGGGTGAAATAGGATGGGGCTCAAGTTTTTTATTGGCAACCCCAGGCTCTTACAGAGTAAAGTAAGTAGATCATATTCAGTATCATCATCACAGTGCACCACCACCACTATGCCTCAACATTAGACAAAAGCGATGCTTTACACGATATTGAGAGTTTCAGCCTTAATATTACAGAACATGGGGGCTGCATTTATTTTTTAGCGTTGGCGTTGGCGTTGGTGGGGGGGGGGAGGG
>Ga0307514_10005688_pt1 | contig 11036 bp, 18 predicted proteins | sample 16_EM_MG_FD_203088 | JGI IMG/M metagenome (GOLD analysis project Ga0307514, IMG submission 203088) | Populus trichocarpa ectomycorrhiza microbial communities from riparian zone in the Pacific Northwest, United States - 16_EM | ecosystem: Host-associated > Plants > Roots > Unclassified | place... | reverse complement strand
GCTAACTCCGCATCCTAATAAAAATGATATGTAAAGTAAATTCAATGTTGATTAAATGACGCATACTATGATTCCAACCCAAGCACTGGCATTCACCGGACTAGGCGACAACCATCTATCGAAATAAGGACCTGCATCGACGACAGCTGCAGAAGAAACTCACTTCCGGATGTAAGCGTGGTTCGCCTTGACCTGTGAGAGGTACGTCACCTGCTCCTCGCCTGAAACCGATCCGCTGCGCAAGCAGGCCAGCAGAGCAAGAGAGTGGAAAAAAAGGGCATAACGAACATGTCGATGGCTGAAATAACGTTAGAATCAAATCATCCATGGTGACCATAAAAGACTAACTTCGGATGCGACCCTCGACTTTCATAAACACTGAATCCAAGTTTGGCAGCTTCCTTCACATAGCCAACCGAATAGTAGCCAACAACCTTCGATAAACGGTCAAAGTCTTTCCTTTCCCCAGAGAATGGAGTTATAACTAACTTTGAATGAGTTATACCTGCCGAGATGAGTTTTTTTAGCATCCGCCCGCAAATTCAACTTGTACCAACATACCAGCTTAAAGCAAGGGAGACATTTCCAGAAGTCGCATGAATGTGATCGACATATTTTTTCTCGGTAAAGCTGTCTGTGTCAAACACGGTGTTGGAAGACTCTGCTTTAGTGTACCCTCCAAGGACACGGATGCAACTGAGAATAGCTGGACAAAGGAGATTAAGGTTTCGGTACAGCTTAGAAAAATGAGTACAATAGATACCGGTTGCCAAAATGATTGGTTCCTTAGCAAGCGTCAACTGTTTTACGTCGTTTGTGGCCTGTTCCTTTTTGAGATATGTTTTTTTTTCCAGGAAGATACGCCAGTACAAACCTCTTCGGCATATGAGGCGAGTTCGTCGACTGCCAGTTACAGTCGATTTCTAGAAGGATGGGTAGAAACTAAGGGAAGACTTACGATGATCACAGACATAGAGTCTTGTAAGAAGCGAGTGTATCATAGCAAAACTGGTATAAATGCTGAGAAACAGTGAGCAATTTACCAAGTGTCTTGACGGGAGAATTAACATACCGATCTCCGGCACTGTTCCCATATTTAATGGCCGTTTGAAGCAGAGGAAGATTAGCTCGAAGATGCACGTTGTCGAAACCCGACACCAGTGAACAATACAAAACTTGGGCTCGGCTACATTGGAAGAATCACAAACGCCTCATCTTATTCTGAGGGGGAAAGCATACCATTTCTCACCAGAACCACTATATCTATCTGCAATCCGTAGAGCCAACTTAGCCATATCAACCGAAAAACGATACATTTCTTTGCGCTCCGCTGCAACTGTGCCCTTTTCAATAAAACGAAAAGCTTCAGAGAACTCAGGGCAAACCTCCAAGAGCCCAAAAGAAGCCGAGAGCTGTACCTCTTGCCATTCCAGACCTAAGGAAGTCATGAGTCATCAGACGGACATCAAAAATTGAACGACCTAAGAGCCAATTGCACACTCTGCAGTTTTTATTAGAAAATATTACCTGCCAAAATTCCAGGAGAATAACGTACTGTCAAACCGATGAGATCTGCAAAGAAGTAGGGAGATGAACTCCAATACGCGTTGATACCTAGGTTGTGTTATAAGTTGTAGAGATGTGTTACTTGGAAATTTAGACCAACCAGCATCGTTTAACAAAGAGCTAGCAAGCTCAGTCTTGGGATCTGTGGTGCGGGGGATCGTTAAAATACTGTCAAATCCCACAGCCAAAATTTCATTTTTGACTTCCTCGAACATTGTATCCACCAGTTTTTGCGTGGGACATGGATTGACGTCAATGCCTAAGACCTTGAGAGCAGATAAGATATCATTCAATGCCTCGGTATAGCGTCCTTGTAGCCAACGATTGTGAGACCGTAAACGAAGCAGATTGCTCTTGTCCTCAGGTTGCCTGCAATGGTGTAGACAGTCATGGAGGATGGAGTCCGACGCTTCCAAATTACCTGGAAGAAACATACGTCAGTTATGCTCCTGTTATCAAAATCACAACCACCTCTCCAAGTGAACAAACTAGAGTCGGCAGATCAGTCAGACATAATTAATGATATACAACCAATTGCATACGCAGAAAGTCGAGAGAGAAGATTAAACGTTCTGACAGGTTTATCAGACCAAGAATTAGAGCCCAAGAGTTTTCTGGCGTTCTCGAAAGACTGAATTGCGAGCTGCAGATTGGTTGATGAAAGGGAATCACTCAAGGCATGAGTAATTAATTACCTCATGAGCTCCGCGAGCCCACGCAGATTCTCCGGCCTCAATGAGAACATCTAGCAGTTCATCTCGCTTGGGATGTTCCTGCAGAAGGCTTAAGCATCTATAATGGGCTAAATCCGAGTAGTAAAAGTAAGAAGTCATCAAAATACCTCTTGGCGTGTTCCGCAACTCGATAGACATCGATAGGATCCTCGTGCATCATCATCAGAATAATCTAAAGAAAAAATTAGGAACGTGATGTAATTAGAAGTCGGTACGTACCCTAAAGGACATTTTTGCAATTGTCTCAGGTGGGAGTTTTTCAGCTTCTGCTTGAGCAGCTTGGCGATAGCGATCATGGGCAAAGCTGCACATGTCGCGTGCGCGAGTTATCAACCAACCTTCTGTAACTGCTATCTGAAGTCCACGCATTGCTACATGCGTCGGGTTACTTCCTGAATCTCGAAGATTTGACACAGCTTTGTGAAGATTCCACATATCGTCACTCTCGTCCTCGCTTCCACTTCCCACAGTGGCGTCTTCCCAGTCCATCATAAGGGCGATTTCAGTAACTTTGAATCTGAAAACCTGACTCAGTGCAATGATCCACTCAATGATGTCATTCTCACGTCTCGCCAAAGAACGCCGCCCAGAGCAAATACTTTCGGACTTCATCAGGAAGCTGCCGCATGTGGTTGATGAGAAACGTGAGATCATTAGGGTCAGATATCTTCTGGTCTGCGAGGCTACCTTCGATGGCAGCCATATCGTATCTAGTTTCGATATGTAAACGCATTGCAAGGTATTTAGACAGCACTCACACCCAATGATTGTGTTCCGAATCAAATTTGATCTATAAGGCTTAAGATAAACGTGGACGAATAAAGGGGAACCACCAACCTGGTGTTGACGATGTAGCGTCGTCAAGACGCTCCTTGCAGAAAATGCATTTCCCGATGATGCTGCATAAATGAACCGGGACAAGGGTACACAATCTTCTTCAGAACGATGCAAAGTCTTGAACACAAGTGAAGACACAGCTGAAATGTTGAGTGGTTCCATATCGATCCATGTAGGCCGCGATCGACTGCTGAACATGTCTCTAACGCGCTGCACTACTTCACTGATAAGACGTGAGCAGGCTGCAGAAGATAAGGGGGAAAGATCATACGCTCTATCCGACCGCAATGTCGCGAAAATGAGCTAATTACAGATTTTATTTGGTGCCGCCATGACATTAATTGTTAAACCCACCAGACGGCTCCTTGAGTTCAATAGTGTAGAAACCAGATCCAGTGTTCTAGAAAAGAGTTAAGATCGGGATACGCTTGGGCGAAGTTCACATACGAAGCATCCGCCTCATGTAAATCATCTAAAAACAGCGCAAACAATCGTGTTTCAGCAATGACTGCGAAAACATTCTCCACCAAAGATTGGAAACGAGCGCGCAGTTCACGAGTATCTGAATGATCTTCAGGATGTTCCAAGTGAACTTCGAACAGAGCTAAAACATCTTTCAATTCTGGTGTGCCTTGATAAAGAAGAGGAACATTCTGCAATTGCGGACCGAGACGTTCACGCAGCGCGTTTACGAAGCGATGAAGGTCTGTATGGAAGACCATCAACTGCCTCAACACGGCAGATAAACAACTTAACTATAACATGTATGCGTAAGACGAATATAAACCTCTTAACTGCATCTCACCAATGCGGCGAAAGGTGCGGATTCAGCACCCTGAAATTTCGCCTGTCCCCAGAGACCGTGAGCTGCAAAACAATGGTGATCAACTCCAGAAATTAAACTATGAAGACGGAGACAAATACATCGCCACTTCGCTTGGTTCGCGAGAACAATCGAGCTTTTTCCGATGCTGAGATATTAATTAGCTCAGTGATGGCCGAAATCAAAACAACTTACCCTGGAGCACCAACAACAATAACAGCATGGGTTCGTGAAAGATGCTTCCGACCCCGCAACATATTCCTTCGTAGGCCATCTCCAGAATGGCTGAATGTTGTCGGGGACTGGATTTCATGCGCTGCCGACTCTGTTGACTGCAGAATCATGGGACTCGATTCAGATAACACTGAGGCGCGGCAAGGAGAATCGCTGTCCGAGGACCAAGAATCAGTTACTTCCTCCATTTGTTCGCGTAAAGACCCTGTTGGTGAAAATGCAACGCAACCCTTGCTTGTGGCGTAGTGTCGTGAGAAGCTTGTGGAGACATTCCGAACTATGTAGATCTTGAGGATAACGAATCGAATAAGAATGGGCAGATGAAACACTTACCGACGTTACGAATTAATTCCAGTTCCTTCTCACGACCAAACTAATCAACTGTAAGAAAAATGTGAGATACAAAGCAACGGAAGCGGCCTACTAAAGCTATTGGCATCGTGAACTCCTACAATGGTTTAGCTGCCTTGCCAAATTTTTAGAAGTGTTTGCTGACCATAAATCGATCTTCCAGTGCAATTTCAAAGGGGGAGATCAGTTCTGCAGAATCATCTGAGTTGGACAGCACAGTTGCAAGTAATCGCCGTTGACATTCTATGAGATCTTTTTTGAGACCATAGGCACTTTGGTATCTCATGTCGGGATTTTTAGCGAGGAGCTATTCCTTGTAAGTCATTTTCGAGCGGGATATTAAACCTTCATGATTTCACCTTATCTATTATATTTGCTAGAACCTGGGGAACATCCCGTCTGACTTCGTGCACTGGCATAGGTCGCTTCTGGACAATAGAATGCAACAATTCAAGTGCTCCTCCTTCGAACGGCATTTGCCCTCTGCCGACAAGGAGAGTCCAGAACATTATTCCGAGAGAATATAAGTCCGTTCGATGGTCTTGAGTCATAGTCTCAACACTACCCGTCTGTTCAGGGGCCAAGTAGCACAATGCCTCCTTGACCTTGAGCTTAACTGCTTCATCATACGCACGTAGCACAAGCAAAGAAGGGGAGCCAAAATTCTCCAAGGAAACAGCACGATTCCCAAAGTGAACGAGGCGAACGAATCCCGAGTGCGAATTCATGTGGAACGCATTCGCTCTCACTGTATGAAAAACTTAGGAAAATCCTACTGCCTGATTAAAAAGATGGATACCTTCACGATGGACTATCCCAGCTCTGCAAAATGTCAGCGTTACTTTGGCAGAGTGACGGAGAAGCATACTGGTTCAAAACTTCTAAACAGTGTGTTGCCTGAATGGCGAATCTATGACAAGCGTTTAGGCATAAATCAAATTCGAGGAAGCAAAACCCTTGCTCAATGAACGAGGCCAAATCCATAATATCAAAACCTTCCATCTCCTCTGTCAAGCCAGGTTCTCCAGGCTCCATCATGTACACATCCCCGTGTGCAGAACTGGGTCTTGTCCTGTTGGAATCCGCGAGGAGAAGGTCGTTCACTTTCACGGGTGGTAGGTATCGCCCAAGGAGGTTCACACCGGGATGGAAGAGTAAAAGGACAACACTGTCACCGCTTTCTCGAGGTATTTTGATGAAGTCAATCATTCGGAGGGTTGAACTACATCTGTCTGGTGAACTGGACATATTTCCCAAGCTGATACAGAAGCATGAAAGCGAGCAAAAGGCAAGAAAGTTTTTGAACACACATATGAGCTTCTCTCTCGAGGCAAAGTGATCCATTGGATTGAGCAGGAGCAATTTTGGCAAGAACATTGGATCCGTCTTTGAGACTGTTTCCCTCCGCAATAATAGTCATACTGCCCGTATCATGCCAAGGCACCGCCTATTAACGAAATTAGATAATAGCTAGTTTGACCTGGGTCATAACTGACTTTCTCGAAGGTATACCCCGGAATCAATAGAATACCATCCTTGAAATATAATGTCGGAAACGACGGTTGGCCGAACCTCTTCTTCATAGTGCTGGTGAATTGAAGTCGTCGACTGCTTATAATGATTCGCAGGGAGTCCGGACAGATTAAAGGTGTTGCTTGCTCGTGCTTGTTTCTGATAATCAACTTGAAACAGAAAATGACGTCACTTCATATAACCACTCAAGAGAATGGAACTCAACACTAACAATTTTGAAACTATTGGTTATGCTGAGCCGGCGGATGCTTATTAATACAAACCGTGACATTAAAATTTTTTCTCTGAAGTTCAGTATGCTGTACAGTGTACCGGCACTCCTTCGGACACCCCAAGAAGTTAGCCAAATTATAAGTTCCATGTAAATCCTAGCATAAATAAAAGTTGATCTTCATAATCTACCAGTTTAAACAGAGCACTCTGACCGAGTTTGGTGGCAATTGGAGCAGATCCAATAGACTCGCTACCAGTACCTTCTGTGGTGATCTGTTTGTGTTTTGTTGTCGGTGCAAACATCAGGCGGACTGCGAAAATAGAGATCACCATCTGAGATGAGGCGGCCCAAAGGGCTGCCTCATTGTCGGATAAGAAATGAGTGAGATCAATAGCTATACAGTTTATCCACACATGCACAAACATCAACAGACCTCCCACAGCATCGCGTCGTGTTTTCTTCTCAACAAAGTCGTGCCTCGACCCCATTCTGTCCTTCGCTCTCTCAAGCCTTCGTTTTCTTTTGTTTCTTAAAATTATTCATGACTCAAAACCTTCCTCCTACACCTGTCACTCAGCCTCCGGCCCTGGCTGGACCTTCTCGCGCTCCTCTTCCTCCACCTGCGGGTGCTGACGCTGCCAACAATCCTTTACCCCAACCTCAACAACCCCAGATTACACAGCCTGTGCAGCCTGCGCAGCCCCCCCTTCAACCTCAGCCCATCCATGTGAAGAAGACACACGTTTCGGACGCCATCTCCAACATCCTCAAGTCCCTTCCACTTCCTGCACGCTTAAAGCGTAACAAGGAGATCGAGGAACAGAACGAGGCCCGTCTTTTACTGACTCTCCGCCATGCTCAAGACCCTGTTGCTTTTCCTGTTCCTGGTTCAGAGAGTGCTTCTTTCATTACCATAGATTCTTCGGAAATTTCTTTCCTTTCCTCTCCTATGATTTTTCACTCTTTACGTGACATTATGCCTTTCCACCTTATTAAAAGACTTGCCGATATCAAATTAACTGACATTACCAATTCCTTAAAGCGTCCCGAGAGTCTAACGGACTTGATGGAAAGCTCTACATCTCATACCGCTAAACGTCGTTGCATGTCCGCTTTGACTCTTATCAGTCGTGATACTGAACGTCCTACCTCCTTTAATTTCCCGCAGATTATGTTTGAGACCGAAAATCGCATGCCTATTCCTTTGCCTTTTTTCACGCACAAATCACTTCGTTTCGTCATTAACAATTTAGCCATTCTTCCGACCAAAAAGGTTGAATCCGATGGCTCATCCAAGAAGGCCGTCATCCTCGACATCGACAAATTGTCGAAGACGCTTGGGGAAGAACTCACTCTCTCCTTTGGCCAATATGGAGAGGCTGCGGCTCAGATGTTCAAATTCCAAGAACAACGAGATGGCGACTTGCCTGACTCTAGTGAAACATGGACTCAATTTTGGCGGTCGCACTTCACTTTCTTTGAAAATAGAGAAGATGCCGAGGAATATTATGACGAGTGGAAGCACGTCGAGCTTGAACTACGTCGTGATCGTTGGAGCTACGGTTACAAGTATGACGCTGCCCATTACAGCCAGCGCTACATGACCGCAAAGAATAATATGATCCAGCGTATCAAGAACAGGGAGGATCTGGATCAACTAATCTCAAAAGCTCTTGAATCACGTTCCCGAACTCGAGATTTCCCTCCTCGAACGAATTTCCCATCTGGTTCGAATCCTCGCACTATCCAGCGCTCCTTTCAGGAGGCAGGGAGCAGGTCATCGGCACCTGCTTTCTGCATCCTCTGCGCCGATCAGTCACACACGCTCTTTCACCACCCTCGGGACAAGTCGAAGTTCCGTGATGGAAAGATCATCTGGGCCAAATTCAACAATGGCCGACTTACCTCTCCAGACGGACAAGAAATTTGCGTCAAATATAACATCGGCGGATCCAGATATTGCGGCAAAGATGTCAAGCACGGGGACAATCGTGTTCACCTCTGCTCCTTCTGTGGTGACAAAACTCACCATGCCCTATCCTGGACTTGCAGACCCAAAGACTCCTGAAGCTTTCCTGCTAACGTCGAAGCCGCAGTCACTGCTTTACCCTTCGTTCACTTCCTCCATCATTCCACGACCAACCTTCGATGCCAATATTCATGCCTATCCTGATGTTTTTGACAGAATTGTCACGCCATACGATGCTAATGCTTTCGCTTTCTTTCTGGACAAACACACGCTTTCACTGTCATACCCTCTTTTGGTCTCTAATCTGCGAAATGGGTTTCCTCTTGGACCTATGCCTAATCTTCTTGTAACCTCCGTCTTGCCGAACCATCCTACAGTTATGGAACACCAGTCCGAAGTTGACGAATATTTAGAGAAAGAAGTTGTAGCGAGACGCATTTCGGGACCATTCTCCCGTGAGACAATGGAGCAGATTCTTCGTGGCCCATTCCAGTCATCGCCACTTATCGTCGCTGTCCAACCTCAAGCACCAGGTGAACCAGACAAAATTCGCATTTGCCGTCACCTCTCCAAGTCCACTCGCATCACCCCTTCGGTCAATTCTTTCATTCCGAAGCATTATTTTCCTACACGCTTTGACACAGCCTCTCGGGTTGCTGATATTGTAAGTTTTCTTTCTTCATTCCAACGGAATGCATCCTTTGCAGACCCTGGTCATTCCAATGAAGGTTCTTTCTTCATTCATCAGGCCGGCGAAGGTTCTTTCTTCGCCCTGCCTTGGACAAAGGTTCTTTCTTTGTCCACCCGTCTGGCAGAGGTTCTTTCTCTGCGGATGCATTCCCACATGTGCCAAGGTTCTTTCTTGGCACTGCTATCATCTCGCATTCATCGCAGCTAGCTCATACTCTCCATGATAGGTCGCTCTCGTGCCCCCTGGTACTCAGGCTTGTACACTGGACATAGAAAAATTCCATCGCACATGTGCTGTCTTACCAGATCACAAGCCCTGGCTTGTTCTACAAGGCCACAAGGATCAGTTCTACGTCGACCATGTACATCCTTTCGGAGCATCCTGTGCCAGCAGTAATGCTGGCATGATCGCCAACGCCATGGTTGACATCTGGATTGCAGAAGGTGTCAAACCTATACTCAAATATGAAGACGACCTAAACATCATGCGTTACCCAGTTCCAGATGGCCAATTCAAGGACGGACAGTACACCTATGCCTATGACCGACCCGAAATGCTCCGCCGTATCGAACCACTGAAGATCCCTTGGCACCCCGAAAAGGGCGACCCATATTTCTCTTCGCTTTCGATCTTTATCGGCATGCTCTGGGATCTCGAGAACCATCGTGTCTCTCTTCCAGAGCAAAAGCGTCAAAAATATCTTCGTCGTGTCTCGGAATTCATCAGCAATTTCGAGCGGGGTAGGTGCCAACTCCGGGATGTTGAACGTATCCACGGCTCCTTGTGCTACATCTCCTTCATCTTCCGTGCAGGTCGTAGCCACCTTCCGTCGTTGTCGAACTTTGCGGCCTCCTTCAAGGGAGACGAGTTCATTCACCGCTTTCCTTCACGATCTCTCATAACCGACCTCAAATGGTGGCTTAAAGAGCTCACGGTGATGAATTTCTACCGCCAACTTATTCCATGTGGTGACCCACTTGATCTCGGCATTTATGTTGATGCTAGCACATCATGGGGCATCGGCATCATCGTGGAAGGTGAATGGCTTGCTCTCAAACACAAGCCGGAATGGAAATTACCTGGTCGTGACATCGGCTGGCTTGAAACCGTCGCAGCAGAACTAGTCGTGTACATTCTCGAAGCCAGAGATATCCATGACTCCACCGTCATCATTCACTCAGACAACCAAGGCACCATCGGATCCATGACCAAGGGCCGCAGTCCAAATCCTCACATCAACCTCTCAATTCAACGCACATACTCCGTTCTTTGTCCGAATTTCATCACGTTCGATTTTAAATACATCCCCTCCGAAGAAAATCCCGCAGACCCACTCTCGCGCGGAGAGTTGGGCCCCCCTCAAGACAGGATGAACCTGTTTTTCCAGCTCCCTCCGGAGCTTGAACCCATCTTCGTCTATGCCGATTGAATCTCCTTTTCGAATGGCTCCGGATGCCAGGAGGAAGACAGGTGAGGTGAACAGTCACACTGTTCCCTCTCCGCGCCCTGTTTCTCCACCAAAATTCCTACCCTTTTCCCGTTTTCATTCTGTTTCTCTCCCTGCATGTTCTTCTCACTTTGTACCTCTACCATTGCTTTGCCCGAACAGAATTTCGGATTCATCTTCTGCTGCACTACCAAGTCAACAAGCTCCTTCCATACATATCTCCACACCTTCTTCTAATACCATACCATCCTCCCTACCCACCTCGTCTAATATCCACCATTCCCGTTTTCTTTCAACTGTCTCGGACGTTGCGCTAACTCCTGCCTCTGTGCCATTAACCACCTCGTCACGCATTTCAAAACTTCTCAGCCCCAGTCATCTCCGACCACCTGTCACTGCCGCGCACCGCCTCTCTTCCTGGTCATCCCCTTATGCCTTACGACAACGCCGCCATCTAGAATCCACACTTTCCCCTTCCCTTGCCGACATGGCATACCGAACCGTACAGAGCGCCTTCGCCCCATCAACAAGATCCACCTATGCAGCAGGTGTCCTCCGCTTCAACGAGTTCTGTGACATCTGGAAGGTCAGTGAGGAGGCCCGAATGCCAGCGTCCCCTGCTCTTCTCGCTGCTTTC
>Ga0307514_10005687_pt1 | contig 11036 bp, 8 predicted proteins | sample 16_EM_MG_FD_203088 | JGI IMG/M metagenome (GOLD analysis project Ga0307514, IMG submission 203088) | Populus trichocarpa ectomycorrhiza microbial communities from riparian zone in the Pacific Northwest, United States - 16_EM | ecosystem: Host-associated > Plants > Roots > Unclassified | place... | reverse complement strand
ATGATTGAAGCTGCGTCGGAGTTAAAAATTAGCAACCAGTTTGAAATTGGTTCAAGGGTGCTTATTTGCCTACAATTGGAACTTAGAGATGGGAAAATCCCTTAATGGTTCTTTTGATGCTGGGCTACTTGAATTTGGGTTGATAATGCAAATAAGTGAAGGAATTAATGTTGTTTACAGTCAGAACAGTAAATGAATTTGAACCCGAATTTGAAGTCATCCATTGCATGTGAAAACAAGACTAATCTATGTGGATTTCAAGTTCAGAACGTGATCTTTCTATATTGTCCAACCATGATTGCATTGGACTTTTGTGCAAGAAGTTATAACCATTTTAAATTTGATCTATTTATGTTTCAATTAAAGTCAGAAAATATGTGCTAGTGAAATTTGTCTAGTTACTTTCTCAAAGTCTAATTTTTGAGCTTGACTTCTGTCATGATGAATTTTTCCTAAGTTTGGAGGGATGTTCCAATTATAAATATAGTATCAGAATATGTAATAAAACACTTTTTGGCCAAGATTTGAAACTTAATTCACAAAATTAAGAGTTGTTCTTCCAAATTGATTTTGTGAAGAACCCTACCTGACTTATCACTCTTCAATCACAAAGAGTGTGGCGTCAAAATCCTAGATTGATCTTTGTGGCATCCAGATCGACTTATCAAAGTATCATTCTAGTCTATCCTCCATCTCATTTACCTTAAATCACTATAATCCAACCTAAACACCAAAAGAAAGACAACACAACCTATCCTTCATCCATTTTCGTTAGATTCATTGTTGCTGATTTTCCATTTTCGTTAGATTCACGGCACATCAATGTGGCAACTGGTTTTGAGAATTTCCAAATCTTGCAAGGATATTTAATGGGCAACAACATAGTTTTCATGTGTGCTATGGACTCCGTTTTCATGTGTGTTATGGACTCCGTATTAATGTGGAATCCTTATGGTGTATGGAAACAATTATTCTATCCTTATTATAGTAGGAATCTATCATTAAATAAGTTTCCAAGTCTGCTAAGAATACTTTGCAAACAAGGAAAGTAAAGAGTCCTAACTTCATATTTGATTCATTCTCCTAGCTTATATGTGACTTCCAAAGGGCAGCAAATCTGATCCTATTATATTTAGGATATTAAATTCGGATTTATTATTGTTATTATTATTTTATTAGTTTAGGATTTATTTATATTATTTGGGTTTAATTGTAAGTGGGCATCATATAAGTCCACATAAGAGGTTCATTAGGGTTTGTAGAGTCAGTATAAATAAAGGCATAACAAGACATGTAAGTTAGACAATTCAGATTAATAAAACTTCTTATTTGCCGCACTTTGTGTGTGTGTTGGTGAGATACTCTCCGTTTTTTGGTTCTTTAAAGAAGTGAAAAATAACTTATCAAAGAACAACTGACTTCGTGGCGTCATGGTTATACTTCTCGTTCATGAATCAATATTCGTTAGGTGGGGGTTTGTGTTTCCAATAATGCTGGTGCCTAGGTACAAGTTATATTTGTGTCACACTCCTATCAAACCTGATTTACTTTGCTTTTCAAGAATTGGTGTCTTTGCGTGTGGGTTGCGTGATCACGTGATCACGAGGTTCGCATCATTCGGTATCAGAGCTTGGCTCCATTAATCAGGTTATATCTTTTTATTTCTTGTATTTTTCTTTTTATCTTCTGTGTTCTTTGTTTCGGGTCTGATCTTGTTTCAGATCAGTTTCGGTCATATTGTCTTCTTCCTACATTATTCTTGATTAGTTGCGTTGAATTGAGTCTTTTGGGATTAAAAAAAAAAGGTGTCATATTATTCTTTTTGTCCATAATTTCTTTTTAGAGTAAAAAAGAAAAGAAATTTCAGAAAATGTTATTTAGGATAAAGGGGTTTATTTCACTTCTATTTTTTGTCCACCGATCAAACCATATTGTAAGTGTATCAAAATTGATATTGTGGTTATTTAGGGTGAAATCGCACAATATGTGAATTTTCAACTCATTTTGCACATCGTTTGGAGTTTATAAGGAAAAAAATTAGGGTAAGGATGGAAAATGACAACTACGATAATCACACCTAATATTATTAAAAAAACAAAAATAGAAAGATAGTTGAGAAGGGTCAGCTAAAATGGTGATGTCTAATAGTCGATGAAAAAAATGACATAAGGTCAATGAGAAACAAAATTAAAAGATGAAACAAGTTTGATGAGGATTGCAAAAAAGTCAATTTAAAAAATAAAGGACTTTATAAGGAAAGAAAGTTAATAAAAAGATGGAAACGAAGTTGCTATGAAAATTAAACCAAATATTTTTCATAAAATAAATTAAAGTGATGGTTGAGAAGGCGCAACTAAAATGGCGATACCGAATAATCGATAAGAGAAATGACATGAGATGATGACAAACAAGATTAAAAGGTAAAACAAATTGGACGAGCATTACAAAATTAGTAATAAAATGGGATATAAACTAATTATGGATAAAAAATCAAGGAGTTTATAAGGAAAAAAATTAGGGTGAGGATGGAAAATGAGCAACTAAGATAATCAAACCTAATATTACTCAGAAAACAAAAATTGATTATTCGGTTGAGAAGGATTAGTTAAAATGGCGATGTCTAATAGTCAATGAAAAAAATGACATAAAGTGATGACAAACAAAATTAAAAGATGAAACAAGTTACATGAGGATTGCAAAATAGGCAATTTTAAAAAATAAAGATATAAAGTGATTATGAAAAAAGGGGATTTTATAAGGAAAGAAAGTTAAGAAAAAGATGGAAATGAAGTTGCTAAGAAAATTAACCTAATATTTTTCAGAAAATAAATTAAAGAGATGGTTGAGAAGGGGCAACTAAAATGGTGATACCGAATAATCGATAAGAGAAATGACATGAGATGATGACAAAAAAGATTAAAAGGTAAAACAAATTGGACGAGCATTACAAAATTACCAATTAAATGGGATATAAACTAATTATGGAAAAAAAATCAAGGAGTTTATAAGGAAAAACAATTAGAGTAAGGATGGAAAAGGAGCAACTAAGATAATCAAACCTAATATTATTCAGAAAACAAAAATAGAAAGATGGTTGAGAAGGGTCAGCTAAAATGGTGATGTCTAATAGTCGATAAAAAAAAATGACATAAGGTGATGACAAACAAAATTAAAAGATGAAACAAGTTTGATGAGGATTGCAAAAAAGGCAATTTTAAAAAAATAAGGATATAAAATGATTATGAAAAAAAAGGGACTTTGGAAGGAAAGAAAGTTAAGAAAAAGATGGAAACGAAGTTGCTAAGAAAATTAAACGAAATATTATTCAAAAAATAAATTAAAGAGATAGTTGAGAAGGCGCAACTAAAATAGCGATATCGAATAATCGATAAAAGAAATGACATGAGATGATGACAAACAAGATTGAAAGGTAAAACAAATTGGACGAGCATTACAAAATTACCAATAAAATGGGATATAAATTAATTATGGGAAAAAAGTCGAGTTTATAAGAAAACAAATTAGGGTGAGGATGGAAAAGGAGCAACTACTATGATCAAACCTAATATTATTCAGAAAACAAAAATAGAAAGACGGTTGAGAAGGGACAGCTAAAATGATGATGTCTAATAGTCGATGAAAAAAATGACATAAGGTGATGACAAACAAAATTAAAAGATGAAACAAGTTTGATGAGGATTGCAAAAAAAGCAATTTTAAAAAATAAGGATATAGAGTGATTATGAAAAAAAAGAGGACTTTATAAGGAAAGAATGTTAATAAAAAGATGTAAAGGAAGTTGCTAAGAAAATTAAACCTAATATTTTTCATAAAATAAATTAAAGATATGGTTGAGAAGGCGTAACTAAAACGACGATACTGAAGAATCGATAAGAGAAATGACATGAGATGATGACAAACAAGATTAAAAGGTAAAACAAATTGGACGAGCATTACAAAATTAGTAATAAAATGGGATATAAACTAATTATGGATAAACAATCAAGGAGTTTATAAGAAAAAAAAATTAGGGTGAGGATGGAAAATGAGCAACTAAGATAATCAAACCTAATATTATTTAGGAAAAAAAATAGAAAGATGGTTGAGAAGGGTCAGCTAAAATGGTGATGTCTAATAGTCGATAAAAAAAATGACATAAGGTGATGACAAACAAAATTAAAAGATGAAACAAGTTACATGAGGATTGCAAAAAGTGCAGCAAGAAGTTTATTGATCTGAAAATTGTATAACCTTACATGTTTGGTTATGCTTTTTTTTATAGTGACTCTAGATTTAAAGAAACCCTAATGGACCCCCCTAGGTGGACTTATATGAAGCCCACTTACAATTGATCCAAATAAGTAATAATAACCCAAAAACTAAGAAGAAAATAATAAAAATACTAAAAATCCGAAAATTATCATGCTAAATATGCTAGAATCAGATTTGTCACCCTTAAGAAGTCTTAAATAAACTAGGAAAAAACTGATTTGAAAAATTTGTGTTGCTGCCCCCCTTTGATGTCCTTAATTAGCTTGGATTTCCTTGTTTAACTTGGACAAATAAGAAAACAAATTTCCTCATTTGTTGCTGATTTAATTACTTTCCTTTCTAAGTTAGGAAAAACATTAAATAGTCATCCCCTCTTTAGGAATAAGATATGGCCAACTTCCTTACTTAATTAGGAGAATAGTCCCAAGCCCCTCTAGGTCCATTTTGCTCCATATGTTCTGAACAAGCTCATTCAATGCTTCTTTAAGCTTCTTTGCCCTAGCTCTTGTGATTGGCCCAATTGGCACCTCCAATGGGTCGTTGCCATGATTACGCTTGGTGTTGGGCTGATCCGCATCACTTACTTTTAGAGCGTCCATGGTGGTTTGATCGAAAGGCGATTCATGATGGGTTTAGAAATTGGTTCACTATTGTAAAGGATGGTAAAACCATCACTCTTGTGCCTATTTCTCCAAACCACAATGATGATCAAATGAAATTAAAAAGGGAATGTGAGGATGGGAAGAGTGAAAATTCACGTGAGAACAATAGTGAGAGAAGACCATTAGATTCGACTAAACCTAAATGCGCCTAGTACGTTTATACATTTAATGAATCATGTATTGCATGCGTTTATAGGTAAGTTGTTGTGTATTTTGATGACATTTTGATCTATAACAAGAACTTAAATGAGCATCTTGATCATGTACTTAGTGTATTGCGTAGTGAGCAATTGTATGCTAATCTTAAGAAGTGTATCTTTTGCATGGAGATAATTGTGTTTCTTGGCTATGTGGTAACTGCACAGGATATCGAGATGGATGAGGAGAAAGTTAAGGCCATCCATAATTGGCCTGCACCCAAATCGGTAAGGAGTTTTCATGGGCTAGCTAGTTTTTATAGGCATTTTGTGAAAGATTTCAGTACAATAGCTGCACTCTTGAATGAAGTTGTTAAAAGTCAGTTGAGTTTAAATGGGGGGAGGAACAAGAATTGGCTTTTGTTCTTGTGAAAGAGAAATTATGTTCTGCACCTGTTTTGACTTTACCTGACTTTACGAAAGCATTTGAAATAGAATGTGATGCGTCTGGAATGGGAATAGATGCTGTTTTGATGCATTATTGGTGACCTATTGCATATTTCAGTGAGAAGTTAAGTGGAACGACGTTAAACTATCTCACTTATGAGAAAGAACTTTATCCATTGGTAAGAGCACTTGAGACAAGGCAGCATTAATAGTGTCCGAGCCAACAATACTCCATGCTTTCTTAAAGAAACCCACTTTGAATCCATCCAGACTGGGAGTCTTATGAGAGAAAAAGACCCTTGAATTTCATCATGTCTGCTTTGAGAGGGATATAATCTCTAAGGAAGAGCCCCACTAAGAATAGATGAATCAAAACTAGAATCAGATCAGGAAACCCCTAAAAGCTTCTCAAAGTATCTCACAATAGTATCCTTACCTTTGCATCGGTAAAACACATCCCAGATTCATTTTGTATAGAAATGATCTTGTTGTGGCTGTGATGACTTTTCATCGAGTTAAAGAAGAATTTTGAGTTCTTATCCCCCAAATTCAACCACTGCAGCAAGACTTTTACCTAAGGAAGCTCTCCTTGGCTTCAACAAGCTGCACATACTCTTTAACTAAAATAGGTTCAGCTCTATGTATCTCTAAATCTAAAGGATTTCTTTGCATCAAACATTGAACCTTTTCCATCGCCCTCTTAGCCACTAACACCCTATCCATAATTTTAGCAAAATACTTCCTATTAAGTCTGGTAATACTCGCTTGACATATTTCAACTTATTACACAAAATAAACATAGGAGTGTTCGTGACCTCCTTACCCTAAGCCTATGAAATCAAGGAAAGAAAAAGAGGATGATCAGCCTAAAAATCAAAGAACTTGAATGGAACCTTCCTTTTAGGCAAACTCGCCATCTTCACTGACATAGGAGAGTGATTCGAAATACCAAAAGGAAGAAAGCAAGTTTCCAAACCTGAAAATACAAATTCCATTTGACATTACCAAAAGAAGAAAAAAGTCGTTCAGAAGACAATTATTTGCTTTTGTAGCAGAAAACTAAACAAGGGGAAATTGGATCAATTCAATTTGGAATTAGCTCAAATTTCATATTCTGATTACTGGGGTCCAAATATCACTACATATTACTTTTGGGGTCAATTGGATATCATCTACTTAGGTTTGCAATTTTAGATCTAATCAGGTCTGATTCATAATGTTTTTGCGTAAGAATATCAAACCTTATCGTATATTGCTCAAATTTCTGTCTATTTGGGTTGAATAGAACTGTATCTCAAATTTTAGCTTAATTGGACATCATTGACATTAGGTTTCAGATTCAGACTTAACTTGACATAAACAGGTCTGTTTTTACGTCGACTCTTGAAACTCGTATTATTTATGTTGTTTTCATTTCTTGCAGTATATTTACAACATATGTAACGTATTTGGGTTTTGTTTCATCATATTGCATACTTCATTCTTGTTTCCATTCGAGTCTTCAATTTCATTCATATTTCGGATAGATTCGCTTGCTACTCGCGAGACTATCATCGTAGTTTTGTTTTTGATTGTTTTCTGTGTTATTATTGCTTCTTGAGTCATATACATCTATTTGGATTATTGCGTTGCTGAGTTCTATTTGTTGATCCTCATCATTAACATATTTTGGGTTTATTATAAGTGGGTATATATTATCCCGCAAGCTTTGGGTCCATGATTAGTACTTAAAAGTACATTTTTATTAAGGTTTTATATCATCATTTTGCACTTGAAGTATCAATAACTCCTTAACTAAAGCATGTTTTATAATAACAAGTCTGATACTATAAGATACCTTAAATTTATGGTAAATATTCATCTTAAATGCAGGCCTATCACATAAATCAAAGGATTGATTGATGAGTTTAACTACTGAAATTGAGAAGACAAAGAAAGGGTTAAACTTAGAAAAGAGATGCTGGTTCGGTCCAAACTGGAACACTGTTTAATCATTGGGTCATATCTGGAGCTGTAGATCTTGGATTTCAATTTGGTTTATATGGCTAGAAAGCTGAGACATAGGCCTAAAACATTCATGAGGAATGCAAGACTCAATTCTGCTGTTTGGAAGTCCAAATTTTAGCAACGGAGAAGTCAGAATCTGTCCTGCAGCCTAGACACTGTTCAGCCCATATCTCGAGTTCTAGAAATCCAAATGCACCGATTGTTTTTTGTTGGAAAGCTGAGATAATTTCTTAGAACTTTCATGACAAAATATGTTCAAATTCTGACGTTATCAATGATGTTTTGTTCAGACAAGAAGTGATGCGAACCTCGCGATCACGTGGTCACGCAACCCACACGCAAAGACACCAATTCCCAGAAAGCCAAGTAAATCAGGTTTGATAGGAGTGTGACACAAAGATAACTTGTACCTAGGCACCAATACTATTGGAAACGGAAACCCCCACCCTACGAATATTGATTCGCGAACGAGAAGTATAAGGATGACGCCACGAAGCCAGTTGTTCTTCGATAAGTCATTTTGAGTTCTTTAGAGAACCATGGAAGGGAGATTATCTCACCAACACACACACACACACACACAAAGTGCGGCAAACAAGAAGTTTTATTAATCTTCTGATAGACTAGAAAATCTGATATGAAGGTAGAATTTATTCTGAAGTCTTCTTTCCTTTTTGTAGCTAGGAATCCTTGTAAGAAAAGGATTCTAAAATAATCATGAATCCTTGCCACACTTGGAAACTATGTGGCAGCCCATTAAAGATCTTTGTAGAATTAGTAGATTTTCAAAATAAGCTGCCACATCCTTTTAGGAAAAGAATCCTAGCCAAATAGGAAGTAAATAACAAAATTCATACAGCCTATGTTGACCCGTGTTTCGATGCCTTCCCGAACTTTGATTTATCTAAAAATTTAAACCAAGGTCGGACAACATGTTAGGAGACTCCACGTAAAATTTCAGCTCGATCCAACGGTCAGATTGAGAATTATGACTGTTGCCGTAAAACTGGATTGTTGCACATTTTACGTCAAAATCTGAATTTGACCTTTCCTGGATCGTATCAAGAAGATGAGGATTGTCACCAAGTCAAGATGTAGCCACCTACTCAACAATTAGTCATCAAATCAATAGTTTTAAATTTTGGCCTATAAAAGGAGGCATTTGCCATGCATTTTGGCATCTTGGTTTTCAGATCAAGATCATGTTCTTGCTCTCTCTCTTTATATTTTTTGTAATGTTTAAGTTTTGTTTATATTAATCTCTTATTTATGCTTTTCATTTCCTTTCCTTTACTTAGTTAACTTATATCTTATTTATGTTCTTATCTTTCGGTCTGTCCCCCTCTCCTTTTTGTTCTCTTTCTCCCTTTTTCTCCCTTCGTTCCTCCCCCCTGCAGTCTTGTGATCTCCCCTGTATTTATAGGAAAAACAGGGGAGAGAGAGGCAAAGGCGGCCACTGTGCCGCCGCCCCAAAAATAGCCCGAGGGGCACGTTCCGTCCTTTTTTCACTGCCTCGTGGTAGGCCATGGGTCAGAGGTTATACACGTGGAGTTGTGGTCGGCGCCTTTTTAATTTTTTTCAGAGAAAGAGGGAGAGAAAAGTCAGTAAAAAATTCATCTTCTTCCCCTGCCTCGCACGTCCAGGGGAAGAAAAAGACCCACGGTGCCTTTCAAAACGACACCGTTTGGGTCTCTTCTTTTCTTTTGTTTTTTTTTTATAACAGTGGATGAAACGACGCTGTTTTTGACAAAACGCACCGTTTCATTTAAAAGGGAAAGGCGGCAAAAAACATGTGAGAGTTCACATTGGTCCTCAATTTGTGATTTGTTCAATCGAATCCTCAATTGCAATTTTGATTTTAAAATCAATGCAATTGCATCCCTGCCAAAAATCAAACAGCGGCCCTGAAGTTGGCCGCCTTTTTCACTTTGATCATTGGTCTTAAATTTATGCAATTTGACCGTTAATTGAGCAATAAACTTCTAATTTTTCAATTTGGCCCCTGATTCAGTTTAATTGCAGCCTCTCTATTTACCCGCGTTTTTCATTTTGGTCCTTGGTTTCGAATTTCTTCAATTAAGTCCCTAATTGGCCATCAAACTTCAATATTTATGCAATTAAGCCCCTGATTTGACAAAATTAACTCTAAAAAATTATATTTTGACCCCAGAACTTTAATTTCTTCCAATTAAAGCCCAAATTAACTCCAAAATCAAATTTTCTTGCAATCAAAACCTCCATAAATTCAATTAAACCTTCAATAAAATTTATTTGAGTCCATAAATATCTGATTTTGGACGTTTCTTCCTCAAATTGAATTTTCTTTATCAACAGGGCTCTCATCAGTCAATAAAATATGGCTAAATTTTAATTTTTGTATTTTTAAACCTCCTCAACCAATTTTTAGTCATTTTCTGGGCGATTTGGCATTCTCTTCTCACTGCTATTAGTTTTTTGATAATTGTTTTGATTTTTTTGTATTTAGTTATTTAAATTTTTTTTCTTTTTGCACGGGGACCCAAAAATGGGTTATGACACACAATACATAAGGAAAGAATGTTTATCAAATTTTCGCATATTTTTTACAAATATCAATCCTAACTTCAAACATGTCATTCTCTCACGACCAGATGAATTAACAGGCATACCATATAGTTAGAAAGGTACGAGTGTCTATTTTCTAAGCAAATTGCAAGGTCCAAATAGATAGATTTGACAAGATTAGTCAAGTAAATTCGACCCTCTGAAATAATCCATTTTTAAACTCCGATTGACGTGATATTTTAACCTAATATAGAAAACAATGTCTAGAAAATAGACATTTAAACTGGACAAGATGTAAACTGAACAAGATGAAATTTAAACTGGCCTTGCTTGGATTGTATCAAAATAGGCTTTGGAAAGCATGAAAAAACAAAAATACCCATCCCTATAAAAGTTATGGTTTGTGCTCGTGCATCCAAAACCATACCTTAAGGCTATAAGAGGAGCCCTCGATTGGTCAACATCCTTGGAAAACATAAAACTACAAAAATTCCCCTCTTTCCAAGAGTTGTGGTTTTTCCTGGGCATGTAAAACCACAACTTAAGGTCCTAAGAGGTGCCATGGGTCAACTAGCATGCCATGGATAGGCTAAAATTATAAAAATTCCCCTTCGGGCAAAACTTAAGGCTTATGCACCGGAATGAAAAACATCTCCTTTAAGGCTGAAGAGCTGCCTCATGTTGGCTAGTAGGCTGTGAAAGTGAAAAATTACAAAATACCCCTCTCAACAAAACTTATAGCTTATGCACGAGAATGCAAAAGCCTAAACTTAAAAGACCAAGAGGTGCCTCAGGTTAGCTAACAGGTTGTTTGAAACGCAAAATTATAAAAATAGCCCTCTTGACAATTAGAGGATGTCCTTCATGCTCCTCTAGGTCCATCTTGCTCCAGATGTTTAGGAAGGAAACTAAATCGATAGGTATAAAAGAGGGAGATTTTCTTCATTAATTGTCAATGCAAAACAAG
>Ga0307514_10005686_pt1 | contig 11037 bp, 15 predicted proteins | sample 16_EM_MG_FD_203088 | JGI IMG/M metagenome (GOLD analysis project Ga0307514, IMG submission 203088) | Populus trichocarpa ectomycorrhiza microbial communities from riparian zone in the Pacific Northwest, United States - 16_EM | ecosystem: Host-associated > Plants > Roots > Unclassified | place... | reverse complement strand
ATAAGTTTGTTCAACTTGTAGGCTGACCAGAATTGGACTGGACACGTTGGATTGAGTGCGTCAAAAACTCCACCATTAAAAAACTGATCAATCATCGTTTGCAAGGTTCTGGCGCTGTTGAACCAGTGTGCCAGGCGATAATCTACGGCGTTGCTAAACGGGGCATACAAATTGAATGCTGGGTCTTGTTCTGGAAACAAATGTTCTCGTATGGGGGTTCCAGAAGCTACTTGATATTGTGTACCACGTGTATTAGGTTGCTGACCACCTGCGTTGGAATCGGAATCGGAATCACTCGCAAAGTATCGAACCTCCCTGTCAGAACCTTCACTAGTAGGTTCTGCATTGGTATTGTAGTCTGCAGAAATCACATTCTGTATTTCATCCAAGTTCCAGCTGGGATAACCAGCCATATTGGACAGGCAACGTTTGCGGGAGCTCGATTATGGCTGGCATAGTTCTGGGTTGCCATGTACTTTCGCTAGATGATTGGTTAATGGTCCAGAGGAGGAATAAAATTTTGGACACCACAGGCATCGTGTCCTGTACTTGTTCATGTTATTTTACAGAGTATTGTTGTTTTACAGGCTTTTGTTGTTCCACAGCGTGTTATGGTTTCCCAGGGTATCATAGTGTAGATTCTGATTTAAGGGGTTTCTAATCAACGCACTAAACAGTCTAACAACAAAGACATTGTTAGCTGCAAGCCACATTGAGAAGTTACTACTAGAGGCAGCTGACAACCAGAAGCCAAACAATTACGAGTATATATAAGGCCTCGAAGAACATTCACTGTGGCCAAATAGAACCACCACAATAATGGAAACAAATAATGGAAACAACTTGCGGCAGCGAACTTCCAACGCTGTTCGTCCGAGAACCTCCTGGTTGGGTGATACTAGAAACTAGCCCACATATATATTGTTAGAACCTTAACATGGGACCTAATCTGGTAAATACCACAACAAGCGGCCAAGTGGTTATGGCCATGTATGATACCTGCACAATATTTCAGTTTGGCCAACTGAAAATAATCGGGAACAATTCAAATCCAACCCTTATGGAACGAGGCTATATATTGCCATTGTAGCCTGCTTATCTATAAATAAATAGCCCTATAGATTCCCTCTTCCAGCAGTATCATTCTCAAGATTCAAAACAGCCCACTCTCAACTAACAGCCTACTCTCAACTAAGTTAATATCTGGTATATTGAACTGTAAGATTAGTTTATGGCACATAGCAGATTAACCTAACCTATATTCCAACGCAGACCATCTAATCATAGTTCAAGCCCACTCTCGACCAACTGATATCTGGTATATTGAACCGTAAGGGCAATTCATGACTCACATAATAGATCAACCTAACCTATATTCCAACTTAGATCATTCGATACCATACCATCTGCAGCAAATGAGGTTAGTCAGGCAAAAGCACTTTTAGGATGGGGGACCGAAGACCCCTGCTATACCAACTGGAGGAATCGTGTAAAAGCTTGGGCCCAAACCAATGCAGTTGTCGGGAAGCAGGCGGCTGGTATTACACTCTGGAGGCAGTTTAAGACACAGGCATTAGCAATAGTGGAACTCCTGGCATTGGGAAAAGCACTGATTAAGAATGGTGCACCAGCGATAAAAAAGTCAGCTGAGACTGCTTTGGATAAAGTCCTGCAGGATGTCCTGAAAAAGGCTCGGGATACAGAGCGTAACCATGCCATAGCACAAGTTGCCAACCTAGCAGCAAATGCACCCGATGTACAGTTTGAAGCTGATGGGGCATGTCGGAATGCAGGCGGCGGTGGGGAGGAGACTGGATTCCGTAAGTCAGTATGACTCTTTCTTGTTGACCCAGACCATGGTGCCATGGTGATAGATCCTATGACTCAGGCCTACAAGTAGGATGGTAGCCCGAGCCACTGTGTGGCAATTATGAAGTCTCCTTCACTCCTAGAGGTTATAGACAAAGTCCGGCAAAAGATTCCTGCAGGCCGCACAGTCCGAGCCATAAATGGGGCTCTTGAAAATCCGGCTCCCCCTAGCGTCATTCCGGATGCCACACGCCTTCAGTCAGATGAAAAGGTAGAGGCATTTTTTGATCTTACCTCTTCAAAACCAATTCGGCTGCAGATTGTCCTACACAGAGATCCCAACCAAGTCCCGGTAGTGCCAGACAGCCCTCCCCCAGATGACGGCCCATACTTCACACTAGACTTTCTGAATGCGGCAGAACTTTATGATGACCCAGGCGAGAATTCCAATACCATACAATGGAATTTGGCTGGGTTCGCTAACAGGGCGTTTCCAAAGTGAGATTATGCATTTGAGGAGCGCAAAATGAAAATCCGGAGGCGAATACGACAACAAGCAAGAGTGCTGCGGCAAATGAAGGCCAAACATTGGCAAAAGTTCCCTAATACTGACATCTATGACTCGAATGCAGACGAGTGGGACTTTCTTCATACACTTAACCCACAGCCTCAAAATGGCCAGGAGATGGTGCATACTAGACATGCAATGGCGGCTGGTCTTGCTGGAAAGCGGGCAGCAATTGCGGTTATGCCAGTGGTAAATGCGGCAACGAGGGCAGCATGTCACACGGTAGGAGTAGGGATCACCCAAGCAGCATGGGATAATAGACCAAGGTAAGGACGTACCACATTGGAATTGTCATAGTGTGGATTTGGAGGTCATGGAGGTCTAGGCGGGGGATGGTCTGAGCAGGCGGGTCAGGTTTGGTTGTTAACTGAGTTTTTGGTTTCTATAGCTACATGATAGAGAAGAGTTAATATAAGTGATCCTGTGTATCGGATAGGAATACAGAACTTCAGAATTCCCCAACTCCCGTCTTCCCCAACTTGCGTATTCCTCAGCTTTCAATGGCACGAAAATCCGTACCAAAAGAGCAATCCGGGGAGGTGAATACCTGTAAGCATGGGGCAGCGGCAATGTCGGCCGCACCAGCCGCAAGTGGTGTTGTAATGAGACATGAGATACGATTTGGCAGGAAGGTGAGAGTTGTTTCTGGTAGGATGTGATAGCTAATTTTTATAGTAGATAGTGATTTAGTGTCCAACTATGAAGATGCTGGTGACGGTGCTGGTAACGATGCCGAGGGCTCTGACGTAGCCGTTCTGGCACCAGGCGTCAGAAAAACATGCAGATCTTTCATGGCAATTCCCAAGTGATATCATGAGATGACCAGAATAGCCCAAAAGGTTGTTGCGGACTATACTTTGTATCAGAAGTGATTGCTCACAGCAGGAGAAACAATTCTCCTGATCCAACATGCCTGGGACAAAGCCCAGACTGGGAACCATCAGATTGAACAAGTTAGGGCTGTGGAGAACTATGTAAGTAGCACATATTCTATCTATTCGTATCGGATTACTAACTTGCATTAGCTGAAGAGCATTCATAGCCGCACACGGGTACATCTGATATCTGAATGTCGACGTACCGTAACCAAGCTCTATGATATTGATGACTTGGATAAGGTGGCAAAGAAGGCAAAGATAGCAGAGCTGCTACATGACAATCGGTTCATCTGTAGGAGAGCAACTCGGCTGGTGAGTAACATAAATGAACAATATCCGATGCTAACTAACTATCTTGTCAGGATATGAAGGGGCACTTTCATCCTGAGGAAATTGTGATGGTGATATACCAAAAATATTATAAAGGTAAAAGGAAGCAGGGGTATGGGGAGCCTGACTTCATGAATCGGATAAATGCAGTCTTCATTTGTCTCGTTGTCTCTGCTATCCGACATTGCTTGAAGGCCTGGAGGACAGGAGAGTTCGTAGAGGGTCGAGACTTCAAATATGAGACAGCATGGGGTAGGTTAAACAATCAAATAGATTTGGCAGCAGAACTAACGAAACCAGATGCATATAAGAGGTTGTACAAGACGTGAAATGCATGGCCTACTCCTGATGTCGTAGACCTGCTCCTTGAGAACATCAAAACGGATCTGGCGCGTCGGATTGCGGTCGAAGTGAAGATGCAGGATGAAGAATCGACCAAAGTCCCAGAGCTGGAGGATGCAAGGAAGTACCTGGAAGAGCTCCGAAGGGAGCTCGAGCACTCCTATGATTGGTTGGACATCCCAGAGCGAAAGCGACGTCACGATATGGGAAGATTAAGTGATTCGTCAGTAGAGTTGGGAATGCTCTTGAGTCCGCGAGTAGAATACCACAAGGTGGCTGACGAGAAGAATGACATAGACACATCTAAGGATCAGAGCCAGACTGGGGATGAAGAGGATGGGGATGAATTGTGATGCGGTGTGTCAGATGTGTGATACACGTTGACAGGTTTTGTTTTTTGACTTTAGTGATTTCTTTTTTGAGTAGTTTTGTGTTTTGAGTCGGTAGACAGTGTGGTATGTGTCGCCATAGATGTTTTGGCGATTGACCGATGTGTTTGTGATGGGATGAAATGTGGGAAATAGTATTGGGCGAGGTAGCAATGAGTAGAATGGGTGATGATTACGGAGATTTTTGTGGTTAGGAGGAAGTATTTGGTTGTGTATTTTAATTGTTTTAATTGTGTTTTTTACTGGAGGTATATTTATTACATAGCAATAAATAGGGTATACAGAAACAAATTTTCGGGCGGTGAAATACTAGAATAGGACAGGATGCAGTACATTGGAAATAGTAGTCGGGGAAGCAGAACGTTTGAGATACCAGTCAGGGACGCAGTATATTTGAGATACCAGTCAGGGACACAGTGCATTGGAAATAGTGGTTGGGGACGCGGTGCATTGGAAATAACCAGCAGGGACGCAGTACATTGGAAATAGCAGTTGGGGACTCAGTACATTGGGAATAAAGAATGGGTGCAGAGAGTGGTAGAGTGGGCGCGTTAAGGACAAATTTGTAAGGAGGCGAGCGTTGTGAGGTGGGAAGGGTGGGGCGATCTGTAGGAAGAGTAGGGACACGAAGTGAGCATTGGAAAGAGTGATGTCACAAAGAAAATCTTTGTGAAGACGAGTTTTGCTATTCCGCGTCAGGTGCATCCTGATGCTGTGACACAGATTTTTTTCTTGCTGATGCAATAAAAATGTATGTCACAGATTATACAAGTGCCAGTACTGCGGATGCCACCAGTGATAAGGTAGAAGGATTGGGAAAAGAAGCAGCAGGAGACAGAGTATTGGCAAGGACGCAATATGGGAGAGAGTGTTCAGAAGGACTCTGTATGGGAGGAAGCGTTAGCAAGGACTGTATGTGAGAGAGTGCGTTGGGAAGGAGACATGCCGCGTCCGATAGCTCAGGGAGGGGGTCAAGTGCGGGTGGCATTTACAACGCAAGAGCGTTGGGAAATGATAAATAAGGAAGCACCATCTTTGTAACGCGCACACAACACGAGGTTTTGAAATATGCTGTTGGGGCCCCAGTAAGGTCATAACGAAAACTAGTTTTTTTGCTAATATCAAAGTACTGGTAAGTACTGGTAATACCACAACTTCCAAAACACCAGTAATACCACATCCACAATCATGCCTCCAAAACGCAAACCTACCACCACAAAACATACTACCCAAAAACGCTAGCCTTTAGGTGATTTATCTAATGTGCAGCTGGAGCCAAAAGTGTACATGCCATTAGAGCAACTCGAGTATGATGCGGACTCACTACTTCCACAACAGCCAACTTCCCCAATCGAGTGGTTTAGTATCTTCTTCAACTTGGATATTTGGAAGGTTCTGTATGATGGTACAAATGCATATTATGACTCCAAATACACAGATGGATCCAATGACCCGGGATAGAGGCCAGTTACCATTGGGGAGTTGAGGATATGGATAGGGCTTGTGATATATATGGGTATTGTCAAGTGCCCAAGTGTTAGAGACTATTGGGCAGGCACTACACAGCAGATACCTATGGACTTGATGGGATTCAATCAATTCCTGCAAATCCAGAAATATATCCATATATTGCTACTGTCACCAGTATCTCCTCCGGCATGGTATATGAAGCTTGAGCCTATGGCAACTATGCTAGTGAATTCCTTCAGATTAGCATACCTGCTATCAACCAATTGTTCAATTAATGAAATGATGGTACAGTTTGCAGGGCGCTCAATCCACAAGGTGAAGATGCCAAGCAAGCCAATTGATGAAGGGTATAAGATTTTCGCTATATGTGATCATGGTTATACCTGTGGCTTCGAGGTTTATTCCAGAGAGGATGGAGCTTGAGGTACTATTGGTTTGCCAGCTTCAATGGTTCTCCAGCCGCCAATGCTAGCTCTACCAGCTCGAGCTCCACCAGCTCGAGCTCCACCAATGTTTCCACTACTGATGCTTCCGCCACCAGTGCTCCTGCTACCGATGGGCATAAGATCACCACCAATGCTCCCACCACCAATGCTCCCACCGCATCAGCAAAAAAACTAGTTTACATTGTGACCTCGCTGGGGCCCCAACAGCATATTTCAAAATCTCGCATTGTGTGCGCGTTGCAAAGATGGTGCTTCCTTATTTACCATTTCCCAATGCTCTTGCGTTGTGAATACCACCCGCACTTGACTCCCTCCCTGAGCTATCGGACACGGTATGGCTCCTTCCCAACGCACTCTCTCACACACCGTACTTGCTAATGCTTCCTCCCGCACAAAGTCCTTCTCAACACTCTCTCCCACATCGCGTCCTTGCCAACACTGTGTCTCCTGCTGCTTCTTTTCCCAATCTTTCTACCTTATCACTGGCGGCAAATGCGGTACTAGCGCTTGTATAATCTGTGACATATATTTTTATTTGCGCTTGCATTCCTATACTAATCCTATCTAAATCTAGCTACATAATCTACACATATTCCATAAAACGCATGTTCCTGCTTTCCTCTATTTCGTGATCCTGCTAGTTTTTTCACCTTGCTACAGCCACTGAGTCCTATCAACATGATTAGATTTTATCTAGCCAACAAATGCAGGTAGAGCTGTTAGCTATCCAGTGCTAAACTGCTACCATAGCCGGTGAGTACCAGGAGACTTAATGCCTATTTCCAGCGAAATCATTTCCACAGCCAGTGAGTTCTAGCAGAGCTGTTAGCTATCCCGTGCTATATTGCTGCCCCAAGCGGCGAGTACTGGCAGAGTTCATACCAGTTTCCAGCGAAATTATTGCTCCAGCCGCCGAGTAACAGGAGAGTAAATACCGATTTGCATGCCTCAGCCGCCGAGTTCAAGCAGAGCTGTTAGCTAGGCTGTACAAAATTTCTGATACTGTACCAAATTGCAGCCCCAGCCGCCGAGTAAGAGCAGAGTAAATACCGACCTGATTGCCGTGGCTGGCAAGTCCTAGCAGAGCTATTAGCTATCCTGTGCGAAATCATTGCCCCACCTAGTGAGTAGTAAGAGAGTTGATACCTGAGTCTGGCGAGGTAATTCCCCCACCCGCCAAGTACTGGGAGAGTTATTGCTTCAAGCGCTACCCCAGCAGCTAAGTAGTAGGAGAGTTATTACTTATCTCTGGCGAAATCGCAGTCTCAACCGGCGAGTTCTAGCAGAGTTGTTAGCTATCCTGTGCTATATTGCTGCCCCAAGCGGTGAGTACTAGCAGGGTTCATACTAGTTTCCAGCGAAATTATTGCCCCAGCCGCCAAGTAACAGGAGAGTAAATACCAATTTGTATACCTCAGCCGCCGAGTCCTAGCAGAGCTGTTAGCTAGGCTGTACGAAATTTCTGATGCTGCACAAAATGGCTACCTCAGGCACTGAGTAAGAGGAGAGTAAATACCGACCTGATTGCCCCAGCTGGCAAGTCCTAGCAGAGCTGTTAGCTATCCTGTGTGAAATCATTGCCCCATTCAATAAGTAGTGAGAGAGTTGATACCTGAGTCTGGTGAGTTTATTCCCCCACTAGCTGAGTACAGCGGGAGTTATTGGCTATGCCTGGCAAAAGAGCTGCCATAGCTAGTGAGTACTGGTAGAGATGTGAGCGAGTGCTGATAGAGATATGAGCGAGTGCTAGCTTAACCAGGCTCTTTAAATTCTCTAAGTCCTAGCAGAAAAGGGGTATCTTTGACTATCCTGCGTCGGATCCACCCTCCTGCCATGTTGTCTTACACCCAGCCTCCCTAACCTCCCACCGGTTCAGTCGGATTCATCACATCCGATGGAACTGATCTCGGATCCGTCACATCTGATGGAATTGATCCCAAATTAGACCTCTAAATTCCAGATGGCAATATCCCAATATAGTAATTGTGAATTCAATATCACAGCTGGTGGGTATTGGGTGAGTGAACAGAGTTGCCTGGCAAAATCGCAGCCTCAGCCGGTGAGTAGCAGGAGAGTAAAAAGCTATGTGTAGTCAAGACCTGTATGAGTTATTAGCTATCCTGTGTGAAATCAAGTGAGGAATAGCAGAGTAGATACCTGAGTCTGGCGAGTTTATTCCCTTACCCGCCAAGTACTGGGAGAGGTGTTGCTTAAAGCGCTACTCCAACAGCTGAGTAGTAGGAGAGTTATTACCTATTGGCGAAATCGCAGCCTCAGCCGGCGAGTTCTAGTAGAGCTGTTAGCTATCCTGCGCGAAATCATTGCCCTACCCAGTAAGTAGTGAGAAAGTACTGGGAGAGTTATTGCTTAAAGCACTACCCCAGCAGGTGAGTAGTAGGAGAGCTATTACCTATGTCTGGCGAAATTGCAGCCTCAGCCGGTGAGTTCTAGCAGAGCTGTTAGCTATCCTGTGCGAAATCATTGCCCCACCCAGTGAGTAGTGAGAAAGTACTGGGAGAGTTGTTGCTTAAAGCGCTACCCCAGCAGCTGAGTAGTAGGAGAGCTATTACCTATATCTGGCAAAATCGCAGCCTCAGCCACCGAGTTCTAGCAGAGCTGTTAGCTATCCTGTGCAAAATCATTGCCCCACCCAGTAAGTAGTGAGAAAGTACTGAAAGAGTTGTTGCTTAAAGCGCTACCCTAGCAGCTGAGTATATAGTGTGTTGAGAGACAAAATTTCACTCAGTCAAGTGACATAGGGTATTGAGAATGGGTATAACATAAAGTAGGTGTAACCAGGGCAAGAGATCAGATGTAGGGCGTTGCAGGGCAAATTCAGGGAGAAAAAGAATTGAGAACGGATGTAAGAAAGAGGAACGTTGGCCAGGGTGCGAACGGATGTAACATAGAAATCACGTTGCAAGGCCTGGTGGGGCATTGCAATGCATGAGTTTTTTTGCTGATGCGCCAATGCTCCCACCGCCAATACTCCTACCACCAATGCTCCTGCCGCTAGTGCTCTTGCCGCCAATACTCCCATCAATGCCCCAACCAATGCCCCTGCCAATTTCGCGATATCTAACGGCAATGTCACAAACATGTCTCCGGCTTGCAAAGCTATTGCCATATGAAAAGTATCAATTTAACATATATTTTGATAGCTTCTTCAGCAATACTGCATTTTTTGCAACTCTCTGAGAGTTGGGTATTGGTGCTTGTAGTACTGCACGAAGGTCACAAGTTCTAGTTGAACTCCAGGAATATGACGATGCAAATGGCAAAGCTGCTGAATGGAGTGACCTAGCTTTGGTTCCTCGGGATAATGTACTATATACATGTTCATCAGCAAAAAAACTCGTGCATTGCAATGCCCCACCAGGCCTTGCAATGTTATTTCTATATTACATCCGTTCGCACCCTTGCCAACGTTCCTCTTTCTTACATCCGTTCTCAATTCTGTTTCTCACTGAATTTGCCCTGCAATGCCCTACATCCGATCTCTTGCCCTGGTTACACCTACTTTACGTTATGCCCATTCTCAATGCCCTACATCAGTAACAAATATATTCTGTCTCTAGGGCGTCAGACGCCTGGGATGCCCAGGACGCGTTCTGCCACTTGGGGACGCTGCGGTTTGGATCGCTGGCTTCTGGAGACACCAGGAGACACCTGGGAGACACGGGGAGATACCCGAGAGACACATAGGAGACACGGGTCTGTGCAGGACACTCAGGACGCCCAAAAGACACCCAATAAACCACTGGCATCCAGAGACACCAGCAGGACGTCCTGACGCCAGTTATTTTTTGCTAATGTATATCGCTTGACATAGTGAAATTCCATCTCTCAACTCACTATAAACTCAGCTGCTGGGGTAGCGCTTTAAGCAACAACTCTTTCAGTACTTTCTCACTACTCACTGAGTAGGGCAATGATTTCGCACAAGATAGCTAACAGCTCTGCTGGAACTCGCCGGCTGAGGCTACGATTTCACCAGACATAGGTAATAGCTCTCCTACTACTCAGCTGCTGGGGTAGCGCTTTAAGCAACAACTATTCCAGTACTTTCTTACTACTCACTGGGTGGGGCAATGATTTCGCACAGGATAGCTAACAGCTCTGCTAGAACTCGCCGGCTGAGGCTGTAATTTCACCAGACATAGGTAATAGCTCTCCTACTACTCAGCTGCTGGGGTAGCGCTTTAAGGAACAACTCTCCCAGTACTTTCTCACTATTCACTTGGTGGGGCAATGATTTCGCATAGGATAGCTAATAGCTCTGCTAGAACTCACCAGCTGAGGCTGCGATTTCGCCAGACATAGGTAATAACTCTCTTACTAGTCAGCTGCTGGGGTAGTGCTTTAAGCAACACCTCTCCCAGTACTTGGCGGGTGGGGGAATAAACTCCCTAGACTCGAGTATCTACTCTGCCATTCCTCACTTGATTTCACACAGGATAGCTAATAACTCATACAGGTCTTGACTACGGATAGCTATTTACTCTCCTACTACTCGCCAGCTGAGGCTGCGATTTCACCAGGCAACTCTGTTCACTTACCCAATACCCACTAGCTGTGATACCGAATTCACAATTACTATATTGGGATATTGCCGTCTGGAATTTAGAGGTCTAATTTGGGATCAGTTCCATCGGATGTGATGGATCCGAGATCAGTTCCATCGGATGTGATGAATCCGACTGAACTGGTGGGAGCTTGGGGAGACTGAGTGTAAGACAACACGGCAGGAGGGTGGATCTGATGCAGGATAGTCAAAGATGTCCCTTTTCTGCTGGGACTTAGAG
>Ga0307514_10005685_pt1 | contig 11038 bp, 6 predicted proteins | sample 16_EM_MG_FD_203088 | JGI IMG/M metagenome (GOLD analysis project Ga0307514, IMG submission 203088) | Populus trichocarpa ectomycorrhiza microbial communities from riparian zone in the Pacific Northwest, United States - 16_EM | ecosystem: Host-associated > Plants > Roots > Unclassified | place... | reverse complement strand
CAATCTCTTAGCTCATCGGCTGTACGCAGCGCTGTGTGTGTGCCCTGTTGTGCATATGCATGTGAGCCACAGCCGGCTTGCATGCGTATTTACCTGCCAGGCCGGAGCGCAGATCTTTCTCGGAAGAAACAGGGCAGAATATGCGAAAAATTGGAATTCCCAAGATAGATCTCGTGGATCACCATAGGGTGGGTATATAGCCATCTTTGGGTCCCCCTTGTGGCTCTCTCTCACCTCAGGCTCAAGAAGACATATCTGCACAAGGGGTAATTATTGAGAAGTGGTTCCTTTCCTTTCCTCATTCCCCACGTCATTGGGTTGGGTCCCTTTTTTAAGTATCTAATAATATTTTCACTTACTCCGGGCGAGGTTTCTTTCGTACCCAAATCTTTGACCTCACAATTCCAAGCAGTATACAATTCTAAGCAGTGCGAGTCACTTACGTCGCACTTTTGGTATACTGAACCATGTTATTTTCGACACCCACCATGCGTATGGTTTTTTTTATTTTCTTGATCTCTCTCATGTTTGTCGTTATTACTGGTGCTCGTCCGGTTGGTATTTCCCCTCCTCGAGGACAGGTGGTTGTTGCATGCAAAGCCGATTTACCACCAGAATCCACACCACCGCATAAACCGCAGCAAATTGTCCGACGAGGAGCGATCACCATGATTAGCACGACTCCAGTGAAGGGTCCAGAGACCCTATCAGAAGTACCATCATCAACAGGTTCGACCAGCATCACAGGCACCCCCACGGGCAATGTCACCCCGAAGCCAACGGAAAACAAACCCACTGCGCCAATGGTTGGTCTTGCGACACCACAGCTGGCTGGGATAATTGCGGGGGGGTTCGTCGCCCTTACACTTGCAGTATCACTCATTGCTTTTTGCCTGCTCCGTCGGAGCAGAGCTGCTACTGTCGAGAGCAAGGACATTGAAGATGATACCAAGAGGACAAAAGACTTGGAGTTTCTCACCCTCAACTTGGAAGCCAGCAGCAACCCATGGAACTTTTCACCGGTTGACGTAGTGGAACCTCTGCAATCTCCGTCACTCAAGGCAAAGAACCAGAGACCAGTAGCAGCTCCAAAGCTACCCCCATTCAAAAGCGAGGTCAGTGAGAGTGTTTTACATTTTGGCGCTGCACGGACCAATATTATGGGAGCTCCAATTGTCCCTGCCTCAACCCTGACAACAGTGATTGGGAGCCCTGGATCCCTAAAGCCGGTCATACAAAAGCGGAAATCGTCCATCAGTCAGGCTGTCAGGAAGATGAGTGCAACCTTCGCATCAATTGTCACATCATCACCTAATGCAGAACATCCTGGCAATAAGGACCACAGTGAGATGAACGGCACCTTCGGGGCGAGGAACACGCCATCTCCCTGGGCGTGGGGGAACTCCATGAATGGGCGTGAACCGGTCACCCCGGTGGATTACCTTGGCCCTAACAGATGGGACATGGAAATTGACCCTTTGTCGAAAGAGATCGGTGTTGACGAACTTGTCGGCGTCGCGATTACTGAGCGAGAACGCCCAGCTCGTCCGGGAGTCGTCACCAACGGCATACCACCTCCACTGAACCCACCTCCAACCTCGGCTCTCCCTACCCCACCGAAGTCACTTGCAACCGCGGTACCTTCGAAACCGGCGGCAAAGGCGAGAAAACGACCCCTACCGACTATGACCATTCCGGTTCCATCTGCCACCGCAACTGCGACAGCCAATCTTGCGACATTCACACTTCTGCATCAATCGCTCTGCCGTGCCAGCACCATCTATACCTCAGAAGTTGAGGGGTGCAGCCCCACGACCATCTCACCTGCGAGCAGTACGAGGTACACTTATTGTGAAGGAATGTCACCAACATCACCAGCCAGTCACTTCTGCGGAACTAACCACTCCAGTTGTATTTGGAGCTGCTCTTCCTCCGGTGGCACCCCACGGAGCTCAAGGCACACAATTAGCTTGTACTCCGTTCCTTCAACGCCGCACCGCAGCTCGCGAGGTCAAAGTATGCAGTATTCTTCGCACTCTTCTTCCGGATACTTCACCACTTCAGCCAGTGAAGCTCCACCCCTCCCGACGTCGATCCCCATAAACCTGAATAAAGGCCGTGGGGTGCGCCCAAGCCCATTAAATCTCTCACAGAAAAAGAAGAGACCTCAACGAGATCATCTTGCTGGAGAATTAGCAGAGCTCCCGCCAAGCCCACGCCGACTCCCAGAGGAGATTGAGCGGGTCACAAGGGAGATGCGGGAGCGACAACAAGATGAAGTGCTACGGAGGCTCTTTAGCGATGTTCCTGTGACGGCAGGGCCTGTTCCATATGGAAGCACTGGAGTAGCAGGAATCCCTACTGGAAGTCGTGCAAGGAGTGGAAGTGTGGCAACAAGCTCGAGTAGGAAGGGTAGTGAGAGTGCTGGATTTGGAGTATATGGTGGTAATTGGCCGGAGAGAATTTGATAAGGCTGGGCGCGTCGACGGCAACTATTATACACATACCCACTGGATGGAAGACGAGCAGTGCTCGTGGAGATGTCGGATCCTTAGCCAGTTGGCAGGCCCTATCCACTCTCCCCACATTCGTTATAATCCACCCACCAGAGCTGCGCTTTGATGGGGATTGCCAAAAATTACTACCTAATACCATCCCATGCTTTCGGGATGTACTAATATCGGACCCGCGTGAGCGCACTGCGTTCACACACACTCGTTATTTCACGACTAATACGACCCTCCCACTCGGAGATAATGTCTAATGATGAAATTTTCATGGGGTAGTGTGCGGATAATGGCCTTTTCTATCGATCTCTTTTAATTAACCGATGGGGGGGGGGGACACACGCACCGCCGGTAGATACACGCTCGCTTTGCTTACACTTCGATGCTCTCATTAACTAGAATTGAAATTTTTACTGGAGTTTGGAATTTTCTTGGGCTTATGATAGATTTGGTTGGGGGATCGGTGTTGACTTGTACTTTCCTTGGGTCTTTCCCCTCTATGCTTACTGTCTTTTCAAGAGTTTGTTACACTTTTTGATGCCACTATGGGCAAGAATCTTATTGACACGGGAGGAATTTGGAGATACGTAGAGGCTTCGTGTCTCTCTGACGAATGGTACGTATTGTTGGTGATGTGGATATATATGCCGATGCCATTAGGGTATTGACGGAACCCAATAACAATACATGTTGTTGCTGAATTATTGAATAAAGTGGCCAGCACCTTCGAGTCTGTGTTTTGCTACACCACCCATCATGATGTGTGTAACCTGAGGCGAAGTTGCTCACAGAAATCTGAACCATTCCCTATTTCAGTTGCTAAGATGGGTACTTCCGCATAATGTTAGTCCTTCCTTCCTCTTCGAAATTCCCCTACATCGGGGAGGGGGGTGGAGGAGAGACTGGTCAGCACAAATTGACCTAGTCATATGGAATCGATGTTCCCTCCAGCGGTAGCTTGGGTAAAGGTTGGGGGGGAAGTGTTAGGGACTGGTGTAATTAGTGAAAGAGATGGCTAGAAGGGGGGTAAGTTTAGAGTTTCTGTGAAGTCATGCAGACAGCGAGTTCAGGGTAAGCAATCGCATATCCAAGTTTGCAATTTTCCTGGCGCAATGGCAAATAATCATTTCTGGGGTTGCAATTTTGATCAAATTCTTGACCCATACACAGTAGTGCTCCACTTAGCAATGCTGATCCACCACTGGTTTTCAACCCATGGTCTATTCTGCCCAGCGCTAATAAAACGACTCTTGATCCACGCAATGAGAGGGGTGCATTAATACCTCTAGCTGAAATGAAGCTATATGGACTTGGGGGGGTTTCTAGCACTGGACTGGTGGGTATAACATAGATTCATAAATACCCGATGTCATTTGTAATGACAGAATAAAAAGTAAGAAAAATGAGAACGCTGGTGAAAAAGTGTATGGAGGGTGGATGTCTCAGGAGTTTGCCGGGTAGATGAAGGGGGGAAGAGTTATTATATGTGACAGGGGAGATTGGATCTGTGGATAAGTAAGTAAGCTCAACGCTGCAACGGAGGAGAGGCATTTGTGGACTGTTCAGTGAGTTGCACGTAGGCAAGTAGTAGAGGATATCGAGCCTTATCAGTATGCAACAATATATTGAATTGAATAGAGCCAAAGTAAGCTGGTATTGGAAATGCGAATATACTCGAGGAATACTTTTAGTGGAAGAAAGGCGTGCAATGGAAATAACATGACAGTTGCTAGTACAAGCAGAAAGGAATATGCATATATATGACAAATATATAGGAGCAACCAAACGACCCAGGGGCAAAAATAGAAAAGAGGAAGAGAAAGGTAAGAAGTCCAACATTGAAATATCGAGAATCATGACATGAAATAGGAACCATAAATCATAAACGTACAACCGTGGAACTCCTCCTATTAAAAAGCACCCGAATGTCCTTTCCTTCCTGATCAAAAGTACCATTCCCCCCTTCGGCCATATCCTGTAAGTGATACACACTCTTATTCCATTCCAGCGCCAAAGCCACCCGGACCGCCTCAAAATTTTGATAAACCCAAGTCCACCCGAATACCCCGTAATCCCACTTCAGCCTAACCCACTAAGCGATCCTACTTGGTTCAATCCACTCCGATGTATACCTACTTTTTCTGCCTGACCTGCGTCTGCAACGCCCTCAACGTTATCAAAGCCTTGGCAGTACCACTCAGTATGTCGCCAGCCGTTGAGGGCCGCAAACTAGAGAAAGACCCTCGCCGTGTAAGCACCCCTGCCCCACCCCCATGTGGCTCTACGTTTGGAGTCGAGGGAGCGTTGACCCCGCTGTTGCTGGATGCAGCACGTAACAGCTTCTTCGCAAGCCATCCTCCACTCCCAGCGGGTTTGATCTCCACTGGCTTAATATCTTCCAGATCCCCTAAAGCCGTCCCGGGGCGAGAATCGGGAAGCAGGGCAATATCCCCAGTTAGGCTAGAGGTTATGGCGGGTGTATTGGCTATAGTGGTGGCAGTAGTTGGGGAAGCCCAGGTGGATGCTCGTCGGAGGCCGGGAGAAAAGAGCAAGGATGCGGAGGAGCGAAGGCGCGGGGTGGTGGGAGTTGAGTTATTGGCCAGAGTCGTGCTGGTGCTCAATGCGGTGTGAGTGGAGGAGCTAGGCGATGAGCCAAGGTCAGTTGTGACATGAATGGCATCGATATCCGGCGAACCGGAGCCCAGCTTTTCAGCTGTCGGGACCACAATTGGGGGTGAAGGAGGAAAGGCTATTTCAGATGAGGATGGGAGCTGATAGTGCAGCCCTCCGGCTTCGAGGGCGGTTGATGGCAAAGGGTCCTCAAGCTCGTTACCTCCTGTGGTACTTGCGATGCCGTTAAATTCCTCTGGCGCTGCTACCTCTGTATTCGCATTTGAAGGTGCAGTGAAAGGTGGATGTTCTAACACCACTGGGGCCCTCTTCTCCCTCTCTTGCGCTATGTTGATAACATCGTAGCTCTCACCCATATCCGTGCTGCCCTCATCGCCACTGGCTACTACAGCTGCTTGCACCTGTATCAAGCTACCGAGCCCTGCGACCTCAGAACCCACGAGTACATCTTCCTCCAACACCTGCATACCGAGCGTTAGGGATCGAGGTTGCTTCTCCTCATTCTGACCCAGAGTTGGCGCTGATACACCACCATCGCCTGGACAGGGCGGCATTGACTGAAGGTGTTTTGTTGTCTCCTGATCCTCCTGCACCACAAAATACCCCCCCGGGGCAACCAGCGCTCCACTCTCATGAGCGGTGACCATGTAACCACCAGGAGCAATAGTCCGCAGTTCCCCTGGCACGCTCGCCGGAACTACTGCAGCCTGCTCCCATTGTGGCACAGTCAGTAATGGGGCGTCGGCGCTGTCATCTGGGATGAGTGTAGCAACCTCAACTTCTCCCTTCATCTCCGCCACGAGATATCCACCCGGGGCGAATGCGCCTGCCTCCTTCAATTTTGCCCCCGCAGCAATATATCCTCCGGGTAGCGTCACTCCCGCTTGCTCCGCCGTGACAACGAAATATGCCCCCGAGGCAACTTGCTTTGACTCTTCGACGGACTCTACAACGAAATATCCCCCAGGTGCAGTCGAACTTCCTTCTTCAAGGACTTCTGGTACTAAATACCCGCCTAGAGCAACGCTTCCCGCATACCCTCCCAGTGGAGGAGCAGATACTTCGGAGGTCACCACAAGGCTCTCTGCTCCAGATTCTTCGGCGGCCACAAAAGTAAAATCCAACCCTAATAAATCCCGCTCGGCATCGGACATAGCCCTTGCCCTCTGTGGGAATTCTATGTCTTGTCTTGTTACCGCCTCTCCTTGTGAGGCTGCAGTATTCTCTTCCTCTAAACCAGCCAGCCTGACCAGAACCGCTTCCAGGTTGACTAGAACGAGAGTTTCATCTTCTTCGGGAATGGGGCTCAATAGTTTGAATTCCGACTCCTCAATAAACTGAGTTTCCGAGTGAAATTCTGAGGTGGGTGAGATAGGGGGCTTCTCTGATGTGAGGCCCTGGTTATGAACCGCAGGGGAAGTGTCTGAAATGGGCATGGGCTCTACCACACTGAGGGGGGTGGAGAGAGGGAGGAGCTCCGGATCATTGTCAATAAGGTTTGGTAGTGGTGGAGAGGATATCATGACCAAATTTGTAACATGGTGGAGGGTATCAGAGCCGCTTTCTGCCACTGGAAATATGAGATCTGGGAAATCCATGGGCGCCAGCTGGGACTCTTGTGGTGCAGTGGAATCCACCGCTACACCTTCCTCACCAGGTGAATGCACGAGCCTCACCCCTTCGCCCTCGTCCTCACTCACTGCTGTAGTGTCATGGGACTGAAGTTGCGCCTGTGTGGTTACCGTTTCTGCTTTTTTAGCAGCAGCAGGTAATGAGGCTATCACATCACTACCCTGTCCTAGGGCTCCCACCAACCCTTCCGAAGCCGTAAGCGACGTTCCACCGCCATCGGAGATGCTCGCGTTAGACGAGGAGATTTCAGGTTCAAGCTTCGGCTTTCCTCGCTTCAAAGTACGTCTCCCTTTCGCTCTCGCCCGTTTCCGTGGCCTCTCCCTCTCCAGAACTTCCTCGTCACTCCCACGAATCACCCATTTCTCCACCTCTGTTCTCAACTCTTGCTGCACTGCCTCTCGCATTTGATCTAATAGATGAGCATATTCCGCGCCCCCCACTGGGCGCAACCTCCAATATGGGTCCAACACCCGCTTAACCTCAGTGCATGATCTTTCCCCTTCCAGCCCCCCTAGCATATACCTTGCTGGGTGGCGATCCACGAACATTTGGCAGAGATAGCAAGGCTTCTTACTCATACCAATATACCGCACTTCGCATTCCTTCGGGTCTGTGCTCCCAGAGATAGGACGCCTTTTCCGATTTTCTTCGTAAAACTCCACGAGACGAATCTCAGCGTGGCCAGTGCATGGAGCCACACGTGAAGCCCAGGCAGTAGCAAATTGCTCTTCTGATATAGTTGGGAGGAGAGCTTGCACACTTTCCTCCACCGCCGCTTCCACAGCTGCAATACAATCTCCGTGGGTTATCTCAGTCACAGTCCTGCGTATCTCCATTTCCCGGGTCGGTCGAGGCAATAGGTTAGCGTTCGGCACAACGTCATCCCCTACCTCTGGAACCCCCTCCACCTTCATGCCCACAAACAATTCCGGCCATTTTTGACAAGCATGCATCAATGTTCTACATGCCGCCTTATACCTGCCCAGCTTTACCATATGCACCCCAACGACCGGGCATCCCACGCTCTTGCATAATGTCTCCAAATGTCCAAATACAGGCGAGCGGCGAACTTGGTATGCCGCAGTCACTGCAGGAATCGGTAGCTGCTTTTCGCCGGCTTCATCCGCCGCTATCACCTGAGCTGCAAACAATCGTAGCCATGTTTGGAGTTTCTTAACTTCGGAGGCTGTCAAGGCCGATAATGCAGCGACCCTCTGTGGATCCTCCTCCCCCGCAGAGAGATGCTGTTCCAGCGCCGCTTGTACAAGAGTGATAGGTTCTCGTATCTCGGAAATGTGATATAGGACTTTCGATAGATGAAGGGAAATTATTATGCTATAAACCTGGGTGTCTGTTTGATGGTATAGATTCGCTGCGGGTGTCACAGTGGGGCTTGAGCTTGGAGCTTAAAATTTCGAACAATCTCGTTAATCATGAATTTACGAAGTAGAGGCTGGGTATTATCCATAGGAACAATGGAGGAACCCCATGATATCTTTCTTCGATTGCAATGATTGCAATTAGGAAGGGAATCGGAGACATCACTGGACAGAGTAAATAAAGACAACTTACATCCGTCTGCAAATGCCTCTAGTGACTTGATGATATCTCTCATGCCCTGTAGGACCTCTTCACCAACCCAGCCATTCTTGGCTATACGCAGAGTACTAGTATACTCTCCATGCTCATAAGCAAGGCCTTCACCACCTGCACCTGCACCCTCCACCTCAGGTGCGATGGCTTGTTCAATGCAAACAGCCGCCCCGTTATCTCCCTCCCTCTCCGTTGCACAAATAAACGCAAGGGCATCGATTAGCCTTCTCTTGAGCTTCTCACTTGAGTTATTGTCTTCAGCGCCGCCGGTAGGGGGTAGAGACGGTAGCGTGTATATTCGAGCCGGCTCGATGAGGTGAAGGAGAAAAGTACTAGAGTTCAAGAGGCTGTGGGTGGTGTCGAATTGGGGAGGAGGGACTAGAGACGTGGAATTACTCTGTGGGTCCATAACGCCGGTGGTTATTGGGCAGTTTCAGATGTACGTCCTTCGCTACTCTCTTTCGTTTCGATCTATTGTGCTGTTTATCAGACTCTGGGGACCTGGAGCTTGAAGCTACTCGTACCGTAATAGAACAGAGGGTCTATTTCACACCTGCCTTCAAAAGCCTTCACACGCTGCCCAGAACCGTCATAAAGACCCAAGATTTAGACGTCGATCTCTGCTGATACTGTTACTCGGTCGTTTAGCAGAACAGAGTGAGGCCAAGTGGATGCTGATTTGATTATAACGTTCCACCCCACCAGCGGGATCACCTTTCCATATATCTACAGCCTTGCACAACGCGTGGTGCGAAAAACTTGCATTACCCAATGTCTTTACTTCGATCCTTCCGTTGTAATCTTATCCAACCTACACCCACTTGGTTTTTTTTTGTCTGGGGAATGAGAATGAGTTGTTCACTAGCTAGGCAGGTGCATGAGGCTATGAGTGGATTGTCGTCTCCGCCGCCACGTCGCGATCGGCCAAAGCTGGACTTCAAAGGATATTATTGGTGCTTGGGGACAAGGGTCTGAGGTTGCTCAACGGGAGCTGCAGCTCCTGGCTCTCACATCTATTCCTGGCTAGATATCGCGCGATGTATCACCATGTCAATAAGATATTGACCGATGCTGATATTGATCATTGGATATATTGCGGGGGGGCGGGGCGATGTGCAAAGTAAATGCGGAGCGTTTTGCTCAAAAGTGCATTCAAAACGTTTAATATCATCCTTGCCGGCGGCCTATAGTCGAATGCTTCTCCGATTTTGATGTTTGTTTATTTTGATTGGGCTTTTACTCGTACATTGAGCATGTGAAAGTTTAGCCAAGACCAAGTCATACACATGGTTCGGATGCCCCCATCTTAACTGTACCTACGATGCCAATTGCGATATATATGTATCTAGTCTAGTCTCATGTCATATATATCGCAATATACAGTATACCTACCTACGTACAGTATGTACAGTACGGTATGTATTATATTAACTGTACATAAATCTCAACTATTGCTCATTCTCGATATACCTACACCCATGCACATGAGACCAAATTGTCTGACATTGCAGGTAAAACACGCACAATTATTTGTGTAGCCAGACCCTGTCAATCGTCAACTATGATCTTCGGCGAGTATTACATAAACGCAAAAAGGATCTCCTGTAACTAGTACCAGGTTCCGTCTCATAGCCATGGGCTCCCCCTTGAGGGGAAAAGACGTATAGACTTCAAAAAAAAAAAAAAAAAAAAAAAAAAACTAGTACCCGGGATCCCTTACTACCTATTACGGACGGCCTCAGATGATTTTTTACCCTCCCACTCGTTATACCGGAACTGGACTGGAGTGGAGATTTATTGATCCTAAAAAATAGCTACATACAGATGTGAATCGGAATCTACTTGGAAGGCAAAAAATCCTGAAGTTGTTTTTGGACCTTACCGTAGAAATCGTCCGATAAGCCTGCAGGCTTAAACACAGTACGGGGGATTTGCCCTTAGCATCCTCAGCGTCCTATTCGCGGTTACTGTCGTAAATACAGCTACTATCTTATACCACTATCTATATGGGTTTAACGCTCTACCACGACCAGCTGTTATTTTTGAACTTCCCCGCCTACTGTATCTCATCTCCCTTGCCCACTATAACTCCTTCGCCCACTGCATCTTTATCTCCAGAATTAGACCCAGGCTCATACTCACCATCAGAATCCGAACTAGTATCTTCACTGTCCAGACTCTGGGTACCAACAACAAACCTTTGGAATCAGGAACCTTCTAGCAACCTACCGTCTTATTGGTGGTACCCCCCCAAGTCTTTTGCAAGCGAGTTGTGCAACCGTGCTATTCGCTCCTACTGTCTTAAACAATATTACTATCTTATCGGACAATTTCTACGGTATTAGTAGCCTGATAGGTAGTGCTTTAGCCCTGCTCCAGCCTGAAGAGCTGTCTCAATCATGTCAGAAACCCGTATTTGGCGTTGTGTATAGAGAAAAAGTGTAGAAACTGAGGGGCTCTGGAAAAATGTAGCGAGATCATCAAGCTGGGGGTCACCCTAGCCGTCTGATAGCCTAAGGCTCCACAGACGTATAGACTCCCCCCCCCCAAAAAAAAAAAGCTGCCGAATAGCTTCCGAAATGGCGGGAATCTTTGGAGGTATAAGTTTGGGGACTCAAAACTTGAGGTTGTTGGTTCAAACACAGTAGGTAGCAGGTCGTTGTAGACTTCCAGCA
>Ga0307514_10005684_pt1 | contig 11042 bp, 15 predicted proteins | sample 16_EM_MG_FD_203088 | JGI IMG/M metagenome (GOLD analysis project Ga0307514, IMG submission 203088) | Populus trichocarpa ectomycorrhiza microbial communities from riparian zone in the Pacific Northwest, United States - 16_EM | ecosystem: Host-associated > Plants > Roots > Unclassified | place... | reverse complement strand
CCCGGGGGGTTCCTAGCTTGAAATACCACAGGTTACATCCCGAATACATCGCTCAACGGATCGACAGTCTCGGAGCGTCGTATAATCTACGGATCTTGTTGATGCTTTGTGATATCGTGGGTCGATTCGATGTTCATCATCACACGTGTCGGTCGCTCACAACCCCCCTTCGCACACACTAGTCTGAGCACCAGGAGCCAATACGAGAATTGACAAAGGTCTCTTTATTTTTACTTTTCATTTTGTGGGTCTAGGCTGATGTTGGGTTTAAGAAATGCTTGATTAACAACATCACGATAGTCGTTGCCTGGAGGTGAGCGCACCCCCCTCTCCTAGCTCCCTGGGCTCTCGGTACTAAGCACGAGCGCCAAACCCTGTCCGAAAAAAACAACAACACGCGTGCAGCAATGACGAGGCCGGACTGTACATTTCGAGCTACAAAAAGCTGGAACACAGACCGCCGACGATGATCAAAGAACGAGTTGACAAGGATCACTCCTCCGTATTTCGATCCGCCCTGACGAGTATCAGCAAAGTCAACAAGACGGACGTGGAAACCCTACGTTCATCAATCGGGGTATGACCCTCTCTACCCGACCTCGCCACTGTTTCACTAGGGTCGGAGGATTGACGAGACTTTGAACGATAGAGCTTCGCTAATATCGCCAACGCCCCTGCGGAAAGGCTTGAAAAGCTTCCAGGGTTTGGACAAGTCAAAGTGAAGAGGCTGATAGATGCCTTCGACAAACCGTTCCAAGGGACCAAGACCGTTCCCCGACTCGGCACTCAATCAGATCCAGCTCTACCTATCCACGTCCAGGGAACAGACTCGGGTATCATTGTATCAGATTGACAATTTAGTGTATAAACTATACGGATGCATTTTAAACCCCAAGAAATTGAAACAGAATACGGAATAAGCGACATCATTCGTGCAAAGAACAAAGGAGGGAAAGTCTTGTGACAGTTTTCTGAAAACGTAGTACACCGTGTGGCGTAGGTCGTTGGGAAGAATCACAGATACAAAGAATTAGGGTAAGGGCGGATGTACAGATGTACAAGGCTTCTGGGGGGGATGAGATGTTATAGCAGTTTACCGTCCAGCCTGTCTTCGATCAACTTGGCGACTGCGGGGCCGTGGACAGGGATGCTCGTCCCTTGGAATCCTTCCGGGTAGGCCACGCCGGGAGTGTCGGGATGGGTATAATATCTAAAGGGTCCAATGTCAACAACAGCTCCCGGACGATAAAGAGCTCAGTGACATACGTGTCGTTCCAAAAAGCGAAATGTTTCCCCCTCATTGCCCGTGTTGTCCATTCATAGTCATGTGCAAACCCTCCTGGGAAGAAAATCTCGATCACAGTCAAATACCTGGACGGGGCCAACCACAACAGGTGCGAAAGGCCGTTTCCGTGAACACCAAGAAGGACCTATAGAAGTACGATCAGCAAGTTCGAAGTCGGTGTATGCAAATGGTGGTATACCGTAGTCCTCGCCATGATACGGAGCTGCTCGTCCTTTGAAAACTTTTCAGCCTCGATGATGATCAGTTCGTACCCCTTCCGGGCGGTCATCTCCTGGAGGGAAGCAACGAGCAGGTCGTGATCCTCTCGGATCAGGTGCCTCCTCGCGGCTTGCCTGCTAATATACGTGATGACCGTCTTCTCCTTGGCGATGGGAATATGAACAGATAAAGCGTTCCTGTCGGCCCCGGGAGTATCGGAAACCTTCCTCCTTTCTTCTTCCCAAACCTTCTCGATCTCGATACCCAGACCCATAACCTTCTGCTCTACACCAGCGAATCGCAAGACCTCCCTCCTGACAGGTTCCCACCACTCCTTCTGGAGCCTACCGTCGTCCCATAAAGGTTCGTATGCCTCCGCGGCGATCCGTTGATTGGTTCCCCCGCACAGCTTCCCATTGAAAGCCGCGCTTCGGTCGGTAATGAGAACGGTATCGAGATGGAAAGCCCTGTGGCCATCGGCAGTCGCGTTGATCCTATCATCCCAATCACGTTCTGACTCGACGGTCAAAGAGGGAAAGGCGGAACGCAAGAAGTAGGGGTTGAACCCTGGCTTGTCCCTGATACCTTCTGGAGGATTGTACCCGAAGATGGCACGATTAACGGGTGGTGCGTTCGAGGTCCACGTTTTGGTGTCGATTGTCGCGTTGAAAGCACCCGTCCAAAATGCCCACGTGCCAAGTAAAAGTTCGGCAACGAAGTGGTAGTAATGATCCAGGACTGTAAAGGCAGATCAGTACCCCAGAAAAGAGAGCAGAAGAAGAAGCGATGACCACCGCTCGGATTTAAGGGGCGGTGATCGGGGGATACAGGATCACTCACATTGTGTGGGATCATTGAAAAACCACTGGAAGAGAAACAGGAGAGAGCAACGCCATCAATATGCTTATTCGGGTCGAAAAGGAATGTGGGGAAGGCAATGTGCTCAACAACCCGAAAAAAGTTGGTGGGAAGAGAGAGAAGCGAATGAAAGACGAAGCGACACATACCGTGCTTCCGGTAATGGGCCAAATCCGATACTTGTCGCCAGGCGTCACGGGTCCCCACCTCCGCCGCGCCTCCCTAGAACTAATGAAATCCATCTGCTGACGCGTTGGAATTCGTGCTCGAATATTTTCCGGAGTGGCTAGTGCATAAATAGGGATCGAGAGGATGTAAGGGAGGTCAGGAAACTCTGAGCGGGGCCTGTCGGAAACCACGAAGAAGGTGCCGTTCGACATGTAAAGGTTCTTGAAGACCGTCCACCCCGGTGCGTGTTGGACGAGCTCTGTCTCCAGAATTGTCTTGGTGACATCAGGGGGGATGACAGTTGTAGAAGGCGGAGATGACGAGGGCTTGTCGCTCTCGTGGCCGAACGTAGGGTTTTCATTACCGGATACGTCGCCGTTTACGTGCTCACCGTAAGGAGGCGGATCAATGACGATCTCTTCTTGGCGGTAGCTTTGCAACGCCCACGTCGGGTTGGGCTCATTGAATGGACGAAAGAGTGTCGTGACGAAGTGCATGGAAGCTGCACCCAAGAAGACGAGTATGACATCGCGAACCAGCCGGGATCTAACCAGGTTAGGCATCCTGCGTTGTACCCCAGGTACAGGGCTTGAGACGATGAGGAAGGAATGGAGGGGTGTGTGTAAGGAGGGTGCTTAGGATGAAGAGTGGGTCTCTAGCAACAATCCCATTTGGACACTGGCCTCGATCACACTCTTATTCGTCCCGTACTTCATCAAGGTAGCCGAGATGATGGGACGGGTAGCCGTACCCTGGCGATTTACTGATGCTGTACAGCTTCGGCTAGCAAAGATTCCCAGAATACACCGATTCACTTCTCGTAACATCTTTGTCATCCCATGTGACGGAATTCCGACCACACGTAAATTCCAAACAGAAACGTCCGTAGTCTCTAACCAATTCTTCTACGTTGTTCTCGTCCTTACAGTTCCTAGTATGTCATGTGATGTCAGGGCTTGTACGACGGCGGGGAATCGCCCTAAAAATACAACTTACAATGAGGTTCAGGTTACCAGATACAAGACCTGTTTGATCCGAGCGTTCAGAACGACTGAAAAAAAAACAGCGCACAACGTCACCACTTACGATTCTCAAGAATGCACCCGTCAGGGATGTCGATTCGCTGTCCTTCATTTGCCACGACTAGGAGGTTGTGAGCATGTAATCTCCTGGCGAGCTAGACGATTTGGGCTCACCGATTACTGTTCCTCTAAGTGTGACGTTTCTTCCAAAGCTATGGGTGCATTCATTAGTACAGGATCAACGGGATTTTGTCGTGAAAGCAACCTACTTAACATCTCCCGTGACCGTCAGGTGGTCCAATTCCACGATTTTTGGAATCGTCTTGAATCGCCTCTGGAAGTTGGCAATCTACAATCGCATCCCACAGTTAGACAAATTTTCTCCATATTCGTGTCCGAGTCTCCAACCTTCTTGAAGTGGTCACCCAACTTGACGACTGGGATGGTATCGAACATGCGAGCTTCGTTCAAGACGAGCTGACCGTGCTCAAGCGAGTATATATCGCTCTTGATGAGCAACAGGTCAGAACAACTCTTGACCGGCAAGAATCGACTCCTTGGAACGTTGACACCATGAGCTGCCACCCGAACGAGGAATAAGTGGCTTTCCCATCAACTGGGTGATCGGGAGGATTGACATACCGCCCTTGAAGTGCTTAATGGCAGCACCGGCAGCCGTCTCAAGCTACGAGTTACAACAAGTGTCTTAGCCGTAGGAAAACATGCCAGCATACAGCCATGGACTTACCTGGATGACGGCCTTACCATCCTCGGTGTCCTTGGGGTTGATGATGATCTCCAAGTCCATTCCTTCTTCATCCATCACGCGCTTCAGAGCTATTCGGTCGCGGTCAGAGAGGGAATCGTTGGGATTTGGAATGACAAAGAGATACAGACCCTTGAGGTTGATCCAGAGATTGTTCGTGTTGAAAATCTTGAATTTACGGACTAGATGCAAGGGTGGGTTTCGAAAACCGGGTCTGCAAGGTGCGCAAACTGTGATGACGTACTGGACTTGAACTCTTCCGTGTGCTCCGATGGCACCTGCGCAATTTCAAGCAGGCGAACTTGACCCTCGTAATTAACGAGAGTTCCACCCTGGTCGTCCGTTTTCAGTCATGTGTGGGCGGATCGGTATCAAAAAAACAGGATGCCAACCTTGACGTCCGCCTTGGTCTTATCGGTGACCTCCATCAAGAATTCGGCCCCAGTGTCGATCATATGATTGAGGATCCTCTCATCGACACTGAAAGGGAAGCGAAGGTCAGGGCGGTGCCTGTCAGGTGGCCTATCTCTCACTTACACAGCACCGAGGTTATCCGAGTTGGAAACGAACAGATACTCCTTCCCATCGGCAATCAACTGATCCAGGACACCAGAGTGCAAAAGGGCGTTGTAAAGATCTCCGTGACCAGGGGGGTACCAGTCCTTCTTGTCGTCGTCGGCACGATGGGGGCAAGGGAGAAGAGTCTCCTTGAGGATACGTGGGTACCGAGACTGGTTGAAGGTGGTGATGCGAAGTTGCTGGTTGGCATACTTCTTGATGATTCGGATGGTATCTTCGTGGGTGTTGAACGAAGTCATGAGGATCATGGGAACGTCCACCTTATAAGTGGTGTTCAGATGCTCGATCTGGCGGACGGTCAAGTCAAGGAAAGTCATCTCATCCTTGACCTCCAAAGCGCTCTTCGCGCCAGTCATTCCTATTTTCGTCGCGCTCACGGGATCAGAACCACAAAGCGAGTGGACGCGAAAGATAAGCACACGAACCCATAGAAGTACCAAGACCTCCATTGACTTTGAGGACAGCCAATTTATCAAGAAGGTTGTAGTCCTTGGTGGGAGGGAGGGAGGCATAGGGAACGATTTGATCTTTACCAGGCGAGCTGATTTTGTCCCATTGCCTAAAAACGGCACCAAAAGGTTCAAAGTCAGAACTGTGGCTGATCGCACAAATCGTGCACTCACAGTCCCTTGGATTGGGCCTTTTCAGCGAGATAGCGAGTAAAGAGGAAAAAGAAGCTCTGCATCTCGGTATCGAAGGCCTTTCTGGTGAGGGGATCCTCTACGGAGGTGACGAGACGAGCGAGCTCATTCTTCATCGCCTTGGTCGCGACACCGCTGGTGGAGGTCTTGAAGTCGAAGTGCGAGGCACCCCTGGCGCGATTGGAAGCAGCTGAGAGGCTGGCCATGGGCGGAGAGCTGCGGAGGTTGTGGGAGTGGGTGGGGGTGGAGGTCAAGGTCGAGATTAAGAGACCGGGTGCAGATAAAGTCCTGGTAAGGGATGGCCGCCGTCGATGGTACTTTTTCTTGTGACGCCGCTCCTGTAAACCGTCCTCTAGATCTTCGCTTGGGTCTTCTAGGATTGGCGATGAGAGGGTGGATTGTATAGAGTGTACGTATGAACGGCGGTGCTGGGCCTTGGCCGTCGTCCTCTGTGACTGCTTCCTAGGGTGGGATATGGTGGGCGAAAGTGCAAGTAGACTGGTGCTTTAAGTACAAGTAAAGGGATAAGCGGCTCCCGGTTACAGCCCAACCAAAAACACGGCACTGATCAGCATGAACGCCCCTATCGGGATTCTCGCTACGTCGACAAAGTAGCGTCCGAAATCCCCTATCAATCCCCGACCAGTTCGCTTCCTCCTCCTAAACCGTCCCAAAATCCACCAATCCACCATCTTGACTTTGTGCAGAGGCAGAATCATACTCTCGCCATCTGTTCGTTGATCAGACCCCGTCCTCGCCTTCCTCATCAGTACAAGGTCCACGATCATGATTCCCAATGTGAGGGCAACAAGGGGGAGATATCCCTCGAGATAGATACCGATTTGGTCAGGTAGCAAGCATAGCCGATCGACCGGCACGCCCGTATCGTCCTCTGGAACAGAGAGCAGTTGGAACCCGGGTTTTCGAATCCCCATGGCCATGGAAAAAGACTTGGCTGTGACTTCCCGAACGTTGCCTTGGTGTCGCATTTCGCAGTAATCGTGGTCATCGCCGCTATCAACGGGAGCGTCAGATAACGGTCTTAGGGCGTAACGTACACAATCTACACGCGCGCACCTGAAGACAAGAACGGGACGAATTCGCTGAATCAGAAACTCCGACATCTCAGAACTCAGAGTGTTCTGGTATCCTATTCCTCTCCCAGCCTTAATAATTCCGCGCTCCCGAAGTGGCCCACAATCCGTCCCGGAGGGGCGATAAAGTGGAATGTGCGTCAACAAAATGTTGCGCACAGCCTCCTTACCTAGATACGGCCGAGATGATTGAGCTAAGTGTTCATGACATCATCGCCACCTATCTGCCCCACCTGGTGCCTTGGGCAACTCTTTGGTGAATTCCACAGGTCCTCCGATGGACGGCCAATCGTTTATCGAAACACCGTGTTTCGCCCGCTCTTCATCCTCATCAACAAGACTCGGCGCATCAACGATAACTAGGCGATATTTGGCGGTGATTTGTACAACTCGATTGAGTGGGCCAAAGTGCGAAACGTATCGCTGGACGGCGAGTTCGGAGAAGTGTTCAGAGCTGCCCAAGCTGCGAGGAGAGAGAAAGAGGAGCTAAGCTACAAACAAGAAAGCCCGCAGGGGGTATAGAGAGGCGTACCCGACATCGTGGTTTCCCGCTACATAATACACTTTGTCTTGGGGCACAGGAAATATGCCTAGGAATCGTTTGTAATACCTTTCGTACCTGGAACGCGAACATGAGGTCGGATAAACTCGTGAATTGATCCACGTACTCCTCATGGGACATGTCTAGCCTCCCATTATCCATCATATCACCCAGAAACACGACGTAATCGGGGCGGAACCGTCGATGGGCAATTCGCCAGCTCTTCCTCATGTTGAGGTCGGTCATTACCTGACTGAGGAATGTAGCCCATTGCGACCGTTCTGGGTATGAGTGGCGGTTGAGAATCTGGGGATCGGCAACGACGAGTATCTTCTTGTGGTTTTGACTCTGTGCCTGTTGGTTTCTGGATGAGTGGTGCTAAAGACGAGGGGGGATGAGGACATACCGGCCAGTTACACTTCCTTACTGCCGCGTAAAACACGCCGACTTCGAACCAGAGGACGATGAAGAGCCATATCCAGGGAAGGAGCAACGTCGTCTGCGTCCCAGGCGAGCAGGTTTTGAAGAAGACCCATCGTAGCTCCATAGTGTCCAGAGGTCCACCAGCACTCTCGGGATGGAACTGTACCCCCCGTACCCTCTTGCCAGGTTCTGTTGTTGACTTGATACCCTCGACCTAACCGTTCGGGAATGGATTGTGAAGTGTGAGGGCGTATTGATGATTTTGGCTAATGATGTGTCAACAATGTTCTGAGGGTAGACCCTGCGTAACATACCTCGTGACATACACCCACCCGCAGAAGACACAAGGGAGAGCACAGGCTGATTGTGCGTTCAACCCGGTGTCCCTTTCAAATACCGAACACCGGCTTGTTCCAATCTTCCACCGTCTCAATGCATGCAGTGAATGGAGTTGCCCGGTCCATTTGACAGGAAAAGACCGTCATAGTTGTCCCTGGACTTTGCCCCAGAGTCCAGCGACCCTTGCACATCCCCCCCTTCGAGGTTTAGCATGTAAGGCTCCTTGGTGGAAACCTGGTTGACGAGGCTCTCCTTCGCGATTTTGTTGGCGATGACAATCGCAATTTTTTTTACCCGCACGGCTATAAGCCTCACTCAACGCTCGCTTAGGTTCAAACCTGATCTCACGACACCGACCCTACATCAAAGCACACACGTTCGACGGTCAACTCGATGGCTGCAAAAATATCTCTATCGACTCGTCGTTATCAGAAACCTCGGGTGAAATCAAGGTATCCTAGGATCATGGTATTGGTGTGACTCTTAGCGACTTCCAGTTTGAGGGCAACATCTCTATACTTGACCGGAACCGGCAGATATATTCTTGGGGGCTAGTTACTTGGGGATTACCCTTTATGAGGTGTGGGCCAACCTGGCGACTTGGGTGTTCTCGATGCAAATACGGTGCTTTATTTGGCAGTGTGACACATCGGATGGTGCACATATGCAGTAAGAATGGATCTAGTGGTGTGCGTGACCGTGCTCGTCGTGGTGGCCGTGTCCATGGGCCTCCCATGGGTGACTTAATCCCTACGGAACAGAGGTGAGCCAATCGGAATGTACGGAAGGTGAAGGACATACCAAGAGCTTCGCGCCGTCTTGCCTGTGCAAAATGAGTCGGTATATCGGACTTAATCAAGATACACCTAACGGTTACGCACCTGGCACGATAGAAAATGAAGAACCACATTGTCGCACCCAGCGCCTTTGCCAGGAACTGGTGTCTGAAACCGGGGAGATGAGGGTGGAAGCCAGGACCTAAGAATCTCGTCCATTCAGTCAACCAGCACGACCACAGACCAAAAGTCTGAAGAACTAAGGTTGAACGTACCGTGATGACCAGCCATGGCGGAGTAAGTGCAGAAACGAAGGGAAGCAGTGGCGAGAGTGGCTGAATTCGTGTTTTTCCCACACTTGCAACCCCGTTCCATGCAACCCACCACCAGATCCGTCGGAGGTTCACGAGCGCGGGTCATCTACCACGCCCCTGGAAAATCTTTTGCTTGGTTACACAAAGGTCCTCGGTCCATTTCACCGACAGAAGTACACGTGCAGGCTAACGGTCCATCGCGCAGATGGTTCCTTCGCTGACTTTCAGAAGGCGCTTCGGGTCAGGCTCAATGTTCCGGGAAATGAGCCGCTCGTGATCAAACAAATAGACGGAGACTACACCCTCGATATTGAGACAGGTGTGTTTCTCCCTGGTCCGTGTTGCCTTGAACTTTTTATCGAGTCGTATGCACGGACAGAGGAGGAGTATGAGGCTTTCTGCCATTTTGCCAAATCCGCTTCTCAGCTCCATATCTCGGTCAATGGAGGTTTGAAAGATCAGTCGAAGGTAAAGTATATTCTGCAACACAAGTATACTTCCGGCTCACAACGGAACAAAAGGCAGACACGGTTGCAGCCAACCCAACGAGCACCAACATCCCCGTGGTGTTTCCTCCGAGCCCTGCCCCCCATCCCCTTGCTGAACCTGAAGATCCCACGCTTGGAAAACGCAAAGCTTCGCAAATTACCACCGGTCCCGAAGCTGTTCCTTCTGTAACGCAAAAACGGAAGAAGCGACGGAAAGTTGGACCTGACGAGTCGGTGTCGGCTGCCAACAATTCCACTGCCACAGCTGAACCCCCAGGGCCCGAATCAGAACGAGCGGGTGTTCCCGTGGATGCGACCGGCGATGCACCAAGTACAAGCGTAGCTACGGATGCAAACCAGTCGGTTGTTTCCCAAAAGCAGAAAAAGAAAAAGAGGAAACATGCAGGAGCAGGTCAGAGCGAGTCGACGCCAGCGAACCTTGTGGAGCAACATGTAGGAGCATCTACGGAACCTGCTAGTGCACCGGTACCTCCACCAGTCGAGCCATCGAAAGCCAAGAAACGGAAGAAGACGGTTGTCCTCGACTTGTCAACTGTGATACCATCTCCAGTAGCTACGCAGGTGCGGTCAGATTCCTCTATTCGCGGAACTACCGATTTACGGAATGCGCTCGCGTAGGAACCTCCATCTACGTCAACCCCCCGACCACCCTCACCTGTGACTGAGCCTTCGACTTCCACGACGAAGGAAATCATTAAGAACCTCTCGGCTAAGAAAAAGGCTAAAAACTTGGTGGAGCCTTCGGTGCCAACCCCCACTGCCCCTCCTGTTTCCCGCCAAAACGTTGCTGACGAATCCGTCCCAACCACGAAACCAAAACCGCCCGTCAGTAGATCTGGTCTCCCTCGACAAGAGGTTTATGTTGAAATTATCACAAAGAAGCGAAAGACAGGTAAAATGGATGGTTCAAGTACGGTTGAGAAAGAGACGGAACAGCAAGGTGCCGTATGTTCTTCTAATTTGTCACCTGTGCTTGTATTAAACGGACAGTAGAATCCGCAAAGAAAACAGTCCAACCGACGGTAGGAAAACCCAAAGGTGAGAAGTCCCAACCTGGGATACAATTGCGGTCCCTAAATTTAGCCTCACAATTAGGAAATCCGAAGAAATCCGAAGCCGCCAAACGGATCGACCTTCCCAATGCTCCGAACATTCAGGAGATCATGGACGGGGTGATCGCCGCTGCAATGGAGGACGCAAAGAAACGCGCATCGAGTGGTGGAACCACCGACGTCAGTGAAAACTTTACCCCTCCCCCTCAGAACAAGTTCGAATCTACGATCAGAAAGTCTAGACTTGCGGATGCTTCGAGCCTCGAAGCGGCGTCTTCCGCAACACTTCTGGACACCGTACCGATAACCGCAGGTTCTGGTTCTGCTATAGCGCGCAAAAAAGTGAGAACCAGCAAGTCACACGCGGAAGCGTCGCCCTATCTGAGGAACAGAGGTAGTTCTTCCTTGGTCCCGAGCGTTCAAGACAACCTCCGAGACAATTCTCCAGCGCTATCG
>Ga0307514_10005683_pt1 | contig 11044 bp, 2 predicted proteins | sample 16_EM_MG_FD_203088 | JGI IMG/M metagenome (GOLD analysis project Ga0307514, IMG submission 203088) | Populus trichocarpa ectomycorrhiza microbial communities from riparian zone in the Pacific Northwest, United States - 16_EM | ecosystem: Host-associated > Plants > Roots > Unclassified | place... | reverse complement strand
ACGTGGACGGTGACGGAGCTGATGCGGACTCACCACCACCGCGTGCCCCAAGTCTTGGTTTTCTCATCCGCTTTGCAAGCAGTGAGAAGATCTCCTTATCTGGTTATGTAAAAGATACACAATTTGAATTGCATGGCAACGTCTCTGCTTTTCTTTTCGATGCATCAAAATTCCTTAAATTGGTCTTCTTCAATCCTGTGGTTGTGCAAGCGATCATAGCTACTATTACTAAAATTCGTGGAGGTGACGGTGGTGGCCATGGCAGAAGGAGCTCAGTTGGTGCTGCTGAAAGGTCTGATTGTGTGATTGATTTTCCTTTAACAGTCATGCATCCGAGGGAAAAGCTTCTGACCTCTCTTGATCTTGAGACCGTCGTTTTCAAGAAGGAGAAGATCATTCTCGATGGCCATGACAAGGTATGATTTTTAAAAATTTATTTTTCCCATTTCCTTCCCTAAATTTAGAGCTCCATTTTGTAAATTTTATAATCAAATATTATTTCTTGCTCTAATTTAAAGTCCGGTTTTGTGGAAGCAAAATCAAATGGAAACCTTAATTTAGTATTTGATAACAAAAGGTAGTGATTTAGGATTTTTAACTCGTTCTAGTGTGATTTTGTTGCTTGTCTTTCCCCTGTTTGTTTCTTCTAATCAGATTTTATTTATGTTTTTTTCTATTTCATCACATAATTTGGAAAGAAAAAATGGTTATTGATGGTGACATGGTATTGTGGTACATTGTGAAATCTTTTTTGGAGTATGTTCTTCGTAACCGTATAGAAAAATAATATAAATTATATTTATAAACAAAAATATTTTTTGACAAATAAATCCATGTGTGCATGATGCTTGAAAATCAGCATGCATGTTTGATACCTGTTAGCTTCATTATTTTCACTGTTTTTCCATTAATGTGATAATTTCGGAGTTGTTCATTGAAGTTGTCTCTTCCCTGCTTGGGAAATTCCTTTGACTTGGGTGATTAATTCCTCGAACTTGACTACATAATATCCCATGGCTCCTTTGTATGATAAAGGAAAGGATTTGTGCTCTTTTGCTGAAACCCGTGCTACCACTATAAGATTTAGGCCAAACAGTTGAATAGGTTGCTTTAACTTGATGCCTTTTGCATGTCCTTCAAACTGTGTACTTCTGTTACTTTTATGACATTCTACGTCGTAAGAAAGGAGCTTGGTACCATGCCATTTCTCGGTGACCGCTCAATGCACATTTATGATGTGCATGTCTGTGTTCACGTACAAGCTTCTGCTCGTTTAAGTTTCTTTTTGTGTTCACATACTCTGTGCCCCGTAATTTCCTTTCATGGACAGCCAGTATCAGTGCTATGAAGATGAACCCTGCAGTATATAGAAGCAAGGAATTGATGATGTTCTTGCAGGGGCATTGGTTTTATGTAGCCAACATTCTAATATGTGATGAGAATTTTTCTTGTTCCTTAAGATTCATTTGCCATCATCTCACATATGATCACCCAGCAGGCACTGGAAGCAGCGGATAATGGTGCTCCTACCAGCCACGACCTCCTTGGAACTTCCTATCGGACCCAGTTCAAGGAGCCATCGAAGTCTGTGCTCAAATGAAACCTACCGCCAGCATTTCAGCTCCACCAGATGCTAGCCTGGTGTGACCTAAACGATGACAGTCTAGCGATTGATACCTTAAAACTGCTTGTTCGATGTTGTATTGGAAACTTCTGCTGTCCTATTTTCCTTGTCTTCTTGTCATTCTGAAACTTTTGTTCCACAAACAAAAATATATTTGTATTTTCTGGGCTATTTGGACCCCACACTTGCCACCACAATTTCTTAATCTATGTTCCACGATGTAAAGTGATGGGAGTGACATCCAATGTTCTGTTTTCCTCCCATCATGACATGCTTCTTCCACAGGAAAAAACTTGCGATAAACAAGCACTTTAGCTCTCCATTTCTCCAAAATCCTAGAGCTCAATCTCTGCGAAAAAAACCCACCATTTGCCCACAATTCACCACCTTGTTTCGGGGTTTTGATTACTTGTTTTGCTAGAAATGCTATGTTTTTCCTTATTTTTGAACGATGGTATTCCTTTTTTTTTTTTGGGATTATCTTGGAATCACGTAGAGTATAAACAATGAAATCCTACGGAAGAGAAAAATTATGTACCGAAGATTTATTATCCAAAATACCCATGAAATTATTATTTTTAGAGCAAGGGCCTAACTCAATTTAGACGGGTCTTTTATTTGCCTTTTTTCATAAGAAACAAAAAATAACTGCGGTAATCTTATATTTCAGGATATTATTTGATTTCAGATTCATCTGTTTTTTTATATATATATAAAAAAATTATTCAGCGATTTTGATTTAAATATGTATTTGAAATTATGATGCAAATTTCTTTTAAAATAATATTTTACTTAAAGATATATTAAAATAAATTTTTTTAAGATTTTTTTATTTTTAATATTAGTACATTAAAATCAATAAAAAAATATCAATTTAATATTTTTTTAAAATAAAAAAAAACTTTTAAAAATATTCAAAAACAAATCTCAGACCGAACATGCATCCAAATGGTAATCAAAGTTTGGACATAAGATTTTTTTTTTTCTCTATATACATTAAAAAAAAAGGATAAAAATAAAAAGTGGCGCTGCCACAAACGTGGAGCTCAAAAGCACAAATGTTAAATATGGAACCGAAAACCCAAATTACCCTTCAAGAAACAACTAATGACGAACACCCATCCGACTGGCCAACTCGGGCCCCAAACAAAGATAAAAAAACAGTTAACTTACTATAAGTCCCTGCACTTTTACCATTAAACTATTAGTTTTATGACAATTTAGTCCTTTATTTATGTTTTTCATTTTCTTAAATAAAGTGGACAGTTGATTTTTCTGTCCATAATTAAGTAGTTTCATGAATCGGCGGATGATGGTAAAACAAAACATAGCCTCACTCCTTTCTTCTAGGAGTTTAAGCTTTAATACTAGAAATCCCATTTCTAAATATTTTCTTTAGCATGATATTTTTTTTTGAAAACGCAGGAATCCTGTGCTAGTTTTCAGCACCAGATTAAGAAACTGTTTGTTTACGTGTTAGTGTTCACGTTTCTTTAAAAACACAGTAATTATCCGTTTAGTTACGGATTGTTAAAAAATAAAAACCATGGGTCCCACTATTTATTTGCGGCAAGAACTCAATTTTTAGGAAGCAGGGAATTCATACTTTTCGAACTGTTCATGCTAAGTGCATTTTCACTGAACAATACAATTAGTATGAACAGTGTACATTGATACACTGTTCACTATAATTGCACTGTTCAGTAAATAGTGCAATTATATGAACATGTTTTTTTTTTCAGTGTGTTAATTTTTTTAACAGTTTTTTTTAAAAAAAAACTAGTTTAAAGTGAATTAAATTCACTCACACTGTGATGTGAACAATATTTTTTTCCCCGAAAAACTAGTATAGGGTGAATTAAATTCACTAGCACTGTAATATCAATTTTATAGCTGATAATATTTTATCTAATTTTATTACACGCTCAAAAAATTATGAAAACTGTAGTTCTTATCGGATGAATTTTGTACGTAATGGAATTATAAATATTTTAATGGAATAATAAAAAATATTTTATATTAAGTATTATTTATTTCATGATGTAATAGGAGTAATTAATTCTACAATATTTAAATTTCAAAAGCATTTTTAACCAAACACATTAAACTACTTTTTCTTCAACCTCAATTTCAACCACAGTTTTAACCAAACACCTATTTTTTCAAACCAGCCTCAACTAAAAATATTTTTCAAACCACAACCATAACGGCTACCGCAATACTAAACACTCTCTAAATCCCTGTGGCCCAAAATCAACCTTCACACAGTGTATTTTTATACCCTACAGCCCATGGCTCCAAGAGTTTTTTTTGTTAGCAAGAGAATTCGAACCTGAGATTCGAAGAGAGTAAACCCCAAACCCCAGCTGATATCCACCAAACCAACCCCTTAAAGGTTTTTTTTAGCTTGATGTGTTGTTTCACGAACCTTAATTTGCTGGCTTTCAATAAAGAAAATGTTGGTTTGGCCGTAGAATAATGGTAGCTAGCTAGTTGATGTAAGTAGTATAATTAAAGTTTGAGGATGAATATAATATGATCATCATAATTGAGGACTTGAGGTCCTTATATGTAGTTTAAAAAACCCTCAAACAGCCCAGCATGCAGGCTGTGTATCCTCTACCAAACTGTACTGTCATGGTAGACATGCATGCTTGGTTGTTTAGTATAGCGTTTCAACATGTGTCAGCGTATATTTTAAAATGGTGATTAACATGAAAAATTATCAAATTAGTATTTTTTAATATTTTTAATCTACTGATGTTAAAAATAAAAAAAAAATTAATATGTTTTCAAATGAAAAATACCGTAACACCACAATAACAAATACACAATAATCAAATATAGCTTATGATTAGGGTTTCTGTTTTCCCATTTATTAAAAAAGTTTATTAAAGAAAAAGCTAAAATACATGGTGAATTCATTGTAGTAATAGACATAGTTTACTGTGGATTGCTATAGTGAATTAACCTTTATGCCCTTCTATGGAAAAGTTTGAAGGTTATGAGATGGGGGTATTTTAGTTTTTTTATGCTGACTCATTGACCATTAAAAGATTGAACATGGGTATTATTGTCTTTGCAAATTATTTTGTACAATAAAAATAAACTTCTGCCCCCAAGGTCAACAAAATTTAAACTTGCTGACTAAGGGTGTTTTTGACTTTGTACAAACTTGAAAATTAGCAAAATACATATTTGTCCGTATATAAGACAAAATAGCTTATATGCATGTAGAGGTGTTTTGGTCATTTCATATTGGTTTTTTTTTTATTTATTTACAGGGTTATGAGGGGGCTTTTTAGTAATTTAACATTATTTTTAATATTAAATTTTGAAAAGCTGCTGGCACATGGAAAACACGCACCAACGCATCTGTGGTGACCGCACTCTTTTGACAGCACATGCAACGCCACCGTTTGTAAAAAAAAAATGCTCTTTTATCGTGTCACTGGAAGCGTCATCACGTGAAAAAATGTTCTATCTGTTCTTAAACAGTATTGACTGAAAAGTCCTTGGTCAAAGTGTAATGAAATTTAAAAAAGTTTCAAATCTTATTCAAACGATCAATGACTATTATGTAGAGAACAAACATGATTTAACATGATAAACATACTTCATGCTTTAATGTTAAATCAGAATATTATTAATAAAAAGATATTACTTACACTGAGAAATTAATCATTGAAAGGTTAAGTCAAACTACTAAAGACTTTTCTAATATTTGGGGGATCATGACATAATGCACCTGATCTTCACATATAAATTAATCAATTATTGAATTGATAGTAAATTAAATTGTTTAATTTATTTAATTCTATTTAATTATAATTATAATTTATATTTGAGCCAACATATTAGGAACTTAATGAGTCACCCATATTAAGAACTATTAGTCAAAAATTAAACTAAGATGATTTAATTTAAGTATGACTTGATTAAAATATATTTTAGAAATTAAGGATTAGAATATAATTAATACATGGATTATATTTTTAGACCTAGAAAAATCAAAGACTTGATTGAGTTAATTTTTAAAATTATCATGAATTAATATATTGATATTTTTTCAATTTATAGGGTTTTTTAGATTTTTTTTATATATAAATAGTAAAGTATGCTTCTTATTTTTTATTAGTTGTTTGTTAAACAAAAAAAAAACTATGTAAGTCATATATAGTGAGCTAGTATTCTAGGCATGACAATCTCTTTCTCTTCTAAAAAGGGATTTAGAAGATTTTTCACTGGTGATTCGTATAGATTACTGTTAAAAGCCGAGCAAGTGGACAACTTGTGATTTGCAACCATTCAGCCTTTAAAGAATTATTCAAAGCCAAAGAAGATTAGATCTTCAAGCAATAAATCTCTAAACAACTCTAGATCTGTCTAACAGAATCTTAAAAAATCTCAAATTATTTTTTTATTTTTGTTACATGTATAACTTCAGGGAATCCAACTATTTCTTGGGATCACAACTAGACTGTTGCTTCTAAATTCTCATCAAAGATTAATTGTGTGTTTGTTATTGTTGTGTAAGATTATTTTTAAAATTATTTTTATATTTAAAAATATATTAAAATAATTTTTTTCATATTTATTTTTAATTTTTAACATCAGTATATTAAAACCATTATAAAACATTGAAAATATTAATTTAATATTTTTTATATCAAATATATTTTAAAATTTAATCAAGCTGCAATGCCACAAATGACATTGAAAAAAATTAATTAATTTGCTTTCCCACGGGCCTCTATTTTACATATATATTTTCAACAAAGATGAATGGAATGCTCTTCACCTGGGGGAAAAGGGAGAAACCCATAGTTAATTAATGATGTTAGAGGATTGTTTATTTAGCATTGAATAATTTAAGGAATTTGATGTTTCTATTTTATAAAAAAAAATTCTTATTTTTAAATTTTGTGATTGGTATCTAAAAATATTATTATTTTTTAAAAAACACATCAAATTAATACAAGCAAGCCAATATAAAAGATTTATTAAAGTTTTTTTTTTTTTTTTACTTTTACAGAGCATCTAAAAAGAAAAAGGTAGCAAAGTGGATTACTTTCATTAGTAGAGTGCAAAAGGTGATCATCACAAGTCTAATTTTTTTTATTATTTTTTTTTAATTTTTCTAAATGCATCAAGGCGAGCTGACAGGATGTATTTCTAAACTATTTTGATATAATAGTTTTAAAAATAATTTTTAAAAATAAAAAAATATTATTTTATTATATTTTTAAACAAAAAATATTTTTAAAAAACAATCTATATTTCTAAACACTTTTATAATCATTCATGTTTCTACCTGTGTTGTAACCATATTAATCTGGTTTAGAAAGGGATCCGAGTTATTTGGTTGTAAGATTAATTAATGAGTCGGGTCAACTAGATTTGTTATTTTTATCAAAAACAAAATTATTTTAGATTTTTTTAAAAAAATTATTAGTTTTAACTTGATTATGTTTAGTTAAGTAAATTAAACCATACATCAACCTGCTAAAGTTACCGAGATTATACATGTTAAAATCATAACTATTATTTCAAAATAAAACTCGGCCCAGCCAAGTTTGTGCTGAATAACTTTGGTTGTAAAAGGGCTGAAAACAATATTTCATCATCTGAAGAAGGCAAAGGGGAATTTGGGATCTCACATACGTTGCAGGGGCGGAGCTAGATTATGGAGAAGAAGAGGAAATTGTCCCCTTAATCTTTGTACTTTCCCCTTTAGTCCTTGAAACTTTTTATCTTGTCAGTGTTACAGCTGCAGGGGATCAACATTGATGTATACTCACTCTATCATCCGTGAATGTTCCCAAGTTCTGAACTCGTTTATTGTGATCTCTAGCGGTTAAAATTAAGGAGATCAACAAACAGTTGATTGACAAGACTCTTTTCTCTGAAGTTAATTATCTCTCCCCTGTAAATGCTTTGTCTATTTCTTTGTTTCCTCGTTCAATCTACAGAAAAAAACTAGTTCTACCAGCCTTTTCTATGAGCAGATGATCTTACATGGTTGTGGAAGGTTGGTGACGTGTCCGATCATCCCAGCCTGCAGGAGACTAAATTATGGCATTATTCTATTTTTTTTCTCCTTTTACTGCTGGCTGGTATCTATAGAGCGTTGATGATAGCTCAGGTATTAAGCTTCCCTTTTGCTAAAACTGGACCATGCATAAATAGTTCATGAAGGTTTCGTAGAAACCATCTGTATTTCTTTTTTGAAGTTGGAAATCAACACCCAGTTAGCTGCTTTCTGTGAAAGACATTTCAAATTGGTCTGTTGGAACCAGTGAGAGGTTGTCAGTAGATGGTGTTTAAAGCCTTCGAAGTTTCCTCCATCAGTCTATTTCCTTGATTTTTTTTTCTGACATCTTTCTTTCAAATTTGGTCTGTTAGCATGTTAATCTTCTTGAGTTTGCCATCAAATTGACTAAGCCCTTGTCATGCATGTTGAAGAAGGTGAACAGAAAACAACAATGGAGCAAGGTTATGGGCATGCTCGAATGGTTGATTCAAGGAAGGTGGAATACTGGGTCAGATATTTGGCAAATATCATTTGCAGAACCAATCAACTATTTGCAGCTAATGACCAAAGGACACAATCAGAACTTTCTTGCTGCCATCCACGACACAAGGCCTACATATTTTCTCTGCTTTTCGCACAATTTAAGATATTTTCAGCAATCAAATTCCAAAATAAATTCAGGAAGTGTTCTTTACTTGGTTCCTTCTTCACCGGAGCCTAACTGGTTTACCATTGCTCAATGTTTCTACTTTCTTGGGAAGGCATGTTGCAGGAGTTCAACGCAAGTAATCCAATTTTAGAACAAAAAAGCAGTTAAATTTAGATTAACCAATACAATAAACATATCAGACATTCAAATACTAACTAAAACTTGTTTAGGGGGAGTGATCACTACTAGAACTTTTGGTTCATCTTTGCCCTTAACCATTTTACCTGGTGAACCTTTATTGCTGGGTTTCCACTAACATATTAGGTGGGTGTTTGAAGTTGTGGGGGATAAGAGTACCACATTGCAGGTGAAATTGCGGTGCAGCTTGCCTGCACACGGGTGAAAGTCATCTAATATCTCTTGGTTTTCTATTTTAATGTCCTTCACAAATTTTACTTTCATAATTTATAAATTTTAAAGAGCTCTCCTAAAGTTCATGATTCAGCTTTCCAGTTATCAGCTCCTTTTACTGTTCTTCTTTATGAAAGGTCTGCAGCATCTAAAGTTATTTTAACTCATCTTTTTCCTTCTATTTCCCCAAAAGAAATACACATGCTGTCAGTCATACTTTATTCATTGGAGACTATTAATGCCTATGAAGAAAGAATTAAAATGCAAGATTGGAAAGTGTTGATCATTTTCCAGAATGAGTTACATGTATGTACACACATAGAGGCGCTCTACAGCCAAAGTAGATGCTCAATGAAGACAAATAGCTTGTTAAATAGCACTGCACTACATTCAAATCAGACTGCTTACGCACTGAAGTAAGCGAAAATTAAAAGCCAACTTACATTAATTATTAAAAGTTCTGTCAAAGATTTCATGAAATAACTTCCCGAAGAAATTATATTGAGATAATAAACATTATTATTGCACTATGCTAACAGTAATTCTCGATACAACAAGTGTAGGGCATCTAGCCATCTATCTAATATGCAGGCTTGAGACATCTGTAATTGTACTACTCTCGTTTTCATACAGAACAAGATAAAACATGCTATGACCAACTGCATCACAATCGTCTATTACAGGTAAGGAGATAATGAACATTATACAAGGAGCAACCACAGCCAAAAAATCATAGGCTCACCAGAGATCTCCTGAAGAAGATGACAAGGACGGTTTGAATGAGTCAACCCTTCTCCTCTTGTTCGAAAGTGTGGATTTTAATAAGAATTCTTGTGAGGCAGAAAATTTGTCTAGTATGGATCTAAATGCCTGGTGGATGGAGCCAGCAAGAAACTGGTGTACTTTAGCATCACCACTATCCCCTTCTTTGCAGCTGCTCATCACAAAAACATTCTTCATCCTGCCTTCCAAAGTCGCAATCTCTGCCTTCATTATTATTAGATGGAGAGCATCAAGTGCTTGTCTTAAATCAGACAGAATTCCAGGCTTGCAATCACAACATATAGATGCCCTGATTACATAAGGGGCACTGTGCAAACCATCCTCTTGCTGTTCAACTCTCACTTCATCAATATCCAATGGCATGAGAAGACCTTCACTAGCTTCTGTTGCCTGCCTCTTCAGCTCCTTTAGGTGAGCTATAACTTCAGCAAGCAACGATGCCTTGTCCATCTGAGAGTTCAAATTGATTACTAATTCAGCAAGCCAGTTCAACAAGCCCATAAGCTAGAATCTTGACAGGATCACAACAATCCAGCTCTCACAATACCAAATAACTCAACCTAAATATCACAGTTTATTTATCAAGTGGTCCGTATATAAAATTGCATGCACTTGATTTATGATCAATTTCAATCAAGAAAAGTAATGAAAACAATTACCAGAAAATTATAGCAGGGAATATATAGGTCTTGGGTAATAGAGATGCTAAGAACAAACACATAACCAAGGGAATTATAGTAAGCTTAGCTTAACCACTCATTCTTATTTTAAATAACTCAAGAACATTCACCAACAAAAGCAGCACAGTAAACTAAAATAAATTATCCGATTCTTACAGAAGCTAAATCCATAGTTTCAAGATATTATCATTATCTTTAGTGATTCATGCTCATACAGCAAAGACATCAACCAGAAACACAAGAGAAATGCACACTCCCACTTAAAAAAATTCCCTGACATCAACAAGAGCTGTAATTATACTCTTGAAATTCATAAATTCAAAAGTTAATAGTACAGACCTTGCAAACAATAAAATCAAGCAACTCGTGTTATCACAATAAACAATACTACTTTCAAGTGCATTACCTGATGGCTCACTGAATATTGTTCTCAAGCTTTAAGAAACAGAACTCATTAAAAAAGAAAAGTAAAGAAAAAAAAGAGAGTAGACTTTAAGTACTATGATTCAATTGAACTCAAACTCTAACATGACCAAACCAAAAACAGCAAATACCTTCCTAGTACCAGGTACTAGGCTCCTAAGTGTGTCAAGATGTGCATTAATCCTCGCTCTACGCTTCTTCTCAGCTTCACTATGATTCTTTAAAGCGGCAATGCTTCTCTCAGCCGCCACCCCTTTCCTCTCCATTCTCACAGTAGCCTCCACAAGCTCTCCCCTTTCATTATCCAAAACCAAAGAGGAAGTTGAAGATGGCCCAGTTCTTGTTTTGGCTTGTAAACCAGTATTCACCAAAAACCCATCACTCATTCCTTCAAAATCAGAGACTTGCACCCTTGTTGAGTTCCAAGAACAAGGTTCCAT
>Ga0307514_10005682_pt1 | contig 11047 bp, 11 predicted proteins | sample 16_EM_MG_FD_203088 | JGI IMG/M metagenome (GOLD analysis project Ga0307514, IMG submission 203088) | Populus trichocarpa ectomycorrhiza microbial communities from riparian zone in the Pacific Northwest, United States - 16_EM | ecosystem: Host-associated > Plants > Roots > Unclassified | place... | reverse complement strand
GGTTGGGTCATCCATCTTACTGCTTGAGGTTGCATAATATCTGGTGGCCTATTATTGGGGTTTTCAATTTGAAAATCCTGTTCTTCTTCATCTGGTTCTGCCATTTCTTTCCAGTATTGATTATCCCAATAACTTTCTATTGGTGATTCATATCCCTGATCTTCTTGTTGGTAACTCTTATCTGTTTCTTCTTGAGCTTCTTGTTGTTGTTCCTATTCATAGTCTGACCTTGTCCTAAATTCTTCAATATCTTTTTGGCATTGGTCTATTTTGGTTTGCAGGATATTACCAATTTTTTCTAGATCCTTGTATATTTTTGTGTTTCCTTTCTCTAATTCTTTTTGGGTTTCTTGCATTAAACTTTTTAATTTCTTTGTGAAGGGGGTGTCAGATTCTTCTAATTTTTCTATGATAGGACTTAATTTTCTTTTGGGCTTGCTAGGTTCAGGTGTATTATTTTCCCATGTTTCTAGGAATTGTTGTAGGTGCATGCTAGGTGTTTTTTCTCCTGAGTGGTCTAATACTGTTTCTGTATAAGGTGCAATATAATTTGAGGCTGTGCTTATCTGTGCTTCTTTTTTCTTATCAATCATTGTTAATTCCTGTTCTGGTTTTCCTTTTGGTTGAATGGTGACTTTATTCTCTGCAGTATACATGACTGCATTTAATGATCTAAGTGCAGGTTCTCCTAGAATAGTATCCCATGTTTTTAGATTACATGCATAGAATGGTATTTTTTTCTTATGTCCTTGCATGTCTACCTCTGCCATTAGTTTATGGTGTAAGCTAGACTTGCTTCCTTTAATTGCAGTTTCCAGGGTTTTTGGTTCTGTTTCTTCTACTTGGATATTATTTAGTGTAACAAATGTTTTGGATATGAGGTTTTCATGTTCTGTCCCTGGATCCAATAGTACTTGAGCTTCATGTCCATTAATTTGTACCTGGACTGTATTAGTTACCTTGTTGGTTTGTGGGATAAGGTATTTCCTACTATCTGTAGGTGCTCTCATGACACTAATCTCTGCAGTCCTCACATTTTGGAATGCTGATCTGAGGTTCCTCATTTTCCATGGGTTTGTAAGTGATCTGTTTTGAAATTGAACTTGGTTGTATGCAGAGCTTACTAATTTCTTATTTGGGCAGTCCCTAGCATAGTGTCCTGATTTTTTGCAGATGAGACATTTTCCTTCTGCTTTTAATTTTTCTTTTTCTTTATCATCCATTTGTCCAAATTGTTGAGGCTTATTTTGCTGCTATTGTGGTATGAATTGTTTTTTCTTGACAAATTTCTTTTGTGTAGGTGGGGGTCCTGCAGGTATGTTGGGCCTTAATCTATTTCCAGGCCTCCAATTACTCTTTGTAAATCCTGGTAATCTGCCTTTATCTTCTGGTGTTTGTTGCCTTATCTTTTTTCCATCCTTGTAATAGAATGTACCTTGTGGGGTGGTTATTCCTCTTGTAGGGTCATGTACATTGAGCACTTGTATTTTTTGTGCTACCACTATTATTTCCTCAAATATCATATCCCAATTGATCTGCATTTTTAGTAGTACTCTGATAGGTGTTAATATTTTGTCAACAAATTTGTGCTTTAATGCATGCATGTTGATCATTTTGTTTTCTTACTTATCTAGACAGTCATTGTAAAATTCTAGACATTTCTGTGCATGGTCATTTACACTTGCATTTGGTCCTAGTTTGCTGTGTTTGTATTCTTCTCACTCTTTCTATCTTAGATCAGCTGCCATTGATAGTACCACCTTTTTTCTGAGATAGAGAATAAAGTCATGGATATTCCTCTCTTTCTCTGGTTTATCCATCATATACTAGTTATACCAACTGAGAGCCATCCCAGTACACATCCAACTAAATCTGTCCACTGATTCTTCTTTGTTTAGTTTCAGTCCTTGGTAAGTTATCCATCTTATTATTTCTTGTATATAGAGGTCAAAGGTCTTTGCCCTTTTCCATTTGGGATTTTCTCCATCAAATTTTTCTGGCTCTGGGAGTTGGACTATTTTGTTGGTATTCCTCTGTCTTTTGGTAATTTTGAGGACTCCTTTTTGGCCAGTTAATTTTTCCCATTCTTTCTGGCTTGGTGAAATTTCTCTTACTGATCTGTCTGATTCAGATCCACTCTCCTCTCCTACAGAGCTATCACTAGAGCTGCTGTCATCATTATCCCCTGGATTACCTGCTTGAGCACTACTACTTGTATTGCCCTTATCTTTTGGTAAGTTGGCTTTCCTCTTGCCCTTATCTTTGGCTTTGTCTTTGCTTTTGCTTTTATCAAGATGAACTCCTTTTTTCTTGAGTTCTTTTTCCAATTTTTTATTCTTCTCTTGTAATTCCTTCATTTTATTCTCTATAGACTGCAGTATGGCTTTTATTATTTCTTTTTCCAATACCTCATCAAAGTCTTCTTCACTATCCTTCTCTATTATTTCATGCATCTGAGTTTCTGTTTCATTTATTATTTGTTCTTTGATTTCTCCTATTAGCAGGTATTGTTCAATTGTTGGCCATTCTATGGCAATCCAAGGCATTCCTTATGCTATGTTGTATGTTGGTTTTGGTAGGGATGTTGTTATTATTTTATTCAATTCTGTATCTATTTCTCCATGGACTGCTGGTATTTTCCATATGGAGTATAAGAATACTGCTTTCAGTATTAATTCTCTTTCTTCTTCTTGTCATACTCCTTGGTGAACTAAGCAGTATACCATAGCTTGACTCATGTGTAGCCCCCAACTATGTTCATTTCTTTTCCATGGTGTATTTGAAATTGGGGGTGTATCAAATATTTCTCCTTTAATAGTTTCCATGTCTGGTACTAGTAATTTTCTTACTTTATCAGAGATTTCTTGCATCCCTATGCTTGACCTAGTTTTCTTTGATGTCGCATCTCCTTTTTGTGGCAATGTTCTAATTTCCTTTTCTGTTATTGCTTTCCTCCTGGTTGCTCTTGTTTTTTCTTTCTTTAGAGTTTCTATCATTTCTTCTAATGTTATATTGCTCCCTTGCTGACTTGATTCAGACATAATGGCTATTAGAACTCCTGCTATGAGGAACCTTGCTACCTATGAGGATTCCAGGGTTGCTAGGAGAATGAATCTGAGGAATCCTGATGATCTTGATGATTACTTAGCTCCTGAGTCTTTGTATAAGTTGAGGTCTATATCAGGAAAAAAAAAGTGGCATCACGATGCCTTGCTAGTGTCTCTAGAAGCCAGTCTTAAAGGCATGTCTTTTGGGCATCCTAGGCATCCCACACAGACCTGTGTCTTTTCTGTGTCTCTCAGGTGTCTCCCAGGTGTCTCTCGTGTCTCCTGAGTGTCTCTAGAAGCCAGCTGTCCAAAGGACTGTCTCCTTAACTGGCAGAACGTGTCCAGGGCGTCCTTGGCTTCTGAAGCCCAAGTGATAAAATATATTTTTTTCTGATGTAGACACAAGCCTGTCTACAGAGGTAGGGCTAAGTCTGAGCCTTGTGGGATTCCTCAGGAGTTTAAGAGAAAAAGAGTAAGGTTTGTTATGCCTTTGAGTATGGAAATGTATTTTGGGTTGTACACTCAGAAGAGTGGGTAGCCTTACCCTAATGCTGATAGGAGTAATGAATTTTCTAGAGTGGAGGAGGACAATGCTGTTTCTCTTGATGATGTTTCTTGGGATAGTAGGGTTTTTACTCCTAGGTATGCGGTACAGTGTTGGATGGAGCAGTATAGGGAGTGCCCTACTGAGTATGTGTGGAGGAATTTTCTTTACTGGTATACTTTAGGTAAGAGCTGGGGTTGGGATGAGGAATCTTTTTTGAATGAAGCTAGGAAGGTTATTGTTGTTCCTGTGGAGAGGTCTTTGCCTCCACAATTCTGGCCTGACCCTTCTCTTCAGGCTAGGTAATTTCTTTTACTATTGTTGTTACCTCTGTTGGGATTTCTTGTTGTTTTTATTGTTACCTCTGTTGGGATTTCTTGTTGTTTCCTAGTAGTCTTGTTATTTTACTGGTTATTGTTTCTAGTGTATTTAAGTCTGTTCTGGTGGAAATATACTAGTTTTTCTATGGCTACTAGGGCTGTAACACAGGTATTTGTTGTAGACTTAAGATCTCAGGGTAATCAGTCCTGGCTTGGTGTAAGAGATTTTATTAAGTTGAAAAAATGTGAAGTTGCGGGTCTTGTATTTTTAAGGACTTAGTAATGAGTCATATACTTAGAAATATCAAGATTAAAAGATATGAGATAAATGAGTTTACGAGGGTAGGTGTCCTGGAAGGACAGGTATTTAACTGGTTGATCTCTTGTATTGAAGTTGTTACTATCAAAATGATCTAAAGAAAGAAAAATCCAATCTCAGCGGGAATTCCAGCTCCTTTTATAGGTATCTGGCACCCTATTAAGTTGGTAGTTAAAACAACGAAATAACTATCTAGCTTTCTTCTTCCAAATATTTCTTGCTGACCTTCAGGCCCGCCAGGCCTTCCATGCTTTTGTTCGTTCTTTTACTCACTTAGAATTGTATGAAAATAAATCAACTTAGCGAAATAAAGTCTGTGCAGAGAAATAAATAAACTTATGAAATCTTTCTCTCCATCGTGTTGCCACCTATACATGATCCTAGTGATTACTATGGAAATGACGTCCTCCCCGGTGGTCAACTTAGCTAATTGTATGGGAGAAATAAGTGCGTTGTAATGTACTTTTATCTTTCTTACAGAGCAGCTTTTTTTGGAGGGGCATTTATTAATCGTATTTAGCCTATCTAGACTATGATGAGTATCAGGGTATTTCTTTGCATTGTAGGAGCTCAAGACTGGTTTAGCCACCCCCGGCGAGACAGAGACATCTGAGAACGTTAGCAATTGCGATTTTATCTGCTCCTCATTCATCTTTTGAAGCCAATATACCATATTGAGCCTGTGACCTATAGCCCACAAGCTTTCCTGTTAGTAGATTCAACATTTTCCATGTTTAATGAGAAACTCCAAGTCTACTCTCGAGTTGATCAATCCATATCAGGTAAGTATTGTCATTCAGGTCTGGGGCATACACTATATCCGGAATGCTGATAGTTCTGCAAGATAAATTAAGTATGACCTCACGAATAGCCGTTCTCCAGACATACCCACTTGCGGTCTCCATCTTCTGAGGTTCAATGTCGCTCAATGTAAGGAAGCAGCCTTTGTCACTCTGATTGAGAAGTAACTTAGGCTTAGCAAACTAGTATTTATCAGTGAGATGTCCTGTTTTTCCGCATTCTATGCACTTTGGTTCAGAATAGGGTATCTTCTCAAAGAACACCGTGGCATAAGCAATCGATGGAGTTGTAGGTATAGAAGGGATTATGGCAGATAGGGCTGCAGGGCATACTGCAAGGAGTTTCTTCGCAGCTATTTTCTTCTCATGGGCAAGAATAGCCTTCCTCAGATGTCTCAGATCATTCATAGTGGCTCGCATCTCCTGCATGTGTGAGACTGGTAACCAAGGCTTTGAATTTTGGGAGCAGGTTGCCCAGGATCTGGAACTTTATCTATTGATCACTCAAATCCTCCCCAAGATACTGTAAATCTGATGCAGCCACAGCCACCAAGTTAATGAACTGTATCGTTAGCTGCCCCACTTGCTGAGAAAGGTGATGGAATTCTTGGGACAAGTTGAAAATGTTTTCTATAGATGAATCAAGGTATAAAGACTCTAATGCCATTCAAGCTTCTCTGGCAGTCATCGTATCTAATAAGTTGCTCTGTATATCTGGGGATACTCTGAAGAAAATCTTGGAAAATGCCCAACCGTTTGCCCTCTGCCAACATTCGTCAGAGTGCACTGGTTTCTCCGCATCAATAAGGTCTAAAAGTCTGTTTCTTATGAATAATACCCTCATAGCTTTTTTTCATGTCGGATAGTTCATCCCGTCCAGAGGAGTGGCCGCCACCACATCAGCAAAAAAACTCGTGTGTTGCAATACGCCACCAAGCTTTGCAACGCGATTTCTGCGCTATATCCATTCCTATCCTTGCAAACGGTCCTCCTCCTCATGTCCGTTCTCAATTCTCTTTCCTGCTGAATTTGCCCCACAACGCCCTACGTCTGATCCCTTGTCATAGTTACGCCTACTTTGTATTATGCCCATTCTCAACGCCCTATGTCTCTTGACTTAGTGAAATTTCGTCTCTTAACTTGCTGGCTTGGTATTACTTGGCAGGTGGGTTGCCAAACATAGGTATATTACTCACTTGATTTTGCATAGGATAGCTAATAACTCATACAGGTCTTGCCTACGCATAGCTATTTACTCTCCTGGTACTCGCCAGACATAGGTAATAACTCTCCTACTACTCAGCTGTTGGGGTAGCGCTTTAAGCAACAACTCTCCTAGTACTTGGTAGGTGGGGGAGTAAACTCGCCAGACTCAGGTATCTACTCTGCCATTCCTCACTTTATTTTGCATAGGATAGTTAATAACTTATACAGGTCTTGACTACGCATAGCTATTTACTCCCCTGCTACTCGCTAGCTGAGACTGCGATTTCGCCAGGCAACTCTATTCACTCACCCAATACCCACCAGCTGTGATATTGAATTCACAATTACTATATTGGGATATTGCCGTCTGGAATTTAGAGGTCTAATTTGGGATCAGTTCTATCGGATGTGATGGATCCGAGATCAGTTCCATCGGATGTGATAAATCCGACTGAACTGGTGGGAGGCTGGGGAGGCTGGGTGTAAGACAACACGGCAGGAGGGTGGATCCGACGCAGGATAGTCAAAGATACCACTTTTCTGCTGGAACTTAGAGAATTTGAAGAGCCTGGTTAAGCTAGCACTCACTCACATCTCTACCAGCACTCATACATATCTCTACCAGCACTCGCCCACATCTCTACCAGTACTCACCAGCTGTGGCAGCTATTTGGCCAGGCATAGCCAACAACTCTCGCAGTACTCGGCTGGTGGGGGAATAAACTCGCCAGACTCAGGTATCAACTCTCTCACTACTCACTGGGTGGGGCAATGATTTCGCACAGGATAGCTAACAGCTCTGCTAGGACTCGCCAGCTGGGGCAATCAGGTCAGTATTTACTCTCCTCTTACTCGGCGGCTAGGGCAGCAATTTCGTGCAGCATTAGAAATTTCGTACAGCCTAGCTAACAGCTCTGCTAGGACTTAGCGGCTGAGGCATGCAAATCGGTATTTACTCTCCTGTTACTCGGCGGCTGGGGCAATAATTTCACTGGAAATTGGTATGAACTCTGCCAGTACTTGCCGCTTGGGGCAGTAATATAGCATAGGATAGCTAACAGCTCTGCTAGAACTCGCCGGCTGAGGCTGCGATTTCACCAGACATAGGTAATAACTCTCCTACTACTCAGCTGCTGAGGTAGCGCTTGAAGCAACAACTCTCCCAATACTTGGCGAGTAGAGGAATTAACTTGCCAGACTCAGGTATCAACTCTTTTACTACTCACTGGGTGGGGCAATGATTTTGCACAGGATAGCTAATAGCTCTGCTAGGACTCGCCAGCTGGGGCAATTAGGTCGATATTTATTGTCCTCTTACTCGGCGGCTGGGACAGCAATTTCGTGCATTATCAGAAATTTCATACACAAATCGCTATTTACTCTCCTGTTACTCGGCGGCTGGAGCAATAATTTCACTGGAAATAGGTATGAACTCTGCTAGTACTCACCACTTGGGGCAGCAATATAGCACAGGATAGCTAATAGCTCTACTAGAACTCGCTGGCGAGGGAAATGATTTCACTGGAAATAGGCATTAACTCTCCTGGTACTCGCCAGCTGTGGTAGCAGTTTAGCACCAGATAGCTAACAGCTCTACCCACAATCGCCAGCTGGAGAAAATCGAATCATGTTGATAGGACTCAGTGGCTGTGGCAAGGTGAAAAAACTAGCAGGATCACGAAATGGGGGAAAGCAGGAATATGCGTTTTATAGAATATATGTAGATTATGTAGATAGATTTAGATAGCATTAGCATAGGAATGGAAGCACAAATAAAAATATATGTCACAGATTATACAAGCACCAGTACCGCGGATGCCGCCAGTGATAATGTAGAAGGATTGGGAAAAGAAGCAGCAGGAGACAGAGTGTTAGCAAGGACGTGATATGAGAGAGTGTGTTGAGAAGGACTTTGTGCGCGAGGAAGCGTTAGCAAGGACTGTGTGAGAGAGAATGCATTGGGAAGGAGATATGCCACGTCTGATAGCTCAGGGAGGGGGTCAAGTGCGGGTGGCATTCACAAGGCAAGAGCGTTGGGAAATGGTAAATAAGGAAGCGCCATCTTTGCAATGCGCACACAATGCGAGATTTTGAAATATGTCATTGGGGTCCTAGCGAGGTTACAATGCAAACTGGTTTTTTTGCTGATGTATATCTTGGCTGTCAAGTTTAGTTGGAAGATCTAGGTCTGCAGTAAGAAGAGCAGGAGGGGGGAGAGAGGTCCGATTCTGATGACATTTTTGTATAATAAAGGTATGATATGATCAAGAGCTCAGCAAAAAAAAAACGAAGGTCCAAGAGCTTTTGGTGGAGCTTCCAGGCTCAAACCTGATTCGACCAGAGTCCAGAGGACCTGCATGTAGTCTCGGCCCCCGACCCCAGTGCTTGGCAAGGCCAAGGCTCAGCCTGTAACCTCCTAGTCCTGGGGGACTAATACAGATGTGGTATTGTGACTGTTGCAGTATCACACCAAACACTATGCTAGTTACACTCTAATTTTGCTTTCCACTTGAGCAACTCTGACCTAGGGTAAAACCCGGATTGTGCTGCTATTGTATGCCATAGCTACAGTGTGTGGGCAAAAGAATCCGCAACTAATATTGCAGGGGGTCGCAGATTCTTTTGCCTACACACTGTACATAGTACATACAGTACGTATCCACTGTATGCGCCACTAGAATACCTGTTAGATAAAACAATTTAACCGATCTCACACTCATATTCACATCTCATACAGTGAAACCACCTAAAATTCACCACTCGCAATCTCTACTACGTTGAGACCGCCCACTCTCACCCAGGTCAGCCAGCTGCGCACTGCCAACTACACCAGAAATACCTGACTGCTTAGGAATATCTTTTTTCTCTTTATGCAATAAAGGCCAGTCCAGTATGCAAAATCTGTCCAGTTTTTCAGAATTGTAAATTATGAATTATTCATGAGCTGGCAGACATAGTTACCTATGACGCTCGATACAAGCACATCGTCCAGACTGGGGGACTATGCTTGTAATCAGTATATAGACAAAATAAGCAAGTATGGGATGAACTGGAAAAGTTGTGGAATAGCATTAGAAAACGTAGGCACCACATATTGCGTATAGATTGACATCTTAAAACTGTGCAGCCTTCTGACATTGCCACCCCACGCAGTTGCTGCCACTGAAATAATGCTGATCCTCTGGCTCCCTTCGGGGGACAGACGTATGGACTCCAAAGAAAAAAATCCTGATCCTTACTTCGGATATTTATATATATTCCCAACCTCTTATCCACTTAGAACTAGGCCGCAACTCTTGTACTTGCACTAGACCAGTAGGGCTATGAGGCTGCATTGGATGGAGAACTATGCTGATTTGTGACTGAGTAAGGTCCTTATCAGGGTTTTCCGATCTAAACCAGCACCTATCTGTCGCTAGCTGCCGGTAGCTTTGGGATTTTATTAGGCATATGTGCTCATAGCCTGACATTCATTTTTTGACCATGGTTGGTTTGGAAGGTACTCTGGCAGGCACCAGCCTCTCATAGAGGCTTGGGAGATGCTATTATTCTGCCATTACTGATTTCATATGCTATCCCGTGGACTGGTATATACAACATCAAGTGTAAGGATACAAGCTATAAATAAGTGCGGAATTGTAGCGGAGGGTAGATGAACCGGAGAGAAGACTTTTGGTGAATGCGAAAGCTTTATTGTAACTAGTAAAATACTCGCGAGACTTGAATACTAACTAATAGCTCTACTGAAAGGAAATAAAAACTAGCACGAAACCTATCACCTATATACAGGTAGTCTGGTTACAAGCTTTTGTCCTATTGTGGCCTAGCTCATATTCCTGTCTTGGCTTGATCATGATTAATATTGGAGGTGCTGCAGGTAATTCCCACACCCTCTCTTACATGAGTGCCTCTATATCCCACTGGTCCTCTAGTCCCAGTTGTTCTCTCCTAGGTCACAAATCTATTCGATCCAATTTATCTTTTCTTCCAAGCCTCAATTACTGGATTCGGCAATAGCTTGATGAGTATATCTGAGTACTAGTAGTTGGCCTTCTATGGAATATATAGTGTATACTCACCAGCCTCCATTGTACCTGTTGTCACAAATAGTGAAAATGGTGTTCTATATGGTGGCTCCTCCATAGGAATCTGTTCTTTTACAGTAAAATTTTGCACATCTTCTGAATCGATCCACAATTGGGGCCCTGGGCACAAGATCCATGTCAAGCAAGTACTACAAGTCTTGTCTGAGGCTGGCCTCCACCTCAAACCTAAGAAATATGAGTTTCATAAAACTGAAGTGGCTTACTTGGGCATGATTATATAAAATGAGGAAGTTAAGATGGACAAACGAAAAGTCAAGGCAATAACTGAATGGGAATTGCCAGCTAATTTGTATGATGTTCGAGCTTTCCTTAGGTTTGCAAACTTCTACAGATGATTTATTAATATTAAAGGATATAGTCAAGTGATTACCCCAATAGTAAGACTTACAAAGAAGAGCATACCATTCAAGTGGGATAAAGCTAGCCACTCTGGTAATATACTGCAATGCTAGCTTTGACAAAATTTCTCTAGATAAGTCCGTATAACACCACTACTAAGTACTGATAGAATTTCCCTATAATTCACTATTCCTTCTAGTATCATTCAGATGCAATTTTAGACTAATATATGCCTCTGTGCCTTGTCTATATACTTCCCTGTATGGTTTCCTGTGCATCACAGGATCCCATTATCCTTCGATTTTGATCTGGCAGCAGCACAGGGAAATCTTCAGGAAATCACAGAGAAAACTCCCCTGTATCCTG
>Ga0307514_10005681_pt1 | contig 11048 bp, 9 predicted proteins | sample 16_EM_MG_FD_203088 | JGI IMG/M metagenome (GOLD analysis project Ga0307514, IMG submission 203088) | Populus trichocarpa ectomycorrhiza microbial communities from riparian zone in the Pacific Northwest, United States - 16_EM | ecosystem: Host-associated > Plants > Roots > Unclassified | place... | reverse complement strand
CCACCCCCCCCGCCCCGCCCCCGACCCCCCACCGCCCCGCAGGCACGACAGGCGCGACAGGCGCGACAGGCGCGACAGGCGCGACAGGCACCAAACATGCGCCCCCCACCCCACAGGTCCAAGCTGGAAGTACCCCCGGAGGACGCGATGACCACCACCCACCACATCCCCGACCTCTTCGCCCTGTCCGACATCCACGCCCCGGTCCTGCGCCCCGGCGACAACGACTACGCCGACGAGGTCACCGGCTTCAACCTGGCAGCCCTCCACACCCCCGACGTGGTCATAGCAGCAACCGGCGCCGACGACATCGTGGCCGCGATGCGCTGGGCATCCGCCACCCACACCCCCGTCGCCGTCCAGGCAACCGGCCACGGCGCGAACTTCCCCATGGACAGCGGCCTGCTGATCACCACCACCCGCATGACGGACGTGGACATCGACCCCACCGCCGGCACCGCGACAGCGGCCGCAGGCGCGAAGTGGCGGCATGTCCTGGACGCGGCGACCCCTCACGGCCTGGCCGCCCTCACCGGCACCTCGTCGGACGCGGGAGTGGTCGGCTACACCCTCGGCGGCGGCCTCCCGGTCCTGGGCCGTGCCTACGGCTACGCGGCCGACCTGGTCCGCTCGTTCCAGGTAGTCACCCCGGACGGCACCCTCCACGAAACGGACCACACCAACGAGCCCGAACTGTTCTGGGCGCTACGCGGCGGAAAGGGCAACGTAGGAGTAGTCACGCGAATGACGTTCGACCTGCTCCCCCTGGCCCGCATCCTCGGCGGCGCCGTCTACTGCCACGGCGAGCACGCCGAGCCCCTCCTCCGAGCCTGGGCGGACTGGACACGGACCGTACCCCCGCAGATGTGCAGCGCGTTCAGCCTTCTGCGCCTCCCCCCGATCCCCCAGATCCCCGAGCCCCTGCGAGGCGGCTTCTGGGCCCGGGTGGCGATCGCGTGGATTGGCGACACAGCAGAAGGCGAACGCCTCATCGCCCCTCTCCGCGAGGCGACCCCCGTGGCAGTCGACACGGTGGAGGAGATGGACTACGCGGCAGTGGACCGCATCTTCATGGACCCCCAGGATCCACTCCCCGCCCGAGAATCCTGCACGCTGCTCCGCGACCTGCCCCCGAACGCCATCAGCACGCTCCTCGACGAGGCGGGCCCGACCGCAGAGGACTACCCGATCCTCATGGTGGAGATCCGCCACATGGGCGGAGCCCTGTCCCGCCCGGCGGCCGTCGAGGACGCGATCTGCGCCCGCGACGCCGCCTACTTCCTGGAGACGGTGGCGATCGTGGCATCCCCACTGGCCGCCGAGGCCATAGAGCGAGCCACGGCAGCCCTCAACACCGCGATGGCCCCGTACGGCACGGGCCGCACGATGGTCAACATCCACGGCGCCCCGGGCGACGAACAGGACCGCGCCCGGGCATGGACCCCGGAGGTCTACGCCCACCTCCGCCGGGCAAAGCGGACATACGACCCGGCGAACCTGCTCCGCTACGGCCACACGGTGACGCCGGCCTGAAAAACCGACGCCCCGATCAGGTCGTCGTACGCCGACGCCGAGCCCCCGGCCGCCGCTCGCTCGGCCGTGTCACCGGATCCCCGGCCTCGACCGCGGCGGCCCGCCGCCGCTGCCCGAAGTCGGCGAGGGCCTCGGCAAGCCTGTGCACGGACGGCTCGGGAGCCATCACGTCCACCCGCAAACCATGCTCCTCGGCGGTCTTGGCGGTGGCCGGCCCGATACACGCGATGACCGTCACGTTGTGCGGCTTACCGGCGATACCCACCAGGTTCCGCACGGTGCTCGACGACGTGAACATGACGGCGTCGAACCCACCACCCTTGATCGCCTCCCGAGTCTCGGCAGGCGGCGGCGAGGCCCGCACGGTCCGGTAGGCCGTGACGTCGTCGACCTCCCACCCGAGCTCGATGAGGCCCGCCACCAGCGTCTCGGTGGCGATGTCGGCACGCGGCAGGAACACCCGGTCGATCGGGTCGAACACCGGGTCGTACGGAGGCCAGTCCTCCAGCAACCCGGCCGCCGACTGCTCCCCGCTCGGCACCAGATCCGGCTTCACACCGAAGGCGACCAGCGCGTTCGCGGTCTGCTCCCCCACCGCGGCGACCTTGATCCCCGCGAAGGCGCGCGCGTCGAGCCCGTACTCCTCGAACTTCTCCCGCACCGCCTTGACGGCGTTCACCGAGGTGAAAGCGATCCATTCGTAGCGGCCCGTGACAAGCCCCTTGACCGCCCGCTCCATCTGCTGGGGCGTCCGCGGCGGCTCGACGGCGATCGTCGGCACCTCGTGCGGCACGGCCCCGTAGGACCGCAGCTGGTCGGAGAGCGAGGCCGACTGCTCCTTCGTACGCGGCACGAGAACGCGCCACCCGAACAGCGGCTTGGACTCGAACCACGAGAGCCGCTCACGCTGGGCCGTGGCGGACCGCTCACCGACCACGGCTATCACCGGCCGGCCACCCTCCGGGGAGGGCAGCACCTTGGCCTGCTTCAGCGTCTGGGCGATGGTCCCGAGGGTCGCCGTCCAGGTCCGCTGACGAGTGGTCGTACCGGCGACCGTGACCGTCAACGGCGTGTCGGGCTTGCGTCCGGCGGACACCAGTTCACCGGCTGCCGCCGCGATGGAGTCGAGAGTCGTCGACACGACAACCGTCCCGTCCGACGCCCCCACCTCCGTCCAGCACCGGTCCGAAGCGGTCCGCGCGTCCACGAACCGGACGTCGGCGCCTTCGGCGTCCCGCAGGGGCACACCGGCGTAGGCGGGGACGCCCACGGCCGCGGCGACACCCGGAACGACCTCGAAGGGCACCCCCGCGGCGGCGCAGGCCAGCATCTCCTCGGCGGCGTACGTGTCGAGCCCGGGGTCCCCGGTCACCGCACGCACGACCCGCCTGCCGCCCCGCGCGGCCTCCATGACAAGATGTGCGGCATCCCGCACGGCGGGGGTGCCGGCGGTTGTTGACGCGCTGTCAACAACCGTTAGTTGAGGCGCGCCTGTGCCCGGAAGCGGACCCGCGAAGGGGTCCGAATCCGTGTTCACGACGGCGACACCGGACCTGGCATGCGTGCGTACGACGTCGAGCACTTCGTGCCCGGCGACGAGGACGTCCGCGTGTGCCAGCGCCTCGACGGCGCGCAGAGTCAGTAGTCCCGGATCTCCGGGTCCGGCACCGAGGAAGGTGACGTGCCCGTGTTCAGGACCGGCGGGAAGAGTGGTGGGGCTCACTGTGCTTGCTCCCCCATCAGACCGGCCGCGCCCTGGGCAAGCATCTCGGCAGCGAGTTCGCGACCGAGCGCCATTGCCTGGTCGTACGTCTCGGGCACGGGACCGGTGGTGGACAGCTGCACCATCCGCGAGCCGTCGGTCGTGCCGACGACGCCGCGCAGGCGCATTTCCTTGACAATCTGCCCGTCGGCCAGGAGGTCGGCCAGCGCACCCACAGGGGCGCTGCAACCGGCCTCCAGGGCGGCGAGCAGTGACCGTTCGGCGGTCACGGCGACCCGTGTGACCGGGTCGTCGAGCTCACCGAGGGCGGCGATCAGGACCGCGTTGTCCGCGGCACACTCGATCGCGAGTGCTCCCTGGCCGGGAGCGGGCAAAACCGTGTCGACCGACAGGAAGTCGGTCACTTCGTCGATCCGGCCGATCCGGCTCAGTCCGGCGGCGGCCAGGACGACGGCGTCCAGCTCACCGTCCTGGACGTACCCGATGCGGGTGTCGACGTTGCCGCGGATCGGGACCGTCTCGATGTCCAGTCCGTGGCCGCGTGCGTACCCGTTCAGCTGGGCCATCCGCCGGGGCGAGCCGGTACCGATCCGGGCCCCGCGCGGCAGGTCGGTGAACTTCAGCGCGTCCCGGGCGACGATGGCGTCCCGCGGGTCCTCGCGCACGGGCACGGCGACCAGCGCGAGCTGGTCGGGCTGCCCGGTCGGGAGGTCCTTCAGCGAATGAACCGCCAGGTCGATCTCGTCCTTGAGCAGTGCCTCGCGCAGCGCGGTCACGAAGACACCGGTGCCGCCGATCTGCGCGAGGTGCTCGCGGGAGGTGTCACCGTACGTGGTGATCTCGACGAGCTCGACGGGCCGTCCGGTCACCTGGCTCACGGCGTCCGCCACCTGCCCGGACTGGGCCATGGCGAGCCTGCTGCGCCTGGTCCCGAGCCTCAATGCCTTGCTACTCATGCCGGCCCTCGGTTCTTGCCGTTGTTCTCGGTGCTGTCCTCGGCGCGGGAGACGGAGGCCACCGTCTCGGGGTCGAGGTCGAACAGGGTGCGCAACGCGTCCGCGTACCCGGCGCCGCCGGGCTCGGCCGCGAGCTGCTTGACCCGTACGGTCGGCGCGTGCAGCAGCTTGTCGACCACGCGCTTCACGGTCTGCGTGATCTCGCCGCGCTGCTTGTCGTCGAGCCCGGGCAGCCGACCGTCGAGCCGGGCGATCTCACCGGCGACCACGTCGGCGGCCATGGTGCGCAGGGCGACCACGGTCGGCGTGATGTGCGCGGCCCGCAGCGCCGCCCCGAAGGCCGTGACCTCGTCGGCGACGATACGGCGGACCTGGTCGACGTCGGCCGCCATCGGCGCGTCGGCGGCGGCCTCGGCCAGCGACTCGATGTCGACCAGCCGCACCCCGGTCAGCCGGTGCACGGCCGCGTCGATGTCGCGCGGCATGGCGAGGTCGAGCAGGAAGAGCGTGGGCTCGGGGCGCGGTATCTCGGCGACCGGTTCGGGCTTGCGACGCTCGGGCACCCGCCCGATGACAGCCGCGGTGGCGGCGAGCGCGGCGATGGCGTCGGTCTCCTCGGCCGGGTCGAGCGTGGTGACGAGGCCGGGGGTGGAGTTCTGCTGACGCGAGGTGCCGTTGTCCACCCAGGCGGCGTGCTGTTCCAGGTCGGCCGCGGCCATCCCGGCCACGGCGGCCTCGCCGAGCACGGAGAACCCGGCGGTCGCGGCGGTCGCCTGCACGGCGGGCAGGTCGAGCGGACAGCCCTCCTCGGCGCCGAGGCTGGTGGGCGGCAGCGCGGCCGACCCGGCAGCCGCCGCAGTCGTACGACCGGAGCCGGAGGCCGCGTGGTCCGCACCCGGCAGCCGCGCCGCGGCGGAACCGTCGCCGCTCTCGGGGCCACGCTCCCGCACGGCCGCCGCGATCGCCTCGGCCGTGAGCACCAGTCCGGTCGCTCCGGTGCAGGAGACGGCGACATCGGCACGTGTCAGCTCGACCGGCACCGATTCCATCGGGACCGCGCGGGCCAGCACGTCCGTGTCGTCGCTCTCGGCGAGTATCTGTGCGAGGCGCTCGGCGCGGTCGGGTGTGCGGTTGGCGACGACGATCTCGGCGACCCCGGCTCGTGCGAGCGTGGCCGCGGCCAGCGAGGACATCGAGCCGGCGCCGATGACCAGCGCCCGCTTGCCGCGGGCCCAGGGCTCGACCGCCGTACCGGACGCCAGCTGTTCAAGGCCGAAGGTGACCAGGGACTGGCCGGCGCGGTCGATGCCGGTCTCGGAGTGGGCGCGCTTACCGACCCGCAGGGCCTGCTGGAACAGGTCGTTCAGGAGTCGCCCGGTGGTGTGCAGGTCCTGTGCCTTCGCCAGGGAGGCCTTTATCTGGCCGAGGATCTGCCCCTCGCCGACGACCATCGAGTCGAGCCCGCAGGCCACCGTGAAGAGGTGGTGGACGGCCCGGTCCTCGTAGTGCACGTAGAGATAGGGAGTGAGCTCCTCCAGGCCGACCCCGCTGTGCTGGGCGAGCAGCGTGGACAGCTCGGCGACACCGGCGTGGAACTTGTCCACGTCGGCGTACAGCTCGATGCGGTTGCAGGTGGCGAGCACCGCGGCCTCGGCGGCCGGTTCGGCGGCGACCGTGTCCTGGAGCAGCTTGATCTGGGCGTCCGCGCTCAACGTGGCCCGCTCCAGCACGCTCACCGGGGCGCTGCGGTGGCTCAGCCCGACAACGAGGAGACTCATGCCGGCATCACGGCGGGGACGTCCCCGTCTGGTCCCTTGTCGGCGGATTGCTTGCGGGCGGCGGCGGCCGGGACCGCGCCGTCGGCGGCGGCGGCCTCCTCGCCGGCCTTGCGCTGCTCGTGGAAGGCGAGGATCTGCAGCTCGATGGAGAGGTCGACCTTGCGCACGTCGACGCCGTCCGGCACGGACAGCACGGTCGGTGCGAAGTTCAGGATGGAGGTGACCCCGGCGGCCACGAGTCGTTCGCAGACCTGCTGGGCGGCACCGGCGGGGGTGGCGATGACGCCGATCGACACGCCGTTGTCGGAGATGATCTTTTCGAGTTCGTCCGTGTGCTGCACGGGGATCCCGGCCACCGGCTTTCCGGCCATCGTGGGGTCGGCGTCGATGAGCGCGGCGACCCGGAAGCCACGGGAGGCGAACCCGCCGTAGTTGGCCAGGGCGGCGCCGAGGTTGCCGATACCGACGATCACAACCGGCCAGTCCTGGGTCAGCCCCAGCTCACGCGAGATCTGATAGACGAGATACTCGACGTCGTAGCCGACACCGCGGGTGCCGTACGAACCCAGGTACGAGAAATCCTTGCGCAGCTTCGCGGAGTTGACTCCGGCGGCGGCCGCGAGCTCCTCGGAGGAGACCGTGGGTACCGAGCGCTCCGAGAGTCCGGTCAGCGCGCGGAGATACAGCGGAAGTCGGGCGACGGTGGCCTCGGGAATCCCTCGGCTACGGGTCGCCGGTCGGTGAGTTCGGCCAGTTGCCACGGTGCTCCTGCGGGTAGAGCGGGGCTGCAGGCGGTCACACGTCCCCAGACCGCCCCGTCGACAGCAGGCTATGTCTTTGTGAACGCGTGCACAAAGATGGTGTCCGATTTGCCCGGCCAACGTGACCGGGGTCACGCGCCCCCGGCGCAATGGTGTGGAACCGGCGCACACACGCCACCGTTCCTTCTCTCCTGGGGGCAAAACCGCACCCACTCCTCTACGATCCCCGCCCCCGAGACCTGTTCGTCGTCGATCCTAAGCCAATGCTTTACGAAGGCGTTCCTCGTTCACACGCCAAAAAGTGTGCTGTTCGCCGTCCACGAGGACGACCGGGATCTGCTCCCAGTACTGGTCATGCAGTTGGGAGTCCTGGGTGATGTCCTTCCGCTCCCAGGAAACGCCGAGCTCGGCACACACCTTCTCCACGATCACCTGTGCGTCGTCACACAAATGGCAGCCGGGCTTCCGGATGAGCGTCACGAGCCGGTCCTGCGGGGCGGGGCCGTTACGGCGGAAGAGTGGAGTCATGTCGTCCATTCTCCCGCTTGTTTAACGGCCCAGTCGCGGAGAGTTCACAGCCTTCAAACCTCACGACTCCGGAACCACCGAACAAACTGGCTATGCTCACGCCATGGCCGCTCCCGGATGGCTCACCCCCCGTAGGCGCTCCGCCACGGCACGCAGCGTGCTCGCAGGCGAGGCCTCGGCGGAGGCAGCACGCAAGTCCACACAGGACGACGCCGGCGAGGAGCCGGAGTTCCCGGTGCACGGCGACGCACACGCCGCAGCCTTCTTCGACCTGGACAACACAGTGATGCAGGGCGCCGCGCTGTTCCACTTCGGGCGGGGCCTGTACAAGCGGAAGTTCTTCGAGACCCGCGACCTCGCGAAGTTCGCCTGGCAGCAGGCGTGGTTCCGGCTGGCCGGCGTCGAGGACCCGGAGCACATGCAGGAGGCCCGGGACTCCGCGCTGTCCATCGTCAAGGGCCACCGCGTCGCCGAGCTGCAGTCGATCGGCGAGGAGATCTACGACGAGTACATGGCCGAGCGCATCTGGCCGGGCACCCGGGCCCTCGCGCAGGCCCACCTCGACGCGGGCCAGAAGGTGTGGCTGGTCACCGCGGCCCCGGTGGAGATCGCCCAGGTGATCGCCCGCCGCCTCGGCCTGACGGGCGCGCTGGGCACGGTCGCCGAATCGGTCGCCGGCGTCTACACGGGCAAGCTGGTCGGCGAGCCCCTGCACGGCCCCGCCAAGGCGGAGGCGGTCCGCGCCCTGGCCGCGGCCGAGGGCCTGAACCTCTCCCGCTGCGCGGCCTACAGCGACTCGCACAACGACATCCCGATGCTGTCCCTGGTCGGCCACCCCTACGCGATCAACCCCGACAGCAAGCTCCGCAAGCACGCCCGTCGACTGGAATGGCGCCTGCGGGACTACCGCACGGGCCGCAAGGCGGCGAAGGTCGGAATCCCGGCGGCGGCCGGTGTGGGCGCGGTGGCGGGCGGCACGGCGGCGGCGATCGCGCTGCACAAGCGCCGTCGCTGACCGCCGATCCCCACCTCCCGCACCCGCACCCGCCCCCACCCCCACCCCCACCCCCGCCTGTCCAGTCGCGTTGGCTGCACACGGCCACAACACGCCCTGGACCGGGACCGAAAACGGACCATTTCGATCAACAACCGGTCACTGTCCGAAACTCAATAGGGTCCCAATCGGCTACAGAAGCGCCGTAATCGACGATTTTAGCAACTGCGTGTAGCAGGGCCTGCACTAAGCGTTATTCTCCTCAGACGCAATCCGGATCCCCTTCCGTCGCTACGACGGGTGAACGGTTCCGCACTGCACGTGATGGAAGCTCTGCCTCTGGGAGTCCCGTGTACCCACACGTCGGGGTTGACGCCTCGGGCCTGGCTACGCTGCGCGCAACGGTCCAAGACCTGTTGCGCGGCTTCGTCCCCACCGCGTACGCCGTCCCTGCCCTCGCCGTTGCCACCACCCCCGTCGGCCCGTGCTATGCGCTCGCCGACGGGAGCGCCGCCGTCGGCAGACGAGGGCGCTCGACCGGTGCCGCACCTGTCCGCCGTCCCGCCGCGGACAGCGACAGCGCCCGCATGATGGACCTGGTGGAACGCGCCCAGGCCGGCGAGTCCGACGCCTTCGGCCGCCTCTACGACCAGTACAGCGACACCGTGTACCGGTACATCTACTACCGCGTGGGAGGCAAAGCCACCGCCGAGGACCTCACCAGCGAGACGTTCCTGCGTGCCCTGCGCCGCATCGGCACCTTCACCTGGCAGGGCCGAGACTTCGGCGCCTGGCTGGTGACGATCGCCCGCAACCTGGTCGCCGACCACTTCAAGTCCAGCCGCTTCCGGCTCGAAGTGACCACCGGCGAGATGCTCGACGCCAATGAGGTCGCGCGCTCACCCGAGGACTCCGTCCTGGAGTCCCTCTCCAACGCCGCGCTCCTCGACGCCGTACGACGACTCAATCCACAGCAGCAGGAGTGCGTGACCCTTCGATTCCTCCAGGGGCTCTCCGTCGCCGAGACCGCCCGCGTGATGGGCAAGAACGAGGGGGCCATCAAGACCCTCCAGTACCGGGCCGTCCGCACCCTCGCCCGGCTCCTCCCGGACGACGCGCGCTGACAGCGCACGCTCGGTAACACCCAACTCGCAGTCGGTGAAAGTCCGTTGGCTCTCCGATCCGATCATCCGCCGTCCGTAACCCAACTGCCGCGCCACTCGTTGTGCGGGATGCAGGCTCCCTGTGGTCACCCCCTGGCCGACTTCGATCACCCGATCGTGAACTTGCGGCCAGGGCGTGCGACCCTCAGGACCCCCTGGGGAGTCGACCGTCTCGACGAGAGGAGGTGCCGCCAGTGATCGCAAACGTTTCGGCGCACCGGCGGGCGAACGCCTTCGCCCAGGCCCTGGAGGAACAGTCCGACCGGGGCACGGCGGCCGAGCAGCCCGAAGGACACCCGCCGTCCCCGGCTGCTGCGGAACAGACCGAGCAGGGCCGGCTGGCGGCCCTCGCGGCAAGTCTCGGCGAGCTGCCGAAACCACAGCTGGACCCCGAGGTCAAGGTCGTCCATCGGGCCCAGCTCGTGGCCGCCATGGAGGCCATGCTCCTGGAGGGCACGGCAGCGGGCGGAAGGGCGGCGGACACTTCGGTGCCCGAGCAGCGTTCCCACCGGGCACGGGGCTCGCACCGGGCGAGTCCGCTCGGGAAGTTCCGACCGCGTTCCCGCCTGGCCAAGGGCCTTGCCGCGGGCGGGCTCAGCGTCGGGGTCGCCGCGGGCGCCTTCGGCGGCGTCGCCGCCGCCAGCTCGGACGCCCTGCCCGGTGACTCGCTCTACGGCCTCAAGCGGGGCATCGAGGACTTCAAGCTCAACCACATGTCCGAGGGCGACGACGAACGCGGCGTGGCCTACCTCGACCAGGCCTCCACCCGCCTCAGCGAGGCCCGCCGGCTGATGGAGCGCGATCGTGGCGGCCACCTCGACCACGAGTCCCTCGGCGAGATCCGCCGCACCCTGTCCGGCATGCAGCACGACGCGTCCGAGGGCCACCGCCTGCTGACCGCGGCCTACCAACACGACCCGGACTCCCTGGGCCCCATCCAGGCCCTCGACGCGTTCTCCCGCTCACACCGCGACGCCTGGGGCGCGCTCCGCGACAGGCTTCCCGTGCAGCTCGGTGACGTGAGTCAGCAGGTGTCGTCGGTCTTCGACGCCATAGACGAAGAGGTCGCCCCGCTGCAGTCCCTCCTCCCTCGGCCCCCGGCCCAGGACAAGGGCGGCGCCGGCCGACGGCAGGGCTCCGGACCGGGGTCCTCCGACACCTCGTCCGGTTCCCGCCGCTCCTCCGCACCCGACACCGGCGGCAGCGGCGGCAGCTCCACCGACAGCAGCGGCACCGGAAGCCACAGCCCCAGCAAGTCAGCCGGCTCCACCGGCGAGGAGGACGGCCTGCTCGGCGGCAACACCGGCGGCCTCCTCGACCCGCCCAAGGACACCGGCAGCACATCCCCGTCCACCAGCACCCCGCCCACCACCGCCCCGGACGTCACCCTCCCGCCCTTGCTCCCCGGCCTCCTACCCGGCCTGGACATCGACGGCGACAACGCCCAGTAGTCCATCACAATCCTTACGGTGCCTACGGCGATGGGGGGGAAGTCCTCCTCAGCCGTCCTCCTCAGCCGACTGCGTCAGAAGAACACCGACCGCCGCTGGACGAGCAACTTGGCCCCTCCCGTCTGCCGCCCTCACACTGCTCCGCAGGCATCGGACAGCCG
>Ga0307514_10005679_pt1 | contig 11052 bp, 10 predicted proteins | sample 16_EM_MG_FD_203088 | JGI IMG/M metagenome (GOLD analysis project Ga0307514, IMG submission 203088) | Populus trichocarpa ectomycorrhiza microbial communities from riparian zone in the Pacific Northwest, United States - 16_EM | ecosystem: Host-associated > Plants > Roots > Unclassified | place... | reverse complement strand
TTCTCCCTTCGTTGGCCGTAGTCAAGACTACCAAGTACCGATAGAAGATCATAGGGTGTCCTTCACGCCGTGCGATTGATTGTGACTAAACAAATTGGACTCGCAGGACCTTCGGTTGGCAAGATAGCAATCCTCAAAGAGTCGCCCTCACACTTGTGTATTTTATTGTATTGTTCAGGATGACCTTTATCTCACAGTTGTACCACTTCTATTTTATCTTCTATTTGTCCCTTCCTATTCCCACTTTAACTTTTTCCCTTCAAAATTGCTGTGGGATTTATCCTGATACTTCCACATTCTGCTCATTGTATATATTGACAACCTCTCTATCCTACCTTCCCAGCTTGCTGAGGAATAAACAACAGGCTTATCTGGAACTGGGGTTATTCACATATAAGATTAAGAACATGAGTACACAGAATACAGAAAGTGTAAATCTCTACTGGGGAGATATATAAGTAATATCTAGAATTAGTACCTCTCCAGATTCATAACCAGCAGCTAGAAAACAACCATCACATTGGATGGCAGTGGGGTTTTCAAATCTTCCAGATAGTTGAAAAACTACCTTTCCAGTACCCACATCTGTGATCCTAGATTGACTAGTATCCCATTGCATGGTACCATTGAGGGAGAGTGTAGGTGTATCAGGCAATTGAATAGGTAATGAGCCCAGAATCCCAAAGTCCCACCCATGATATTCAGAGCTAGGGTGGTGAACCCAGACTCTTGTGCCATCTATGTTAAGGGTTCCAATAAATCCTTCAAAACCAATAATCTCCACTTCACCCACAACCTCTCCTGTCTGTATAGACAAAGCCTGAATAGACTTTTCACTCAGGCAGAAAACCTTAGATCCATCCCCTGATATCTTGAGATCATCTAAGATATTGGATCTATCTATTGCCAAGAGGAGTTCTCCCTTTTCAACATCCCAAATATTGACCCCCTCATCTGTGTTCCAAGTAAGGATCAATTGGCCATTAATCAGTTGAACATCTCTCTTATAAAAATCTTTGACTGGAGTTTGGAAAAATGTCTTGCAAACCCCAGTTAGGATATCCCAGGTCCTCACCATCCCATCTGAATCACTTGAGATAACAATGCCATCCTTCGCTTGGAGAGTAATAGAACTGATTGCAACTGAAATAAGGGATGTAGACTTGGGTTCAGTCTCAATTGGGTTAGATGGTGTACCAATCTGCCAGAACTTGACTGATTCATCCATAGATGCTGAGATAAGGGAGGAGGGGGAAGAGAATGCAAGGGAGGTGATATCCTCAGTATGTCCAATGATGGTCTCAATAAGGTAGGGGTCTGAGCCAGTGATATCCCAAATATAGATAGTACTCTCAGCAGTGACTGCAACAAGTTTGTCATCAGGAGAGAAACTACAGTATCAGGTATTGTCATTGGTTACATGAAATTCAGCTGCAATTGCTCCAGAGCTAGAGTTTTGAACTGTGATGGTTGCCCCCTTACATGAAACAAGTTGGGTGCCTTTTGAGGAGAAAGCAATATGAGAACCATCATATGGAGGACCCTCTTGGTGGCCATTGATGTTCCACTGCCAGACTTTGTTATCAGATATGGATAGGAGGTGTTGAGGATCTACAGGAGAAAAGCTAACATGGCCCACAATCCCATCCTGCCTAATAACATGATAGCAGTCTCCTGTTCGGACATTCCACAAATGGATTGTGCAATCCAATGATCCTGAAGCAATCCGGGTGCAGTCTGCTGAGATGGAAACAGAGTAAACCTGATTAGTGTGGCCATGGAAGGTCTTGACCATCCCACCAGTCTGCACATCCCAGAGCTTAACAGTCTTATCATTACTCCCAGATACAAGTGATCTCCCATCTGATGAGTAGGTAAGGGATCTAACCCATTTAATGTGTCCAGGAAGAACAGCTGCCTGGGTGCCAGTGATAACATCAAGGATAAGGATATTCCCACTATCAGCTCCAACAGCAATGGTATTGTTCAAGCATGAGAGGGCCAACACAAGGTGGTCCAACAAAATAGTTCTGGAACACATTCCCCAACTAACTGGAAGTCCATTGACCACCTTGACCTTTTTTGAGGGCTCTGTATTGTAACACTTGTGAACCCAGGATGAGGAAGGGGAAAAAGGGAGGACAGAATGGTAGATCTGGGAAGGAGAATTGTGGATTGTGTCAAAGTGTTCCAGGAGAAGTCTCTGGCTATCATTTGTCCACTTGGATAAAATTCCAACCTGAATAAACATGAACACATATCTTGGTAAATAGTTTTGAAGGCACTCACTGAGGTAAACCACTGCTCAATATCATTTATGGCATAAACACCAGCACTAAGATTCCCTATGAGTGTAAGAACCTCAATCCAATGGAGCAAATGGGTTTTAAAGAACTGGTCAATCTCCTTCTGCACTTCCTCCAGGTAAGGGCTGCTACAAGGGATTTCCAGAAGGTGCTTTGTCCAGAATTGGCATGCATATTCCAGAGCACCTCCAACACAGTCCTGCCTTTGAGTGGAGAGGTCTTCAACCTCACTAAGAACAGCATAGTCATCTAGATTACAGATATTCTTCTTTAGCCTTCCCCTCATCAAGTCAAGGCACAAAAGTAGAATTTTTGCATGATGAATAGTGGGCTCTACAAGAAACCGTTCATCTTTGCACCGCTTTGAGTCTGTGAGGAAGTCAGGGAATGACCTGTGGAAGGCATGAATTGGGTCTTCTGGGCCATCTGGAACAAGAAGGAGAGAATGGAGAGAATGGATGGTGGTGGGGATGTTGGGCATTTTCAGGAGGTCTGAGAGTGTCCCCACTGAAAGAGGGTTGACTACAAGCAGCACTGCCCCAACTACAGTCTTGAAGCGGCTATGGATTTCTTCATTATCCTCATCATCTGTGTCCAGATCAGCAACTGCTTGCTCCAGAACCTGGGTGTAAAGGAGGTCAATTCCAGACCTTCCTTCTTGAGCAGTACTGTATGGGAGCAAGATGATCTTCTCCAACTGCTCAATGGGTGTTCGATGCCTGAAGGCAATGAATTTTATGACTGTAGAAGCATAGATGAATAATCCTGCTGCCTTTTTGCAAAGGGTGTCAATGTCTGATGGGTGTGGCCAATCTTGTGTGAAGTTGCAGTCACTTCGGGCTTTGGCAATATCTGCTAATTTGGTCCTGAAGAACCGCTTGATATCATCATCCACAGAGGAACGTTTGACGTCGTGAAGCCTGAACACTTCTGTGATGGGTCGGAGTGATTGGAGACGGAATCCAGAACGGATGCGAGGTTCAGGGCGGCCGGTGATAAAGAACTTTACATCGGGGATCTCGTCCATGTAGCGGGAGAGGATGGAAAGGATGGCAGATGCGGGTTCTTCATCTTTACACTCGTCGAGCGCGTCAATGATGATGAGAGTTGGAATGCGGGCAGCTTTGAGCGGACCAACAATGAGGTTCTCCATCTGCGAACAAAGAGACTCCCGCCCGACATCGGGGATCGCCTTCAAGACCTGGACCAACTCTTCTCGGAAATGCGGATACCGGTAGGCGAGCTGGAAGGCAAGTGTTGGAAATATTTTCTGAAGGTTACTCCTGTCTGCGAAATCTCGAGAGCAGAAGAAGCTGGCCCCAAGCTTTCCATCCGCGAATGTCGTTTCCGCAAATGTTTGGGCAATGGTCGATTTCCCCGTTCCAGCGAGGCCATTCAGCCAGAAGACGCGCTGGTCCTGTTCGCCCGTCAACCAACATTCAATATCCCACAGGACCTCCTTTCGTGTTCCCCTCAAGCACCCTTGTCTGTTCCCACTCCTGTACCCGGCGTCCGGAGCGCGGTACATCCTATCCAAGAGGGCAAGGTCCGCCGATTCCTAGATACCGGTTAGTCCATGAGAGTGGAAGACAGTGGGATAAGACCCACGATGAGTCGACAACTCTTGTTGTAGATATCTCGCTGTAAAGAAGTCTGGTGCGAACGTCAGCGGTGTCAGACACTAGTGAGTTGTGGACACCCACCTGATACTCCATCATTGCGTCGCGAATGTCCTCAACAAGACCGACAAGTTTATCCGCATTATTAACGTTCTTGGAGAAACCTTCGATCTTCCCTTGTTCTGCCAGCGGAGCTAGGTCCCGATAAACGCCTTCCAGCTTCCTGCCGATCCTCGTTTGGTAAGACTCAGTTCTCGACCTTGAAGGGGGTGGGCTTACTGTTCCAATTTCTTTCTCCTTGCTCCCTCCTTGAAGTCAACCATAGGAATAGTTTCGCAGAACGATTCAGCAAGTGCTTTTACCCGGGGAGCCAAAGATTCTATCATTTGTTCATTTGCCTTCGTTCGCTTGGAGGCCTATAAGTGTTGTGAAAAGCGGATGTGGAAGGAGGGCAATACCTCGGAATTTTCTAGAATGAAGCACAGACATCCAGCAACAGACTTGAGTGGACCGAAGGCATCCGCTGAGTCCCTCACCCCACGGAGCAGTAATTTCGCAGTGGCAGATACAGTAGATTTCCAGTTGGATTTCTTCTCAATCGGGGCGGCGCTCGGCTTGGCATTCTTGTTTGGATGAGTATCTTCTGGTACATGATCAGGAATGGTAGAAGTGTTTGGGTTGTCTGAGGGAACGATCAGATGCAGCAACTGAATCGAACACGTTCGCATACCATCGGGTTTCCTGGTGGGCGGGATCGAAGGAATGGGTGGAGATGGATATGTTTGGTCGGGTTCTTCACCCCCTACGGCCCCGGTCTCAACGTCCAGGTCCGGACGTGAATGCCCCTGGTTGACCTCCTTTCCGTCGACATCTGCCTCTCTCCTTTGTCGGTCATCGTCGCTTCCACCTGTCGGCCCAGGCTCTGCCGGCTGGGGATATCGATCCCTCGAACGGGCTTGCTGTTCAGCTGCGTTGGTTCCACTCCCTTCTCCATCGTGGCCGCCCGCAACAACACGAGAATCTGGTCGCAGAAGCGAACCTGACGAGTCGACACTCTCCCCGGCGGTGTTGGTCCCTGCCATATCTGGCTTGTTTTTTCTCCCTTTCAGTCGGTGCTTAAGATCCTTCTTCAGTCTGGAGAACGAATCTCGTATGTCGTCCATGGTTGTTGTCCTGTCAGTGCAGATGGTGGTTACAATAGTGGACACCGATTGGCCTCGTGGCTCCTAATCGATTCATTTCCATGCCGGCGTTCAGACGGGCACAATGTCCCACCCGCAGGCATGAGGATCCTCGTGGTTACGTGGTGTCCCTCTACTGACGACGGTTTCACCTTCCTTCTATTATTCACTACATTGTTCAAGATGTCTGGTCGGTCCACAAAGACAGGTAATGTGACAACCGAGAAGTGCGATTAAAGGACGATCTTCCATGTCTGTGGAGGTAATGGAAGAGATTACGGCTTCGCTTCTCCATTTTGGATGCGGCGCGGGGAGCTTCAGTTCACGTGGTTCTGGGCAACAGGGAGGGTTGTAGGGATACTCAGGTTTGAAGGAGTAGTGCTTGACTCCATGTAATTCTCGCTAGATTTGCTTGTTGTCACCCGAGCGTGGGTATGACACTCCTGGCTGTGACAGTTATCTTTATATTCTGCTCAATAACTCAAGCACCGTTGGATGCCCTGGATATGGTCGCCAGACATCACGAAGAACACTTGGACGCGTTCCAGCAGCCCCCACCACTTGAAAAATCCCACTGGTCTCAGACGAGCACCACGACAGAACGGACGCAATCATTGTTTAGGGATGGTCCGATAGGAAAATCGTACCATGTTTCCCTTTGGTGGTGGGCCAAGCTCGGAGGTCCCTTCGCGTTTAGTCGTTTGTAGGCTGGATCTAGGAGCTCATAAGATGGAATTTCACCGCCGGTGGAGAGCACATCCTAAACATTTTCTGAGCGTCAAACTGCCAGCATACTAGTCGTGAAAGCACCTCCGAAGGACTGCCTGGGTTGATGCCGCTTTTGACTTACCTACTTGTGTTGGGGAATAGTGAAGATGCGGGATGCGGTACCGAGGACACTGGAGGTGCCGGCTAAACTTCCTGCAAACACTAAGAGTGCCCAGAGAATATCACGTACGATCGCTCGATTATGATAACGCAACAGCACACATATATATTTGTGAAAAGCCTCGGAAGATGACGGTGGTTGCGAGCTAGGAATAAGACCACGCAGTCGGACAGTGGTAACCCTCGGGGAGAGGGCACGCATTACGGAAAGCGGGACATCGCAAAAGAAAGAATAGGTGAAAAGGACAATGCTACACAAAGACAATGAGAGTTGACCGACAACGAGAGCGAAGATTGTATCTCGACACCGATGTGGAAGGAGCGCGGTGGGGTGGAGGTTGAGGTTGAGGTTGGGGTTCAGGCGACGCCAATCAGGTCTGGATCTGACTTCCCGATTGGCATACCTGACTCCCGTCTGCTGAGACCTCCGACGTCTCAGTCGTATGCGCTGCGTTTTGGTTTCTACGTGTGAAGCTCGCCACGACACATATTCTGGATTCTTCACTTCTTGTCTGTGTCTTTGGTTTTTCACCCACGAAAAGAAACCACCATCCAGGTGGGGAACCGGCGTACTGCCAGACTGGTATGAACGTTGGAGGACCACAATTGAGACCACTGACAGTTGACGAGCATGCTATGTTGTGAAAGTGACGGTGTTCATAGAGTGCTCGCCGTCGCAAAAAAAACTCCAACGATGCATGCCGTGTAAGCTGACAATGGAGACTGAGGAAATTGACTGAGTTGTAACTCTTCTCGAGTCTCTTGAAACGAAAACTTACTCCGTTCCATAACAAAATGTTTGAAACCTCCCCAACCATAGCATGATCCTCTAGTCCCACGTTTGCATGGCAACCGCGCCCGCGCTCGTGGCCTTGCCCTCGGCCGCGGGCAGCACGGTGTACCGATTATCCGAGGCAGGGTTGTAACTCTTTGCGCGGAAGTTTCGGACTACGTTCCACGCTCAGCTCCGGACATGGTGTGGACGGGATCGGGTATGCTCAAAGGCTGCAGAGGTCCATGGAGGTGAGTGCCATGATTTGGGCACAGGACGGTAGCAGGGATCCTCCGCATCGCGTCATCCATCTCGGAGATTGGCACAGTTGGGGGAAAGTGGGAGTAATGGCGACAAGGAAGGCATATCTGGCCATTGCATCCTTGCCTGAAGCTCTCAGCCAAACAAAGTTGAAACGCCGCGTCCAGATAAAAAACAGAGGTTTGATGAGAAGGGCATCGCGATGTTTTTTCACGTCGGTATTTGGGTGATAACGAAGGGGAAAAGAAAACGACCAGATATCGCCAGCTGGGAGAAACCTCTCGGGCGTCTGTGTTTGCCCCCACGAGGCCGGCGATCTGTTATCGCAACCACATCTAAGCTGACGGGAGACCAGCATGGAAAACCTACAAGGCTCATTCTCCAGGCTGAAGAAGGATATCAAGCGCCGATTGACGAAAAACAAACACAAAACGACCAAACCAGGACCTACGTACGCGAGGAGGGAAGTAACGCATCGGGTTCACTTCCACGACCAGAGATTCACGCCGTGACGAGCGGCGGTCGCGAACAAGAAGGGGGTGGATCAAACGCAGACGGCGAGAGCGTTGGATCGGGTGTTGCTGTTGACGAGAACTTTGATCGTCTTCGATCAGAGGGTCACCTTAGTTAGCCTTTGTCCGCGACAGCCAGATAACAACGCTGTGATTACGACGACGCATCCGATGGGTACGTCAAAGTCTACTCTCTCATTTCGTTCATAGACTTATTGAAAAATCCCCCCCAAGGACCCAATTCACCAGAGTCGAAGGCATTTACGACGCTTCCGCCTGAAATTTTCGACAGGATTCTAGAACACATACCCACGGGTGATATCGGCGGCCGAAAAACGCTGACTGCATGCGCTTTGGTGGCTACTTGGTGGACAGGACCCAGCCAAAGACGTCTCTTCTCTTCGGTCACGATATCCGATTCAAATTACCAACGATGGATGGAGGGTGTCGCCCTCTCCAGATCCAGGACCCGCCTCCTTGGATACGTCCGTTCGTTGCGGCATCGCTGTTCCCGGCGGGCTGAACGCGGGTACCCGTTGCAACACCTCTACGAGGATTCTGGAAAATATCTTTCCGCCCTCAACAACCTTCGGAGCCTCAAGTTGATCGGCGTCAGGATCCAGCACATTAGCGAGGAAAATATCAACCCTTGTTTCTCGGTATTCCGTAATACTCTCACGGATCTCACCCTCGACTACTTCATCGCGTCGTTCAGCGCGTTCGTGACCCTAGTCGATTACTTCCCCAACATAACCACCCTTCTACTGGGTCCGTTTGAAACGAAACCCGACGAAGGGCCGGTCCCACCGTTGTCTCGACCACTTCGGGGAAAGGTGTGCATTCGCGCTCGCAACGGTTGCGCGCAGTTCTTCGATCGATTCGCCACGTTGGATTTGAAGTATGAGGAACTGGTGCTCATGTTTTGCGATGGCGAGGAAAGAAAGAATCTGGGAAGTGCCCTTCAATTAGGTGCAAGGACTGTCAAATATTTGAGGCTGACCGCCGAATTCTATAGTGAGCACCCTTACGACAATCCATCTTACCGCACATCCTAACCCAAGTTCTCGCGTTCTAGACAAACCAACAGCGACGGTCCGCCACTTTCAAAAACTTCAAGAATTGGAAGTGACGGTAACCTTGCGAAGTCCTATTTACGAACAGCTCCTCTCCTCGGTCACCTCCATTGAGCTCCGCAAGGTTATAATCCTGATGAGGTGGTTGTGTGATCTGGCGGGTTACCCATCACTGACGGAAGTGTGGGCTTCAATCGACAAGCGGTTATGTGACCTTGTGGATCGTTTGCGCGCGATGGGACACCGATATACGTTGGAGGCGGAGCTGCGTTTAATCCACTCCCTCGGTGATCTTGACAAGCACGATTTTACCAAGGTTTTACCCGGGTTTAGGGAGAAGGGGATAGTGACCGTCATATTGTGACCGTCCAATACTGTTTTACATTGCCGCTTATTCTCCTGCATTGACTGATGAGGAGTACACCTGTAATTTGATATCGGATTGAATCTACGATTCGATACTTATGAGGTGATTGCACTCGCAGGGATAGGGGAAAAAACGGCAGGCGGACAAGGTAACCAAGCCGTAAGCACCCTTCTCCACCTCCGTTTGTGTCGTAGGCCTTAGGGTTCGCAAACTCGCGGTTCTGATCTGCTCAATCGTCTCCAAACAAAACGCGAGATGGAACTCCCTGAGCACAACGCCATAGCCAAGCCGATCAGACACTTCCTCTGGATCTTGAGGTGAACGTGACCCTCGGCTTCTTCGTAGAGCTGAGGGAGAATAAGAATCGGAAAAATGGCAATGGCGGTCCCCGTGTCAGTCAAGACGCTCCATGTCTGATCGAGATCCAAATATCGTTTCGTAAAGAGTGAAACGAGAGTCAGGTCATCGAAAACGGTCTGAATGATTGTTCGATTCGGGGAATTGGTTGTTGGTGAGGTTTGACTCGTAGATTTCACGACGGTAACCTGTTTGAGTTCTGGGAAGGCCAAGTCTTCTGTGACCCCCGATGGTCCCGGGCCAACGTCCAACTCCGAGAGAGGAATAAATCGAGGTTGCTGAGTCCTTCAGTCTCTCCCTATCGGAAATGAACCAAGCCTTGAGGGGGGAAATACGACTGGACCTCTTCCGAGAATCGGGTCGAATCGTTGGGCTCACGGGACTACCCTTCGATCCAACGACATCCAACTACCGAATGCCTCGATGTGACGAGCGCGTTTTTGATTCCACCCTCCTTGGGATGTCGTGATAAACGAGCAGCCAGAGGAGAGCAGCAGAAATTTGACACTGGCACGAAGCCGCAGCAGCAGAAACGATGCGGATGTATGTAGGAGATGTCGATGAATTCCAGTGATGAATTGGTAATGACAGCTGCTGCAAATCGTTTGATCGGCGTTTCAAAGTTATGTCTTGAAATTCCGGAATAGAATAGAAGGGCAATCTGGAAGATGACGGGGAAGGCTCCCGTCGTGATGTCGGGATTTCACGCTGTTATTCCGGCCACTTCCAAACGGAAATGTGTGGGGCGCTGGTGCAGTCGACGTGGGATCATAGCGAGGGAAGCAGCGAAAACCGACGCTGAAAGACTGGTATACATCGTGCATTGAACACTGACGAAGCTAGTACCCGAGAGATCAAGGGGTGGAGGATCGACGTGTTCTACGAAAGCCGTGGCTCTGGCGTTCTGAATGAGGACGTGGAGAAGTTTCGTGGACGTTTCACTCTTCAACATTTCGTTGGACGCCGATGACGAATGCCGAACTTACGGCTGAAGATAATTCAGCCTGTAGGATTTCATTAGTTTCGTCCCGCACGTTATACGAACTTCCTACTCACAGAGGTCAAACACAGTGTTCAGGTCCTGGCCGTACTCCTTTGCAAAGTTCTTATTGTGCTCGTCCGCCTCCCGTTGTACTCGTAAAACTCTGCACGGGTCCTGTTTGTGATGGATAGAAAATACGATCCCAAAGTCCGATTAAATGGCTCTTCGATTCTAAAGCGAGGTAATTTCGTCGGTGTGACCCGAATCTAAAGAAAGCGCTTACAATTTTCATCCTGAGGTTCTGGTTTGTCGTTATCGCTCGTGATGGAAGAGAAAGAGGGGTGCGACAAATGTTTAACCTATCCACAGAGTTGATGTTCTGGCGTCAAAGGCATGTGGGTCCGGTCATTACGCCCGGCAGTCCCGCCCGGGGGACAAAGGGACGTCTGTGAAAGGCGTGTTATCCTTTGTGCGCACCAGACCGAGTGACGGGGATACGTCGTTGTTGGGGGCACGTAAGTTGCAGCCGGGGTGGGGGGTGAGGAAAGTCCCATACGAATCAACTTCTGAACGGACGTTGCGGTGCTTATGTGATCGGGCGCCTACTTCACGGATGCGTTGTGAGGAAATCAAGAAACGGGGCATTGTACAATTTGGAAAACAAGAGCGGTGTAGTATTTGTACATTAAAGAGGCTGTGAAGGTAAAAAAGCAGAGGAAAACTACGCTATAGGA
>Ga0307514_10005677_pt1 | contig 11053 bp, 12 predicted proteins | sample 16_EM_MG_FD_203088 | JGI IMG/M metagenome (GOLD analysis project Ga0307514, IMG submission 203088) | Populus trichocarpa ectomycorrhiza microbial communities from riparian zone in the Pacific Northwest, United States - 16_EM | ecosystem: Host-associated > Plants > Roots > Unclassified | place... | reverse complement strand
TCTTTCCGGATCTCGCTTGGACTACATCGGGGAACGTCCGGAAATGTACCTCCCGGCTGGAGGTTTGACCTTGTCGGAAAAACTTGGAACCTTGTTGGTGATGGATGCGCTTGCGCTTGGTGCTGGCAATATTAATTTATCTCGGGTAGGCGAGTGGTCCTTGGTCTCGGCGGAGATCGATTGGTTGCGGATTGATGGGCTCGACAACCCATTGAGTTTGTTCGAGCGTGTTGTTGCGTTTCCACGGGCGGGTGTGAATAGTATTCGCCACGAAGTCGTGGTAACTGCCTTCTCTCTTGATGTTTTGACATATGCGGGAAGCGATGTGTTTGTTATTCGTGATAGTGGAGCCTCTGCAGACGTTTCAGCTTTGCGCGCGCTGTGGGACCGCCAGGAAGCAGCTCGCGGGATAGCGTTCAGGTGCGGAGCCAATTGAGTGCGTTTACGGATTTTGGAGTTGAATGTTGGCGGTGCTTACTTGGCAATCGCGGCGGCATGGTTGACCGCCGGACTTGCATTCTTATATGAGCATGAGTCGTTAAATGGGCTTCGCGCTACGCGGGAATCTTATGAATCTGGCGTTCCTTCCGCGGAGTTGGCAAGTTCTACATGCTGTAAGGCGAATGTGGCCTCGGTAGGTCTTGAGGAGATGCGTTCTGAGCGGGTGATCGGCTTTGGCGCAAGCTTGGCCAGCGAGCTTGGGGTTATTGCAAGTCAAATGACTGACTCAACGGCGGCCACTTCTTCGTCTGAACTCAATGGCTCTGAAGCAGTGCAAGCAGAGCTTAGTGGTTCCTATTCGGCCATCAAGACGTGGCTAAACGAGTTGTTGGTGCGCTATCCGGGGCTTGGCGTGAAGTCGCTTCAACTCCGGCGGCTTGATGGTTCGGTTCAAGCGAGTGTCGTGCTGGGGCTGTACCGTGTTTCGAATCCGTGAACTGGTTCGCAGGTGTCGGATACCTGGGCTCTCGCCTGCGCTGAGCCTGTTGCTGCTCGTCACTGTGGGCTTGAGTGTCTTGGCTTTGTGGTGGCCTGAACAGGACGATGGCAACCGGGCCATGAACGCACGATCACGGAATCGGGCTGTTGATGCTGTCGTTCCGTTGCCCGGCTCGGAGGCATCGGCAGCTTTGCCGGTAGGAATTTCATCCGAGGGTCAAAGGGTGATCGGGGACGAGGTGCCAGTGCGCAGGCTGGGCCCCCCAAGCGCGGATCCATTTGCACTTCAGCCGTCTGCATCAGCTTTGGCGGTTCCCACAGTGGTCAATGCAGTCCCTGTGAATGCAACTTCAGAAGTGGCGCAGGCTCCTGCCACGCAGGCCAATCCGCCTGCGTCTCAACATGTGCTCTTCGGTCGCTTCAGGGAACCCGGCGGCGCCTGGCGTGTTTTTGTGACGGATCCGGGTGCTTCTGGCGGCGCCGTGGCCGCTGTTGCCGGTGTGGTGCTGTCCACAGGCTGGACAATCCGGTCCGTCGGGGCGCAAGAGATCCGGCTCGTTTGGCCGGAGACTGGTGTGCAGGCCAGCATACCAATGCCTGCTGATCCGGAAGAGTCCACCGGGCAATGAGACGAAGTTGATGTTTGAAATGTTGTGGGGGTGGACAGGCGCCGTGATTCTGCGGCGCAAGCACATGGCGGCTGCCAGTTTGCGCTGGTGTGGCTTGAGCGTTTTGCTGATGTGCTTGTCGGCATGCGTGAGCCTGGTGGCGCACGAAGCTCAATCTCAGCTGGACAAGGGGCAGCCTGAAGCGGCCCTCGCGATTTTGGCCAAGGCGATCAAGGATCACCCCGAAAGCGCTGAGCTGCGGACCATGTTCCTGCGCACACGCGACGATCAGATCAACGACTGGCTGTCGCAAGCCGAGCAGGCGCGGCTTGCAGGCAAGTACGATGGCGCAGACCGCCTGTTGGCGCGTGTTCTGGAACTCGACCCGAATCACGCTCGTGCCAAGGACCAGCAACAGGCGTTGATGGGCAACCGGTTGCGGGGGCGGCAACTGCAAGAGGCGCAGGCGCTGATGCAGCGAGGCCAGCCGGCCGGTGCCGTTCGGCTGCTGGACGAGGCCCTGAAAGCGATGCCTGCCGACGTCGAGCTGTCGCAACTGCGCAGGCAGGCGTTAGCGGCACAGCGCGACCGTGCAGCCAAGGCGGCCCGCATCGGATTGGCCGAACGCCGGCCGATCACGCTGGACTTCCGAGATGCCGGCCTGCGCCAGGTGCTTGACCTGGTGACGCGCTACAGCGGCCTGAATTTCGTGCTGGACAAGGACATTCGCCAGGATCTTCGGCTGACGCTCTACCTGAAGAACGTCACCGTGGACGATGCGCTGGACCTCATCGTCAGCACCCACCAGTTGGGGCGCAAGGTGCTGGATGAGCGCACCGTGCTGCTCTACCCGAACACGCCGGACAAGCTGCACGAATACCAGGAGCAAGTGGTGCGGGTGTTCTACCTCGCCAGCGCCGATGCCAAAGGGGCTGCAGCCTTCCTGCGCAGCATGCTCAAGCTCAAGGACCCGTTCGTGGACGAGCGCAGCAACATGCTGGCCTTGCGAGAGTCGCCAGAGATCATCGCGCTGGCAGAGCGTTTGATCGGCCTGTACGACACGCAGGAACCCGAGGTGATGCTGGAGCTTCAGGTGCTGGAGTTGCGAACCACGCGCTTGACGGAACTGGGCGTCCAGGTGCCAAGTTCGGTGACATTGACACCGCTGAGCACCGGCGGCAGCGGTTTGACCTTGGCCAGCATTCGGAACATTGGACGGGACCAGATCGGTGTCTCGATCGGTGGCGTGACGGTGAACCTACGCCGCGAGACGGGCGACTTCGAGATCCTGGCCAATCCTCGCGTTCGGGCCAAGAACAAAGAGAAGGCCAAGGTGATGATTGGCGACAAGCTGCCCATCATCACGACGACGACCTCTCAGACCGGCTTCGTCAGCGACAGCGTGAGCTATCTGGACGTGGGCCTCAAACTGGAGGTGGAGCCCACGGTGTTTGCCAACGACGAGGTGATGGTGCGGCTGAGCCTGGAGGTCAGCCAACTGGCGAGCCAGCTCAAGACGGCTTCTGGCACCGTGGCCTACCAGATCAACACGCGCAATGCCAACACGGCCCTTCGGCTGCGCGATGGAGAGACGCAGTTGTTGGCCGGCCTTCTCAGCCGCGAAGATCGCAACAGTGCCAGCAAGATTCCGCTGCTGGGAGATGTCCCGATGTTGGGCCGGCTGTTCTCCAGCCAGACCGACGACGGCAGCCGCACCGAACTCGTGCTGGCCGTGACGCCACACATCGTGCGCAATCTTCGATTGCCCGATGCGGCCGAGGCCGAGCTGTGGGTGGGCACCGATGCCTATACCCGGTTGCGAAACCCGTTCGCGATCAATCTGCCGGAAGCCTCGTCGTCCACCCGCGGTGGCGACGGAGCCACGCCAAAAGTGGACACTGGTGCGGATCCATCGACAAACCAGGAATCTGCAGACAGCCTGGGCTCGCCGTCATCGTCGGCTGGCGGGCGCATGGTCTTGCCGCCGCCTGTGAGCATGCGGTGGCAAGCTCCGCCTCAGGCCCACGCGGGTGAGGTGTTTGAGGTGTCATTGATGGGTGACCTGGCGGAGCCCTTGCGTGGCTTCACATTGCAAGCCCATGTGAACCCTGGTGGCGGCACCAAGCTGGTGGGCACCGCGCCGGGTGGCTTGTTCACGGAAGACAACGCGCAGGTGAGCAACACGGCTGCAGTGGACCCCCAGACCAGCCTTCTCAGCGTGGGTGTCCTCCGCAGCGATGCCAGCGTCGTGTCAGGTCAAGGCGAGATCGCGCGGCTGAAATTTCAGGTCAACAAGCCGGGCACCTTCACGCTGTCCGATCCCCAGGTGCAGCCGATTTCCCTTCGAAAGCAATTGCCTTCAGTGGTTCTGCCCCCGCTGGTGATCCAGGTCCAGCCATGAGTGGGGCGCTTGTTCACCGGCGAGGCTATACCTTGGTGGAATTGCTGGCAGTGCTGGCCATCCTCTCCATCCTGGCCATGGGCATCGCGCCGCTGGCCCAGATTGCGAGCCAGCGGCAGAAAGAGCAGATCCTGCGCCGCAATCTGTGGGCCATTCGGGACGCGCTGGATGCCTTCAAGCGTGCAGCGGACCAGGGCCTGGTGACCCAGGGCGTCGCGCCCAGCGGATACCCGGTGACGCTGTCGGTGCTGGTAGAGGGCGCGGTGGATCGCCAAGGTCAACCCCTGCGCTTCCTGCGGCAGATTCCCCGGGATCCTTTTGCCGAGGAGGCATGGACAGCGGAGCAGAGCTGGGCTGTTCGCAGCTACGCGAGTTCCTCGCAAACGCCTCGGCCGGGCGGGGATGTCTATGACGTGCACTCCCGCTCCGAGGGCGTGGCGAGCGATGGTGTCCCGTTGGCACAATGGTGACGGCGTGCTCACTGTAAATCCGCCGCAGGCCCCGGCACGAGGCTTCACGCTGGTCGAACTGCTGGTGGTGCTGGCTGCGCTGGGTTTGCTGTTGGGCTTGGCCGTACCTCGGTATGTTCAGCATGTCGACCGCGCACGTGAGGTGGTGCTGAGGCAGAACCTGGCGACGGTGCGCGATGCGATCGACAAGTTTCACGCAGACCGGGGCCGTTATCCCAACGAACTTGCCGAGCTTGTGGCGGGCCGATACCTGCGCGAAATGCCTGTCGATCCTTTGAACGAGCGCTCGGACACTTGGGTCGCACTCCCCCCAACGGCGGGCGAGCCTGGCAAAGTCTTCGACATTCACAGTGGCGCGGCCGGCACTGGCATGAGCGGAGTGCCGTATGCCCAGTGGTGAGTTGCGCTTTGAAGACAGGACCTCCGGCTTTGCATGGCTGATGGTGCTGGCAATGTTGGCCATCGCATCCGCCAGTGCTTCAGTCGTGGCCGCCCGCTGGGCTGACGAACGGGCGCGTGACCGCGAACAGGAATTGTTGCGGGTGGGTGATCTGTATGCCCGGGCGCTCGCAGAGTTCAATGCGTCCTCACCTGGCGGCGAGAAGGCCTATCCCAAGACGTTGGAACTTCTGCTGGAAGACCTACGGTTTGCGGGCACCCACCGCCATTTGCGGATCCTCTATCCCAACCCCCTGAGTGGCAAGCTGGACTGGGAGCTCGTGCGAGACGCTGACGGAGGCATCATTGGCATTCGTCCGCCGCAGACAGGCGAGCCCTGGCGCCGTACGCCTGTCAGCCTTGCCAGCTGTGATCTGCCGGCGGTCCATCGTTACCGGGACTGGGTGTTCACAGCCCGACCCATTGCCCACCCATGAACACAAAGCCTTCGATGTACCGCCACCGCAGACACCATGGTTTCACGCTGCTTGAGCTGCTCGTGGTCGTGCTCATCATCGGCTTGTTGACCGGGATTGTGGGCCCCAGGCTCATGGGGCAGATCGCCCGCTCTGAGGTGACGACGGCGCGAGCGCAGATCGATGCGTTGGACAAGGCCGTTCAGGCCTATCGACTGGATGTGGGGCGCTTTCCCAGCACGGAACAGGGACTCGTTGTGTTGGTGCAAGGGTCTGCTGGCGAGGCGCGGTGGCGCGGCCCTTACTTGAAGAGCGCGGTTCCGGCTGATCCGTGGGGTCAAGCATTTCAATACCGATACCCCGGAACCAACGGGCGGGATTACGACATCGTCAGTCTGGGCAGCGATCGTGCTGTCGGCGGCACTGGCGATGGTGCTGACCTCAGCAATTGAGCGACCCGTGACGTCCTCACGCACCTGCAACCAAGTCCCGTCATGAGGTTCGAGTCGCAAAGCTTTGACCCTGGTTCGCGTTCGGTCTCGGTTGTCGTCATCGACGCCGGCAGCGAGCAAGAGGCGCGGGCCCGCTTGGAAAGCCAAGGTCGGAAGGTCTTGAGCATCAAACCGGCACCGAGCCAGGCTGGCCGAGCTGTGCAAGCCGAACTGGCGCTTTTGTGCCGCGAATTGCGCGCACTGCTGCAAGCCGGTCTGTCGGTGGTGGAGGCGCTGGATGCCCTTGCAGCAGCTGCTGGGCCACAGTCCCTCTATGAATCGCTGCTCGTTCGGTTGAGGGAGGGCAAGGCGCTGTCCACCGCCATGGCCGATCTGGGTGACTTTCCGCCGCTGCTGGTCGCCTCGGTCAGGGCAAGCGAAAGAACCAGCGACTTGCCGCATGCCTTGGATGCCTACATCCGCTTCGATGACATGGTCGGCGCCTTGCGCCGAAAGATTGTCAGTGCAGCGCTCTACCCCATGCTCGTGGTCGGCCTGGGGAGCGTCATTGCGGTGTTCCTGCTCATGGTGGTGGTTCCTCGGTTTGCCAAGCTGTACGGAGAATCACAAGGCCAGGTGAGTTGGGCCACCCGCGCCTTGTTGGCTTTCAGCGCCCAATTGGCATTGAGGCCTTGGTTGGTCCCCTCCGCCATCGTCGTCATCCTGGGTGGGCTGGTCTGGCTGGCTCGGGGTGATCGTCCGCGCCGCGTGCTGGCGTGGATACTGGCGCGTGTTTCCCTGCTGAACAATCAAGTCGAACACTTCGAACGCGCTCGGCTGTTTGAAGCCATGGCATTGCTGATCAGAGGCGGTTACAGCCTTCATGAGGCGCTGGGCGTGTGCCAAAGCCTTGCTACGCAGCCTGCGCGCAGTGCACGGCTGGCGATGGTCAGCACCCGCATCGAACACGGTACCGCCGCATCGCAGGCTTTTGCTGCGGGCGGCCTCACCGACGCTGTGACCGAGCGCCTGATGCGAGCGGGGGAGCGGGGCGGCGAATTTGATCGTGTGCTTGGGGCCATCGCAGAACGTCATCGCGTGGCTTTCGAAACCTTTGTGGATCGGGCCACACGCGTTGTGGAGCCGGTGCTGTTGTTGGGCGTGGCGCTTCTGGTGGGCGGCATGGTGGTGCTTTTGTACATGCCTGTGTTTGACATTGCCGCATCGGTGCAGTGAATCAATGAGTACCTCCTCCGGCATCTCGCAATCGCAGCAAACCGTTCGTGAGCGCCTGGCCCAAGCGCGCCACGACCGCGGAGCCAGGTCGGTGCTCGATCACCTCACCGCGCGTTGGCCCTCCGAGGATTGGGTGGCCTTGCTGGCCGCCCATGCTGGAACGACGAGCTTGCTGTCGGTGCCCGCGGGAGCGTTGCTCCGTCATCGAGGGCCGGGGTGGGTGCTATACCAGTCGGCTGGTGATGAGCCCGGGGCGCCGGCCTGGTTGGCCATGGCGGACCCGTGGGATGGCCCGCTGCTGGCCAGGATCTCGGGTCAGGTCGGACAATACCTGGAGCCCCTGGCCGCCAGCGGCTCCCTGCTGGACGTTGAAGAGTCACGAGCGGAAGCAGCAGAAGAGGGATTGTCAAAACCGCCCGATGGCGACGTTGCTGTGCGTGCATTCAAGGGGGTTGGAGATGACAAGAGCGGCGGCGGTGCCGTGGCTGTCATCGACCGGGCGCTCGTGGCCGCTTGGAAGCTTGGCGCCAGCGATGTGCACTTTGAGTGCGATCGTCGTGGTCTGACCGTGAAGCATCGCCTCGATGGCGTGATGTGCCCCTTCGAGAGACAGGAAGGGGTGCAAGTTGCGGAAGAGGTCGTGTCTCGGATCAAGGTGTTGGCTCAGCTGGACATCACTGAGCGGCGGCTTCCCCAAGACGGGCGCTTTCGATTCACCTTTGGTGCCCAGCAAGCCGTTGATCTTCGTGTGTCCATCATGCCCAGCGTCTTTGGCGAAGACGCGGTGCTGCGATTGCTGGACAAGTCCACCTTGCGCAGCGCGAAAGACGAGGTGTCGCTGAACAGCCTTGGCTTCGCAACCCAAGCCGCCGCACGACTCCGGCAGCTTGCTGGGCTGCCCCACGGCATGTTGCTGGTGACAGGTCCCACCGGGAGTGGCAAGACCACCTCCGTGTATGCCGCAATGTCCGAGATCAACACCGGGCTCGAAAAGATCATCACCATCGAAGATCCTGTGGAGTACGAGCTCCCTGGCGTGCTGCAAATTCCTGTGAATGAGAAGAAGGGGCTCACGTTTGCGCGAGGCTTGCGCTCCATTCTTCGCCACGATCCCGACCGCATTCTGGTCGGCGAGATTCGAGACGCGGAGACCGCAGAAATCGCTGTGCAATCGGCGCTCACAGGGCATCTGGTGTTCACCACGGTGCATGCCAATTCGATCTTTGACGTCGTGGGCCGGTTTCGGCACTTCAACCTGGACATGTTCGGCTTCGTTTCCTCGCTGAACGGCGTGGTGGTCCAGCGACTGATGCGACGCCTGTGTCACCATTGCCGCACTTGGCAGCAACCATCCGTGGACCACGCCGCATGGTTGAACCTGCGCGGCCTCGCCTTTGAGCAGTTGCCCAAAGCGGGAGGCTGCCCACAGTGCCATCGCACCGGCTACAAGGGGCGGTTTGTGGTGGCCGAGGTGCACTGCGTGGATGATCATCTTCGAGATCGCATCCTGGCCGGTGCCGAGGTGAGCGAGCTCAAACGCTTGGCATTCGCCGAGTCAGCAGGTGTTCAACCGTTGATTGAACAAGCATTGGCGCATGTTGCACAAGGCGAGACCGGCCTGGAGGAAGTATTTCGTGTTGTGGGGCAACTCTAAGCGAGTCGATCTTTACCTGTCTGGTGCGAATTTGTCGTGGCGTGCAGGGGAGGCCCATGAACTGCACTCGTTTGGGCCAGGCGATTCATGGCAGTCACTCTTGACTGGGCTGCTTGAAAAAACTTCGCCTGGCAGCCATTGGCACGTTTGGCTCGGTGGACGTCTGTGCCGACTGAGCATCGAAGCTCCAGTGGAGGGTGCCAGGCGCGTCGAAGAAGCTGAAGCGGCTCTGGCGTTGGCTGCACCAGGCGAAGGCGGGCCTCGTTGGAGCTTTCGTCTCAATGCCTGGCCGCAACGAGCTGCGGGGTGGGTGACTGCTGCGATTCCCGCAGGATTGATTGAGGAATTGGACGCCATGCTTCGCTCGAAGCAGCAGCGCCTGCACGCGGTGAAGCCGTGGTGGTCCTTGCCTTCTAAGACTCTGAAATACGATGTGGCGATGGTCGACGACGAGTCCATCACCTACTGGCGACTTGACGCAAAGCATCGCGTCAGCGAAGCCGCTACCCTGACACCTGTGGTGGTTGAGCAGCAAAGGACGTCGACGCTCTCACGCTTGGATGCAGAAGGCGCCATCCAGCGTTGTGACCTGATTCTGGACTCATCGACCAACGATCACGCATTCGGTTGGCGGCTGCACGGCGGGGTAAGCCATCTTGCGTGAACTGGATTTTGAGTTCACGCCACGCCGGTCGAATAAATGGGCCAAGGTCGCGCTCGGCTTGGGATTCGCTCTGCTTGCCTGGCCTGCCATGGAGATCTGGCATTTGTCACAGGAGATCGACGCTGTGAAACAGGACATTCAGCGTTTGCAGGCCGCGGCCGAGGCGCCCAAAAATGAGGACCCTCAAACGCTTCGGGAGCGAGAGGAACGCAAGCGCATGGAGGCCCTTTTGCAGGGCACGCTGGATGCAAGGCTGAGCGAGATGGAGCATTGCTTCGGCAACGAATCGGCAACTTTGACGGCGTTTCAGCATGACGAGGTAGCTGGGCTTACCACTGTGGAGGCTCGGTTGGCGCACGCCCAGGCGATAAGCGATGTCATGAGTTGTCTCAATGCTGGCGACCTCCCTCTCAATGAGCCTCGCTGGGCGCTGCGTTCCGTCAGGGCCGCTCAGGCCAGTAAAGGCGACACCGCATTTGATGTTTCGCTGGTGCGTGATAAAAAGGCAGGAGGCAATCCTGGCAGATCCTCCAGTGCATCGGATCCGTGAATTGAAACTCGGAGTTGTGGTCAGGTCGTAGGTTGCAGGTGGGGTGTCAAGACGTTCGCCTTCTGCGGGCCCGGATGCCCGGACGCCAACCGATCCGCGGTCTTCTGCAAGACCCGTGTCACTTTCATAAACGTTCCCAAGTGGCGTCTGTAAATGCATCAGGCGCAGGGCCGCTGCATGTCGGACGCGGTGAGCGGATCTTTACGCCAGCCGACGTTGGCACCCGAAGGACCGCAATGTGCGGCGCCCAGTATGGTGGGTTTGATGTCCCCCAGGCGAGCGCCTTGAGATCACTGTCTTTCCGATTCCTGGCGTTCAAGCGCGCTTGCCTCCGACCGGACTTCAGCACGCGCTGGAGGCGGGCGGGTTGAAGTTCGAACTTTTCGTCGCTCCTGGGCGGCTGGCGTGGCGGCGCGCGTTGGTCGCTGCTGCGGTGCTGGTCGCGCATGGTGTACCGGTGTTCGTCGGCTGGCAGACGAGCCTGGTGGTGACGCGCGCGGATGAATCGCCTGTCGTCACCTGGATGCACCTGCTGCCTGACCCGGTGCTGCGCAGCGTGCGCCAGCAGGCAGAGCGCAGCGTGGTGCCCGCGCCACCGGTGCCGCGAAGCTTCACCGTGCCTTCGCCAGGCCCTGGCGCCGCGGTCGAGCCGGCGCCCGTCGGATCGATCGGGCCGATCACCGAGTCCCAGGTGGGTTCGCCGCGGGCCGCAGCCTTGCCGGGGCAGGTTGGGCTGGACGGCGCCGAGGTCGGCGTGCCGGTGCCGGCGTCCAGTGCCGCGCCGGGTGCGCTGGTGCTCACGCCCGGCCGCGAGGTGCTGCGCGAATCCTTCGCCAATCCCGGTGTGCTGGACCCGCGCAGCAATACGCCGGTGCCGACCTTCGAGGAGCGCATTGCGATGGGCATGGACCCGGAGCTGTGCCTCAAGGTCGAGCGTCTGCCCGACGGCACGACCCGCCGCTCGATGGCGCGCCGCGTCGAAGTGCCTTCGGCGATGCAGGCAACGCATGGCGTCAGGACGGCGCCGGTGAGGGTGTGCCCGTAGTCCACCGAGCCCGATGCTTGGGCGGGGCTCGCCGCGCGAAGCCCAATCCGGGACGTCCTGGTCTAGCCTATCTGGTCGGCCCTGCAAAATCCATTTCAAGCGCAGCGACAGCAGTCATTTGACTCCTTGAGCCGCAGCGGTCACGTTGCAGACGGGGCATCGAAGCCAGAGCGCGGGTGACGCAGCAGGCTGGCCATGGCC
>Ga0307514_10005676_pt1 | contig 11053 bp, 10 predicted proteins | sample 16_EM_MG_FD_203088 | JGI IMG/M metagenome (GOLD analysis project Ga0307514, IMG submission 203088) | Populus trichocarpa ectomycorrhiza microbial communities from riparian zone in the Pacific Northwest, United States - 16_EM | ecosystem: Host-associated > Plants > Roots > Unclassified | place... | reverse complement strand
ACGATTCGCGGGTCGGGGCTGCCGACGACCTCCTCGTCCTTGTCCGAGTAGTCGAAACGGGCCAGCACGCTGCGCATGGCCTCCACCCGGGCCCGCTTCTTGTCGTTGCTCTTCACCACCGTCCACGGCGCCTGCTCGGTGTCCGTCTCCCGGAACATGGCGACCTTCGCGGCGGTGTAGTCGTCCCAGCGGTCCAGCGAGGCCAGGTCCATGGGGCTCAGCTTCCACTGCCGTACGGGATCGACCTGACGGATGGTGAAACGGGTGCGCTGCTCGCCCTGCGAGACCGAGAACCAGAACTTGATCAGGTCCACTCCGTCGTCGACGAGCATCCGCTCGAAGGCGGGCGCCTGCCGCATGAAGCGCCAGTACTCGTCGTCCGAGCAGAACCCCATCACCCGTTCCACGCCCGCCCTGTTGTACCAGGACCGGTCCAACAGCACGATCTCGCCCGCGGTCGGCAGATGCTCGACATACCGCTGGAAGTACCACTGACCGCGTTCGCGTTCGGTCGGTTTCTCCAGGGCCACCACCCGGGCACCGCGGGGATTGAGATGCTCGGTGAACCGCTTGATGGTGCCGCCCTTGCCCGCCGCGTCGCGCCCTTCGAAGACGATGACGAGACGGCGGCCGGTCTCCTTGATCCAGCTCTGCAGCTTCAGGAGTTCGATCTGCTGGAGCCGCTTGTGCAGGTCGTACTCCCCGCGCTCCATGCGCTGGTCGTACGGGTAGTTCTCCCGCCACGTGTCGATGGTGGTGCCGTCCGGCCGGATCAGCACCGGGTCGTCGTGGTCGGTGTAGTCGACGCGCAGCCCTGACATCAGTCCGGTCGTCTCGCCCTGCTGCTCCATGCCCCGATGGAAGCAAGCGCGGTCGTACTCCAGGCGAACCCCAGGCAAAGCCCGTGTGCGGGCTCTCCGGGAGGATCACGCCGGATCCCGCTCCCGGCTGGCGGAAACGGGGCCACGAGGCGGGCTGTCAGAGAGCGGACGCGGCGCTGCGCAGGTTCTTGGCGGCCAGGGCGAGTCCGTCGGTCCGGGAGTAGGCGGCGTCCTCGTGCTCGATGTTCACGGCCATGTCCGGGTCGATCTCGGCAAGGGCGCGCAGGAACTCGGTCCAGTAGGGAACGTCGTTTCCGGCACCGACGGCGACGAACTTCCATGCCGGGTTCTGGGGCCAGGCGGTGCACCAGAACCCGTAACCGGTGGGCACTTTGCCCGGCGCGTCGGCGGGCACACGCGTGAACGACGTGTCCAGCACACCGCGGATGTCGGCGCCGGGACACAGCGTGGCGTCCTTCGCGGCGGCGTGGAACACCAGCGGCCCCAGCCATTTGACGGAGGCGACGACGTCCTTGCCCTGCCACATCAGGTGGGAGGGGTCCATCTCGGCGCCGATGTTCGCCGCCCCGACCTCGTCGACCAGTCGCTGCAGGGTGACCGGGGAGAACACCACGTTGTGCGGGTGCATCTCGATGGCGACCCGGACGTCGCCCGCGCGGGCCAGCGCGTCGATCTCCCTCAGAACTCGACGGCCACGCCCCACTGGTAGTCGAGGACGTCCATGTAGACGCCGTCCCAGGGGTTCACGACCCAGGACGGGTACCTGGCGTCGGGGTCGGAGCCCGGGGTGCCGGACATGGTGACGACGTGCCTGACGCCGAGGAGGCCCGCGAGGCGGATGGTGCGACGCAGATCGTCGGCGTGCTTCGGCCCGACTCCCGGCAGCGGGTTGAGCGGGTTGCCGTTGCAGTTGAGGCCGGTCAGTTCCATGCCGCGGTCGGCGAAGGTCGCCAGGTACTCGTCGCGCGCGGCGGCCGAGGACAGCAGCAGGTCCACCGGACAGTGCGGGGCCGGGATGAAGCCGCCGGTGTTGACCTCCACCGAGGTCAGTCCGTTCTCCTTGAGGATGTCGAGGGCCTCGGCGAGCGGGCGGTCGTGCAGACAGGCGGTGTAGGCGCCGAGCTTGAGAGCCATGGACGTACTCCTTGGGTACGGGTGGTCAGGCGGAGGCCGGCGGAACCGGGGTGAGCGCGCCGTCGTTGCGGGAGGAGTCGACGACCGCGCGGATGATCTCCATGGTCCGCAGCGCGTCGGCGAAGGTGGCGCAGGTCGGCCGCGGATCATCGGCGTTCGCGACCTGGTCGAGGAAGGCCCGGGCCTGGTAGGTGAAGTTGTCGGCGTTGCTGGCACCCACCCCCGGCGCCTCCATCGGGACCCCGCCCGCGAAGTACGGCAGGTTCGGACCGGCGATGATCTGGCGGGCGCCGCGGGTGCGGGCCTCGGGCTGGGCGTCGTCGAAGAGGTACTCGGCGGGCCGGTGCTGGTCGAACGCGGCCCGGCCGCCGAGGCCGAGGACGTCGAAGCCGTCCGCAGCGAGGCGCTGATCCCGGTCGGTCCGACCGTTCCCTCGGACGCGCTCGCCGCCCTCGACCGCAAGTCGCCCGTGATCGTCGTCGGCCGTCGCATCGCCGACGCCGACCTGGACGTCGTACGCACCGCGGACGACGCCGGAGTCGGCCAGATCGTCGATCACCTGGCGGACCTCGGCCACCGTGCGATCACCTACGTGGACGGCGGCAAGGGGGCCATCGCCACCGACCGGCGCCACGGATATCGCACCGCCATGCGCCACCGCGGCCTGGACGCGCACATCAGGATCCTGCACGGTGACAACACCGAGGCGGCCGGGGAGCGGGCCGTCCGCGACCTCCTCGACGGGGGCGATCTGCCCACCGCCGTGGTCGCCTTCAACGACCAGTCGGCGATCGGTGTCCTGACCGCGCTGTCCCGGGCCGGGATCGCCGTCCCGGGAGAGATGTCGGTGGCCGGATACGACGACGACACCCTCTCCCGGCTGAGCTGCTTCAACCTGACCACGGTCAGCCAGGGGGCCCGGGACCAGGCCCGGCACGCGGTGGCCGCGGCCGTCGAACGCCTCGACGAGGGGCGCATCGAGCCTCGCGAGGTCGTCCTCACCCCGCGACTCGTCGCTCGCGGCACCACGGCCGGCCCTGCCTGACCCCTGTCCCGCACCACGGCCCCGTCTGCCCCCTGTCCCGCACAGCCCCGTCTGACTCCCGTGCGGCACCACAGCCGGCCCGCCTGACTCCCGTGCGCCGCCGATGGCCGGGGGGAAGAGCCGGCGGGCTGCTCAAGGCGCTCACCCCGCTCGACCTGGAGTCGGTGCCGGCCGCGATCACCGGGCTGGTGACGCCGATGCTCGGCCCGGTCACGGGCCCGCTCGGCGGTGGGGTGTCGCAGCTTCCCGTCCTGCCCGTCGCGGGCGGCCCGGCGAGCGCACCGCGGTCCGGCGAGCGCACCGCGGTCCGGCTGAGCGGACGGCGGAACACGGCAACCTGTGCTGCCTCGGCGGCGACCTGAGGGTGAAATCCCGTCCCCCACCGAGGGAGTTCACCCATGCGCAACCAACTGGCGCGCCTGGCCGCCGTCTTCGCGGCTCTGGCCGTGCTGCTGGCCGCACCCGGTATGGCGGCGTCCGCGGCGTCGGCCGCACCGGCGACGTCCGCCGCGCGGGCCGCCGAGGACTGGAACCCGCCCGCCAACCTGGTCCAGCCGCTGAACGAGGTCTGGAACCACGTCCAGTCGACCTACCCGGACCTCTACGGCTTCCGCAACTACGGCTGGGACCAGGTCATGGCCAACAAGGGAAGCGTCAACTACTGCGTCCGCTGGGAGTCCGACGCCCCCGTCTCCGCCGCCCTGCGCGACAGCGTCCACGCCGCGCTGAAGAAGCAGTTCGCCAAGTGGATGGCCGCCATGGTCGAGGGCGGCAAGGGACACAACGGGTGGCCGTACACCACCGTCCCCGTCAACATCGTCGGCTGGGCGGTGAAGAACCGCTCCACCCTCCAGTGGACCGACAACTCCGTCGACATCTACGCCGGAAACCTCGACGGCGGCGGCGCCCCGCAGTGCTCCCCCGACTGCGGCCGCTTCTTCCACCAGGACGGCAACTACTCGAGGTGTCCGGGCGGTGCGGCCCGCCACTACGACCAGTCGCTGTGGCTGACGAAGGGCTTCCAGGGCGGCGCCGGCGGCGACTGGGGCCAGCGGGTCGGGCAGGAGTACTTCACCGGCGCGCTGAGCCAGGAGAACATCCACATCTATCTGCACGAGGTCGGCCACACCTTCGGCCTCGACGACTTCTACGACTGGACTCCGACCGGCCAGTGCTGCTTCCTCATGAACGCGGGCAGCGCCACGCAGATCACGGAGTTCGACAAGTGGATGTTCCGCGACTTCTGGCGCCACCTCAAGAACCGCTACGGCCTCTGACCTCTCCTCACCCGCCGCGCGCCCACGGCTGACCGAGCCGTCTCCGGCCGGTCACCTGTGGGCGCGGTCATTCGGCGACGTACGGCCCATTGACGCGACCCTGACCCTCCTGGCACCGTCTGACTGCGTAGTCACGCGGCCTCGGCGTATCCGTGCGGGCTGTTCTGACTACGTAGTCCACGGCGCGGAACTCTGCGAGGAGGGGCACATGGCGACCACCGGAACCGCACGGCGGCGTCGTGGGCCCGGCATGACCGAGGTCGCCCGGGCCGCCGGGGTCTCGCAGAAGACGGTGTCCCGGGTAGTCAACGGCGAACCGTATGTCAGCCCGGAGGTGCGCGACCGCGTGCTCCGGGTGATCCGCGAGCTGGACTACCGCCCGAACAACGCGGCCCGCGCCCTGCTCCTGGGCCGCTACCGGCGGATCGGCGTCGTCTCGCTGGGCACCGCGCTGTACGGCCCCTCCACCCTGCTGATCGCCCTGGAGCGGGCGATGCAGCGGGCGGGGTACTCGTTCGCCCTGGCCAGCACCCTCGAGGACGAGCGAGGCGGGACGGGGGTCCCCCCGGACGGAATCGGGGGGAAGATCGCTGTCGCCGTGGAGGCACTCCTGGAGCAGGGCGTGGACGGGATCGTCCTGTCCGAGCCGATCGACGACGGCACCCGGCTCCGGCTCCGTACGGACGTGCCGGTGGTCAGCCTCGGCGAGGGTGTCCGACTCGCCGAGGGAGCCTGCACGGTGGTCCGCGACGACGGGGTCGCCGCGGCCCGGCTGGCCACCGAACACCTGCTCTCACTGGGCCACCGCACGGTCTGGCACCTCCCCGGCCCACAGGACTGGTGGGCCGCCCGCGACCGGCTGCGCGGCTGGCGCGAGGCGCTCGCCGCCGCGGCCGCCCCCGAACCACCACTGCCCACCGCGGGCGACTGGAGCCCGGCGTCCGGACACGCCGCCGGACAACAACTCGCCCAGCTCTGCGACGTCACCGCCGTGTTCGCCGCCAACGACGACATGGCCATCGGCGCCCTGCGCGCGTTCGCCGAGGCCGGCCGGTCCGTCCCCGGCGACGTGAGCATCGTGGGCTACGACGACATCCCCGCCGCCCCCTATCTGTCACCGCCCCTGACCACCGTCCGGCACGACACGGCCGCGCTCGCGGGCCAAGCCGTCGACGTGCTGATCGCACTGATCGAGGGCAGCCCCCGCCCGGCCCACCGCACGGCTCACGCCGTCGAGTTGGCCGTACGGGCCTCCAGCGGTCCGGCACCCGTCGACTGATCGCGCCGGTACCCCTGCCCGCGTTCGTGGCCCGGGACGGCCACGCCCGCGCTCCCCTGTAGCCGCACCACGTGAGGAGTCACGTGTGTACCCGCCCATTCCCCAACTCCCACCCCCACCCGCACCCGTCGTACCCCGGCGCACCCTGCTGCGCGGCGCCCTCGGTCTCGGCGCGGCCGGCGCACTGGCCGCCTGCGGAGGCGAGAGCACCACGGCCCGCACCGCCGGAGACGTGACGCTGTCCCTGTGGACCCACGACCCCGGTTACCAGGCCTTCTTCACCCAGGGCATACCGGCCGCGGACCGGGCCACCGACTTCCGCTACCACCTGGACGTCACCCGTGCCGGAGCCGCCGACCTCGTCACCAAGCTGCTCGCGCAGGCCGTCGCCGGACGCGGCACCCCCGACACCATCGGCTTCGAGATCGGCAGCTTCCCCCGCATGCTGCGCGGCGACATCGCCCCGCGTCTGCTGCACGACTTCACCGCCGACATCGCCGCCGTCCCCGGCCTCGAGGAGGACCTTCTCCCGGCCCGCACCGCCCCGTACAGCCAGGACGGCAGGGTCTACGCCTTCGACTCCGACACCCCGATGGTCGTCTACTACTACCGCGACGACCTCTTCACCAAGTACGGCGTCCCGAAGGACACCCCGACATGGGAGGAGTTCACGGAACTCGGTGCCCGCACGCACCGGGACCACGGGGCCTCCCTGTGTGTCGTCAGCACCGCCGGGAGCGACGTAGGCCAGGTCGTCGGCTCCTTCCAGATGCTGCTCTACCAGCGCGGTGGCGCCTTCTTCGACGCCGACCAGAACCTGGTCCTCGACTCGCCCGAGGCCGAGGAGGTGCTGCGCTTCCTGTGCGACGGGCTGCGCACCGGCTTCGTCGTCGACATCTCCGACTACTACGGGGCATCCATGCAGACCGCGCTCAAGCAGGGCAAGGTCATCGGCCTGCCCATGGCCGTCTGGTACAAGAACTACGGGCTGATGCCCAACGTGCCCGAACAGAAGGGGAGATGGCGGATCAGGGCACTGCCCCGGTTCACCGACGACGGCAGCACGACTGCCACCCTGGGCGGCACCGGCTTCGGCGTCCTGACGGACAAGGCCAACACCCGCGCCGCCACCGAGTTCCTCCTCGCCACCTGGCTCACCCACGACGGCCAGGTCCGCCGCTTCACCGAGACCGGCTACCTCCCCACCCGCCGATCCGTCTTCGAGGACCCCCGACTCAACGCCGTACGCGACGAGTTCTGCGGTGGCCAACGTCTCTTCAGCCTCTACCGCACCCTGCTCCCGGACGTGCCCGCCGTCCACCAGAGCCCCGACCAGCCGATCCTCTTCGATGTGCTCGCCGGCAACCTACTGCGCGCCTACCACGGCGACCTGACACCACGTCAGGCGTTGAAACAGACCGCGGCCGACTTCCGCGACCAGGCGGGACGCTAGGAGGACAGACCACCATGACCACCGCCCTCACCGGAAGGGGAGTCGGCCGCACGGCACGCGCCGCGCGTGAACCCGACGGCACCGCGCCCCCGGCCCGCCCGAAGCGGACCTGGGCTCCCTACCTCTTCATCTCGCCCTTCTACGTCCTCTACGTCCTGTTCATGCTGGTCCCCGTCGGCGTCTCGCTGTGGCTGAGCCTGACCGAGTGGGTCGGTCTCGGCACCCCGCGCTGGGTCGGCCTGCGCAACTACCGGCTCCTCGCCACCGACATCAGCTTCCACCGGGCCCTTGGCAACACGGCCGTCTTCGTGCTGGTCGCGGTCTGCGTGATCGTCCCGCTCGCCCTGCTGATCGCCCAGGCACTCAACACCCGTGGGCTGCGCGCCCGTGACCTGTGGCGGACCGCCTACTTCGTGCCGATCGTCGTTTCCCCGATCCTTGTCGCGCTCGTCTTCGGCCTGTTCTTCGACCGGCAGTTCGGTCTGCTGAACTCCGTGTTGCGCGCCCTGTTCGGCACCGGCGGTGTCGACTGGCTCGGCGACCCGGAGCTGGCCAAGGTGAGCATCGGTCTGGTGATGCTGTGGCGCTGGACCGGCTACCTCACCATCTTCTTCCTCGCCGGACTCCAGGCGGTGCCAAGGGAGTTGTACGAGTCCGCCGCCCTCGACGGCGCCGGACGCCTGCGCACCTTCAGCACCGTCACCCTGTCGGCGCTGAAACCGGTGACGGCCTTCGTCGTCGTCACCTCCTTCATCGGCGCGGCGCAGATCTTCGAGGAGCCGTATCTGCTGACCGGCGGCGGGCCGGCGGAGTCGACGCTGTCGGTGTCGATGTTCATCTACCGGGCCGCCTTCGAGCGTCAGCAGTTCGGATACGCGGCCGCCGCGGCCGTCGTGCTGTTCGTCCTTGTCTTCGGGCTCAGCCAGCTCTTCAACCGTGTCCTCGGCATCGGGAGGGCCGCCGCATGAACACCACCGGCACCAGGAGCGGGCGCGCCCTGCTCCACATCACCCTCAGCCTGCTGCTCCTGGCTTTCCTCGCCCCGCTGTTGTGGGCCCTGAGTGGTTCGTTCAAGCCGCGCGGCGACATCTTCGGCTACCCGCCCGACCTGTTCCCCGACCCGTTCACCCTCGACAACTACCGCTCTCTCCTCGCCGATCAGCCCTTCATGCGCTGGTTCCTGATGAGCACGGTGGTGGCGGTCGTCGCCACGGTCGTGTCGGTGTTCGTGTGCGCCCTGGCCGGCTACGGCTTCGCCAAGTTCCGTTTCGCGGGCAGGGCGCTGCTGTTCAACGTGATGTTCAGCTCGCTGTCCATCCCGTTCGCGGTGATCCTGGTGCCGCTGTTCGTGATGCTGGTGAAGACCGGCCTCGGCAGTCCGTGGTTCGCGCTGATCGTGCCCTGGGTGGCACCCGCGTTCGGGATCTTCATGATGCAGCAGTACATCGTGCAGTCGATCCCCGACTCGGTGCTCGAAGCCGCCCGCATCGACGGGGCGGGCGAGTTCGGCATCTTCCGCCGGATCGTGCTGCCGCTGCTGCGGCCCTCGCTCGGCGCGCTCGCCGTGTGGACCTTCCTGCAGAGCTACAACAGCTTCCTGTGGCCGCTGGTGCTGGTCACCGACAGCTCCCAGTACACCCTGCCGCTCGGTCTGCAGACCCTGTTCGTGTCGGAGCAGCGGCAGTACGACCTGGTCCTGGCCGGCGCCGTACTGGCCGTGCTGCCCGCCGTCGCCCTCTTCGTCGTCCTGCGCAAGCAGCTCCTGGAAGGCCTGTCCACGGGCGCCGTCAAGGGCTGACCCGACCGTGCCCCCTCACCCACCGTATTGGAGAAGAATGTTCGAGCTTCCCCGCCGGGTCCTGTTCGGCGCCGCCTACTACTACGAGTACCAGCCGTACGAGCGGCTGAAGGACGACCTCGATCTGATGGCCGAGGCCCGCTTCACGGTGATCCGGGTCGGCGAGTCCGTGTGGTCGACCTGGGAGCCGGAGAACGGCCGCTTCGACCTCGACTGGCTGCAGCCGGTCCTGGACGGCGCGCACGAGCGGGGCATCTCGGTGGTCCTCGGGACCCCGACCTACGCCGTGCCGCCCTGGCTGGCCCGGCAGTACCCGGAGATCGCGGGGGAGGGACGCACGGGTGAGCGCATCGGCTGGGGCGGCCGTCAGGAGGTCGACCTCACGCACCCGGCGTTCCGCTTCCACGCCGAGCGGATCATCCGGAAGATCGTCGCCCGGTACGCCGACCACCCCGCCGTGATCGGCTTCCAGGTCGACAACGAACCGGGCCTGCATCTCCTGCACAATCACGGCGTGTTCCAGCGCTTCATCGACGAACTCCGGGCGCGCTACGGGGATGTGGAGACCCTGAACCGCGAATGGGGCCTGGTCTACTGGTCGCACCGTCTGTCCACCTGGGCCGATCTGTGGACCCCGGACGGCAACGCCCAGCCGCAGTACGACCTGGCCTGGCGGCGCTTCCAGGCGGAACTCGTCACCGAGTTCATCGCCTGGCAGGCCGACATCGTGCGCGAGTACACCCGCCCCGGCCAGTTCGTCACCACCTGCATCTCCTACGACCGCCCGGCCGTCGAGGACGACAAGCTGACCGAACGACTCGATGTCACCGCGGGCAACCCGTACTACACGATGCAGGACGCCCTCGAACTGCCCGACGGGGGCGGCGCGGGCCAGGACTGGACGACCAACGGGACCTGGGCGCTGTACCGCAGCGCCGACCGCATGTACGCCTCCCGCCAGGAACCCTTCCTGGTCACGGAGACCAACGCCCAGGCCATCAGCTACCCCTGGAACAACCGTCCGGCCTACGACGGCCAGTGGCGGCAGGCCGCCTGGGCGCTCGTCTCCCGGGGCGCCTCGATGATCGAGTACTGGCACTGGCACACCCTGCACTTCGGCACCGAGACCTACTGGGGCGGAATCCTGCCCCACAACGGCCGGCCCGGCCGCGTCTACCGTGAACTCGCGGCGCTGGGCGCCGAGTTGGAGAAGGCGGGCGACCTGGTGGCGGCGCTCACCCCGGACGCCGACGTGGCCTTCCTGTACGACACTCCCAGCAAGTGGGCGCTCCAGGCGCAGCCACCGCTGGCCACCGCCGACGGGGGCCCGGACGGGCGGTCGTACGAGAGGATCTTCGACGCCTTCTACCGGGGCGCATTCGACGCCGGCCTTCAGGCCCGCGTCCTGCACCCCGGCCGGCTCGCCGACGGGGAACTGCCCTCGGTGCTCGTCGTCCCCGCGTTCTACGCGGCCGACGACGACACCCTCGACCGGCTCAGGGCGTACGCCGAGGCGGGCGGCCACCTCGTGCTCGGCCCGCGTACCGCCTACGGCGACACCGAGGCCAGGGCGCGCACCGACGTCCAGCCCGCGCGCTTGGCCGAGGCGGCCGGGGTGACGTACGACGAGTTCAGCAATCTGGCCGAGGCGCTCCCGGTGACCGGCACCACCACCCTGCCCCTGCCGCCGGAGGCGCGGGCCCTGCACTGGGCCGACGGTCTCCGACCGCAGGGCGCCGAGCAGTTGGCGACCTACCGGCACCCGCACTTCGGCCGCTGGCCCGCCGCCACCACGCACCGCCACGGCAGCGGACGGATCACCTACGTCGGTACCGTCCCCGACGCCGCCTTCGCCCGCGCCCTGTTCGAGTGGGCGGCCCCCGCCGACCCGTGGCGACCGTCCCACCCGAGCGTCACCTCGGCCTCGGCCACCGCCCGCGACGGCCGCCGCGTGCGCTTCCTGCACAACTGGTCGTGGCAGCCGGCGTCCGTGCCCGTACCGACGGCCGTACGGGATGTGCTCTCGGACACGGAGTACCCGCGGCAGGTCCCGCTCGACCCCTGGGACGTCAAGGTGCTCACGGACGAACTCCCGTAGGGCGTACGCCGCTTGGTGGGATCATCCGGGCATGGAAGACGAGATGATCGCCGTCCCGGCCGGCCGGGTCACACTGTCCGACCGGCGCACCGAGCGACGCTGGGACGTGCCGCTCACGTCCTTCCGG
>Ga0307514_10005673_pt1 | contig 11061 bp, 12 predicted proteins | sample 16_EM_MG_FD_203088 | JGI IMG/M metagenome (GOLD analysis project Ga0307514, IMG submission 203088) | Populus trichocarpa ectomycorrhiza microbial communities from riparian zone in the Pacific Northwest, United States - 16_EM | ecosystem: Host-associated > Plants > Roots > Unclassified | place... | reverse complement strand
GTGTGACCTGGAAAAAAGTTCCATGCATATATAGAGTTAACCCAGGGTTCTGCGTGTGAGAGTGGTGGCTCATGCGGCTCTGAGGTCTTGGGCAGGCAGATATCACTTGGGCAGATATCACTTGGGCAGGCAAAGATGAATTGCGCAACCAATTCACACCATTGAAAGCATCCAATTCTCTGGAAATGGATGAAATTGTCGGTCGGGACGCTTAGGGGGAGCAGCAATTTTCATACTGGTCAGCTGCCACCTGTCAGTATGAGAGCTCTAACCCCCGATATGAGCTGCACCAGCTCCGAAACCACCGAAACGAGCTCCGGAAGCTCCATGGGCACCCTCTTGCACAGGCAAGCTGGGTCGGATAGTTGGATAACATGCATTGTACCTTTTCCCACTGTTGCGAGCTTTTTCCCACAGGGTTTTGCCGCACAGAGGTTTTTAATGGCAATGACATGTAGGGATACCCCCATTTTGGGCCTTTTCGGATCTACGGATCCATACCTGTTACCCCCCCCAGATCTATGGATCTATGTATGTATGATGCACCTCATGTTTGAGATACCCCGCCATCACCGCACGGTTGAATGATTGTTGGATGGGATCATTGGGATCCCAGGAAAGGTACGGGGATCTCAGAGCCACCATGGCAAATTGATTGACTGCGCCAGACACCACCCTACTACAGGTTTACAGGCAGCACAAGATCGTTGAGGGGTATATGTCCAGGGTAGCCTCCGGGCGGACATACGAGCTGCCAATACACGTGAGCAATACAGGCTCAGGGTTGGTGAGGGTGGTCGGTCGGGACGCCCTCTAGCAAAGGGGGAGTAATGTTACGGCTGAGCTGCATGCCGATACGGCTGAGCTGCACACCAGAGAAAAAGACCACGTAATGTGGTGGGTGGCCTGAGATCACCTGAGATTGCGTGGGATCAGCTGGGTTAGTAACCCCGCTTTGGCTATATATTCACTGTCTTGTACGATAGTTGCTTTGCTCTTCGAGCATTGTTCTTTGTCTGTATTTTATCAATACATTTTCGCTGTTATCCAGCATGCATTTACGCCGGTCCTATCTACTTGGATCATACCCCCGTGTCGCCGTAATAATTGCCTTCGATATATCCAGGTGGATAGAACCCCGGTAACATTCCACTTCAACTCCTCCAGTCCCTTCTCAAGGTCCAGGTTTACCACTGAGATTGCCACCCCCAATTTCCTCCTCTTTTCATCACGGACCCCGTCTGCGGCAAGCCTCCTGCGCTTTCGTGAGGGCTCCACAACCCCATCCTCTACCTCCTTCACTCTACTATCGTCAACCCTCTCACCACCAGCATTCTCCATAACCGTACCCAAGGCAAGGTTAGCTCCAGCTCCGGATCCGTCTTCCGCGATTCCTGGGGGAACTGCAGAGGATTCGTAAGGGATTGGCCTCTGCCCTCCCACAGCTTCAGCTTTAGAGTTTTGGGTTCCATCAGCAGTACTCTCTGAGGCAGTGGATTCAGTGGCAATCGAGGAAGGGTCCTCTTCTATCAGACCAGCAGGCCCGCGTCCCGCCTCTTCCTCTTCCTGTTGGCCCGCAACAGGTTTTTCTTTGTATCTTGCCGAAATATCCCTAGCTATTAACCAGATAACCTTCCTCGTCTTTTTCGCGGCCAGCCACTGTTTTATTCTGTCCTGCAGGATTGTTTTCGCCAATGCCTAATCCACATACTTCTCAGAGAATACTGCGAGCCACCTGAGAAACTCTTCTGCTGGCTATAGAGGCATGAGGTCCCCCACCTCGTACTCCCAGTTCTCGCTCCAAGTCGCTTCCAACCTCGCCTTTGCTCTCGCCTTCCTTTTCTCAGTTTCGGCATGCAAGTCCGCCAGTGGGAACAAAGTTGTGCAAAAGCCGAGCTCGGTGTCGGCTGTGCTGCAGTCTACTCCCATGTCTGCATAGTCAGCATCGGTCCAGGCCTCTATTACTTTCTTCTGGACCTGCGCCGCGAATGTGATCTGTTCCTGTTGTTCTTGCATCAGCCGAGCTACTTCCACGGCCAGAGCGTACTTCTCTGGGCCGCTCAGCTTTCCTAGCTCGCTTTGATAATATTCCCTGAGCTCCTGACTCCTCTTAATTAGCTTTCCAGCGATGATGGCAACCTCAGTGTTCATTTTTGCGTGTTTTTGTTTTTGTTGCATTTTTGGTGGTGTCGTGATGTTGTAGAAGTGATGGTTCGAATTGGTGGGAAGACCTCCTATATATAGTGAGTGAAATCCATGGGCGAAATTCCAAATCTGGCATTCTTGGCATCTTAGAACCTTCTTTTGCTGACTGATTGCATTCTATCAGCTTTTGATTCATAATCGTTGTTTGCAGTAAAACATTCTTCAAACGTTCAGATTCCCGATTTGCCATTACCCTGAACTTTCCCAACCAATTTGTTATCGCCACCAGATTCCACAAAACTCCACCGAATTCTAGAACAAAATAGAAGAAAGGATTGCGTAATAACATAACAAAAAGAAGCGTACTTTATCAGTCGCGTAGAAGATTTCTATGTGACTCTTCATTTAACTAAGTTCAAAGAACGCATTTAAATCAAACGTTACCCTTATATCAAAAAATAAAAAAAAATCCCTAAATATGAAACGCCATATTAGTTGATCCTCCACAACAGTCCAATCTCCACAATAGTCCAATCTCTACAACAGTCACGTAGAGCTTTTTACATGACTCTTGTGTCCTAATTCTCTTAATTTTCCTCCTCATCTGCATCCTCTGCTTCATCCTCGTCTTCATCCTCATCCTCAACTCCATATCTGGGATAAAACCTCTTGACGCGATCTGCAACGAATATTCCCTCCAATCTCATTCCATCCAGTTCTTCTTATAGATACATCCCCCTGTCCTGCGCAATCTGTCTAATGCGATAAGGTCCAAGCCATTTGTTGCTCAGCTTCTGGGACTATTGCTTATCTAGTATACTGTTATAGAGAGTCACTAGATCCCCTACTCCTATTTGGTTAACCCTTTTGTATCAATTTTTATCAAAATACGCCTTGTTTCTTAGGCGACTTTTTCGAATATTCTCTTGCCCTTTGCGAACATCTTGCTCTTTTCTTTCTAATTGCCTAGCCTGCACCGCCAATAGCTCTGCTCTGGTTTTTATTCGATTCCAATTGACTGTAGCCCAGCTCACAGCAGTGAGTTCTATAGGGAGAATGCAGTCTTGTCCAAATACGAGCCTATATGGTGTAAATCCCATAGATACCCTAGTAGTAATTCTATCTGCCCACAGCACCAGTGGCAAATTTTTGACCCATTTGGGACCTAGCTTAGCTAATCCGTCGACAATTTGTTGATGACCTCTCTCGACCAATGTATTCCATTGCGGATGGTATGTCGCAATGCTGATGTTTTTTATACAATGGCGCTTAATTAGAACCTTCATGATCTTTTGATTTTCTGCTCCATTATCATGTATGATTATTCCTGGAACTCCGAATCGAACAATCCATTTATGTATAAAAGCCGCAACACTCTTAGAATCAGCATTCCTTAGCGCTTTAGTCTCTACCCATCCACTCAGATATTCCTTCATGGCTACAATTCTGGAAAAGCCTTCATTCGCTAGCATATGTATCACGTCTAATCCCACTCTTTGCCATAGCACGTTATCTAACGTAGGATGTAGCTCTTCAGTTACCCTGATTGGTGATCTTTTTTGGCATTCCTGACATGTTTTCACCCATTTTTCCACATTGCAATAGAGCCCTTTCCACCAATATTGTAATGCGACCTTCTGGTATGTTCCTTTTTTGTCTCTGTGTCCACTCTCGTCATGCAACTGCTGAATTATGTTGTTTTGCTCGTTTCTATCCCAAATGACTCTCCTTGGCGGCATATTCAGCTTAGCTCTCCTGAATAACAATCCCTCGTTAACCAAAAACTTAGTCGCGTATCGTATGAAAGCTCTAAAAGCTTTATCTATCATTCCATCTTCATCAGGAAAAAAACTGAAAAAATGAACATTGGGAATTAAGAGAATCCTATGTAATCAGGGTAAATCGGGAGCATATTGGGCGGCGTCCGACACTTTTCCAAAACTGTCTCCTAGAGGAAAACTGCTAGCTCCGATGACACTAAAAGACACCAGGAGACACCTGAGAGACACCTGAGAGACAACAGGAGACACCGATGCCACGATGACATGATGACACACGAAGCTGTGCTTATTTTTTTTGCTGATGTTGTCTTTCTAGCATTAACAAGTAATGTTTTATTCTTCTAAATTCGTCTGGCATGTCATTATTTTCCGCATCACCGTTGTTGACCCATGTGTGTGTTAGATCAGCATCTATATATTGGTTGAGTTCATCAGAATCATCGCTGTCAGAATCATCCTCACTTTGTTTTCTCCTTCATAGACCATCGGGACCTCCGTGCTTTTTGCCTGCGACATACTTGATGTCAAAATTGAAGAATCTTATCCACGCCAACCATCTGTTCACTACTGATCCAGGTAGATCTGATGCCGGTAGATTGAGTTGATGCACCAGCGTCCTTGCATCAATTTCCACGACAAATCGTACTCTATATAGGTAAACTCGCAGCTTTTTTGGAGCTTTTAATAGCCCCCCCCATTTCAATCTTCCACCATCATATTTCTTTTCTGCCTCATTCCAAACACCTGATTCAAAGCATGCCGGATAGCGCTTTTGCATTGAATTTTCCTCCTGTTGCAATATGGCCCCCCATCCTATGTTCGATGAATCAACTGATAGAAAAATCATTCCTGCAGCATGGTAGTCGATAGGCTTTAAGGCTGGTGCAGCAGTTAGGGCTCTTTTCAACATATCCATAGCCTCTTCCTGTTCTTCCGCCCATATGAACTATTCCTTTTTCCTACCTAGCTTGAACAGCGGTTCCGCAATAGTTGAAAAGTTCTTGATCCATATCCTATCGTATACGCATATTCCTAAAAATGCTCTAACATCTGTCAAATCTGCGCATGCTGGCCATTTAGTGATCTTCCTGATTTTTGCCTCTTCGGGCCTCCTTACATCAATTCCGCATACATATGCCACTATTTTTATTTGTTCCTTCAAGAATTGACTCTTCTTTCCTGAAATTGTCCCTCCCGCATGCTCTATATCAGCCAGTATTTTATCCAGCCAAATTATCGCTTCCAGTACATATTTTCGTATTCCCGGCGCAACCTGCTCTGGTATGTCATTTTTATCCAAACACATGCTTCGAGAGGCTAGTTTCACTGCAACGTCATCAATGAATGGCTTTCCTATTCCTGCAGCTATTTGATCCGTCAGTATCTTTTTCATCACCCAATCAAATGCTTGAACTCTATTCGTGTATCCTTGTGGCAAAGCTGTCATTCTTAGCAGTCCTAGCGGTGTTGGGAATGCTGTCATATCTTACCTAGATGGATCTAATTCGCAGCATCAGGAAGAAAAAAGTTTGCTTCAGGTGCTTCGGGTGCTTCAGGTACTTCATGCAAATTAGTTTTGCAATAGTTTGCTTCAGGTTGCTTCCTGTCAGCTTCAGGTGAACTTCAGGTGCTTCATGAAGCTCCTGAAGCACCTGAAGCACCTGAAGCACCTGAAGCAAAATGACCTCCTTCCAGATGCATTGATCGTATTCAGAAAACAAATCAAGCAACAAAAGTAATGGAAAACTTGCGAAATCTTCACTGTGTTCCTCAGATGATGGTAGAAGACTAGCGTCTTTTATGGTGACTGCGTTCAATCATTGTACTGCATTGATCAACCTGTAGCCTCCACTCTTTTTAGGTACCAGAAACCATAGATTACGATATGGCCCACAGTATCATTCCAAAGCTCTACATTCTAGCTTCTTCTTCACAATATCTAGAACCTCTCCTTCTAGAGCTTTCGGGACTCCAAAATTCGCTGCCTGCCAAGGTTCGTGTTTAATCATTGGGATGATATGCAGTGGCTCAACCTCTGGCTTAAAAACTCCCTTTTCCATAAAATCAAATGCTATTCTGGCCTCTCTGTTGTACAAAACCTCCTTTAAAACCTCTGTAAATGGTGGTCTATTTAGACAGTGAGTACCCAGGCCAGCTGGATACTACGAACTATCTAAGTAGGTACGTATCTAGAGGTTCTAGGTAATTGCATGAAGACAATGAGACAGGAGCTCGAGATAGAGAGAGTTTAAAGAGTTTGAGAATTCGGGAATAAAGAGTTGACCAGAATAGCGAGTATTGATTGTTACTAACTAATCTGATGAAGAGGAAATTGAGTGATGAAGAAAGGCATAATGGAGCTGGGAAAACAGCCTCTTTAATAAAGAACTGGAACGTCCAAATGCGGAAGTACAAGACTCATACCAGATGAGTCCAACAGCAATCATAATGACGCAGTCATTATGAGCAATACAAAGAGTTATAAAGAAATAACAAAAACGATATTAGGAGCGTAAGCTGATGTCGAGATAACAACATGAAACCTAGGCTCCAGCCTGGTATACAAGATGACTCATAAAGACTCAAAAAACCCAAGAATTGCTCATACTTGCTTAATCAAGTCATGACGCAATTATAACGCTGTAAGAAAGACGTAAACAGCAGGAGATAAGCAGAAATAACAAGATAAGAAATCGTAGGAATTACAGATTCCTTACATCCTTCCCTCATTAGGTAATGACTACCCAATTAGGACATAACCAACCCAAAAAGGAAGTCCCCCAATTTTGAAACAACAATAGAGGAGGGAAAGACAAATGAAACCCCAATTATAGAACGTGCGTAGAAGCACAAGATTCATCACCAAAGATAAAGAAACTTGAGTACCAGCCCAAAACATAAAATGCGGAAATCCCAATATTTCAACATAAAACTGAAACCAATTGCGAAATCAAAGGTCAAGATACAAAAGAAACTCACACATGGGGGCGGTTCCTACGCCCAGCATGCCTTGTCTGGATCCTGCCAGACCAGTTAATCTTTTTCCAATAGGCCTTCAGAGCCTCTTTGTCGATATCTTCCCTATTTTGCCAAGAGTTGTGCTCATGCCCATACCCAAGCCACTTGATGAGAAACTGTTGTTTGTCCTTGCAAGTATGATGCTTGATCATACATTCGAGTTCGTATCTAGGGGCTTCTGCATCAGTGGAGACAGGACCCGGAAGTGTATGTGTCCTGGATAGGAACTTATCATCTGGATTCTCCAACCAGAGAGCCAGAAGAGAAGTGTAGACAGTGATGAAACCGGAGGGGGCATAGGGAATCTCGACCGTATAGTTGTCGGTCTCGGGCATGCAGCGGAAGATTTTGTAAGGTCCCCTAAAGCCCGGCTCAAGTTTATAGAACTGAGTCTCTTTAGGGAAGAAGGAAGAGGAGATTTTGACGAGGTCTCCAACGTTGTACTGGAAAGAGGCACGACGGCGTTTGTTTGCCTGTTGCGTCATTGCAACACGACTTTGTACAAGCTTCGTTTTGACAGAATCCCAAAGAGCATTGGATATCATGTCAGGTCTGAGAGAGGCAGCAGGAACAATGACTCCCTTTTCGAACTTGGGAGAGAAACGAATGCAAAGAGTGTGAGGGGCAGCGTCCCTAGAAGCATCGATCAAAGTATTAAGAGCCACTTGCATAGAGGGGAGAGCGGACAGCCAGTCCAGTCCTTGAGCTAACAATTTGGAATGCAAGATTGTTATAATAGACTTATTGGCAATCTCAGATTGCCCATCTGTCTCGTGATGGTAAGCAGAGGACATTAACTGGGTGATGTTGTTGACTGTGCAGAACTTCTTCCAAGCCAGCGAGGTAAAGAGAACATCTCTGTCAGTAACGATATCCTGAGGCAAGCCAAAGAAAGGATATGCGGAATTGTTATAGACGTTGAGTTGACTGCTTGGTCAACTGACAGATACCACATGTCCTGCAATATTCGAAGGTATCTTTTGCCATATTTGGCCAATAGAAGTGAGAAGCAAGTGTGTGGTAGGTCTGGCTATATGAGGTATGGCCTAAAGACTGATGAATTTTATCGAGAAGGCCATTCTTGATATATACGTTGCAATCCGCGGAATCTGGTGTGCATAGTCGTACCTGATTGTCTATGGTAAAGTACAGAATGCCATTTCGGAGTGTGTATCCTTGCCCAAAACTCTTCGATTGCTCGAGTATCTTCTGGAAGAACTTGTCATGAAGATACCCTTAGATTAGCATAGTATGCCAATGTTGGAGTTCAGGAACGAGTTCAAGGTAAGAGATGTCAACAAAACTGAAGAATTCTCCAATATCCTTCAAGTCTTCCTTGGCCACAGCTCGCAATCATTCCCATGACTTATTTCCACATCCGTCAATAGGAATCTGACGAGATTCCATATCTGGATCAGTAGAATTAAATGACTTGAATGAGAGTTTTTCTGTGGTTTCATTATCACTATCGTTGAATATGATCCTAGGACAGAATGCGTATTCGCGTGCTTCAGGAACTGGAGAGCAAGATGGGAGACTTTCGGGATCAGAGGAGTAGTTGGGTAGAGGAGAACGAGGACAAGGAGCCAACTTTGTAATAGGAGATGGAGGAGATGAGTTCATAGTTTCAGTAGAAGTAGAGGAGTCATAATCGAGATCGAGAGGCGGCGTAGAAGCCCCAGGAGAAGTAGTAGACTGCGGAGGAGTAGCTGGAAGACCAATGGAGATATCTGATCAGTTAGGTAGACTTTCCATTTGCAAAACCCAACCTGGTACGCCAGGCTGCAAGCGTTGCGGAGGGAGCTTTGGGGATTCGGTATAGGTGTCATCGTGAAGCTTGACAGGGCACGAGCCAGTGTAGTGTCCATGAGTGTTGCAGTACTGACAATGGTTCCAATCCTTAAAGCTTTTCCTATATTTATGAGAGGATCGATGAATGACACAAGTAGGGTCGTTACAGGCTGTCCAATGCATCATGGCATGTTGTGCACGCCAGACAGCAGCTTCGACAGATGCTTCGTTTGAGGGGTCATATCTAGGCAACTGCATCTTCTTTGTCTGGTAACGCTCCAGATCAGCCTTCACAAGTTGCTCAATAGTCTGCACAGCAGACTGGGGAGCAGGAGTAGGAGCGGGGAGAGGAGAATCTGCAATGGCAGGAGAAGCAGGAACGGCAATTGCAAGAGGAGAACCTGTCTCCTGATGCTTGGGAATCTGAATTTCGAGGAGGGGACAAAGAGGGGTTCCTTCTGCCTTCTTGGCCATAGATCGAGTAGTAGATTCAACAGACATAACAATAGGTGTAGGTGCTGTTGGTGGATGTAGAGGGCTATTCGCAGAGAGTGCAGGAGCAGATATAGAAGCGTTGATTGTTGTTGAGGCAGCAGGTTCTGGAGAGTCGATTTTTGAAGGAATAAAATCTGACAGTGTAGGGAGAACCTCTGGGTTTATAAAGACTCGAGAGAAGGCATCTGCAATCACGTTCTTGTATCTATCAATGTATTGGATAGCACACATGAAGGAATTAATCAGATTTTGCCATCTAGCTTGTCTTCCCAACACTTCGGTTTGCTTGGGGAATGCCACTAAGGGTTTGTAGTCAGTAAGGATCGTAAATCTGCATCCTGATAGCACAGGTCGAAACTGCTCTAATACGTCGACAATAGCCAAAAGTTCCTTATCAAATGTCGAGTAATTTGATTGTGCTGAATTGAACTTCCTTGAATGAAATGCAGCTGGTCAAATTTTCGAAACACTGGGTCCTTGACCAACCCATGCCCCTGTGCCAATGAGACTGGTATCAGTTACAAGGAATATAGGTTCTGTACTTTCGTAATCTAACGGCCTAACTGCTGGGTCAGCACATAGTGTTTGCTTAATTAATTCGAATGACTTTTGGTGTGTGTGGGTCCAATCCTAGTTCATGGTAGATCCCGCCATTGCGGTCAATCGGCTGCTTATAGTAGCTAAATGCAGGACAAACTGAGAGCAGTAATTAACGATAGCAAGGAACGACTTGAGTTCTTTGATATTAGAAGGGGTAGGCCAGTTGAGTATTTTCGTAACTTGACCTGGCACTAGTTGTATACCTCTTCTGGTAATCACATGTCCTAGAATACTTAACTCTTCAGGTAGGAATTGAGACTTCTTTCGATCAGCAAAGAACTGATTGTCTCGTAACTTTTGCAGTACATGTCTGACATGATTGACATGCTCTTTGTAAGTCTTACTAAAGATGAAGATATTATCAATGTAAATATATACAAAGATTCCGAGTTCGTCCTGGCAGAGGGTGTTCATACCATTCTGAAACGTTGAAGGTGCATTCTTATCACCTTCCTGCATGACTTTGGTTCGATATACCCCAAAGGGTATCTTAAATGCAGTGTGCTTTTCGTGCTCAGGAATAATGTATAGGTTGTGATATCTATCACTAAGGTCAACCTTGGAGCGGAATTTTGCATTGGCAACTGCATTGATAATATTAGATTGATCAGGGATATTAGGTGGATCATCATAGGTATTATCATTTCGAGCCACAAGGTCATGCAAGAACCTTGCTTCGTCTGTCTTATCGATTTTGGGTTTCATAAAGATAGCGGAGCAGCTAGTGTCAGGGGGATTAGACTTGTAAACTCGGCCTGACTTCTGTTCCTGTCTTAGCTTCTCAAGAAGCTGCAGAAGGAACTTGTGCTTGAGCTTGAGATTGCATGGTTTGATCTCAAGATTCGGATCTTTGAGCTGAATTCGATGGTCCATACCTGGTCTTAATAGTGGTAACTCGAGGTTCTTAGTTTCTGGAAATACATCAGGAAACTCGTCAAAAGGGTTGACGATTTCCTGCAGTGTAGTGGCTGCGGACACAATCTGGTTCGCGGATTCTGCATATACAAGCTTAGGAAAAGAAGGTTGCATCTTCTTTCTTGTTGTTTTTGCAGCTAGGACTGGGATCCATTGTTGTAGTGTATAGCGTGCTTCTTCAGGGGGTTGAATTGAAACTGTCATAGTACCCATGTTGATTACAGCTTTCATATCCCTCAGAGCTGGAGATCCTAGGATAACATCCCAGTCTTTAAGAGCGGCTACAAGCATGGTTCTTTCTTTGAGATATCCTAAC
>Ga0307514_10005672_pt1 | contig 11063 bp, 11 predicted proteins | sample 16_EM_MG_FD_203088 | JGI IMG/M metagenome (GOLD analysis project Ga0307514, IMG submission 203088) | Populus trichocarpa ectomycorrhiza microbial communities from riparian zone in the Pacific Northwest, United States - 16_EM | ecosystem: Host-associated > Plants > Roots > Unclassified | place... | reverse complement strand
TGACTCCGCCGTTGACCTGAACGACCGTCACGCCGGTGGCCCAGCCGGGAGCGAGCGCGGTGGCGACGTCGTACATCGTGCGACCCCAGCTCACGCCGAGCGTGCGCGGCACGGGGCGCAGCGCGGTGAGGTAGTCGGCAGCCGCCTGGGCGACGCGCTGCTGGAGGTCGTCGGATCCCGCAGGAACGACGACCGCCGACCGGAGCCCGAACCGCTCAACCAGCTCGCGCTCGAGCCCACCACGGCGCGCTCGCGGATGCACGATCTCGATGCGCACGATGCCGCGCTCTCGCGCGTAGGTGAGCAGCCGGCCGACCTTCCAGCGGGTGAGCCCGAGAACGGCGCCGATCTCGTCCTGCGTCTTGTCCTCGTCGTAATAGAGCTCGGCGGCGCGCACGGCCAGCAGGTCGCTGTCTGCAGTGGTGCGCTCTCCGATCACCCCTTCAGCGTAGGCGCGTCGGCGCGCGAAAACCACATTCGCAGCTCTTTCTGCTCATATGCGCATCCGCGCGCCCCGTGAGGCAACATTTGAGTCGACTGCACGCGGTTCTCGCTACCATCGCTCCATGAGGATCCGTCGAAGTGGTGTGCTTCTCTCGATCGGCGTCGTGCTCCTTTTGCTGGCCGTCGTTGTCGTCATCCTTGGCGCTCTCAGCATTCCTCGCTTCCAAGGTTTGGACGTCGTGCCAGAGCGCTTGGTATTCGACGTCACGCTGGCGGGTCCCGGGGACGAGCCCGTGCCGGTCTCGTCGACCTATGAGGCCACCGGACTCCAGGAGACCCTCACGATCGATTTTCCCGACGCCGAGGTCACTTCGGTATCCGTGGTCCTTTCCGAGGGAAACCTCTCTGACGCGCAATGGGAATGCACGCCAAGCAAGGCCGGTACCGAGGGTGATCCCGAGAGGTTCGCGAGCGCCAGTCATGACAATGCCAGCCGCGCGGGCTCCCTCGAGAACTCGGCGAGCTCGTACGCCCTACTTTTCAACCTCCCCGATCCCGTCTGGACAAAGTCAATGACCATGTCGTCGGATGCGGCGCCGATCGACAGCATTAGCTGTCGCCGCGAGGGCGACCTCGCGCCGATCAAGGCGCCCACTTACCGGTTCTTCGCACCGCCCATCGTGACGCTGGCCCTCAACACCGACCTCGACATCGACCTAACGCGGTCCCCGCAGGTCTATATGGCTGGCGAGTGGGAGCCGAGCGATGCGGTCTGGACCTCGACCGACCCCGCCGACCACACGTCCATCGCCTCCACCGGCGCGGTGCAGTGGCGCGACTCGACTCTCGTGCTTCACGACGCGATCTGGGACGACATCCTCGACCGGTGGAATTTCATCGCCTCGGCCCTCGTCGGTGCACTCGCCGGACTCGCGGTCAGCGCGATAGCCGCGCGACTGAAGCGCGAGGTCGTTGTCGAGCCGGCCACGGTCGCGCCAACAGCCTCGGAGCCCGCCTTGACCAGGCGTTTTCGGCGGCGATTCTCCCATCGAAATCGCGACTGGGGCACAGGCGACTAGGAGCGAACCCGCGAGAGCCTCCCATGCTGCGATGCCAGCTTTAGGCCATGACAACAACAGACGACATCGAGACCATCCGCGGCATCCTCTCTGCCGGTCGCACCGCCCTCGTGACCACCCGCTCCGGCGACGCGCTCGTCAGCCGCCCGCTGGCCCTCCTCGACGCAGAGAACTTCGAGGGAACACTGTGGTTCCTCACCCCCGAGAACAGCCCGAAGATGGATGACGTTCGCGAGCACCACGAGGTGAACGTCGCGGTCGCCGACGGCAAGGGCTACCTCTCGCTGAGCGGAACCGCCCGCGTCGACCACGATCAGGAGAAGATCGACGAGCTCTGGAACCCCTTCGCGGAGGCCTGGTTCACCGAGGGCCGCGACGACCCCACCGTCGCCCTGCTGCGGGTCGACGTGCGCACGGCGGAGTACTGGGACACCGACAAGCCCCTCGTCGCCAGGGCGTTCGAGATCGTCAAGGGACTGCTCACCAAGAGCGAGCCGGATGTCGGGGAGAACAAGACCGTCTCGCTGTAGCTCCGGTCTGGTCAGCCACGTAGACGCAGCGCTGTCACTCCCATGCAGCACAATGACTGCATGGCTGAAGCAGACAACCACGACACCATCCGCGTCCGGGGCGCCCGCGAGAACAACCTCCGCAATATCTCGGTCGACCTGCCCAAGCGCCGGTTGAGCGTGTTCACGGGTGTCAGTGGCTCCGGCAAGTCCAGCCTCGTCTTCGGCACGATTGCCGCCGAGTCGCAGCGTCTCATCAACGAGACCTACAGTGCCTTCGTGCAGGGCTTCATGCCGTCTCTCGGTCGGCCCGACGTGGATGCGATGAGCGGCCTCACGACGGCGATCATCGTCGACCAGGAGCGCATGGGCGCGAACGCGCGGTCCACCGTCGGCACCGCGACGGATGCGAATGCGATGCTGCGCATCCTGTTCAGCCGTCTCGGCATGCCGCAGATCGGCGGCGCAGGAGCCTTCTCGTTCAACATTGCGTCGAGCAGCACCACCGGCACCCGAACGAGCTCGACCGGCGAGGTCACGACCGTCGAGAACGAGCAGTACTTCGGCGGCATGTGCCCGCGGTGCGAGGGCCTCGGTCACGTCACCGACATCGACCTCGCCGAGCTGTTCGACGAGACGAAGTCGCTGCAGGACGGCGCTATCACGGTGCCCGGCTACAGTGCCGACGGCTGGCTCGTGCGCACGTTCAGCGAGTCGGGCTTCGTGCCAGGCGACATCCCGATCAAGGACTTCACCCCGCAGCAGCGCGAGGACTTCCTCTACAAGGAGCCGACCAAAGTCAAGGTCACCAACTTCAACCTCACCTATCAGGGGCTGGTGCCAAAGGTGCAGGCGAGCATCCTCGGCAAGGACAAGGACTCGGTGCAGCCGCATATCCGGGCCTTCATCGACCGCGCGGTCACCTTCACCGACTGCCCGGACTGCGGCGGCACGCGACTCAACGAGGGCGCCCGCTCGTCGAAGATCAAGGGCATCAACATCGCCGAGGCCTGCGCGATGCAGATCAGCGACCTGGCCGAGTGGGTGCGCGAGCTCACGGAGCCGTCAATGGCTCCCCTGCTCTCCACCCTGCAGGAGACCCTCGACAGCTTTGTCTCGATCGGACTCGGCTACCTCTCGCTCGAGCGCCCGAGCGGCACGCTCTCCGGTGGGGAGGCCCAGCGCACGAAGATGATCCGACACCTCGGCTCCTCGCTCACCGATGTGACCTACGTATTCGACGAGCCGACGATCGGGCTGCACCCCCACGACATCCAGCGCATGAACGAGCTGCTGCTTCGCCTGCGCGACAAGGGAAACACCGTGCTCGTTGTCGAGCACAAGCCGGAGATGATCGCCATCGCCGACCACGTCGTCGACCTCGGCCCTCGCGCCGGCAAGAACGGTGGAGAGATCCAGTTCGAAGGCACCTACGACGAGCTGCGTGCGAGCGACACCCTGACCGGGAGGCACCTCGACTACAAGGCTGCGCTGAAGGAGACCCCGCGCAGCGGCAAAGGCGCCCTCGAGATTCGCGGGGCGACCCGTCACAACCTCAAGAACGTGGATGTGGACATCCCGCTCGGCATCATGACGGTCGTCACCGGCGTGGCCGGGTCGGGCAAGAGCTCGCTCATCCACGGCTCGATCCCGAAGGGCGAGAACGTCGTTCGCGTCGACCAGTCCGCGATCCGCGGGTCACGGCGCAGCAATCCCGCGACCTACACCGGCTTGCTCGACCCGATCCGCACGGCGTTCGCCAAGACGAACGGCGTCAAGCCCGCGCTGTTCAGCGCCAACTCCGAGGGAGCCTGCCCCAACTGCAACGGCGCGGGAGTCATCTACAGCGACCTCGCCATGATGGCCGGCGTCTCGACCGTCTGCGAGGTGTGCGAGGGCAAGCGGTTCCAGGCCGCGGTGCTCGAGTACACGCTCAACGGCAAGAACATCGCTGAAGTGCTCGCGATGTCGGTGACCGAGGCGCGCGACTTCTTCGGCAGCGGCCCCGCGCACGCCATCCTCGAGCGCATGGCCGATGTCGGACTCGGCTACCTCAGCATCGGCCAGCCGCTCACCACCCTGTCAGGGGGCGAGCGCCAGCGCCTCAAGCTCGCCATCCACATGGGTGAGAAGGGCGGCATCTACATCCTCGATGAACCGACCACCGGCCTTCACCTCGCCGATGTCGACCAGATGCTCACCCTCTTCGACCGCCTCGTCGACGCAGGCAAAACCCTCATCGTCATCGAGCACCACCAGGCGGTCATGGCCCACGCCGACTGGATCATCGACATCGGCCCCGGTGCTGGCCAGGACGGCGGCGAGGTCGTCTTCACCGGCATCCCGGCGGATCTCGTCGCCGGCGCGAAGACCCTGACGGGTCAGCACCTCAAGGAGTACGTGGGGGCGTAGCCCACCGCCAGCGCGGCAGAATGGACCCCATGCGACTGCTGCCCGAGGCCCCCGACCCGCAGACCGTGCTCAGCCACGACGGCCTCGACCTCGCGACCTACGACTTCAGCGGCGACCAGGATGCCCCCGTGGTGCTCGCTGTGCACGGATTCGCCTCGCACGCGCTCGCCAACTGGAACGCCACGGGTTGGGTGCGCGAGCTCAGCCGAGCTGGCTACCGCGTCATCGCCTTCGACCAACGGGGGCACGGCCGCAGCGACAAGCCGCACGACCCCGCCTTCTATTCGATGGAGCTGCTCGTCGCCGACGTCATGACGGTGCTCGACACGTACCTCGTCGACGACGTCGCCTTCGTTGGCTACTCGCTCGGCGCGCGGGTCGGCTGGCACTCCTCACTCGACTATCCCCACCTCATCAACCGGGCCGTGCTCGGCGGCATCCCCGACGGCGACCCGCTCACGCGCTTTCGCGTCGACCAGGCAAAGCAGTTCCTCGCCGATGGCACGTCGATCGACGACCGCCTGACCCAGGGCTACTTCACGATGGCCGGCCACATCCGCAACAACGACCTCGCAGCCCTCGTCGCGCTCGTGGAGGGGATGCGCGGAACGCTGCAGCCCGATCCAGCGAACCCGCCGTCGCAGCCGCTGCTGTTCGCGACGGGCAGTGAGGATGCGATCCTCGAGAAGTCGCGTCGCCTCGCCGAGGCGACGCCCAACGGCACCTTCTTCGAGATCCCGGGCCGCAACCACTTCAACGCGCCGACCGCCGCGGCCTTCCGCGACCGTGCCCTGACGTTCCTCGAAGAGACGGCCTAGCCGAAGAACTCCTCGAGCACGACGGCGATCGTGCTGTCGGCGATGCTGTCGACGACGTGAGTGGTCGCGTGGGGCACCTCGGGCACGGGCGCGCTGGCGATCACGAGCGTCGGGGCGTCGACCTGCGCAAGCCCGTCGGCGGTCGCCTCACCGTGCGGCGGATCGAACACCGCGAGCCGCACGATCGAGAGTCCGGATGCCGCTGCCGCGAGCGCGAGTTCCGCACCGGAGGAGTGGCCGTAGAGATGCGCCTCCCCTCCGGCGACCCGCAGCACCGCGGCGACATCCTCGACCTCCCGCTCGATGGGCGGGGTCGAGCCGTCGCTATGCTCGCGGCGGTCGATCGTGAAGACCGTGAAGTAGGGGGCGAGCAGGTGCGCAAGGCCCGCCGCGGAGGCGCGGGAGTCACGCGCACCACCGAGCATCAGAATCGGTTCACCGTGTCCGGCGCGCTCGAACGCGACCGTGGTGCCGTCGGCAGACGTCGTCGTCTCGATCATGGGTCCACTATCGCTGCGACCGACGGGGTTGTCGAGTCGGCCCTTTCAGGGACGCCGTGTCGATCGCCCCTCGACTCGCTCGTCACCACAGTGTCAGTATCAACACACCGAAAGGACACACCATGCAGTACCTGCTCTCGATGTACTACCCAGAGGCCCAGGATGCCGGACTCACCGAAGAGGACATGGCACCGGCCATGGCCGCCTTCGACAAGTACGCCGCCGACCTGACCGCGGCGGGGGTGCTGCTCTCCACGAACGTGCTGCAGCCCGTTGCCACCGCCACCACCCTCACGCTCAAGAACGGCGCCCTCGAGATTCAGGACGGCCCGTTTGCCGACACCAAGGAGAAGCTCGGCGGCGTCTTCCTGCTTGACCTGCCCGACCTCGACGCCGCTCTGGCCTGGGCGGAGAAGTGCCCGGCCGCCACCTGGGGCTCGATCGAGATCCGCCCGACCGCGGTCTACTACGCCGACGGCGCGTGGCAGGGCACGCTGTAGACCCGGCTCGGGTCGTGGATGCCACGGCCCGAGCCTCCTACGGGCGACTTCTGGCACTGCTCGCGGCCCCGACCCGCGACATCCATCTCGCCGAGGATGCGCTCAGCGACGCGTTCGTCGCCGCTCTTGCGACGTGGCCGCAGCGCGGCATCCCCGACAATCCGACCGCGTGGCTGCTCACCGTCGCCCGCAACCGGCAGCGCGACGTCGTCAAATCGTCCGCCAGCAGGAACACTCCGCTCGACGATGTCTTCACCGTGCTCGACGAGGTCGATCTCGATTCGATCCCCGACCGGCGCCTCGAGCTGCTGTTCGTCTGCGCGCACCCGGCGATCGACGCCTCGGTGCGCACACCGCTCATGCTGCAGGCTGTGCTGGGGTTCGAGGCACGCCAGATCGCGCAGGCGTTCGCGATGCCAGCCTCGGCGATGGCCCAGCGGCTCGTTCGAGCCAAGCGGCGCATCCGTGACGCGGGGATCCCCTTCGCTGTTCCCTCGCTCGCAGACCTGCCGGCGCGGCTGCCCGCCGTGCTCGAAGCGGTCTACGGCGCCTACGCCATCGATTGGCAGGTCGTCGCTGGTGAGACGGTTCGCGACTCCCTGGCGAGCGAGGCCCTCTACCTCGCTCTCACTCTTGCCGAGCTTCATCCCGATGGCGAGACCCTCGGCCTAGCCGCCCTGCTCAGCCTCTCCATGTCGCGGCGCGTGCACTCGGGCTTCGTTCCCCTCGACGAGCAGGACCCGAGCGAGTGGGATGCCGCCCTCATCGCGCAGGGTGAGTCGCTGCTGCAGCGGGCGCACGCGCTGCAGGCGCCCGGTCGCTTTCAGCTGGAGGCCGCCATCCAGTCGTGGCATTGCTCTCGATCAGCCGACCACGACGCTCTCGTGGGACTCCACCGCGCCCTCGTGGCCGTGGCACCGACCTTGGGTGCTCATGTCGCCCTCGCCTCGCTGCTTGAGCCTGGCCCCGGACTCGCGTACCTCGACGCGCTCGGCGCGGCGGCGGATCGCTTCCAGCCCGCGTGGGCGACGCGGGCCCATCTGCTGGCTCTCGCCGGTCGCGACGCGCAGACCGCCTACGCGAAGGCGATCTCCCTCACCACCGACCCGGCGGTGCGCGACTACCTGGAGCGGCGCCAGCGCGAGGTCAGGCGCGCCACGGCGCGATGAGCAGCAGACCAAGGATGCCGATGACGGCGGCGTAGTTGAGGGCCGCCATGAATCGCAGCTCGCGCTTCGGCGTCCACGAGATCACCATGACGGGAAAGGCGGCTATGGCGCAGGTCAGGAGCAGCCAGACGACGGCGGCGCTGCGGTTGGGATCGGCGATGCGCTCTGCCGCGCCGCACCCGCCGAGACCGCACCACTCGAGCATCGACAGCATGAGGGTGAAGAACGCCGGAACCAGAGCGAGCGGCAGCGCCCACAGCAGGTGAAGACCGGTCTTGTTCATCGCGCACCATTGTGCGCGCGCTAGCTGGGAGGCGGGCTAGACGACGGTTTTCAGAAAACTGCAGTGAAGTGCTCCACCACGGGAAACGGATCGTAGAAGTGGTGAAGGGCTGCTCGCCACTGCTCGTACTCGGCCGAGCCGCGGAACCCCTGCTCGTGCGCCTCGACCGAGTCCCACTCGATGAGCAGCACGTAGAGGCTCGGCGACTCGATGCCGCGCAGCAGACGGAGGCTGCGGAAGCCCTCGATGGCTGCCGGCAGGTGCCGCACGGTCGCAAAGGCCGCTTCAAACTCGTCCTCACGACCGGGGATCACGGGCAGTTCAGCACGTTCGAGGATGGCTGTCATAGTCGTGACTCCAATGCGTCGGCGAATTGGCTCGCGGTGAGGGGCGGCGCTCCCGCCTGGCGGATGACCCGCCCGGTCTTCGGATGCCTCTGCTCCCTGTCGAGCTGCACGCCGTTGAGCGTCGTGTACCCGGCATCCCGCTCGCGCCGAACGGCCCGTCGAGCCGCCCGCCGCAGAACGAAGAGAACCAGCTGGCTGAGAAGGATGATGCTGCCGGCAACGAGGCTCACCCCGACCAGGCCAACCCCGGCAAGCGCCGCGACGGGGATGGACAGTGCCCAGATCACGAGTCTCGCGGCGTCGACGTTGATGCGGGAGAGCGACCACGCCGTCGCGCCGGGCAGCAGCGCCTTGCCGAACAGGGCACTCGACGCGCCACGGGATGGCGCGATCCTGCGCAGCTGGTTGACCGAGGCAACGAGCTCGGTCAACTCTCGCTCGTCGTGGAAGGCGCTGCGGAAGACGTTCTTGCTCCCGAGGAGCGACACCCCGAAGGGGATGTCGACGAGGCCCCACGGTCCGCGCACGACGAGGTGCAGACGGTGCACCGAGACGGTGGCCTTGACGGCGCTGCCCTTGTAGAGATCGCCGACAGCAAGCGCCTCGACGTCACTCCACGGTATCCGCGAGAAGAGCCTCGGGTCTCGGGCGCCGAAGTAGATGGACACCGCGTCGACGTCGAACACGACCCCGAAGGTCGTCACGCCCTCGGGTGGCGACGTGCGCCGCAGGCTCAGGGCCTGCATCGCCTCGAAGGTCTCGCGTTCGATCCGCCACCCTGACACCACGATCGCCTCTGGAAACCGTTCCGCCAGCACCAGGTGCCGGGTGTCGCTCCCCACCTGCGCCAACAGGGCTATCACGCCGAGCCCGAGCCCGATGGAGGCTCCAAGGGCGGTGGCGCGAAGGATGCCGGGGTCGCCCGTTTCGAGGAAGGTGGTCAGCCCCTTGTAGCGCCCGCTGATGCTGCCCGCGACGAGGGCGGCGAGAACGGTGAGGACGACCATCCCCCACCATCGTTCGGGCAGGACCCTAAACATGGGTCTCACTCACTGTCGCGCGCACAGCGCAACCCTGCCCCAGCCGAGGCCGTGGCGCAACACGAGTGCGGCGCGCGTAGGGTGAACCATGGCCACGTCTCGGGAGCACAGCGCGGGCATCCTGCTGTACCGCCGTGGTCCCGAGGGCGTCGAGGTATTCCTCGGGCACATGGGCGGGCCGTTCTGGGCCAAGAAGCATGCGGGAGCCTGGTCGATTCCCAAAGGGCTCATCGATCCCGACGAGGATCCGCTCGCCGCAGCCCTCCGCGAGTTCGAGGAGGAGGTCGGCACTCCCCCGCCCGCCGTGGAGTACCGCCACCTCCGTGACGTGCGCTACACCTCCGGCAAGCTCGTCACCGTGTTCGCCGCCGAGACCGACTTCCACGTCGACACGCTGCGCAGCGGCACGTTCGAGCTCGAGTGGCCGCGCAACTCCGGCGTCTTCCACACCGTGCCGGAGATCGACCTTGTGGCGTGGGTGAGCCTCGAGGATGCGCGAACCCGCCTCGTCAGAGGCCAGGTGCCGCTGGTGGACGCGATAGCCGCGATCGCAGCGCCCGACCCGTCTCGCGGATAGCGAGAAACACGGTGGCGGCGGCCAGCACGAGAGCCCAGTCGATCGCTGATAGCGGAGCGGTGCCGAAGAACCCGGAGATGAACGGCACGTACACGATGACGAGCATGATGGCGACGGCGATGCCGATCGCTCCCCAGTAGGCGCGGTTGGCGAGCTGGTAGCGGGTGAAGAAGCCGTGCACGCTGCGGCGCTGGGTGATGCTGACGAGCTGGCACACCATGATCGTGACGTAGCTGATGGTCATGGCCTGGGCGATCATGGCGGCGTCGGGCGTCTCGGCGAACGGATCGATCCCGGCTCGCTCGTAGAGATACAGGTAGTTGGCGATCGAGAAGCCGCCGATGAGCACGCCGCACCACAGGATGTCGAGGATCGAGCGCTTGTTGAGGATGCGCGTTGCCGTCGGCCGCGGACGCTCCCGCATCGTCTCGCCCTCCTCGGGGTCGCGGCCGAGCGCCGCGATGGGGAAGATCTCGCCGAGCAGGTCGATAGCCAGGATCTGCAGCACGTTGAGGGCGAGCGGCACCCCGAACATGGCAGAGAGGGCGAGGCTCACCGAGTTGACCACGAGCTCTGCGGCGTTCGATGTAAGGCAGCTCAGCACGCCCTTGCTGATGTTGCGGTAGATCGTCCTTCCCTGGCGCACCGCGCTCACCAGTGTGGCGAAGCTGTCGTCGAGGAGGACGATCTCGGAGGCCTGCTTTGCGACATCCGTGCCGGATAGTCCCATCGCCACACCGATGTCGGCGTGGCGGAGGGCGGGTGCGTCGTTGATGCCGTCGCCCGTGACGGCGACCACGTGTCCAGCGCTGCGAACGAGGTCGACGATGCGCACCTTGTCTTCCGGGGCAACCCTGCTGAAGACCGTTCCGCCGCGCAGAACGTGGGCGAGCACCTGCTCGTCGGACAGCCCGGCAAGCTCGGCACCCGTCACCACCACGATGCCGTCATCACCCTCGAGGCCGGCGGTGCGGGCGACCGCGGCGGCGGTGAGGGAGAAGTCGCCCGTCACAATGTTGACCTTCACACCAGCCGCGAGCACGACGGCCATCGCCTCGGGAACCGTCTCGCGCACCGGGTCGACCATCGAGACCATGGCGAGCAGGGTGAGGCCGCTCTCGACCTCGAGGCTTGCGCCGCCGATCTCCGACTCCGAGATGGGGCGGGTGGCGATGGCGAGGTTGCGCAGGGCACGCGCCGCCTTCTCAGAATGGGTGGCGAGGAGGCGAGCGCGGTCATCGGCTGTGATCTGCCGGATGACGCCAGCGTCGTCGATGCGCGTGCACCTCTCGATGACACCCTCCGGCGACCCCTTCGTGTACGCCGTGAGCACTCCGTCGGGCCCGCGGCGGATGGAGGTCATGAGCTTGCGAGTCGAGTCGAAG
>Ga0307514_10005671_pt1 | contig 11063 bp, 16 predicted proteins | sample 16_EM_MG_FD_203088 | JGI IMG/M metagenome (GOLD analysis project Ga0307514, IMG submission 203088) | Populus trichocarpa ectomycorrhiza microbial communities from riparian zone in the Pacific Northwest, United States - 16_EM | ecosystem: Host-associated > Plants > Roots > Unclassified | place... | reverse complement strand
CGGGAAAAGACAATAGAGGATCGAGTAAAGTGTAAAACCTCGTAACGTCCAAGAACAATTGCGCGGTCGCGTACGCGTGCAGTTCGGCCCTCTCTTTTGTTGTGTCCACTCAGCGGATCCGGAGCTACACCTTGTAATCGATAATCGATAATCCCCGATTTGAAATTCATCCTTCAATCCACTCAGTCTAGAATTCGGTGAGCACAGACTACAAGTTATGTGGTTAGCATCTTCCATATAGCAGCTATTGCCCTCCAACACCCACCCTGTCACTCGACGGCCGACAGTTAGCTCCACTCGTGTTTCTGACAAGCTAACACTCGCCTCGTGCGCGTTGTCCTTGTGCCGTTTAAGTACATCCATACAACCCAACCCGATGATCACGCGGAAAAACTTCTCGATCACCCACGCCGCCAGTCCGTTGGTCCGACGATACGTTGAAAAAAGACTTTACTTAGCGTAAGATTCCGAGCGGCTGGCAGTCTGTAAATTTTCAGGACAATTTCTCTCTAAATTCGGCGCCCAACGAATGATCTCAGGTAAGGAACCAAGCCGAAGAATGAGGCGCGAATTTACAATATAATATCAAATGATTGATGGCGAGTGGCTTCATCGAAGCTGGTTAAACTACAACCGCCTGTTTCTCAATAGTGGGTTCGTGCATGCAGAAGCTGACTGGCCAAAAGAGGTCCGTATATCCCAAAATACTCGCAAACTCGGCGAAGGCTCTGATATCGTTGCGGCCATTGTTTGAACGATGAGTTCAACCTGGCATTGGCCCAAGTAGTTTTCTTGAGTACTCTGCCCAGATTTCGTCTGAAAGGAATTGGCTAGGCTGGTGTTCACAACTCATGCCCGACCCCAACAAAAAAAACAATGGACCGAGAACAGATATTTTCGCTCGCCAATTATCAAAATCTTCACCGAACGCTCACAACGGTTCCCGAAGGCCTCGTCCTCAGGTTCGTACCAAACCCAGACCCACTCTGGTTCTGCGCAAGGAGTGGGTCGTCGCGGGTTCTGATTTCAGATGCAGGATGAGCGAACTTGCCCGGTCTCCCTTGAGTTGAATCTTCTCCTCATTTGCCGGGGTGTACGTAACCTCTCGAGCTCGGAAACCCACTCAAGCCCGGAAACCCACTCGTGCTCGGGCACCCACTCAAGCCCAGAAACCGGAGACCCACTCAAGCGGAAACCGGAGACCCACTCAAGCAGAAACCAGAGACCCACTCGAGCTCCTTTAAAACCTGGGCGAATGGTCGGGGTGGATAAACCAATCCATTCGCCGCCTCACTTGAAAGATGTCTACCACCAACGATACAAACGCGACCACCCGAAAGGTGGGAAAATATGGTAACGTACCGAAGACATGATCCATCGTTGCCTCCGTTCTAATCCCTCCTTCGACACCTACAGTGCGACTTGGAAAGTCCGGACTGGAATTATCTTGGGTTCGTTATTGCATATGCAGCTTGACAGGATTGCTTACCGATGAGATGTGACTGTAGGATGCGGGTCTTATGGCTTCCCCTCATGGCGGGAGTGGATCCTGGATGAGAAGGAGGGGTTGGAACATATCAAGTTTGCGTAAGTCCTCAGACGCCGCCTACTCGCACCATTAGTTCCGTTGTTTACATTTGTCGCCTTCACTCACAGGTACGACAACGGTATCAACACATTCGATACGGCCAATACCTACTCCAACGGAGAATCGGAGCGCATTCTCGGAAAGGCACTCAAGGAATACAACATTCCGAGGGAGAACGTCGTCATCATGACCAAGGTACATCTCCTGGGTGGTATACCTTTTCCGCCTGCTCACGGTGGATCTACATAGTTATTCTTTCCAGTTGGGGAAGGTGACAACCCGCTTCTCTTGGGAGGAGGGGACGAAAACGGCTTCGTCAACCGTCACGGACTCTCCCGTAAGGTGACCCAACCTCTTTGCTTGGGGATCGGCACATCTGGGGCTGATCTCTGCTCTAGCACATCTTCGCAGCCGTGAAGGACAGCTTGAAGAGGCTCGACGTCGATTACATCGACGTTTTGCAATGCCACAGGTGCGATCACATCTTTTGTGGATATTAGGGATTCGTAGTGAACTCTCACACCCATTGAAGGCTCGACCCGGACACCCCGTTCGAAGAGATTGTGCGTTTATTTTGATTACCCTGATGGCTAAGAGGTGATTCAGATGCAAGCCCTCCACGACGTCGTCAAGGCGGGACATGTTCTTTATATCGGCATGAGCAGTTGTTACGCATGGCAATGTACGGTTTTGTCCCTCATCCCGTTCCCCGCACATTCACTGACCCGTACTACAGTTTATGCAATGCAGAGTAAGTAGCACGCAAAACTGTCGAACCCCGCTGACCGACGTCTTCGGCAGGCTATGCGATCGCCCGCGGCCTCACCCCGTTCATCTCCATGCAGAGCCACTACAGTTTGTTGTACAGAGAAGACGAACGTGAGATGATTCCGCTTCTCAAGGTTAGTCCGAGTTCCCCTCTCCGCGTGAACGCTTGGCCTGGGTTACTCAACGTTTGGCTCGAATCACCAGCACCTCGGCGTCGGACGTATGGCATGGAGTCCGTTGGCGGGAGGTTTGCTCGCTCGTCCATGGGGCGAGACCAGCACGCGTGGGAAGACGGATCTTGTGTAAGTGTTCAAGACCCCGTCGAGACTGCCTAGAGCCTAACCCTCCACAGGTCGACTCCAATGCACGATGGAAACAATTCCGAGGCTATTGTGCGACGGTTCGTAGCGTCACCGCATACATTTTTCCGCCAGGCGAATACTTACACGTCCAACTCAGCGTCGAGGAGTTGGCCAAGAAGAAGGACGTGAAGATGGCACAGATCGCCGTCGCTTGGAGTCTCAAGCGAGCCACCACTCCGATTGTCGGGGCGACCAAACTTCAGAACTTGAAGGAGACTATCGGTGAGCTGGGCGTCACACATGGGTCATACCTCGGAGTGCTGATTAGGAGCGCAGAGGCCCTCGATATCGAGTTGACGGAGGAAGAGATCAAGTACTTGGAAGAGCCGTACTTACCCAACGCTATCTGGGGTCACTCTTAAGTAGACACAAGTTTTTCCGGGGCGAACACTAGTTGGTGTATTAAATGTACGGAGGGCACTCGGAGCAAATAAAATTGGATCGCCTTCTTCGTTAAGTTCCCCCACTCGCATTAATAGGGAAGCAAAGTAATCCGACCGAGTTCCGGAAAGATGAACGCCGTATAGAGGAAATGAGCAACTTCCTAACTTACTATCGCGATATCGGATATGCTAGCCCCTCGAGAAAACCTGTGAAACATGACGTCTCATATACAAAAGCATTCAGTACTCGCCACATACGAGATTTCAAGCTTCAAGCTTCAAGGGTGAACAGTCCGGCGTATCTGGAACAATGACATTTGAATGGCGCCCTACACCCATTTCGCGAGCAAAGTACGGTCTCGACGCGTGCTGCATCGAGGTGTCTCTCGAATAACGTTGTTCTACGAACCAAACACCGACCAGGATCCCAGGTCGACCTAAAGTTTATCGACTGGCCATCCCTTGTCGTAGACGATGGTCTGTTATAGTGGTCAGCGTAACGTAACGGTCACGACGGACCTCGATCGAGTCGCCGAACCCGTAAGAGCATCGGCTTCACTCACGAGGGGAGGTCTTGTGTTCCACTGTACAAGAACGCGTGCGCACCCCGAGAACAAAACACAACAGAGGAACCTTGAATGGACTCACTAGGACGGAATTGGCCTGGGCGAGTATATAAATTGGCCTTTTCTCCTCCAGTTCATGTCGTTCCCCTTGGTCGTCCCCTCTTCTTTCCGCGCCTCACCCTCTCTCGGTCTACTATCTAATGGTAAACATCCGAGTGTTCGAGCATTGCGTGGATCCAAGGGTCCAAGACTCTACAACAGGCGATCCGAGAAAAAACACCGCTCCGTCGGATCTTCCACGGGTACCCTCCATCACCTCGTCATCTCCGTCCATGTTATCTCCGCACGCGCAGTCGCACCCATCCGGCATAACATACGTCGGTTGGGCAGTCGTGGAATGTGTAAAACTATTTTTCCTGTGAATTCTTACCCCCCCCCCCACGAGGTCCCCTCAATGACATCTCCCGTCTGACCGCACGTGTTCACGTGAAGTACGCTTTGGTCATTTTACGGTATGGAGACGTGTTCGCTCATCCTCGTTTTCGTGAAACTTTCTCAGGACCGAGCCGCAGCTGATCGCTTTTCATGAACCTTCGTCCATTGCACTACCCGTGCCTTACCAAACCCACGTTTCGGTTTATTTCGAGGATCTACAGTCACAAATATTGTCCCCATCGCGATTCACCCCCCTCATTCCGTAATGCCACGCGACCCTGACGGGGTTTCCTGAATCCACACCATTCCGTTGTATCCTCGTGCTGCTACGCCACCACTTTGCCTTTGTTATCCTGTAATCCGCTCATCCATTTATTGAGTTTATTTATTTATTTTTTGCCTAGACCAATTCACAACTGCTTCCGTGAACGTCATCGACCTGCTGTCGGTACGGCCATTACGCTTATGCCACTGCCAAAACAAAACTTTGTACCCCATAATACATTACTTGGCACCTTGACGCATTCTGCATCCCCGTTGTGGAGCGGAAAGGGTGGGTGAAAGTAAGGTTGAAACGCTGCTGGAGTCAATTCGTGTTCCCTCGTAGCGATGAGTTTCATGCCCGAGACAGGAATGTTCATGTATGAATCATGGTGTCAGAGCATCGGTTCGTCATAGTACGCATATCACACACACATACCCGCAGCTTCTTTGTATAGGGCGCAGATCGATGGGGCGAGGTGTGTGCTATTTACAGCCAACCGACCTATCATGGTATGGGTCTAGGCATAACACCAAAGGAACGCAGGGTAGCGCCGAAGCACGCATCCGACAACGCGAACTCGGCCCCTACGTAGTGGCGCGAATCCCCTTGAATCAGTAAACCCCCTTCGAATGAGCGGTCCAACGAAACCTTGTCGTGGACGAATCACAGGGAGATACCAGTTCGTGAACCGCGTGAGATCTGAGAGTGGAGTGGGGTGAGTTACAAGGTGAGACGGGAACCCCCAGGCACCCCAGGCACGCACACATACATACACAACAAAAACCTAACACAACGCCAGTGGGAGTTCTATACCAAAAATCGTCGAACGTATCAGAATGCCCCAAATGGTTAACGTCGCAAAAAGCTCGCATACTACATGACTCGCAATGATCGCAAACAAGACTCCTCGTTTCAATCAATCGTGGTCAAGGGCACGATTTCAAAACCAGAACAAAGGCAAAGAAGGCGTCAAAGAGGGAAGGGAACCACTCATCATTTTTTGCATCACAAACATCTCCTTGATCCTCAACATATTCTGTACACATACATCTCGGTGCTTCAGCCTGATAACGCGGTCTCACATACCCGTCGGCGTTTCCGTGATAATCAAAGTTCTTCATGCCGTTCCGTCGACTGTCAGATAGCCAGGCAAATACTAGTGGGCATCTGGGGCGCTACTGGGAGTCGATTTGATCCATCGGCCTATCCGGGGACGTTACGATTCATCGATCCGAACTGTTTCATTACTACGTGCGCATATCGCGGGGTCGGAGGAGGACTCGATTTTCAGACCTACGGAAAAAAAAAAAGACTCCCCCAAGGCTCATTCTCCGAGGTTCACAACGGAGTCGGTGAGAGAGAGAGATTCCCTTTTAGCCTCGGCGTAAGCAAAGTAATCAACCTTACCAAGAGAAATCCAATCCATCATACGATCGCAAAAACACATCACTGCCCTCGGGCTCACCGGTAATAGATCCATAACAGACAACGGGACAATCAACCAATCTCGATACTGATACGCACACAGATCATACACACGTTCCTTCGGGGTCGATCCAATACTTTGGTGTTGATATCCGAGCACAGTCACGGTATCTGCTTCGGCGACAGAGGCGAATTCGAATATGGTTTTCATGTGAGATTCGTAGTCGGACCGTACATCGAAATTCAAAAACCCCATACACACACAGGCTTACAATCAAATTCAGGATTATAGGAGACCTTCTTGATCGTGCATCTACTTGAGTGATCTGGCCGAGCAGAATCTACGCTGTGTCGGCGACGTTCAAGTACTGGTACTTCGTATGCTGCGGTAATGAGGATATATATATGATGAGGGTGACTGCAAAGACCAAGGTGACTAGCTACGTTCATACAAAATCCGAGAGATTGCACAAAAAAAAAACTATACTGAGATCGAGGGGAAGAATCGAGAGGGGGGGGGGGTAAAAAGAGGCACTTGACGAAGTATACTGACACAAAGGAAGAGAGGGGAGGGGGGGGGGGCCATGAAGTGGGGACATGGTCAAAAACGAGTATTGGATTAGATATGCTCGGAAAGATTGGCGGTCTCGAGAAGCAATGGAGGGGAGGGTTACTGATGGGACTGACATGATTGCATGTCAACAAGAAAAGGCTGAGCGTGCGGGGTGGCATTCGGTGGTTGCCACCTAGTTTCGGACCATGGGCCACTGAACAATGATGGTGCGGAGGATAACGATGATGGGGGGAGTTGAAGAACGTGCATGTGTTACGAGGTGAACAGTAGAGAGCATGATCGAATGGATGGATGGATAGCCGGTGATGGTATATCAATTTGTCGAGAAGGAACCGTCACGAAGGCGGCGCGTGACGACGGGAGGAGACGGTCGTTTGGAGCGGAGATGACTGGACAGGGTTAGACACAGCATACATGCGGGTAGGAGATGGGCAGTTCGCAGATCGATCAAAACAACAAGATCAGCTAAAAGAGAAGAAAAGATAACGAGGTAGCCGCGGCTTGTTGCGAAGTGGCGTTCCGGGTTGGCTGGGAAGGGGGGTATGATGGGGTGATGGAATATCCGGGGTGATGTGTGATATGCCGACAGGAACGGGGGGCTTCGTCAATAGGGGAGACAACAGCCACAGAGTACAAAGGAATCTTCGGTGCCAAATTTGAGCAATGAGAGGCATCCATTGTCGAATGACTTTTCCGACCCTCGGAGACCAGGAGTCGGGGCGCAAGGATAGGCAGGCGGACTGAACGAATGGAGGCGAAATTTCATCCCGATCCCAAACGAATAACGGTCCTGGAGTAGGGCCGATCGCAGTTTCACCGAATTAACTTTCCATAATCCAGAGCGCTTTCCTTCCTGGCATCCCCTTGCTCCTTCTTTGGGAACGCGCTCCAGAACCTGAGCGTCTCGTCTCCTGCACCGGTAACGATCGTCTCGCCATCAGGACTCATCGCCAGATACAGCACTCGATGTGTATGCCCGCTCAACGAGGCAACCATGTCCAGCGTCGGGTACTTCCATATGCATATCTGGTTCTGGGCTGTTGTCGAAGAGAACCCGTGTGTCGACACGAGTTCATGGGAAGTCAAGGACCACGTCAGGTTGCAAACCTAGATTCAGTAAGAACCCAAACCTTAAACGCGAAAATGATAAGTAGATCGTTGCTTACCTGACTCCCGGTATCCAATTCACTGAGCAACGTGCCCTGCGGCGTATTTGTGTTCCAAAACCTGATGTGTTTATCCTGTGTACCTCCCCCTGTCGCCAAAATACCTGGAACATGGGGGTCCCAAGCGAGAGCCTTGACGGCTGCCGTGTGTTGGGTAAATCTATGCAGCGGCATCTCACCGAGATCGTCCCCCGCTGCAACCCCAGCGCTCACACTTGAACTCGTTGATCCTGTTCTCGAATGCCCCAACGCCCCACTCCCAGCTCCATACGGTGAACTGCCTCTACCTCGAGCAGATCCTCGAAGATCCCAAACGAACACCTTGTTGTCATTCCCTCCGCTGGCCAGCAGCGACGAATTAGCCCCATCGTCATTTGACCACCTCAACCCGCAAACCTCTTGCCGATGCGCCGCACACTTCTTGAAAGGTCTCGTGTCTTTTTCCCGGATGTCTCGGTGATATATCATCCGATCTCGGGAACCCGAGCTCAGAACGGACCGATTCCATGAGATGGCTCCGACCCGTTGGTTGTGGGCCTGATTGTAAGTCCGCAGAGGTTCGAGGGTGTTTGCATCGTAAATATGGAGGCGACCAGCTAGTGTACCGACTGCCAGTGTCGAACCCTGAATTTGGAACCATTTGGTCAGAAATCGGGTAGAAATACACTCATAAATAGCTCAGCTCACCTTCTGGGCCCAAGCTACCGAACTGACCGTGTCGTTGCTGTTGGACAAATCGCACAATTTCGACACGGCCGCTGTACTGGCCGCCCACAAGTAGACAGCGGAGCCGAGACCTACACCGAGTACATTGGTGCTTGACCAATCAACGAGGTTCAGGTAAAAATCATCCGCGAGTTCCGGTGCGTCCAATACTCGGTACGGTGTCTTGCATACGCTACGCAGTTTCCGTCTCGGGCTTTCCAGTAACTGCCGACTCTCGGCTCGTACGGGACTCATCGAGTAGGCGTCATCTCCTGTATTGTCCAACCGTCGGGAGGGTGTGGTGGAATTCGACCGAGAGGGGGAGGCATAAGAAAGTAGGCGTTTTCGGGTGGGAGTCGTCGGGGGTGCGGAGGAAGTGGATGCTCGGACTGGAGATGGGGCGCGATGGACAGGGGTGGTGACCTCTGAATGTAGTACAGATGTGAAAATGGAATTAGCTTGTTCTGCAGTCAGGTCAAAGTTAGTTCAACTCTCGATCGGAGGCCCGGAAGTAGGTTGGACGGAAGATCAAAGGGAGAGGGGCATACCTTTGAGTGCGTCGGACTCGGTGGGGATCAGTCTGTTCTTCGACGGGGTAGATGGGCCACCCTCGTCTTTAAGGTGGTAGGATGTGCGCATGTCGCCGGAATCACGGTTCGGAACAAAACGATCTCCGTACTCCTTGTCTCGCTCTCTCATGCTGTTCCGCCGGGGTCTGGGAGATTCAGGAGTTGTTTCAGAGGTGGTGGAGAGAGTGCTGTCGAGAGAAGGAGTGGAGGCGTTGGATACGCCGAAGATGGCATGTATTTTTGGACGGTTCCTTCGATGACCGTCTGCATCCTCGGTATCTTGTTGAGCAGCGCGGAGACGCTTTCCGAACGGAGAGTTTTTGAGACCGGACATGGATGGAGGGGGGAGAATGGCGATGGGGAGGGGGTCAGAGGGTAGGTAGCATATGTGGTGGCTGTAATCGGCCAAGAGAAGACGGGATCAAAAGTACGCGTCGCGTCGTCTTGGTTGAGGTCGTGTCACCACCAGACTGGTCGTAAATAGACAGAAATATTCGCTGTGGTTTCCTTGTTCTTTCTCTCTCTCCTACGCGACGCGTAAAATCCTCCGAAAAATCAGAATATCCGAGTTGGTTTGGTTTTCAACCCCGCACGTGCGCACGGACCATTCGCCCTGCCCTAAACTCGCAGGTATAAAACCCGCGCCGGTCGGTCTTTTGTTTCCTCAGACTATACTCAGCTAGGTACGGTCACCATAACATCTCTTTTGTCCCTCGCTCACATTCCTTCGTGCAGGATCTATTTTATAGTTTCTAACTTGAGTCTCGCATGTTTAACCATGCCGCATACCTCACATCCAGTCGATGACATCCACGTCCCCTCGTTTGACAGAGAACATGGCGGTGCCTTTGTGCACCGTCTCGAGGACGTTTGGTTGCGTATCTTCAAGGGGTGCTTTTCAAGCCCTCTTGGATACTAGCCAGCGAGCGGGACGTCTGTCTGATGGATGCCTCTTTTTCTTTATGTCGCCTAATAAACATGATTTTTCTCGATACCTCTTTGCATGATCGAAAATTTTCACCGCACTCCGATCGCCTCGTCCAAAACCTCAATGAGTCGATCGACCTCCTCGATCGTATTGTAATGAACCAACGAAATGCGAACCAAACCATCGTTCACGTCTACTTTGGGTTTGAGTGTGTCCACCAGGGTGTATGCGTAGCAGTGGCCATAGCGGGTACCCATCTATGGAACCATCCATGAGGCATGAGACAAAGGTGAGGGAGAGTTGATTCACAGTGCCTTTGGCATCAAAAACTTTGACGACATCCTTCCCACTGATCGCGCTCCCAGTTTCACCCTTCACAATGACGAAACTGATCGTGGGCACTCGTCTCTCACTGGCCATCTCTTCACCAACAACCCTGACACCCCTCTTCGCAAGTTTCTCCGAGGTCAGATGTCCCAGCAACCTCTTCACGAGCGTTTGCTCGTGTTTCGTGATCGCCGCGAACGTCGCCTTGAGCCTGGCGTGGGTCTCTGGATCTGAGTAGATGGAGCCAGGGTCTTTCAAAGAAGTCGAAGAGGTTGGGCCGGAGATCGGAGAAATAGAGAGAAGGTATTCGAGTACACCGGTGATACTGTACGCGAGCTCATAGCCGGGGCCGCCAGGCGTGAGTTTATAGGATGTTTTGTCGACAGACGGCGAGAGGAAGTGATGCGTGAGGGGGGTCAGGTTGGGGAGTATGGAGAGGCGAGTGTAGAGGGCGGCAATGTGTGGACCATATACCTTGAAAATGTTTACCAAATGTCGCACAGACTCACGTAGTATGGACGCACCTTATATAAGGAGAACACAGCGTAGTCAACGTCCCAGCTTTGCACGTCGATCTTTCGATGAGGGGCATACGCCACACAATCAACAGAGATCTCGAGCTTCTTGGCGCCTTTCTGAGCAGCTTCAGCGCGAACCTATTTTTTGTGGTCGATTATTTTCACCACAAAGCTGTGTAGATTCCGGCTACAAACCTGCCTAACGACAGACTTGACGTCTACCACCGATCCAAGGATATTCGAACAAGCAGTGATCGCGACGATTCGCGTGTTCTGCGTGATCAGCGGCAGGAGGGTGTTGACGTCGTGGACCACTGCGTATGGGTTGTTCGAGCCCTTAGCTGGGGTGACGTACCAATAGGACAGCGTTAATCCGTTTCGCACTGCGAGCTTCTTCCATGGCCCAACATTTGCTGCCAAGGTTTGTCACCCATCTGTCCAAATGAAGACCTCCCCGATAATAGACGATCCATACCTTCATGTT
>Ga0307514_10005670_pt1 | contig 11066 bp, 12 predicted proteins | sample 16_EM_MG_FD_203088 | JGI IMG/M metagenome (GOLD analysis project Ga0307514, IMG submission 203088) | Populus trichocarpa ectomycorrhiza microbial communities from riparian zone in the Pacific Northwest, United States - 16_EM | ecosystem: Host-associated > Plants > Roots > Unclassified | place... | reverse complement strand
TGAATAAGCTCCGTTACTTTCGTTACCGTTACTTTTCAAGTGGTTACTGGACTCTCCGGTGCAGTAACCACTTAAGACATTTGTGATACTGAACTTCAGAACATGGCCAATGAAGGGCGTGGCCAAGCCACTAGGAAACGCCACCAAGTGGTTACCAAAAGTTGGTAACTAGGTTATTGACTACCCCTAGTATTTCTGACCGCTCAGAACTCTCGAAAAGCTTGGCGAATATCGTCCTTTGTCTTAAACAAAATAACCAGGTGAATTTCGAGTAGTCATCCACAAATACACAGAAATAACGGTAAAGTCCTATAAGTCCTTCCAACTTCATAGGACCGCAAATATCAGTATGGACTAGTTCGAGACGTCTGCTGGCTCTCTTTCGTGGCATCCTGGAGACTTGACGATGATCTTTTCCTACTAAACATCCTGTGTATGGAATCATCGTCGTAGGTGGTGAGGTCCCAATTTCTATTCCCTCACTCATGCTTTGCAGCTTAGTTAAATCCCGCTTGTTCAAGTGACCTAGCCTTTGATGCCATGTCTGAAGGGTATTCGGTCGTGCTTGGCCACAATCTCTGATCTCGTACCAGATGCTAGAAGTTCCCCGTTAAACATAAATTTGACATGGCAGACACAGGAAGCAACGCATGGAGTAGTATCAACTGCCACTGCACTCATTGCTGTAGCATTGGGGTTGTGCATTGGTCTTATTAGGTGGTTGCGGTCCCACTTGATAATTACCAACAGCCTAAACACCAGTTGTATTCACGATCGTAGTGCTGGACACTGTAGCATTCAAACCAATGATTTGTAACTCATTGTCGTCGTTGTTCTCCATTTCAGCATTTAGCAGGTGCTGCGTAACCACCTCCACTGTCAATCTGCCAGACCGAGCTCGTAGAGCAGCCTTTACCCCTTGAAACTCTTTGCCTAACCCAGCTAATATTCGGTTTGCAATCCTTGCAGTCGTGACGTCTATCCCTACTTCACGCAGCTGAGTAGCAAGACCTTTAACATGAGCTATCCATTGGCTCATTGACTGTTTAGGATCTTTCCGGGCTTTGCCAAAAAGCTCTTCAACCCTCATCACATTCGTCATGTCTGATGAAGCATACGTCTCAGCAAGTGTTTCCCATGCTTGGTCCCATTCACAGCTCAAATGAATAATGGCGAGAGCTTGCTCCTGTAGGTCCATCCATTCGTCCACCTCATTTTGGTGCTCGTTATCGTTGGGTGGCTTGTTTTCCACTGGTGATAATTAGCTCCATTCAACTTCTTCACCTTCGTCAAGCTCGTCTCGGTTGAATCAGCCATCACTGATATGTAAGGAGGTTCCGGTAGTAAGTCGTAGAAACAGGCCTCTCGTACGAAAAAAAAAAAGGAATAGTTATGAGCAGCGGAAAGTGACTCCGGGCTATAACCTAGAAGAACCTGATACGAGGAGTGGGGCTATCCCGTGCTTGTATTCCTATCGTCATGTTCATGCTATCTCCTCTGTCCCTCGTCTAACTATAAGACCCCAGCCCATTCACCTTAGTGTCCATGCTATATAGCCTGTAGCGTCGCCAAGAGCCACGCTCTTCTATTTATTCCTACGAATACGCCCACACTCTTCCATCCTCTAAGCTCTATGAGGCAAGTACGCTTCCCCGCAGTGCTAGCGTAACATCACGGGATTGCCGAAAACAGCTACCAGTACTTCAGTATGTAGTACGCCGTGAGTGACTTGATAAACAACACAACATCACATACAACACGACGACACACACAGCGCAACGACACACAGCGCAACGACACACAACACAACACAACACAACACAACGCAACGACAACATCATCCCTTTGACTCTGATATTTACAAATAAAACCATGGCCGAAGTACTAGGTGCAGTCGCAAGTGCGATGGCTGTGGTTGAACTTGCTGGCAAGGTCTGGTCGACTGGCTGGAAATACTATCAGGTAAGAATCCCCCCCAGGGAATTTGGGCCACAATTAGTAGGATGATAATTTTGTATGGGGTTAGGATGCCAGAAATGCCCAATCCGAGATGAATGACCTTATGAATAGCATTATGGCCCTCCAAACTGCATTTCAGCAAGTTAGAAACTTGGCGGAAGGTCCTGGTGCCACCAAGTTGATTGTATTGAAGTCGCTCCTCGAAAGTAGCTCCTTGGAACTTGAAGAGGAGTTCAACCGAATCCTCCAGATTTTACAGCCAGGACTAAGACAAAAGACACAGAAAAAACTACTGGGACAGAGGTTGAAGTGGCCATTTCAAAAGGCGGAGGTGGAACAAATTCTTCAGTTGCTTGAGCGGCACAAATCAGCTTTGACTCTTGCCATGAACTCTGACCAGATGTAAGAGTCTATCTCAACTGGAGTCATAGGATACGCTAATATCTATATCTAGGACGGCTGTTATGCAAATTGACAATCGGGTTGAGGAAAGTGATGATACACATGAAGTCGGTCAGTACTAGTACTAATTAGTGGTACATATACAGTCACTGCAACAACGTACAAATATTGCAAAGTTACCATGTGCTGAAGGTGCTACCCATGACGACTGGCTCCGCCAACATGAGGATCATTGTTTGGAAGACACACGAGTAGAGCTCCGCAAGCAGATTACGGACTGGTGCGACGATCCGAACAGCAAATGCATCTTCTGGCTGAACGGAATGGCTGGGACTGGCAAATCCACAATTTCTCGCACAGTTGCTCAAAACCTTGCGGAAAGGAAAAGGCTTGCAGCGAGTTTCTTTTTTACGCGAGGCAAAAAGGATATCAGTCACTCTCGCATGTTCTTTACTACTATTGCCGCCCAGCTTGCAAACAGTTTACCAGTACTCCGTCCATTTATCTCAGACGCCATCGACAACAATTCTGCCATCTTTAAACGAGGATTACGGGAACAATGGAACCAACTCATTCTTAACCCTTTAAAGAATGCCCCTACTCAATCAATTCGACTGGTTGTAGTAATTGACGCACTTGATGAATGTGACAGTATGGAAGATATCCAGTTAATCCTCCTACTACTTGCAGAAGCCAAGGACCTTGAGACAGTTCGGATCAAGATCTTCCTTACTAGTAGACCAGAAATCCCCATCTTTGATGGATTTCGTCAATTGTCTGGTGAGGCATATCAGGATTTTATACTCCATAATATCCCACTTGATACAGTCAATGCAGATATATCTACTTTCTTTGTGCAAAAGTTGTCGCCACTGAAAGCCAAACATGGACTGGGGACACCATGGCCAGATGAGCAAATTATTGAACAATTAGTGGAAAGGGCAGCTGGGCTGTTTATCTATGCTGCAACAACCCTTCGATTTATTCAAGACGGTATCGATGGTCCTGAAGAACAACTCGCTTTAATTCTGAGCGCGTCCAAGTCATCCCGGTCGGCAACAAAGCATCTCGATGGCATATATACAACACTGCTCCAGCACTCAGTTCTTGGAAAACGGGGTGATGAACAAGAGTGTGAACAAGAGTGTGAACAATTAGCAGGACGGTTTAGACAGGTGGTTGGATCCCTTGTGGTAATGTTTAATATTATGCCAGCTAGAAATCTCGCACAGCTGCTCCAAATACCACCCAAAATGGTTTCCAGAACTTTGAACTCTTTGCGTTCTGTGCTCAATGTCCCAGAAAACGAAAGCCAGCCTGTCCGATTATTCCATTTATCCTTCCGTGACTTCCTACAAGCTTCCCAGAGGTGCAGTGATTCTCGATTCCAGATAGATCAGGAAGAGAGACACACTAGCCTATTTCGAAAATGTATGTCGCATATATCTCAGCTTCAGGAAAATATATGCAATCTTTGGGGGCCAGGAGTTTTGATTACCGAGATTCCCAGTGATACGATACAGACAAGCATTCTACCACATGTTCAATACGCATGCCGTTACTGGCTTGATCACTGGCGACTTGGGAATCCAAGGCAGGAAGATATCAAGACTATTCGGCAATTTCTCGAGCAACACTTGCTTCATTGGTTGGAGGGACTTAGCTTAATTGGAGAGGTATCAAATGGAGTTCAAATGATAATAACTCTAGAGGAAATACTATCTGTAAGTTTCAATGCTGATTATTTTTCACAAGAAATAGTATTGACTTGAAATAGGAGCAATTGGGGGACTATGATCCAGGATTGTTAGAACTTGCATATGATGCCAAACGGTTTATGTTGCACATGAGGTCAATTGTCGAAATGGCACCCCTCCAGGTCTACTATTCAGGACTTTTGTTTACCCCACAATCAAGCCTGATTCGAGGAGGATACTTAAAAGATATCCCTTGGGTTACTATGAAACCCAAAGTTGCAGATGCGTGGAGCTCATTGATACAGACGCTAGAAGGCCATACCGGGAGTGTCGAATCGGCTGTCTTTTCACCCGATGGAAAGCTTGTTGCCTCTGCCTCTAGGGACAACACAGTCAGATTATGGGATGCGTCAACAGGGAAGCAATGTGGAGTTCTGGAAGGTCATACCGAAGGCGTCAATTCAGCTGTGTTTTCACCCGATGGAAAGCTTGTTGCGTCTGCATCCGACGACAGTACAGTCAGATTATGGGATACATTAACAGGAAAGCAATGTGCAGTTTTGGAAGGTCATACCTGGAATGTCAATTCGGCTATGTTCTCACCCGACGGAAAGCTTGTTGCCTCTGCATCATACGACGAAACGGTCATATTGTGGGATACATCAACTGGAAAGCAATATGGAGTTTTGGACGGCCATACCAGTGATGTAAATTCAGCTGTGTTTTCACCCGATGGAAAGCTTGTAGCGTCTGCATCTAGGGACAAAACGGTCAGATTATGGGATACATTAACAGGAAAGCAATGTGCAGTTTTGCAAGGTCATGCCAGTTGGGTCAATTCAGCTGTGTTTTCACCCGATGGAAAGCTTGTTGCCTCTGCATCCAGGGACAATACGGTCAGATTATGGAATACATCAACAGGAAACCAATGTGGAGTTTTGGAAGGTCATACCTGTGATGTCCGCTCGGCTGTGTTCTCACCCGATGGAAAGCTTGTTGCCTCCGCATCCGACGACAACACAGCCCGATTATGGGATACATCAACCGGAAAGCAATGTGGAGTTTGGAAAGGTCATACCAGTGATGTCAAATCGGCTGTGTTTTCACCCAATGGAAAGCTTGTTGCCACTGCATCCACGGACAAAATGGTCAGATTATGGGATACATCAGAAAAGCAATGTGGAATTTTGGGAGCTGATATCGGCTTTGTCAATTCGGTTGTGTTTTCACCCGATGGAGCGCTTGTTGCCTCTGCATCCAACGACCAAACGGTCAGATTATGGGATACATCAACAGGAAAGCAATGTGGAGTTCTCGAAGGTCATACCTGGAGGGTCAAGTCGGCTGTTTTTTCACCCGATGGAAAGCTTGTTGCCTCTGCATCCTACGACAAAACGGTCAGATTATGGGATACATCAACCGGAAAGCAATGTGGAGTTTTGGAAGGTCATACCTCGATTGTCAATTCAGCTGTGTTTTCACCTGATGGAACACTTGTTGCCTCTGCATCCTACGACAAAACGGTCAGATTATGGGATACATCAACAGGAAAGCAATGTAGAGTCTTGAAAGGTCATACCTGGGATGTCAATTCGGCTGTGTTCTCACGCACTGGAAAGTTTGTTGCCTCTGCATCTAGGGACAACACAGTCAGATTATGGGATGCGTCAACAGGAAAGCAATGTGGAGTTTTGGAAGGTCATACCAGTTACGTCAATTCAGCTGTCTTTTCACCCGATGGAAAGCTTGTTGCCTCTGCATCCGACGACAAAACGGTCAGATTATGGGATACTGCAAAAAAAACAACCATAGAAATCATAGAAACTCACGGCAGAATCAACATTATGAAGTTTTCTAATGATGGGGCACATCTACATACGAGTCGCGGCATACTGCAGCTCAGGTCACCCCTTTGCACCGACGGCAATCGGGAACTAGCACACACGTTTACTCACTCCCTGTATGTTACTGACCAATGGATCACATGCAACATGAAAAAATTACTCTGGCTTCCTGTTGACTATCGACCATCCCGCTCTGCAGTAAATGACACTACTAACCTTCTTGCCTTTGCAATTCCCTCTGGCAGAGTTATTTTCATATCTATTGATTTTACCGCTCTCCCGGCTGCATATTCCCAGCCATCTGTTAACGTTGCTGTCACAACAGGTAGGGACTTTCCTTGGGCTTGTTGACTTTCATGAGCTAATTCACTGGTTGGTGTATTTTAGATGCAAGTTAAATCCATGGAACTGCAGTTTGGGCATGGTAGGCTGGGCATTGGATGTTGGAGTTCTTTTGTGTGATGATTTGTATTATGAGCAACGCAGGAGTTATATGTAATACCTACTATGAGGTTGGGGGAGAGAGGGGAAAGAGGAAAATGAAGGAAGCATCATGTCGCAAATTTCCTTAGTCATTCTCAATGGAACCGCAGTTTGGTGGGTATGATAGGCCGGGCGGGCATTGGATGGTTGTGCACGAGCAACGCAAGAGGAGTGAGTACCTACTATAGGGTTAGGGGAGGGAGGTGAAAGGGGACGATGAAAGAAGTATCATGTCACAAATTTCCTTACCTAGTTATTCACTCTGTGATTAGTTCTATTTGTATTTGAGCCCAGAGCCAGAATTCACACTCCACGAGCGACATCTGAATCCGCCACCCTCGACCCCCGCCCTCTGAGGCATCCTCAACGACCGCGGAAAGGTATCAAATAGCCCAAAGGGCTCTAGTACGCCCCCTCTAAATGACCAACTCCCTAACAACTATCCCCCCCTGTACTCACACTACATATATGCCGAATATTGTACTGATGAGCCCCATAACCACCAGGAGAAGGCCTTGACTTAACATCTATACTGAGGATCTTATTTCAATAACAAGGCAAACAATACCTCCGCCTTCGCAATACCATAATATCGCTCATTAATAGTTTTGAATGTTCCACAAGAAGCAACGGGAAATGTGTATTCACAATTATATCATCGACATTGTGTTCTAAAACAAATTCCCGATTACCTATTCCTTCAGCCTGTTGTGTCATGTTGGTTTTTTCCAAAAGTGTACCATCATGGCTAATCAGGTATTCGTTCAATGCGGTCCATTTCATTTTTGATGTCGCATTTGTCGTTGAATAACTCTCCGAATATCTCGCCATTTTTGGTAGGAAGGCCGAAAATGATTGTAACTAGTTACTGGAACCATCCTTCCCTTTTTTCAACCTTGTTCATCCTGACTGTACCCACCATTACCCCTTTCTTACCGCGGTTTTGCCTTCTGGGCTTACGTCCGGCACTCATCCTTGGTATACCCGATGCCTTCCCATCCTTTGACAACCTGCACTACTTGGATTTGTTGAGAGTTTCAGCTTTGAGCACCATGGGATCGTCCTTAGTGCCATTATTCTGTGTTCGCCCTTTTTCGCGTAGAGGCACATGTTCGATGGGTTTGCGCACCGTGTCGTCATAGGTGCCATCTTTGCTCTTGGTATTCTCTACCATGTCTGTGGTATTGAATCGAGGTTTTAGCACGTCTAACCTGGATATGATGCCAACAAAGTTATTCCAGGTTCTGCGATATTCTTTCATTGTGGCTTTCCTGTCATCGAACGCAATGGTAGTGACGCTTCTCATTAATGCTCCCAATTCTGTTACAACTTACGGACCTTTGCCCATATTCCTTTTTGAGCTTTTCATAGGCACTCTATCCTTGCCCTTATTTCCTCTTCACAGTTTTTCCTAGGGGTTAGTAGAGCTACCATATCCGCAGCAATCCATTATTTAGTCACCATTCGGTTAGCTGTACTGGCGGGCTTTTCATATGTTCCTTCTACGACATCTCATACCTGGTGTTCCATACCTGGGATGTCCAGTAGGTATAGGTACCCCTGGAGTGACAGTATCCATTCGGAGTATGTGGAGGCGCCAGATAGCTTGGTGTCCAGTGTCGGGATTTTCTTGTTGAGGGTGGCGGCCATTGTTGTATGAGTGAGATGATTTCCTACGACCGAGTGGCATTCCGTGTGTGGTATGCTATATCACATAGCACTGCATAGAATAGAGTTGGTACACCATCGTATTCCACGGGAGGCTAGGCCCAAGACGGTAGTGACTACGCTAGTAGGCTTAGGGCTCGTACAGAGCTAACTGCCAGACTACTCATTGTAGATAAGTACGTCTATTGTGGTTAAAGTAAAGCATGCAGCAGTCCTCATGGGGGGTCGTGCAACCAGACTAAGTCCTCATGGCACCTGCAAATACAATATAACCCTATTCTGCCTTATCTATCCATCTGTGAACACCTTTCCAATAGTAGTTAGCAGAGCGAAGACCATTAGCTTGCTCAAGAGACTTACCTCCAGCAAACAGCCACTCATGGATGCCAGGGGCATCGAACTCTGGAAAATTTGCACGGCAACCAGATGCTTCAGGGTCTGATCCTTAAAAGCTGCGTTCCATGTAGTGAAATATACCAAAAACTGGATCCCCCACAAGGCATTAAATGGGACAAGCCCTACAAAAAGGATGTTCCCCGAAACGAACCTTGAGGAGCAGAGAAAAAACGTGAGAAAGTTCAGTGAAAAGGTGGTATACTTCAACTACGACGTAAAAGACAAGCTCTCACCAAGATCCTACGAGGGTCGCATAATGGGACATACCGAGTGTTCACGAAAACTGGAGCCATTAAAAGGCCCCCGACCAGTAACTGAGGATGAAGGCGAAGACCCCCTCGGCGAAAAAGCCGCAAGCGAACTTGACGATACAAGCCTAACGACCCCGAACAACCAGTACAACCACCTCCGGCCGCAAAGAAAAAAAACGACGTACAGAAGAAGAATGGGGAGAAATTCTCGGAAAACGGTTCTCTGAACGAATCCGAAAACCCACCGAAAAAGCCCGCAGCAGCATCCAAGCCATTGGGACCAATCACCCTACAGATTAGCAAGCAAGATCGTCCCCGGAAGCTGGTAAATGGGCAGAAGCCCGGAAAGATGAACGATCCCAGCTAGAAAGATGCGGAGTATTCACCCGGGTTGACAAGAGACATATACCCGAAGGAGCAAAGATTGTGGATACCAAATGCGTATACGTGATAAAAAGAAAACCTGACGGGTCCATCGAAAAATACAAGGCAAGAAAGGTAGGAAGGGGCTTCACATAGGAATATGGAATCAATTACGATGAAACATATTCCCAAATGATGAGGCCCGAGACCTTTAAAATCCTCCTTGTCATAGCCTTGCACTATAGATGGGATGTCCGGCAATGGGATGTAGTGGCAGCATATCTGCAGGTGCCCCTCAAACACGATATATATATCCCCGATATAAATGAGGAAGGCGAGACAGAATATTGGCTGCTGCACAAAGCACTATACGGTCTCAAGCAATCAGGTCACGAGTGGTACGAAATGTTAATTAGTATCCTCGCGGAAGTAGGGTTCGACCAATGCGTCGGGGACGAAGGATGTTTCTACTCGGGAAAGGCCGCGATGGAAACACACATCGATGACATCCTAGCAGTCGGACCTAAGGAGGAGCTCGACATTGCAGAGGAAGGAATTGGGCATACTGTCGAATTGGATAAACGGGGAAGGCCTGTTAAAATGCTGGGGATAGAGGTGATATGGGACAATGACGGAAAAGGAGTCTTACTAACACAACCGCCGGTATAGTCTCGGCAGCGGAAAAATATCTCAGGAACAATGGGGAAAAATCCTCAATACCGCTTGAAGAGGAATGGTACCAAAAAGCGAAAGGGACCCAGCAGACAAAAAAATGTTCCAAGCACTCGTAGGGACCTTGTTGTTCATCACACGTATGATCTGACCAGATGTCTCTGTCCCAACGAAGTGTCTCGCTCTGCGAACGTGCCTTTTCGCGCATCGGTGTAGGCTTTGAGCTCTAAGTTGGCGGGCTTCCGTAAGTGCACGCCTTTCTAGATTGTCGACTTTAAATATGACAACACTCTGCATGCTGCCCTCCAGTTCTGTTGGCTCGGTTGAGTCGCTCATCGTCCTAGGAGGTCCTGCTACTCGGGGACCAGCTTGTGGGATGGATGTCCAGACGTCAGGATGTGGTGGCCCTGTCCATCAGGGAAGCGGAATACATATCTGACTATGAAGGGGCAAAGGACCTCCTGTGGGCGAAACAGTTCCTAGAAGAGCTGGGGGATCCACCAACCGATGCCATCGATTCTCCTGATGGACAGCGAGGGAGCAGCTTACCTCACCAAAACAACGAAGTTCCGGAGACGGTCACGCCACATCGAACACCGTTTCTATTACATCCGGCAACAAGTGAAGAAAGGGAACCTCTGTGTAACAAGAACGGAGAACCTAGCGGATCCGCTGACGAAACTCCTACCGCACGGACAATAACGGACTGGATGATGAGATGGACTGGTGGTCCGGGGACGATATGATCGACTTCCTCGTGTCGCTCGAGCAAGGGAGGGTGTTGGATTTCCTCTCAGTCGATAAGCCGAACCAGGGGACCCGAAACGGAATATATGCAGTGATTACTAACTGAATAGGGAAACCTAGGGATGAATTTACGAAAGAGGAATGTTTTTCGGTATAACGGGAACATATAAGCGGCAGGATTCCGGATATTGTATGTATATAGATATTTTTCCTCAGAGCACTTCTCCCATAGCATCCAGTATACTATAGTGAGCAGAAGGTTGACATCTCACGAATATATCCTTTCTCTCTTGAGTTGAACCTCTGGTTACTACTACGATTGCACCTCATCATATCCTTGTAATTCTTACTTTGCAGACATCTATGGCAATCTCAGTTACCACCCAGATCCACTATCATACCTCCACTACTTCCATGCTGGAAAGAACGGTTTGTACTCGGTTCTTGTGTTGTCTTCGCAGGAGAAAAGCCCAGAGTTCGAGTCCCAGCTGCGCCGCCAAGTTCTGTAATTTCCTTATGTAATGGGGGGTTCCTGTAAGTAGGGGCTGGATCGGCCCAGTTAGTTGAAGAGATTTCCTTGCCGG
>Ga0307514_10005669_pt1 | contig 11066 bp, 4 predicted proteins | sample 16_EM_MG_FD_203088 | JGI IMG/M metagenome (GOLD analysis project Ga0307514, IMG submission 203088) | Populus trichocarpa ectomycorrhiza microbial communities from riparian zone in the Pacific Northwest, United States - 16_EM | ecosystem: Host-associated > Plants > Roots > Unclassified | place... | reverse complement strand
AAGAATAGACATAAGAGGGGGGGGTGTGTGTGTTTGAATGTGCCATGAATGGACATAAAGAATATTTATGAGGAAAAATAAATGAAACGTCCTATGAATGAGTATGAGGAATATTTATTATAGAAAAAATATGAATGTGTCATAAATGGGTAAAATGAATAATTATGATGGACAAATATATGAATGGACCATACTTGGTATAATAGATGTTCAGGACTGAAAAAAATTATATTAATGAACCCATAATTAAACTAAAGTACGATTTATGAGTATAATAAAGGATAATGAACTCGAAATTGGTTGAACAATGAATGATGAGTAATTTTGAAAATTTTATAAATGAGAGTTTGTAAATTATTAAAGAGAATGTATTAAATCAAAAAGTTATCATGGAATTGATGTGCTTATAAATGCCTTTAAGATGTAAATGTTTGATTGTTTGATTTGGTAAATATTAGTAACTATAATAGTACAATTATTGATTTCGTGATCCTATATATTTTTACAAGCACCTTCTCTTAAAATACTCAGACTTCAATAGGATATCTTGCTTTTCACATTGAACAGTACCTTGTAATGTTAGATAAAAGTTTATAAGCAAATTTATATATATAAAATCAAGAAAGAGTTGCAACCTTACAATTTTAGATGTATCATAATACTTGATGAAGAAAATGATGGATGACGAGTATGAGATTACTAATATGGCTCTAGAAAAAACATTACCCCATTTAATAATTACACGGCAATTATGAAAGGTGAAAAAATGCATTGCAAGTTTAAGTCATTGCAATTGTATTATGATGAAAAGATCAACTTGCTCCCAATATATAGTTTAAAAGTTTTTTAAACTATGAGCAATTTCATCAATTTATTATCCCAATATGTAACACCATCGGATAATTTTATCATTCAATATTTATATATATAATTTGCACATATTTCAAGGAAATTGTTATTATTATTTATTATTATTATTACATATAAATGTCAATTCTGATTCAATTAAAATTTCAACAGAGTTTCTCTATAAATTGATATACCAAGTTGTCGATCTTTTCACTTCTTTCTTTCTTGTCAAATTATCCATCCTCAATTCTGATCCAATCATTATGAATCATGTCCCATTTAACCTCACTATCATTTTCCATTATATTAATAATTCAATGATACATTTCAAACATAAATTGAAATATAACTAATTCCTAATATTAATACACATAATACATATAAAATATTAACTCTACACAATATAATATAAATCAAGATTAAATTTCAAGCCTCAAAATAATAATATAAACATTACATGTATCATAGTCCTATATTAATTAATAGTATATAAATTTTTACAATTAAATACAATCCCCAAAATAATAATATAGCATTACATGTTTTCAATTACTACACTAATAGTTCTAATTATACAATCAAAAGATTTGAACATAACGTTTACCATAATTATACAATAAGATGTTATATTAATTGTTGCTACTCTGATTGGGATTGTGAGAAACTTGTAATTAAATATTTAATTCATTAAACAAAATTTCAATATCCAGTATCAAGTAAATTAATATCTATAATTTCTCTTAATTATCTCCAATATATTCAGCCTACTAGTATTATTAATTTCTACAATTACAAATAATGCATATGCTTATTCAATTAATGTCACTACTCCAGTAACCCCTCTTGGTTACCTACCAAACCGGTAAGTTACCTAGAATTGGATAACCCCACAAGTTATCAATAATCTTGACAATCCATCTAATTGTCATTCATTTGGTAACCCTTTATCGTTATTAATAATTTCAGCAATCTATATAATTGTCATTAATCTGATAACCCCTCATTATTACTAATAATTCTGGTAATTCATTTGATTGCCATTAATCCGGTAACCCCTCATGGTTACCAATAATTCTTATTCTCTTAACTTTTTTTTTTGTATATAAGATACATATCCAATAACCAAAAGATTTGAAGATACAATTATAAACATAAAATTTTAAAATTTAAATGAGGTGAAAAACACCTACCTCCTGCTTGCGATGATCCAGCTCCTCCTAACTGAGCTCTTATCCTAGCAACCTCCCCTGTAATAATAGCATTTTCCCACTCATTATAAACTTATTCATAAACCTATGTGCCTAATTTCAAGGCACGATAAGTTTTGTTTTAAATAAATCATCACATCAAATAATCCAATTATTTGCAAACCATATTTCTCAAAATATCAAGTATTTTGTTTCATTATCAATCAACATACACTATTTCTCTCACACTTCTAGTAAATTTCAAAATATCATTAACATGCTTACACTAACAAAATCAACATGATTTCACTATTCATGTATATTTTGTATAGTTAATGCATCATTCATCTTACAACAATCCACTTACAATGTCCTTACATACAATTTATATAAAATATTTTTCAATTTTCACCTACCATGCCAACTCCTTTTCCTTCCTAATAACCATAATTTTCTATTCAATTTTTTTTCTTGATTTACACATGTACACATTAAAAAACACACTGTTCCAATTCACCTGTAATATTTTCTTCCATGGCTGGCCATGCATCATAAAACATAACCATGAATTTTGTCAAATTTTATTATAATTTCACTAGTTTCACAACTATATGCAAACTAAGAATCCTAATTCAAACTAATTTTTCAAGAACCCTAATTCATCCATTTCAAACCCTAGAGACAACTTGAGAACCTCAACTCAATATATCTACTTCTCATGTAACCTTGTTAAAATTAAAGGGAGAATACCTTACCAAGCACTTGTACAAGCTTTAAATGTGTTTTAAAAGACTTCCTAAAATTCCTTTTCTTTCCTTGGCCGGCCCTCCCTCCACCTTTCTTTACCTCCTCTTGCTTGATATATTTTTAATTTAGTGTGTACCACACTTAATTTCTACTAAACTTCAAGATTTTTCTCTCTAATTTTCACCTTTCTCCCATGTTTTTCCAAAGTTTTCCTTAGAATTCTCTAGAGTTCTCTCTTCTTTTCTATTTCCTTTATTGGCTAGCCAAACATCCCATACACACACACGCCACAATTTGATTAATTTCTTTTTTGTCTCACTTTTCAACATTTTATTTTTCCGGGTAAGTTTTTATATGTTCCAAAGATCTGTTTCCACTAAATTTTGACAGGGCAAATTCAAAATTCATTCAACTCTATTTCTAGGTTTTTCTTTCCTATTAAGTTATTTTTATTTGGATTTTAATTGCATTCTGGACTTTTTATATTTTCCAGGTATTTTTTGACAATTATTTTTTAAAAATCCTTTTACAATAATTTTTATTTAATTTCTCCCGTCAATAATCATTCCAACGAGTTAAATATTCATTCTTGACATTTAACTTATTATTTCCTTCCTTAATTTTTATAAGTTTCTTCATAGGGGGTTTACACAATGCATAGTGATTTGTTTTGAGGGCTAGAGTAACTTCTCCTTCTCTTTTAGGTTTTTGTTAGTTTTGTTTTATAATTAATGATTCAAGCCATTCGATAAGCTAGCCTCGCCATCAGGTCCAATATGAGTCCACCAAAAAAAAATTGAAACATTTGGGTTCAATTCATATGATGATCTAATGCAAACCTTAAGGAGCATCCTTGATGTTAAAAAAGTTTTTTTTTCTATTCAAACTTTGAGGTTAATATTGAAGAGGATTTAATTAATTTTTTTCAAAAACATTGAATCAATATGAAGAGAACTTAATCTTGGTATGTCTTTAAGGTAGTGTTTGGTTATTCTTTTGAAACAAAAAAAGACAGAGATAACAAGGGCAAAAACATGATTGATTGAAGAGAAAGGGACATACAAAGATATAAAATAAATATATCCCTAGAATAATTTTGAAGTCAATTTTTGTACTTTCAAAATAGGAGGTAAAAATGGTACTTATATTAAAAAATTATTTATTTTATTTATTTTTTGTCCCTAAAATATTTATATAAAAAACTGTTAATTTCAAAATTATCCAACCAAGACATGTTAAGATAAAAGAAGTTATTATTATAGTTTTAAAACTCAATCCGAGAGTTGATCCAGGTAAGGCCCTAGTTATGGGATCAAGAGAGTTAACCGGAGCTAACCCATTTTTTCTTTGAAGGATCAAGTCGTTTTGACCATTTTTTTAAAAGTCAAAGGGTTTTTAACCCGGGTTGACGTGGTCGGATCAAGTCAATTATTCCTTTGTTTTTTCTTTACTCGGACCGGTCCAAACCCCAAGATAATTGGGTCCCAAGTCTACCCCTAAGATAGTCGGACTTTTATAACCAGAGTTATTATACTATTATTAATTTCAACACTCAATGTAAACTAAAATAAAAAAAATAATATATAATTATTTATTAAAACAAGCAAGTTTGTCGGTAACACATATTAAGAGTAAAATATATTTTATTATATTTTATCAACTATCAACCAAATATGGTGCAAAAATAATCATTTTATTATATACACTACCATCAAACATAATCGTGTCTCTATCTCCTGCTTTATTTTATCTATTTTATTTTCACTGTTTTTGTTTTTTTTTTTTTTGTTCACATATCAATAATCAAATACTATCTAAGATTGCCTGAAAAAAGAAAAAGAAAAAACTTAAACTCGGTTAACACACCAGCCGAGCTTAAGATACCCTCTGTCATTTAACTAAAAAAAAAAAGAAAAAAAAAGGAACATTCAGGTGGAAATGCCAAAGCATGGGCTTGATTTTTTTTTTATTTTTTTTTTCCAATCCAACCATAATTCTAACACCTCCAGCCATATCATCAGTCACACATTTACCATGCTTTCCTTCTATATGCTGATTGTCAGGTAGATAGTCAGGCGGTAATGTTATTTGATGATCTTATGCACTATCGATAGTTATTTGCGTGTCCTATCTTTCCAATACAAATGGATTTGCTTGATGAAAGTTGGATGATTTAATTTTGAATTTCACGGTGCTTGCAGTTTCTTCACCACAAAGTGTTAAACAAAGGCTAATTTGTTGCATCTCTTGGCATTTGAAGAAAGCTTAGCTGGTCTTACCGTCTGCTACTGCATTTGCTTGTTTCTGACTAGATAACCATTATCAAGGTTTCCAGATGAGCTCATGGTACAGTGAAGAACTCAGGCAAAAAAATTGCAGATGGCAAACTCGCCTCACCATCTGAAAACATAATTAGCACACTGCGTAATAAATCCTTTATTCCAAACCAGAGCAACTTTTAACACAATTATTAGGTACTACTATAAAATAAATGCTCCGCATGAAACATCATCAAATCACTGCCTATCAAATAGAGAGTTTCAAATGCCCCCGCAAGCCTAGTGTTCAACACTCGATAAAAAAATCTAATAACTAATTGAGCTACATCCCTCAGCTAGAAATATTGCCACCACTAAGATCATTATTCAACGGTAGAACCTCTGTGGATAGCGGTCCATCATCCTCCCAGAAGGGCACTCAATTGCCCGGTGTCCTCGGCCCCCGCAGTTGTGACAGATCATCAAGGGGCCCATGCAATCCCTGCTCATATGTCCATACTGGTGGCAGTTCCTGCATACAATGTCTTGGTAACCACCACTGCGCATACCTCCCCGATCTCCAAGCATGTTTGATTTTGGGCACTGCCTAGCTACATGCCCAGCAACATTGCACATGTTGCAAATAGGCTCATTGGGGCATTCACGTGCAAGGTGACCTGTTTTCCTACAGTTGTTGCATGCTTTGTCATTTGTACAGTCAGCTGCAATATGGCCCTGCTTATAGCAGTTGTTGCATAACCTCAAGTCCCCAGGTGGCATGGGTGGAGCTGTGCACTCTTTAGCTCGATGCCCAGCCTTTCCACAGGTGTGGCAGATTCCCTCATTTGGACAATTGCTGGCCATGTGCCCAGGTTCCCGACAGTTCCAGCATAAGGATTTTGTGGTGCATTCTGAAGCAATATGCCTGCCAGACATTTTTATGCATGGATTTAGTCAGCTAAGTAGTAACTGGAAGGTCAATCTCGTTTGCAAGGGAAACTAAAATCAAAACTGGAAATACCATTAACACTGGTGTACTTGCAGTGCTATGACCAAAACTTGAGATTTTTATGCATGGACTTAGTCAGCTTAGTAGTAATTGGAAGGTCCATTTGGTTTGCAAGGGAAACTAAAATCAAAACTGGAAATACCATTTAACACTGGTGTACTTGCAGTGCTATGACCAAAACTTGAGATTTCTCAGGACAATTTTCTCCAGTCAAACACATAGCTTGCTTTTAAGTCCCACACTTCCAGGATTTCAGTATCAGTACAAAGATAAAAGGCTAAAATAGTATTTTGGTAATGCCAAGATACAGCTAAAAAGGTGATGGAATGGATGCTAGACTACTATAATGACAAAACACATGTTGCAGGTGCCAGCAGTAGAATCAAGTATCTTGTTCATATTTATGGGTGGACCAGGTGAGGAAAAAATAAATAGATTTGCATAGAAATAGGAGAAAAGGGAAGAAGTAAACCAAAAATGACATGGAAGAAGCTTCAAAGAAATTTTCAGAAATCACAATTCTACGTGTGATGCTTAGAAAAAAATTTCAAAACACAACAGGCCAAAGCCAAACATCCTTTAGTGGATAACCATAGATGTTGAGTTTGCAAAATGTCGTCGGGTGAAACATATATTCTTCCATTTACCCTGAAAGTAGAACAAGATTCCAACAATAGAGCCTATTATTCTAGAATGTCATTTAACCATGTGAGGTCAGGTAGATGTCGCAGTGGATCATTCTAGAATGTCATTTAGCCATGTGAGGTCGAGTAAATGTTGTAGTGGAGCCTATCATTATAGAATATCATTTAACCATGTGATTGAGTACATGTCATAAATTGTAAATCTAAACTAAGCCTGCACAGTTTTGCTCATGAATAAATGCAGATTTGCATTATGATGAACATAATGCTCCAATTCACAGTCTCTAGATTAAAAGTTAATACCCGGGAAGGCCACAGTTGTGACAAATTGCCACATTGGGGCACTCTCTAGCATAATGACCTGGTCGTTTGCAGTTCTTGCACAGATTGCTTTGGCTGGTTGCAAAATCACAGAAAACTAAACTTTAGCAGAGTATAACAGCACAGAGAGCATTGAATTTATATAAGAAAAGGAATACGAGAATCAGTGATTCTTTAACAAGCCTTCACAAAGAGAGATGTAGGCACAACATCAAGGAAATGAATAGGGCGGACATCTATCATAAAGGAGCCCTTGTTTCTTCCACACAAACAAACAGCAGAGAGAAAGAGAGAGAGTTGATTCCATACTTCTCCACACAAATTGTTGTCTAACCAAATACCACAACAAAGAAGGAAATGGAACAGCACCCAATAGCACCACTTATCAAAAAATAAATCTAGATAAAAAATAAGTATGGCCACATCCTTATTCCATGAATGAAAGCTAGCATTCAATCACAATCTAGAAGAAGCAGCAGAAACACCAGAGCTGTGCATTTCTTTGACTTGGAACACAAAGCTGTTACAATTGCACAACCTGGCAACAGCAAAAATTTAAGAATCTCCCATCCCATAACCACAGATTTTCACTCTCCATGACACCATCAGATGAAATGAAATTCTTTACTAAACTCTAACACTGTTAGTTTGCTCATCTAGGCCACTTGCAAAGCACATAAAAAGGAAAAGAAACTAAACAGAAACCTGTAACCCCGACGTGACTCTCGTCTGTAAGGTGCACCACGATAGGAAAAGCGATCGGAGCGGATCCTACGATCCATTGGGCTCCTGCTCCTGCTCCTGCTCCTGCTTTGGCTCCTAGTGTCAGAACTCATCTTCAAACTTACCCTTATTAACACCTACCAACACTGATCTGCAAAACAACACAACACCAACACCCACCGCTGCTGCCTCCTTCCTGTCCACATCAGAACCACACACCCATCATCATCCATTAACTCAAACCCAAACCCCTAACTACCCCTCCAAAACAAAAACACCAAATCCCAACAGTACAAAACAAAACGTTTTTCAACAAGCATCCATCCTACTAAGAGTACATAACAATGATACCACTCAACTCAGCACCAGGAACACGTAACCCCGCTCCTCAATTATATCCTTTGATGATAATTGTACATCTCTTGCAAACAATCACTGCCCCCAACAGAGTCAAATCTACATAATTATTAATGACACTACATAACTCCATCTTCTTCACTGATCATTCAAACCAAACCAGCCACTACAGAAAGAGGCAAATTAAAAGAACATGATACGAGGTGAGAAAAACTTCAGTTATTAATTAGTAAAATTTTCTCCCTGCAACAGAAGAAGTCCATCAATAATTAGGCAAACGTTCAAAAAATAGTTTCAAGAGGAGAGGGTGGGTATTTAAGCAAGCTGGCTATTTCTTTCTGTTACGGAATCAACCATATCTAGAGATACAATCCTGAACTAAGCTAAGAGGTCCTGACCAATACTGCAAAAGAAGATTACCAACAACATTTGGAGCCTTTTCGTAGTTCTGTTGAGAGTTTCCAAAATTTTTGGGAAAAGGGCCAGAATCTAGATATATAAGCCCTCGGAAACCTCTGGCAAGAATTTTAACATTTGACCGTAATATACAACCACAATGCACAACATATAATTACATTTCCATTCCCTGCCTTCAAAAACGCAGCAGTTTGGTTCTGCCTCCCCGTCTCATCTGTAATATCGGAAAAGTACAACTTTTTTACCTATTTTCCTAATCAACCTCTTCCACAAAGCATAACAGCGAACTAACAATTCATTCATCTCCTAATTGTTATCTAGACATCCAAAAGAGGACACATCCAGGTCAGTCTAACAAAATTATCTGGGTCATCTGAGTAATGGAAAGCCACTACAATTTACAGCCAAAAACCCATTTTAAACACAGTGTGAACATGAATACCAGAACTTTTAGACCTTAAATAAGATTACAATTCCAAGCAAAAATCACAGATTACCAAGCACAAAAGGCAAAAAAAATAACACGAAAAACTCTAATGACAAGTTGTGAGATAAATTATACCAAAAACAAGAACCAGTTTTGCACCAAAATTTGAAACATATAAGATAGTTATCGCTAACCCTAATATTTTGAAATCAAATAATTTTTTTGAGAATTGAAGAGGCAAACCTGAAGCTAACAGTACAGTAACGGGGTGAGGCGACCCAGTAAGAGAGAGAGGTGAAGTAACCAATAGCTGTACGAACCGAGAAAAGGAAGGGGTTCAATTTGGGGATTTTGGGAGGTCAGTAAGCTAGCGAGCGGCGAGTGCGAGTTTGTTTATCAAGGCCTAGGGCACGACTGGTGTCGCCTCTTGTTTTAGAGAATGTGTGAACGGGTTTTAAGGTCCACTAACCATGGTCAAATACAGCCCAGTCATGTATTAGATCCAGCCCATAAGAAAGAGGATTGCTTCGGAAGGCTTATAACCTCTAATTTTGCGTTTCAAAAAAACTTTTAAAATAATTTTATTTTATTTTTACTTCAAATTATTATTTTTTTATTTTTAAATCATTTTGATGTGTTGATATTAAAAATAATTAAAAAAACATTATTTTGATGCATTTCCGAACAAAAAGTACTTTGAAAAGTAACTGCTACCACACTCTCAAACACTTGATTTAATGAAAAAGTGTTTTGTATTGGTGGTGGTCATGGTTAACTTTTAAGATGTTTTTAGGAATGTGTTAACATCTAAAACACTTTCCAAGTTTAGTTTTTTGTTTTTTTTATGAATATTTATTTAGCAAAATATATCTTTAAAAAAAAATACAAAGAAGAGATTTGGGCACCGTTTGTTTTTGCAGTGCAAAAATGCTTTTGAAAAAAATTGATTTTTTTGCTTCAAAATAATTGTTTTTTAGATCATTTTTATGTGCTGATATCAAAAATAAATTTTAAAAAATAAAACTATTATTTTGATGCATTTCCAAACGAAATGCACATGACTGAGGTTATCGGTCTCTCTACCTCTTATGTTGTTTGGACCGTGTTGGATTCTATTTTTAGCCATAGATTGAAGACTCATAAAATTCATTTAAAGAACGATCTGCAACTTTTGAAATGAGGTACTCGCAGTGTTACTGAGTACTCTCGCACTTTTAAAGTATTGTGCGATCAACTGGCTATCATAGATCATCATGTTAATAACACTAATATAATCTACTGGTACCTTTATGGTTTTGGTCCCGAGTTTGCTAATTTCTCTACTATTCAGCTCTCTCTTTCCTCTATTCGCCTATTTCATGATCTTGTTCCAAAGGCTAAAAGCTCAGAAATATTTCAAAAATCTCTTGAAGCACTTGTTGCTTTATCAACTGCTTTTACTGACATTAAAGGCACCTTTAATATATTTCACAACGGAGGGAATCATAAATCACATGGAAAAGGGAATTTTTTAATGTTGGTGGTGGCCAGGTCTGTGGAAATTACACTCCTCGTTGCCAAATCTATCACAGTGAAGGATACATTATCAAACGATGTCATGATTGATATGTAAGGGCAGCTGATTCTCATACTCACCTTGCTGAATCTTTTTCTCAATGTTCCCTAAAAGGTACCGCTATTGACTAGTACATAAACATTAGAGCCTTTGCTCATATGACTTTCGATGCATCTCATTTGGACAAGGTTGAACCCTATAATGGTAAGGATTGTGTAATATTTGGTAATATAGTCTTTTTACCAATCACTCATATTAGTACTCATTCTCCGTCTAAAAATCTAAATCTATTGGATGTTTTAGTTGTCCCTTAACTCACCTAAAAAATTGTTATTTATCATCAAACTAACCTTTGATTATCCAATTTCTATTACTTTCATTGATAAGTCGTTTACCATACATAATCGCGTAACAGGAAAGGTGGTGGTAATCAGTCGTTGTGATGATGGTCTCTATATGCTTAAGCATGGTCATTCAACGTTTCTTTCTACTTTTAATTATAATTCCCTTCATGTTTCCTATGATATTTGTAAGCTAAACAAGGCATTTTATGGCTTGAAGCAAGCTCCCCG
>Ga0307514_10005668_pt1 | contig 11067 bp, 12 predicted proteins | sample 16_EM_MG_FD_203088 | JGI IMG/M metagenome (GOLD analysis project Ga0307514, IMG submission 203088) | Populus trichocarpa ectomycorrhiza microbial communities from riparian zone in the Pacific Northwest, United States - 16_EM | ecosystem: Host-associated > Plants > Roots > Unclassified | place... | reverse complement strand
TACGTAACTCTTAGTCCCTCCTCGCTCCCGACACTCGTGCCAATACCCGGCACGACTCTCGCTCTCAATACTAAGTCCCCACCTAACGTCCGGGTAAGGGTTCGTAACATCCTTGTATCTTGTCTCACAGTTATTCGAAATGCGCTGTTGGGATAGGATCTTCTAGTAACCTGGAATTACTTGTTAGTATGTATTTGTCTTGTTGGGCTCTTGATATTTAGGACATATAAATATACATCTCTTCCCCCATTTCTGAGTTCTCTTTTCCTTTCCTCTTTACATAACAACTTGTCACTAGTCTTGTTCCCAGTTTGTCTCTTGTTTCAGACCTTGTCTCTGGTTCCTGCCTCCGGTCTTAATTCTTGGGCTTGTTCCCTCCCTTCTTTCTGGGATCTCATCTTCCCCCTTGTCTTCCTTCTTGCTTGTCAGTCTAGCATACTCCATTTAGTATCTAGCTGAATTTAATATATATTCTTGCTATGAATTCCTAGTCTGTTCGGGCATAGTCCAGACTATCCTGCCATGCCTCCCATAGCGCCTCTGTCCCTCTTCTCTGTTCTGCCACCAATGTCGCAGCCAGTTAATCACACCCTCTTGTGGCTGCCCCTTCTTGGTGTTGATGTCCCAATGTGCTCTACCATTAGGGTTAGGGTGTGTTCGTAACACTTTGTTGCGTCGACTTACAGTCTCCGCTACGCCTCTTCACCATATCTGGTTCACTACGTCCACAGCTTCAACTTGTTTGTGACTTTAATCAACTACCGAAAACATCCTGTTCCCTCTCCAGAGACTCGATAATACCAGCTTGACCAACCTGCATCCTTGGTCTCGGTATTTTCATCTCTCCCTGTCCTTGTGTCCTCAGGTGGGTTGCGACTCCCCCCTGCTGTGGTTTTTTTTTATTGTTTTGATTCCTGCCTGTTTTCTCTGTTTTCGCTAGGGTTTTAGCTCCTCTCTTGTTTTTCTTTGTGGGAGAATTTTGCATTGGGATAGTGTTTTGTTGACTTTTTCAGTCTCGTCTGTTTTGGGGCATTTTTCCATCCTGTGGCTCTGTGTTTGGGTTTTGGTGTTGTTTTTCGGGTATTTGTGTTGTTTTTTCTATGTTTTTTGCTAATGGAAAGTTGCCGATAGACCTGGGAGTTTGTTAAAAGCTCCCAATATATCTGTCTACCTGACCATCCTATAAACTTGAACCTGGCCTGCAAGGGCAAACCTGCCGATAGACCTGGGTAGTTAAAAGCTCCCAGTATATCCCTCTGAACTTGGCCCACAAGGGCAAATATGCTGATAGACCCAGGTAGTTCAAAGCTCCTAGTATAACTATCTGTACCTGGCCCACAAGGGCAAAAACCTGAAAACTTGGTTCTTACCATGGATTACTCCATGGAAGGACAAATAAATCATGCTTGAGGTTGACCATCCAAGGTCACCTCGTCTGTATTCTGCCGGTTGGGAATTTTGATAGCTGGGAATACTACATAACCCACTATCACCTGGGCTGATAACATCTATCAACCCCGCCATCCCCATATTTCCCCAACCACCCCTAACACCCCACCATGCTTCCCCACCGATGGATCGACCACCATGACATCATCCCGTTGAAGACTCTCCCACCCTGGCAAATCACATGGGATGAGCTGATGTCGATCTGGGGATCTCCACGTAAAAGGAGGAATAGATGCTTGATATTCACCGAAAAGATTGCCCCCCTGACTCTTGGAATTAGCTATAATAGCGATATTATGCAAAACCCCGATACTGGTGGCTGGATTCATCTTACCAGCCACCTCTGATACCCGTATTCCAATGGCTGAATCGTCTGTCAGACAAACCTTGATACCTCTGTGGCTGGATTCATCCCACCAGCCACATCCGAAACCTCGATACCTGTGGCTGTACTCATCCTACCAGCCAGCTCCGCAATATAACCTGTGTGGCTGTATCCATCCTCTCAGCTACCTTCGATAGCCGATACCAGCAGCTGTCCTGTCAGCTACCCTGGAATCTACCCTGTCAGCTATCTAGAGGTATGCCGATAGCTCTCGAACCTCCACCCTCAAGTCCTACCACCATAAAAACCCGCCCTGGGCAATTCCACCCTTCCATGGGAATTTGCCAACCTGGCTTTCAATGCTCCCAGCCTTACGCATATGCATTGAAAGCACAGCCCAACATCATCATTCTCGGTGATGATGACCCTGCCTCTGGATGGCATGTATCACACACATGACGCATGTCATTACCATCCAACTCTCCATAGCATATGTCAACCTTGACCTGGACTCGCCGGAGCTCGTTCTTAGAGAGAAAGCTACTGTCACGAACCCTACCCCTAACGCTCGCCCCTACCTCCGATATCCAGCCTCCATGAATATGCTATGTCCGACACTATATACTCTACTAGGATAAAAGAGTGAACTCAGCATCGCGACCCAGTCATGTTTGCTGATGGTGACTCCTGACCCCCTGACTCCCGACCTGCCTAGCAACCCGACATCTGACTGGCACTATGACCCCCGCCTGGGACTATTACCTCCCGCCTGGCACCATGACCTCCTGCCTGGCAACATGACCTCCCGCCTAGCAACATGACTCTCGACTGGCAGCTTAAACTCCACTGGCGATATGACCTGGACAGCAGTTGGAACGTATGCCTAGGCTAGTGAACTCTCACCTCCAGCTCTAGCCTCCAGCTCTCCCAGCTCTCCCAGCTCTCCCAGCTTGCCAGCTCCGCCAGCCTTGCCAGCCTTGCCACCCCTACCAGCCTTGCCAACCCCACCAGTCCCACCAGCCTTGACAACCCCGCAAGCTTTGCCAATCCCGCAAGCCTGCCAACCCCGATATCGTGTTATCCTGATATCCTGATATCTCAATATCCTGATATCCCGATACCTCGATACCCCAACACCCTGTAACCCGACACTCTGATACCCCTATACCCTGATGTGGCTAAGACCTTGCTCTCTGCCCTTGTGTGGCTGACCCCACCATCCTTGCTGTCCACTGTGGATTATATTCCACCCTGGCAGACTCGACCTCCGAACTAGTTCCTATGATGACCGACTGTGTTCCAGTTGTCTGGAATTAATAGGAGACCCTGAACCCCGTCCTGGCTATTTTGTGGCGGATACGTCCCACCCTATAGCCCCCCAGTTACCTTGACCTCCGAATTACCTTGCATGGCTGTCGACCACATCCGAATAAGCCTCAGTCTAATAGGAGCCCTTGAACCTGGCCCTTGGCTATTGTATAGTGGCTGGTACGCTACCCCTAGCTGTACCTTGATCTCCAACTACATTGCATGAGTACCGACCATGACCTGGTACCTCAACCAATAGGGGCCCTGAAATCTCATCCGTGGCTTCCTATAGCCAACCCCGTAACGCGATCCCGGACTACTTCGCCTGATCACTAACAATGTCCCAGTACCACGATATGAAAAGAGCTTTGATATCCCGTCCGTGGCTTTCCATAGCCAAACCCGTAACCTGACCCGCGACTCCTCCACCTGGTTACTGACCACATTCTGGTACCATGATTTGTTAGGAGCTCTGGAATTCCCATCTCTCCCATGCCAGTAACGGTGACCCCGTCCCTGGAGCCCAACAATAGTGACTGGCAATATCCCAGAAACTAGAGTTGGGATCTGCCTAGTTCCTGCATCAGTGCAGGATCTAGAACCCCAGATATCCTGAAATCCCTGAGCTCCAATTCCTATGTCTCGCATCCAGCTGAATGGAATTAGAGACATACTTTCGAGTCTTTTGCGTAGTGCTATGGTTAAGCCATATGCATCTTCTGATATTCCCTGCTGTCCCATGACGTGATTTCCTATCCCTGTATCTTGTTTTGCAGTTATTGGAAATACGCTGTTGAGATAGAATCTTCTAGTAACCTGGAATCACTTGTTAGTATGTATTTGTCTTGTTGGGGTCTTGATATTTGGGAGGTATAAATATACGTCCCTTCCCCTATTCCTGAGTTGTCTTTTCCTTTCCTCTTCACGCAACAACTTGTCACCAGTCTTGTTCCCGGTTTGTCTTTTCTTTCAGACCTTGTCTCTAGTTCCTGTCTCCAGTCTTGTTTCCTGGGCTTGTTTCCTCCCTTTTTTCTGGGATCTCGTCTCCCGCCTTGTCGTTCTTCTTGCTTGTCAGTCTAGCATACTCCGTTGAGTATCTAGTTAAATTTAATATATATTCTTCCTATGAATTCCTAGTCCATTCAGGTGTAGTCCAAACTATCCTGCCGTGCCTCCCATGTCACCTCTATCCCTCCGCTCTGTGCTGCCACCACTGTCGCAGCCAGTTAATCACACCCTCTTGTGCCTGCCTCTTCTTCCTGTTGATGTCCCGATATGCTCTACCATTAGGGTTAGGGTGTGTTCATAACAAAATGTCCCACTATATTTATATACAAAATTACTTAAAAGGGCCTAAAAAATGCCAAGAAACTTGAGAAGAAGGTCAAAGCAGGATGCTATAACTCTCTGGTTTCAGAGTTTCTCAATTATAGGGCTAAGAACAAGCATTTGCAATCTTACTAGGTATGTACTACCTAAGCAATGTGTGATATCTTACAACCTATAGTGGCAAGCACCTGCTTTGACAAAACACAAAATGATTACCTTTATTTTTTATCAATATTAAGCAAATACCTAATTCTCTCTTTCTAAACTAGGTATAGGATCAGGCATAGGATCAAGTATAGAATCAGATGTAGGATCAAGTATAGAATCAGGTACATTAGCAAAATAAATGTTTGCATTATAAGCTTCTTAGAGCTACAATAATACTTTACAAAACTGTGCATTGTAAGAATCATCCTATATTATTTACTATTTCCCAATGCTCTATCTCTTATAATGCCAGCTTCAACAGAACTTCTCCCTATACTATCAGATATAGTGTATCTCCTTGCTAATATCCTTTACTCCTATATCCTGTATACTAACATTCTCTTAAACCATATTCCCTTTGCCAATTTCTCTGCTCTCATATTCTTCTTGCCAATTTTCCCTACCTTTCTGCTACTATTCCTAATTCCTTCACTTTCTGTATTTCCTTTCCCTATGCTTATATATTTGATAGTTTTTCACTTGCAGTATCTGCACCATTAGTGCTTCTTAAACCTATTGCCTATATTTTTATTTGCACTTCCATTTTTATACTAATTCTATCCAAATCTATCTACACAATAAATACATATTCATCAGGAAGAATATCATTTTGCTTCAGGTACTTCATATGCTGAAGCTCACCTGAAGCTGATAAGAAGCGACCTAAAGCAAGCTATTGCAAAACTGAAGATCCTGAAGCACCTAAAGCAAACCAACTTGATGAAGTACCTGAAGCAAGTCGTGCAAAACTATTTCTTTCCTAATGTTTCATAAAACACATATTCTTACTCTCCTCTATCTTATATGCTTTCATACTTCTACTAGTTTTTTCTGAATACTGGCAGTCCTGTTAGCCATCCTGTGCTAAATTGCTACCTTAGCCTGCAAGTACCTACAGAGTTAATACCTATTTCTAGCAAAATTATTTCTCTAGCCACTGAGTTCTAGCAGAGCTATTAGCTAGTCTATGCTAAATAGCTGCTTAAGGTGGCAAGTACCAATCGAGTTCATACCTATTTCCAGGAAAATCATTTACCCAGCTACTGAGTAACAGGAGAGTAAATACTAATCTGATTGCCTTAGCCAGTGAGTCCTAGCAGAGCTGTCAGCTTTACTGTATCAAATTTTTGATACTGCACAAAATTAGTGCCTCAGCTACCAAGTAAGAGGAGAGAAAATACCAACCTAATTGCCCCAGCCAGTGAGTCTTAGTAAAGCAGTTAGCTATACTATATAAAATTCCTAATACTATACAAAACTGCTGCCCTAGCTAGTAAGTAACAGAAGGATTTGATTGCCCTAGCTCATGAGTCCTCACATAGCTATTAGTTATCCAATATAAAATTTCTGATACTGCTCAAAATTGCTGCCCCAGTTGTTAAATAACAGGAGAGTAAACACTGACCTGATTGCTGCAGCTAGTGAGTCCTAGCAGAGCTATTAGCTAGACTGTGTGAAATCACTGCCCCAGCCAGTAAGTAGTGATAGAGTTATTATTCAAGTCTAGCAAGTTCATTCTCTTATCGGCCGAGTATTGAGAAAGTTGTTTGCTATGCCTGTCGAAATAGCTGCCATAGCTGGTCAGTACTGACAGAGTGCTAGTAGAGATGTGAGTGAATATTAGATTAGCCAGGCTCTTCAAATTGTCTAAGTCTAAACAGAAAAGGAGTATCTGTGACTGTTCTATATTGGACCTACTCTCCTGCCATATTGTCTTATACTCAGTCTCCCCAACCTCCCACTGGGTCAGTCAGATTCATCACATTCTATGCAACATCAGGAATGATTTTTTAGTGCTCCCACGCCCCATGCAAGTGTCTCAGTGCATGCTGCCCCTTTTCCCTACTCTTGGCGCTGTGAGTGCCAAACATATTCCCACATACTCTTTCTGCCTCAATGTGCCCTATCTATATGCAGGGCATCCTCTATACTCTTCTATTACCTTGTGTTCACACTACTATGCTGTAGCCATTCTCACATACCCATCCCTACTTGTACATCATCTATCTATATGTAGGCTGTCCTTAGTGCACTTTTATCACCTTATATTCTCATCACTATGTCTCAGCCTCTAACAATGCTGTGCTACATCCTGACTGTCCATCCCTATATTTTCTTTTCTCTTTCTCCTGCCCAACTATTGGAATTACTTATTGCACATATTAGGGTTCCCATGACAAGTTTGCTATTCTATTCATATAATTCATTCCATGTATTGAAATCTATCCTGTTATTGACTAACTATAGCTTATTCTCCCCCACAGGTATCAGATATGTTATTCACTCTATATCCATAATTTTAATAATATAAAAACCTCGTTCCCCACCTATCAATTCCATCCATATCATTCCTTCCTCACTGTGTGGCCTCCGTAAATGCTTTACCCACAACAATCTCAGCAACCCTACCTCATGTAAGCTGTGCATCCCATCCCAGATCCTGAAGAGCCCATATAATTCCCTTATCGTTCTACCATCAAGCTTCCTGTCAGTGTCTATACTACTTGCCTCATACCTAACCCAAACCTAATCCGCATGCCCATCTTCTGTCTTTTGGAAGTCTTTATCTCTAGTCCACCTCACATAGTATATTTCTATGCCATCCCTCTGAAACTGGGGAACAGGAATACTGACAGTGTCGAAATACTCTGCCTGATATCTTGCCATGTCCTACCCATTTTGTTCATCAGCAAAACAAAATTGCCATTATAATGCTATACTAGGCATTATAATGCCAAATTGCACTATAGGCATTATGTGTGTTATAACGCAGTACCTGCAGTACAATGCCACTTCTATATCCTGCATATTGTGAAGAAGCAGCTATTTTACCTATTAAGACTAATAGCACTATGTAATTTCCGGACAGGCCTAAGAGCTGGCGGGAAGCTTAGATATGTCGAAAATACACCGAAAATACCAAAAAAGACTATAGATACCGTATATTCCATAAAGAGCGTATATAGCGACCACGTACAAGTCATCTATATGAGCGTCAAGTGTTCATAGCATAAATTCCAGCATTGAGAGCGATGACTTTGTACAGTGTATCACATAGAATTCACAAGATAGAGTCCCCAATATGTACACAGAGACTAGTGAGAGCGATATATTCCGTGCGATATTTAATGTTTTCAAAGCGTGTGATGTGATCAAAGCAATGATCCCTCAATTCTTGTGATGTTTTAATTTTCCTATTCTGCGATGCGAATCTGTACAAAGCTGTACGATATGATATTCGATTCTACAATCCTATACCATAATTCGTTTCGATTGTATGATCTTTGGATGTTGATCCTGAGATGTTCTCTATCAACAGCAGCAAACAACAACTATAAACACATCCCACAAACATTGGGAAAATCATATGAAAAGACTAAACATTCAACCCGGCGCGTCCATAATATCAAATCAACCAAAATGAATATGATGGCCACTAAGTGCCTAGCACAAACTGCTAACTATCTAGTGTAAAAATGAATCACATAATGCATGAAATAACTGCATCTGCCTCATATCCCACCCCCCTTTAAGAGTTCGCAGCCCCCTTGCGAATAAAAACCACATGTAAAAATAACATATAAATAACCAAATCTCATTCTATTCTCCTCTGTAGTGAAAGCCATAACAATTTTTTACTATTCTTTTTTGTATTTTTATATTTTTCTATAGAGCAGACACTCTATTTATTCGTCCTCGGACTCCTCTTCTGCTACCTCTTTCAATACTTGCAGCATTTTTTTCAAGTGTTGGATCATCATATTTTCCACAACTGTTATATTTTTCTTCTGTTTTCTATTCATTATCCTCCACATTATCCTCAACGCCAGCATCATCAGCATCTTCTGCATCATCTGTCCTTTCCATAGGCTTGGCATCCTCCGTATTTTCTGCGTCGTCTATGTTTTCCACAGCCATATCATTCACGTCCTCTTCATCGCTGTCACCGGCACCCCCGCCATCCTTGGCATCATTGGCATCTTCTGCATCGTCAACACCGTATCTAGGATAGAAATTCTTGATATGATCTCCCACAAATATGCCATCTAATTGTACACTGTCCAACTCGTCCAGTAGGTATGTGCCTCTGTCCTCTGCAATTTGCTGAATTCGATATGGTCCTAGCCACCTGTTTTTCAATTTCTGTGACCACTGTTTATCCAACGAACTGTTATATAGGAGCACTATATCCCCAACTCCTATTTTATCTACTCTTTCATGGCGATTCTTATCAAAATAGGTCTTGTTTTTCAACCGATTCTTGCGAATATTTTGTTGAGCTGCCGCAATATCCTCTGCTTTTCTATCCAGTTGTCTAGCCCTTGCTGCCAACAGTTCTGCTCTTGTTTTCACCTTCCCCTAATTCACCATTGCCTAGCTGATTGCTGTCAATTCTACTGGAAGCACACAATCTTGTCCGAATACTAGCCTATATGGTGTAAATCCCGTAGATGCCCTAGTAGTAATCTGATCTGCCCACAGTACCAATGGCAAATTTTTGACCCATTTGGGACCTAGCTTAGCTAATCCGTCGACGATTTGTTAATAATCTCTGTTGACTAATGTATTAGATTGCGGATGGTATGTTGTGATACTAATGTTTTTTATGCGATGGCGCTCAATTAGAACCTTCGTGATCTTTTGGTATTCTGCTCTATTATCGTGTATGATTACTCCAGGGACTCCGAATCGCACAATCTATTAATGTATAAAAGCCGCAACCCTCTTAGAATCAGCGTGTCGTAGAGCTTTAGCTTCAACCCACCTACTCAAATATTCCCTCATTGCCACAATTCTGGAAAAGCCTTTATTTACTGGCATATGTATCACATCTAATCCCACTCTTTACCATAGCGCGTTATTTAACGTAGAGTGCAGCTCTTCTGTTACCCTGATTGGCGATCGTTTTTGGCATTCCTCGCATGTTTTTACCTATTTTTCCACATCGCAGTAGAGCCCTTTCCAGCAATATCGCAACGCGACCTTCCAGTATGTTCCCTTCTTGCCTCTATGTTCACTCTCATCGTGCAACTGCTGAATTATGTTATTTTCTTAGTTTTTATCCCAAATAACTCTCCTTGGCGGCATATTCAGCTCGGCTCTTCTGAATAACAATCCTTCATTAACCACAAACTTAGTCGCATATTATAGGAAAGCTCTAAAAGCTCCATCTGTCATCTCATCTGGTCTTTCTAATGTTAACAGACAACGTTTTATCCTTCTAAATTCCTCTGGCATGTCATTTTCCACATCACCACTGTTGACCCATGCATGTGTGAGATCAGTATCCATATATTCGTCGAGCTCCTTAGAATCATCATCGTCAGAATCATCCTTGCTTTGTCTTCTCCTCGATAGACCATCGGGACCTCCGTACTTTTTGCCTGTAACATACTTGATATCGAAATTGAAGAGTCTTATCCATGCCAATCACCTATTCACTACTAATCCCAGTAGATCTGATGCTGGCAAATTTAACTGATGTATCAACGTCCTAGCATCAATCTCCACAACAAATCGTACACCGTATAGGTAGACTTGCAGCTTTTTTAATGCTTTTAATAATCTATAGTACTCCAATTTTCCACCATTATATTTCTTTTCTGTCTCATTCCAAACGCCTGACACAAAACGTGCTGGATGACATTGATTCTTTTTATCTTCTTGCTGTAATTGTTACAGCTCCGGTAAGAAGACCTTCCTGGTGCAGCCAGGAACCCCAATACCAACTGAACTCACTAACTCGGAGGCCTGATCAACCTCTAGGTAGAAGGCAGTTAGTGCGTCGATGTAGTATGACGTTAAGGATTGGGCAAGAAGAAGTGTGTGACCTCAGATAACCTCTCATGTATGTTTATCTATTGTTGTTTGATATTACGTTTGGGAAGCTATGTGTTGGATTGTCATTATTGGATGAATTGGATGTTATCTCATATATGTCAGCCTGAGTGTAATGCGTTGGGAAACAGGCTGCAGAATCTATGTACTTAAGCGCCGTGTATCCTAATTGGGTAGTGACTTCCCGATTAGGGTGCTTGGCTGACGAAGCTTGCTATTCCCTAATAGGAGTGTCGACACAGATCAGATAACTTGTTATCAGATCAACGCTTCTATAAAAGCGAGCTGAGTTAGTTAGTTAAAACAATAAGCCCCAAGCGGTGTTTTGATTCTTATATCTCGTTCTTATCGAACACGCAAATAACGCCGGTATTACTTTGACGTTTGCACTTCTTGTTCTTGCACCTTGACCCTCCTATTTGTAAACGCTATTGTAGCACCGCCGTTAGATTACACCGCTTCGACATTTACATTTACGAAGCCTATACTATACCTCAGCATGAGTGCACATCGAAGCTTGCCCCCTATACCAACTGGCGATACAGATGATGACATGTCGGACGCTGGAGCTATCGCACAACTACATACGCAAGCGGAAGAATTCATATCTT
>Ga0307514_10005667_pt1 | contig 11067 bp, 5 predicted proteins | sample 16_EM_MG_FD_203088 | JGI IMG/M metagenome (GOLD analysis project Ga0307514, IMG submission 203088) | Populus trichocarpa ectomycorrhiza microbial communities from riparian zone in the Pacific Northwest, United States - 16_EM | ecosystem: Host-associated > Plants > Roots > Unclassified | place... | reverse complement strand
TACTACTCTGATTTTCGAAGAATTAACCAAGTTTCATGATATTTTTTATACTTCTCGTTCGCATTTCTTTATAGGCGTTGGGTGAGAGTTCAATTATTTATAGTCTTGGTGTCTCAGTACATATTATCATTATATCAAACTCAATTACAAGCCTGAATTTAGCTTTCTTGGGAATGGTCGATTTGATTATGGGTTTCTGAATCTTTATATCCATGAGGTTCATATCACGTTTTCTCTTTTTTATCGATCTGGTTTACAAAAAAAAAGGTGATGAATGAGAAAATATGATATGAGGTGAAAAAAGGTTTTTTAAAAAAAAAGGAAGAGAGGGGATGTGATAGAGAAGAAAGCACGTACATAAAGAAAAAACAGCAAAAACAAATGTTGTCTTCTCCCGGATAGAAAGATGAGAAATTGGATTTGAATCACTATGTGAATTGGTCGGTCGTTGGAACCTCCAAAATATAATTCTGACTTAACTGTCACAAATAAAATAAATTTGTAGTATGATCTTGAAAGCCAAGTCGAACCCAAGGAAAATTTTGTTTAATCTTCCTATAATATACTAAAATGAGAAAGAACAGGGGATTTGAATGAAAAATTCTAAAAATAATAATTCTAAAAATAATAAATTGATATGTCATTAAATCAGTTTAAGGGTCCACACATCCATTCCTATAAATTTATTGATCATCGAAGTAAAATAAATATTCTTTCACGTCGAGCAAATAAATTTGATATCCCTTAAAGTTGAGAGAAATCGATGAGATTACAAGTACATTAATTAGAGAAATCTCTCTAATCAATTTCTTACCATCAAGTGAATATAATATTGAAAGCAATTTTCATTCACTCGGCAATAGTCTTAGGAATAAAATCTATGCATTTATTCTAAGCAAACGTTCAAAAGCTTGACAATTTAACTTACTTTATTCTTCCCTAATAAATCAAGATAAGAGTTGCAACAACCAAATTAATTCTTTAGCTTCTTACTCTAGTCCCTAACAACAATTACATATTGAAAGAAAATAGAAAGTATACATGTCATCTTAAAACAATTCAATAAGCTTGAATAACAATCAATAACATAATTCTGAACAAGAAAAAATAAATACTTGAATCTGAAAGAATTACAATGATAATGTTACTTCTCAATGTGCTAATGGAGATGGTGTATAACCCTCCTGAACCAAATTTTGGTGTTTAGTTTATAGTTGCTAGAAAATTGACAAAAGCAGAGAAGGAAGGAATGTTTTTCCACCCTGTTTCAATTGTGTTCTGCTATATTTATCCTCACCCTTGGCTGTCGAATTTCTTCAGGATTATTCTCTAATTAGAAGTTTTCATGATACTTAATTTGTTCCTTCTTTTTCTAGTCCTTAAGGTTGGATAAATCTCTCAGAACATGTGTAAAAAACTGACTTTGTTGTTGTCACAACTCTGCTATAATTCCATCTTTGCTGCAACTTAGACTTTGTTTCTAACTTGGTTTCTTGCAATACTCGTCCATCCCAGGTGTATTCTTTCGTTCATGGCATGTTAGAGGCTTGATCTAAACCTTTCTTGGGTCCTAAGGCCCACCATTTTTATGTCAGACTCTCAGCTGAAGAGGGATGCTTGGCATTGTTAGTTTCCTCATCAGATCAGGAGACTCATTTCGTCCTTCAGATTGCGCCTGAATTTTGGCCTTCAAAACGATTTTATCTAACTTGGAGTCCCTCATAATAGTTGTAGCCCTTGATGTGTATATGAATTTGATCTTTTGAATTGCCTGATTTTAATATTTAAAGCTCAAGATATTCCCGTTTGAAAGTAGAGAATCCTGCTGCGACTAGGATTCTGGCCCGAGTTTGCAGGTTTAATTAGAGGTCCAAATGAGATTAGATTTTTGCCCAATAATACCTTCCTGGAAAGCTTGACATGTGTATTTAGACTTAGATTAAGCCCACGTTCTCATTCTGGAGCTCTAACTTAGTGAATCTACAATAAAAGTATTATTGATACATTGTGTTTTTAAGATATATTATTTTAATAATAAAAGCCTGGGGCTTTTAGGTTTCTTTTAATGAAGAGAGAGGCGTCAATTTGCACAAATGAACATAAAATAATTGAATAAGGTTTTTAAACACCTATTGTATTTGGTTGGACCGGTCCAGTCTAGAAAAAAATTAATAAGCCTGGAATTGTCCCGGTTTCCATTTGGTATGGGTCTACTAGCCCTAAATTCCTACCCATGCCTAGGAGGGCAGGTTAGGTAGCCCGATCTCTGAAACCTTTGTCATAACCTATTTTTTGGTTATTCCCTAAATTCACCTTTTCTTTTCCAAAAATCAAAAAATATATATTCGGACTAAAAAACAAAAAAAATCCAAAAAATAATAATAATGAGAGGAGGATGCCGGAGTGCTCAGAAAATAGCTAGAAATTGGTTGAGGAGGTTCAAAAATACAAAGATTGAAATTTTACATTATATTTTTGACAGATGAAGAGCCCTGTTAACAAAGAAAATTTAATTTGAAGAAGACAAGTCCAAAAACAAATATTTATAGACTTAATTAAATTTTATTGGAGGTTTAATTGAATTTATAGAGGGTTTGATTGCAAGAAAAATTGATTTTTAAGTAAATTTGGGCTTTAATTGAAAGAAATTAAAGTTTTGGGGTTAAATTAGAATTTTTGAGAGTTGATTTGGTCAAATCAGGTGTTTAATTGCATAAATATTGAAGTTTGATGGTCAATTAAAGACTTAATTGAACAAATTCAAAACCAAGGACCAAACTGAAAAAGACGCTGAAATTGGGGGTTTGAATTGAAGTTCGTCAAGGGTGAAATTGAACAAAATTGAAAGTTTGAAGCCAATCAGGGGTGTAATTAGAGATAAGTCACAAATTGAAGGACTAAAGCGTAATTGGCAGAAAAGTTACTATTCATCTTCTTCTCCAGTGAGGCTGCCCAAGGGGCCTCCTTCCCAAGGCGTTTGATGCCTCGTTTCTTCCCCCAAATTAGATGAAACCTGCACGAAAACGATCCTATGATACCTGACTACACGCTAGTATAAGCCGTTCGGGTTTATCGAGGCTGCAAAGGCGGCGAAACTGCCCTAAAGTAGGCAACCCGACCAGCCATTTTCCTGCACAAAACTGGCAGTTCATCATTGCTTCTTTAAAGCAATAGTTGAAGTGCTTTTGGGTCGAACCAAGGGTCGACATTTGGCACTAGAAGAGACAAAGTGTTCCTCTTTCACTATCTATAAATAGATGTGATTTTCATGCTTCAATGGTAGAGAAATTTGGGTCCAAAGATAGCCAAAAAACCAGCCTCCCTCCCTCATTTTCCATTGCCAGCAAAATGTTTTCTTCTCTCTCTCTCCACCGCGGCGTTCAGCCACCAACATCGTCACCACCGGCTTGAACACCTCCATCTCCATCACAAGCAACCGCCCGAACACCTCATATAGTGAGCTCGCCGTCGAGCCTCTCTCCTCTGCAACTTTTCTTCTTCCTTCACCAGCAAACAACACCGGCCACCATTCCCGACACCGAAGCCTACTGAGCCACCGGCCGAACCTCCTCGTCGCAGCCAAGCTTCCACCGCAAGTCAGGCTCCTTCCCCTTCCTTTTCTTATTCTTCTTCTTCTTCCACTGTTCACGTAGCATGTGAACAGTGGAGAGTAATCCACTGTTAAAAATAAATAAATAAATAAAAATAATAAAAAATTTCAAAAAAGTCTTTCTAAAAAATTTGTGCTTTTCTCGTGTATTTTTCTATCTATTTTGCGTAATATTCGTTTGTATTTTTACACCGTAAAGATACAAATCCGGTATTAAAATACCCGATTTTCGTCAAAACATTGCAAAAAATTATAAAACAAAAAAAATATTTTGTTTTCATGCATACGGCCAAGTCTCTCAAAGATAAAAAAAAATCATATCATTTTTTTATACAGAAAACATAAAAATTCAAAAATATGTTTTAGCATGCATTTTGGCTTTAATAACAAGTTTATTAGAGCCATGAGAACTAGGCCGATATTTCAAAAATTCTAAAAAAAATATTTTGCTTTCTTTTAGTATCTGTGATTACGAATTTATACGTAAAATATATTCCTGATATTAAAAAGGTAGTTTCTTTTATAGACATTAGAACAAATAGACTTTTACCCGATAAGATAAGGATCTTCTTACGGAGAAGAACTTTTCTTAAACCTTAGATAGACCACTATTTAGAAAACACGACAAGACCTTAATTTTTTTATCAGACAATTAAACAATGCAGCTTACCTTATGTAGGGCGTATTTGGGGTGCTAATACCTTCCCTTTACGCAACCAGTCCCCGTACCCGATCTCTGAGACCAGTTAGGGTTCCTAGTGACCAAAATACTAAGTGGCGACTCTCATTCCCGCTTTTCACAAATAAAAGACAAGAATTCCTTGTCTTCTCATATTTCATATTTTCCAGATACATTACATGAGAGTTGGAATATTCGTCAGCGACGCCGCACACGTGCAACAACCTTAATGGGGAGAGATGTGTTTCATGGATTTGAGGTTACCAAAGTGTCCTTTTTCACTCTAATTAATTCATCTTAATGAACACTTCGATAAATTTGGTGTTGGTTTTTCTGGCATCCATGCTTATTAAATTCTCAAAATTAATTGGAAGTAGCCAATTATTTTTCCTTTTTTTTATTGTCAATTATTTTTCTAGCTACAGACATAACGAGTTGATTCATAATACAACTTTAATACTATGATGATCATGATGATGTATAATAATTATTTACAGATCGGGCATAACATATTATTATAAGAGGAAGGTTTAAGTTAGATTTCTATGCTATATGATATGCAACTTGGGAGGTTGTTTGGAAGTTATCTAGGCTAAAGCAAAAGAAGACAAAAACCTATCAAGCGAAATTAAAAATTATCAAGAGAATAAACCTTGATTTCAAGTAAACATCCACCTACAGAAATTAAAACTGATCACTGAAACGATACATCAATTTTATATTTTGAATATTTATCATTTCTTAACATTAGTTAATTAATGAATCTACCATATAACTAACCCTAACCATCAAATAACCACAGTGTCCGCACTGGTAATTTAATTCAATAACAACTTTAAGAACTAGATAAATTGATTAATCTTGACAACATGACTGTCTGCAGTCTATGTTTGATTTGTTCGAATGTTCTCCCTAAGGTTAATAACGTAGATCCATCACAATTATTAAACTCAGTTGTTTCACAAGTTCATATACCACAACTCTGGTTTTGATATCAAACTTAGCAATAGATTGTCTACATTAATAACTTAGAGTCCACTCTAGCAGTATCCATGCTCTTTTCTCTTCTTTTTTTTGTCAAATATGTACAGAAAGGATGGATATTAGCTTTCTAATTCCACTAGAATCACTTCGTTTTGACTTCTAGAGCTCAAGCTCTGCACAAAACATAGATCGAAGGTCAAATCTGTCAATTATCTCCAATTTACTTCTTTTTGAATCTTACATCCAAAAGTTCCTTCAAAATATAAAACAAAGAATATAAAGATATTTTATATATATAACATATGCAAAATACTAGGTAAATGTAGGTAAAACTATCAAATAATATGGATGCATCATAATTTTTTTCATACTTAATTCTTATATAAATTGGTGTCAATGTGTAAATTATAAAGTATGAATTTTATAAATTTAAATGATTGGTCTTTCATTAAAAGAAAATTAACAGCCACATGTATGAAAATTTTGTTTATAAAATTTATTTGTATAACATTATTTTTATTTTTTATTTTATGTTTTAATGAGTTTACGCTTTATCAAATTTTCTCTACAAACAATCTAAAAGCCTGCCATTTATATTAATTTGATGTTTTTTTGAAAAAAATAATTTTTTCTAGATTTTGATCCAAAAAATCTACCTTACAATTTTGCCAAAAATAAAAAAGAAGAGCTTGCAACAAGAAACTGATGAAGAAACTTTTGCAAAGCAGACAAACAAAGCTTCTTCAACGTTGTAAAATGCTAGGCAAAATGTACAGCTACTAGCCCTATAGTGCAATATATGTGTCATTGATCAAGGTAAAAAAGAGAAGCAAGAAACTGAGTTGCCAAAGTTACAAATTGCAAGAGATACGAGGTCAAATAATGGCGCATGAAAAAAAGCTTAAGCAAAACAACAACAAAAGTAAGAAAAAATATAAGGGAGAGGGAAAAAGAAAAAAGAAAAATGAACGAGTAGACAAACAAGAATAGGGCAGCAAGAGCTGCTCACCAAACAATGTCTTTTTCATGGTGAACAAGCTTAACCAATCCATCATAGTGTTTGGTTGATGCAAGAGTACAAAGTATACCTTAAAAAAAACACAGTGAGAAACAATTTCAAAGAATAAGCATGTTAAGTTTTTTTTTTTTTTTTTTTGTCTTGCCATGAGAATCAATGAAATTGATGCCTAGAAAGAAGAATTTAGTAGGTGAAAAGGCTGTTCATATGTGTTATTCAAACATAGAACAACACAGGTTTGAATGTTGTTGCACTAAAAAGATAAAAATAAAAATAGTCAATTTTTTAAAAGCGAAACATGGAAAATAAATATCATAAACCTGCTTTGTGTAGTATTATCAGTCTGAAATTGCAGCCTTTTTCTTGTTTGAAGAGGGCGTTTTGAGCAAACTTCAAATGGAATTGAAGAAGGTATGGCTGGCAAGGAACCGCGTGTGATTATATGTGGTGGGATGATTTTTATGAAAATTGAAGGACTTGATGGTGAGGATGTGATAGAGCTCAATGAAGTCGCAAGAGTGTTTGCAGTAGTAGACGTAGAAGATGTGTAGTTTGGTATGACAGCCTATCAAGATCTTTATTAGACCTCTCATTAAAAACAGTCTATGATAATGTCACATTGTTTGCTATGATAATGTCACATCGGTTGACCTAAATGCTCCAAGCATAGCTAGAAAATCTGGTTTTTGTTCAATTTAGCTATTTTAGAGGCATAACAACAAACATGCCATTGGATTTCTCAGCATATACATAGTAATGTGTTATGTGTTGATGATCCAAATAAATGTTTGAGTTGCCCTGCCAACCATAAGAGAATTTATGATATCCTCTCCATGGATTACAATATAATTGACCTTAAACCTATATGAATAAACAACTTATCATAAATGAAAACTTTAAATTAGAGAAAAGAAACATGATGTCATTAATCTTTGCAAATGAATAAAATCACAACAAGTAGTATATCTTTTATAAAGAAAAGAGTGTCAAACCCATAAGAACTAATTATGCTATTAAGTATTGAAATTTATCAAATTAATTATTATTTAGAAATATAAGTTAAATTTTATAAAGTTGACCACATAAATTAAACTAAAGTACTTGAAAAAAGTAAATTAAAACAATAGAGAATAAAATTTAAGGTTGTAAAGATTGTCGCACGTGTGCGGCGTCGCGGCGATTATTCCACTCTCATGTAAGTATATGGAAATCGAGAAATATGAGGAGACAATGATTCCTTGTCTTTTATTAGTGGAAAGCGGGAAAGGAAGTCGCCACCTAGTATTTCGGTTACTAGAAACCCTAACTGGTCTCAGAGATCGGATACGGGGACTGGTTGCGTAAAGGGAAGGTATTATCATCCTAAATACATCTTACTTAAGGTAAACTGCATTGTTTGATTGTCTGATAAAAAGATAAGGTGTTATTGTATTTCTAATTGTTGGTCCGTCTATGATTTAAGAAAAAGTCCTCCTCAGTAAGGACGTCCTTATCTTATCGGGTAAAAAATCTAACCATTATAACATCAATAAAAAGGAACTTCCCTTTTAATATCAGGAATATATTTTACGTATAAATTCATAATCTAAATACTAAAAGAAAAAAAAGAAAATTTGTTTTTTTGGGTATTTTTTTGAAATATTTGCCTAGTTCTCATGGCTTTAATAAACTGGTTATTAAAGCCAAAAAAACATGTTAAAACATATATTATTATTTTCTTGTTGTATAAAAATACGATATGATGAGTTTTCTTATCTTTGAGAGACTTGGTCGTATGCATAAAAATAAAATATTTTTTTGTTTTTGTTTTATAATATTTTTGCAATGTTTTGACGAAAACCGGGTATTTTAATACCGGATTTGTATCTTTACGATATAAAATACAAACCAATATTATGCAAAATAGATTAAAAAAAAAATACACGAGAAAATCACAAATTTTTTAGAAAGATTTTTGAAAATTTTTTGATTGTTTTTTTCTTTATATATATATATATATTGTATACTATATAATATTAATGTATTTATGGTGGCATTGGGCTAGCCCAAGATATATGGGTTGAGTCTTAGCCCAACAAGATATGGGCCATGACCGGCCCAAAAGGAAAGAAAAGGCATCGGGCCGCTACAAGCCCATTGGGAAAACTGGGCCAAGATCGGCCAAAAAACTTATTTCTATAAGGCCGGACTCAGCCCAGGTGCGTGGACTGGGCTAATTGTCAAGCCCGGAGTGACTATGAACTGGTTATTGTGCTCATGCATAATAACCAGCTAATTATATTCCTTGCTGCAGAAACATGAACAACGCACGTTTCTGCGTGCAAATAAACAACAAGAAATCGACAAAGAGAATATGGGTGACGGTGTCGTGGCTCACGAATAGAAGCTCCAAGCAGCGGTGAGACGCAACCGTCCACTCCTTTTTTTCCGGTGTTTGTTTTGCTTTCTCTTCTTTCATTGTCAATCGGCTCCCCCTTTTGTACTCCATGTTCTGCCCTGTTTCTTTCTCTCTCTCTTTTTCTTTCTTTTCTGTCTTTTTCGTTTCTTTCTTCCCTGGTTCTCTCTGTTTAACTCTAGTTACTCTCCTGGTTTTCTTTCTCCTATTGTTCCCTGTTTCTTTTCCTCTCAAATCCCCCCTGTTTCAAACTTCCCCGTCTTTTTTCCTTGCTCTCCTTCTTTCATCTCTTTCCTTTTTTCCTCCCTTATGTGTTCCTTTTGAGTGGTATTTATAGGGGGAAAGGGGAGCAGGATCGACCCTATCCCCGCCCTATCGTTGTGCATGAGGAGTGCGGGCTTCCTACGCTGTCACGGCGTCGAGCGAGGTGGCCAATAGGCGTTGCTTGCATTGCATGACCCCCAGGTTTCTCATCATGAGGGGGCGTGGGTGGCGTCGAGCTTTGGGTTTTGACAGAGCACGCGAGGAGAGAGAGAGAGGCAGGAAGAAATTAAGAAGAAAAAACAAAAAATTTATCTTCCCCTGTTGCACGTCCAGGGGAAGAAGAAGAAGAAATAGTGTCGCTTAAAATGACACTGTTTTGTTTTAAAAAAAAACATGAAACGGTGTTGTTTTGGACAAAACGTGTCGTTTCATTTAAATAAAAATTGTGCTAAAAAACATCAACTTCCAAATCAGTCCTCAATTCGTCCTCTGTTCATTTAAGTCCTCAAATGCAATTTTGATTTTAAGAATCAATTCAATTACATCCCTGCCAACTTCAATCATCGGCCCTAAAGTTGGCCGTCTTTTTCACTTTAGTCCTTGGTTTTGAATTTGTGTATTTTGACCCTCAATTGATCCATAAACTTTAATTTTTTTAATTTGGTCCCTGATTCGGTCAATTTCAATCTCTCTGTTTACATGTCTTTTCCAGTTTGGTCCTTAGTTTTGTATTTATTTAATGAAGTCCCCAATTGGCCACTAAACTTCAGTCCCTCTATTCATGCAATTAAGCCCTTGATTTGATAAAATCAACTCTTAAAAATTATAATTTGACCCCTGAACTTTAATTCCTTCTAATTAAAGCCCAAATTGACTTAAAAAATAATTTTTCTTGCAATCAAACCTTCTATAAATTCAATTAACCCTTCAATAAATTCTTTTTTTGTGCGAGGATCCAAAAATGGGTTACAACAAAGATAATAAAAAAAAATCTAGAGCTTTTGATTTCACTTAGTTATTCCCACACAATTTATTATTTCATGTTATAAAATTTTATATCTTCATGTTGATGATTAAAAGATCCTTTAATTATTCAGTGTTTTCTCTTGAACAACACTAAAAATATTTTCACCTAATAATTCAATATATCTCTTTGCATATTAAATTAATTGAAGCTTCATTGAGTTCTTTGGATTTTTCTTAATCTAAAATCACTCTAATCGCAGTAAAGTATCTCTAACTTTTGTTCAAATAATGGTATTTAATCTTGAAAGCTTCTAATCATAAATTACATCTCGATCTTATTATGATTCAATAAACCATACAATAATTAGCCAAAAAATTAAGCAATAAGATCAAGGATAAACATTCAACATTAAAAAATTTGAAAATAAGCAAATTTGACATTTAAATTATGTAATCAAAACTAAACTACATCAAATCCATAAAAATTAAAATTTAGATGATAATTAATTTGAAATAAGTCATGTTCTAATTGAAAAACATCAAAGAAAAATTACAGAGAAGAATAAAGACTCTTTTGTTTAGAATTAGTTGAACACGCACTCTATTGCAAAGTCTAACTTCCTTTGGTTCTGTCCTTCTAGTTTCTCCATTTATTTCAATGGTTTAAAAAAACCTCTTTTATCAGCTATGGTGATGGTATCTTTCTTGAGCTTATATCTTTCTTTGGTTTAAAATCTCATTTTATTTGTTTTTTTTATTTTCTTTTCAAAACTAGTATATTTTGATCTCTGACTTCTAGCCCTATTTTCTATATCAAATTAATTTATTTTAAGAAAATCATAAAAATAAAAATAAAAATTGTATATCTTTCTCTTAGATTTCTTTTGACACTAAGATAGCTTAATTTAGATATATATAGAGAAAAGTATGCCTAATTTGCTAAGACCTCATAAAATTTCTAGTAAAATGTATAATTAAGTCAGTTAGACCTCTTCAAGATAAATTTCATGTCTTTTTCAATATCATAAGTCTCAATCCAATTATGGCTAATGTTTAGCTAGAATTCATGAATGCTAAAGGTTCACTCCAAAACCTATGATTCCATGAATTTTTTTTATCTCTTTCTATATATAAATAAAAATAAATAAATA
>Ga0307514_10005665_pt1 | contig 11068 bp, 3 predicted proteins | sample 16_EM_MG_FD_203088 | JGI IMG/M metagenome (GOLD analysis project Ga0307514, IMG submission 203088) | Populus trichocarpa ectomycorrhiza microbial communities from riparian zone in the Pacific Northwest, United States - 16_EM | ecosystem: Host-associated > Plants > Roots > Unclassified | place... | reverse complement strand
TAGATATCAAAATATAACACACACACACACACACACACACACACACACACACACATATATATATATATATATATATATATATATATATATATTCTTTGTTCTTTTATGTTGATAGAGAGCTAATATAATACTATTTCTTGTATCTCTATAAGAGTTTAAATTTTAGGGGTTAATATTTTAACATTATATTAGAATTTTAATGAGCGATAAGGGTTAAAATTATAAGTGTAATAAATAAATGATTTTTCAATCGGTTTGTAATAAATAAAATAATTTTGGTACACTATTTTGGTCTTCAATTTGATAGAACAAGTGTCCATGTTATAAACAAAGAGCAATAAAGCATAGTGCTTCGTACACCCTTTTGCTGCTTTGCTGACTTCCGACTGACTAACTTTCGCCCCTAAGTAGATTTGCTGTTATCCAAGCTACTGCTCAATCCGCATCCGAGAACCCTTGAATAGTAAAAGCATAGTGCGAGTCTCAAAAAAAAAAAAAAAAAAAAAACAAATTCGTTCTTTTCTGGTTGCAGAATTTTTCTATCCTTGCTGGCCAGTATCCCTTGAATAGTAAAAGCAATAAGCTGCATTTTCTTTTGTATTTTAGACTATATGTTTTTTCTTTTGCTAGCATACCATCAAATTGTTTCAGACCAATAGATCACTCTTCATGGATTAGAATCTCACGAAATAATTTAAACTAATAAGATTGTACACAAAATAATGATGAACATTCATTTAACGTAATTTAATAATTTAAGATGATTGATGTGACAAGCCATACTAGGTAAAATTATGAGTCTACTAAACAAATGATTGGTTTAAAATGAAAAAAGAGTAATTTTTATATCAGTTTGTTCGAAAATTGCTATATTATTTTGGTCTATGTTCGATAAAATGTGGATCCATGTTATAATTAAAAAGCGATTAAAGCTACCTCCACTGGATGATAAAGATTTGTGCTTTATATACTTGTGAATTTAGCTATCCCTTGTTGTGCAGATGCGGCCTTATGTAAGTTCTGATGCAGCCAAACCTAAAGAATGGGAATCAAATAAGAAGGAAGAAGATTTAAAAAAAAAATTAAAAAAAATCACATAAAAATTCTAATTTAAAATTTATTATTGAATTTTTTTTCTAATAGGTTGCTCTTGAAATAGAGATCACAACCTTTTAAATTGACTTTTAAAAATAAAAATAATCTGAATTCTAATTCAAATAAAAAATAACATGAACATCAAATATTATGCTAAAAATTTAAAATTAACTAAAAAAATATAAAAAATTAAATAATATAGCAAACAATTGAATGAGAAATTACGAATCTTTCCGTCAAATAGATTGGTTTTTGTGACCTTATCTCTTTTTTAGATTTGAACTTGTCCATACAATTCAAATATATACATGTTGCGGTGCCCACAATAAATCTATGTCCGATTGATCCTAGCAATACCTAGTGGTGCCGTAGACTAGAAATCCTAGTCTGTGTTAACCTCCTTGGTTGACAAAATAAGTATATATACACAAGTCAAAATTCTGGTTTTGTTAAGGAATAAGCACATATGAGTAATGAAAAAAAAAATACCAATTGATTGTGGAAAAAAAAAGTTAGTGCCTTAGTTATAAAATGAACCTATGATTCCTTAATTTAGGTATTTAGATTGAAAATAATGTCCATTTATGTAAGTAAACTCTTACACGTGTAGCCCCTAGTGCATATTCACCGTAGATTTGTTTTATTTCCTTATCATATATACAAGTTTATTGGTCTGAGCTCCACCGCGGGTTAGATAATTGATTTTTTAAAATATATATATAAAAAAAAGGATTAAGAGCACGAAGAATTTTTTTTGCAATGTTATTAAACCTGGCCAAACTGGTTAATTTTAAAACCTCGCAACTTAACCCTTTACTTAACTCAAGTTGCTAATTAAACCATACGAAAGCTAGCTCGAATTAAATGGATCAATTTCATGGGTCAAAATACAATCTTAATAATTGATAAAAACATGGTCTAACTTTTAAAAATACAGTCTCTCAACGACACATGTCATGGACTATATTAAGTTTAATAATTTTTTATAAAATATTTTTTTAATTATATGATAAAAATATATGCTCATAAAATTCAGCATCAAACTAAAAATAAACACTTATTTGAGACAATGATAACCTTATAGAAAGCAATAAAAAATAAATCATGCAGTTTATTTCCCAACCAATTTAATATTGAATAACAAAATTAAGGGGAAAAATTAGAAAAATCAAAGGACCAAAAATAAAATAATCATATCCGTTCAGTGGATAAACTCATCAAACTTGTGAATTAGGTTACTCGAGCTAGCACGCCGAACCTGTTAACCGAGTTATAGACTCTAACGGGATTATAATTTATTTTGTTCTTCAAACTATCTTTTATTTAACTATTTGATAAAAAAAATAGACAATCTCTAAATTGAACACCAACTCAATACTAAGATATTATAAAAAATGTTGAACTCGCCAAATCTGTGAATCAGGTCAACCAGCCAAACCTATAAACATGTCCATGGATTTTATAAAGTTTAATAAAATGACTTTTCTATGAAACTATTTTTTTATAGTATGAGGAAGAAATTGACGGGAAAAAAATTCATGTTTAATTAGAAGAAAAAAAACAGCTCATCAAACCCGTAAATAGGGGCAACCTAAGTTACCCTAGCAAATACACAAGCTACACTAACCCTACATAAAGCAAAAATAAAAAGAAGATTGGTGTTATCATTATCGTGATCACTTTCACTATCATTATTACAATTGTTATTATTATTAATGTTAATACTATTGTTATTGTTATTATTATTATTATTATTATTAGCCTTGTTAGCATTATTACTATCCATTATCATAACTATTATGATTACTATTACTATTATAAATATAAATATAATAATTATTATTATTACTATTGTTATTACTACCATCGCAATTATTATTATCACTATTATAACTATTACTATTATTATCAATAGCATTAATACTATTATTGTTGTTACTATTATTATCTTTATCATTATCGATAATATTATTATCACTATTATTTATATTATCACTATAATTACTGATATCACAACCACCCTAATAAACTATTACTATTATCACTATTATCACTATCACAATTACTAATATCACCATCACCATTATTATCGTAATATTACTAGTTATTATTATTGCTATCAACATTACTTGTACAACTACCATTACTATTAGTAGTAGCATTACCACTACTATTATTAATATTATTATCATCATTACTATTATTATTTGTTTTTGGGATAATCTCATTACTATTACTATTAATATTTTAATCATCATAATCATCATTACTGTTATTAATATTATTATCACAATTATCACCATCATCATCATTATAATAAAATATTATTATTACCAATATTATTAACATTATTATCACTACTATTAGTATTTGTGGTATCATTTTTACTATTACTATTATTATTACAACTACTATAATTACCATCATTATTATTATTATTATTATTATTATTATTATTATTATTATTATTGTTATAATAAAAATTATAAACTTCATTTAAAGGATAAAATTAAAAACTGTAAGAACTTTACCAAAAAAAAAAAAGAAATGAAAAGAAGAAGGACCAAACTCAAATAAATATTATCACTATTGAAAAACAATCAAAAATTTGATTTGAAAGATAAAATTAAAAACTATAAAAAATTTGAAAAAGAGCCAAGGAAAAAAAATCAAAAGTAGAAGGACTGAATCGAAAAACATTATATATACAAATTAGAATTGAAGGATCAAATTAAAAACAAATAAAAGTTTAACAAAAGAAAAAAGGACTAAAATAATTAATCAAAACTAAGACGATGGACTCTGAAACACCAACAAAAATGAGGGACGAATTTACTTTTTTACTTGGTAAGAGAGAAATGAAGGACAAAAATAGAAAGGGCCATCAACGATAAATGATCATTTTTGGGTGACACGCGCCACCTCTACAGGAAGAGAAAACGAAGAAGAACTAAACTACGCAACGTAATCATCTTTTTAACCACCAGGTGGAGTTGCACGCACCACTCTAAAAGCACGGGGCTTCCCACATGCTGGCACGTGTCACCAACTTTTCAATTAAAAATTAATATTTAAATGGTAAATTACATTATCACCCTTGACCAACCAAATAATCACAAAAAAACCATAAGTGGAAAGACGCAATTACCCCTGTGTCGATAGCTTAATGTTTTTCACGCGAAGGGTAAATTTGTAATTTAACCATAAATCAATAGGTTGAATGCCCGGAAAGCCCTTTCTTCTGAGATGAATGATTTTTTGCTTTCAATAATTCGTTTTTCTTGCAATTAAACTCTTAATAAATTGAATTAAGCCTTAAAAAAATTTTTAATTGAGTCCTTAAACATCCAAACTTAATTTTCTTTATCAATAGGGTCTTCATTAGTCAAAAATATATTGTCAAATCAAATTTTAATCTTCCTCAAATAGTCTTTGATAATTTCTTGGGCGTTCTGGTATGTGTGTGTGTGTATTTCTCTTTCCTTTTCTTCCAACATTTCTGTCAAAAGTTTTGTATTTTCTCTGTTTTATTTTGTTTATTAAGGGCTCCAAAAATAGGTAACAACAAATGCCATCTTTTTAAAATGCTTATGGAGCAAGTAATTGTTAAGTGCTTTACATAGTAAGTTTTTAAGACAAACAAATTGTTCTTTTAAAACTTATCTTCTTAAAGCATCTAGTTCAGTTGACCTGAAACTTTGTTTTCACAACAACCTTTTCAATCAGAACTATTATTAAACTGTTTATAATTTGGTTAATCTTAAATTCCAATATGATGATTCCCTGAACTAGAACTAAAAGCTCAATCAACCTAAGATCCTAATCTGACAATTCCCTTTAACTAGAATTAAAATATAAAAAATAGCTTAGCTAACCTGAAATCTCAATTCTAACAATCCCCTTTGGTATAACTCAATTTCTGACAACATAAATTCACACAAAAAAATGAAATGAATGAAGAAAAATTAAGATTTAGACCAAAACAACATAAATTGGAAGTCTTGAGGATTTAATCAGAGTGAAATTATAAGTTTGGAAGCCAATTTTGATAGAAAATGGAAGATTTGATAAGATTGAGGACTTAATTAAATTTCAAATCAATTTAATTAATGAAATTATAAGCTTAATTGAAAGAATTGAGAAGTCTGAGGACTCAATTAAACTTTGATTTGGTTTAATTAATGATGTCAAGAGTTTAATTGAAGAATTGATGAGTTTGGAGACTTAATTGAGCTTAGAATTAGTTTAATTAAAGAAATCAGGGACTTAATTGAAGAAATATTAAAATTCAGGGCTGAGTTAGGTCCCAATTGCATGAAATTAAAGTCCAAGGACCGTTGTATAAAATGCGACACAATTCAGGGCTCTAATTACAATTTCGCCCAGGGGGCCGTGTAAACAATGTTAAAAATCAGGGTACCAGATTGAAAAAAATAGCCGCCCCAGCCCCTAAACGGCGTCGTTTGTTGCCCATTCATCGTCTTCTTCCTCTGCAAACAAAGGAAGCTACCAGCGAACAAAAAACAAACACAATGCTGCCCAGATAGGCAGCCCAACACGGACCAGTGCAGATCGAGTTTTGTTTCCTAAGGTCCCCCCTCCCATCAAACTTCCCCTCCGGACACGCCGCTTGAGTCCGGGTCGAAGCTCACCACCAACAGTCCAGCAATTGCTGGACTGTTGGTGTCCCCATCCAACCAAAACACGGAGTCTCAAATTTTATCTCCACATGAAGATCAGCGCCCGGGGAAGATAAGGATCAGCCTTGCGCGAGAAAAAGCCTATAAAAGGCAGAGGAGAACAGACAAAAGAAAAGGACAGAAAAGCAGGGGAACGAATCCAGAAGAGAGACCGAGAGAAAACAGAGAGAGAGCGAGAGAAGACTTGAAACAAAAAAAAAGGAACCCAAACCAAGCAAAGGAAGGAACGAAGAAGAAGAACGAAGGGAAAAGCAGCCGCCTAGAAGGGCAACCCAGTCTTCAAATCTTCAGCCTTCGAACAGCAGTATGGTAAGTCCCTGTTCCTCCTTCCCCTACTTGCGAAATCAAACCCCCGGCGCACGCCGCACGTGTGCTTCTGTTAGCGGGCTGGGCCGCTGGGTCTAGCCCAGCCCATACATCCAGGCTAGACCCAGCCCAAAAAAAAGAAGTTATAAAAGTGAGCCGGGGCTTGAGGCCCAACCAGCTTAAACTGTGTTTGCTAAGTATTCTTAGGCCTTTCCCATATGTTTTATCCCCTTTCTGTTTTGATATCTAACTAAATGGATTCCTTTTAAAATTTTGAAAATCTTCGATGATTTATTTTATTTGTGAGCTTTTTATGTATTATTTTATTTTTTTCTCTATATTTTATATTTTTTCTATTATATACTCAATTTGTAGATCATTACGGTTAAATGTAAAATCTAATTGTACAATGTTTTGTTTTATTCTTGTGTAAAAAGAGTAAAGAATAAAAAAAATAAAAATAAAAAAAAGATATATTTCTTCATTAAAAATTTAAAATTTTATAAACTTATTCACTGATATTAGAGTTAGAAATACCGTTTTTTTTAAATCAAAACAACTCGGTTAACCAAAAATTCTAATCTAGCGATCATTTTTAATAAGAATCAAAATCTTACCTTTAGTTTAATTAATCAAAAATCTCAATCTAGAGGGCTTTTTTTTATTTTCAGCTTAGTTAATTTTAGATTCTAATTTGACAATTTTCTTTAATTAAAATAAAAATGTTTTGTCTCTTTTTCATCTCAGCTAATATAAAATCCTAAATTTCAATGATCCCTTTCAATTAAAATTTTACAATGACTCCTTCTATATCTATATTTTGACTCGTTTAAGTTTGATTTCAAGAATTTTTATAAAATAAAAACTTTGTGTAATGTTTTGGTGTTAAATGCATGTATTACCCATCATATTTTTGGGAAGACTTTTGTTTCTTGTAGGACTTGTTTTACTCCACTAAATATATGATTTAACATTGTTTTCTATCATGATTTTGTAATAATTATATTAAAAAATTATCTCAACTAAAAAATTTAAATAGTTATTTATATCAACTTTTAAATATTCCATACTATTTATATCAACTTCTACGTAATTAAATAATACTTTGTATTGATCTCTTAAAATACACCTTTTCTTTGTGGTCACTTCTTGCTCGGATGAGCTTCTCCTTTATAGGGATATTTTCTTAAAACATATTCCCCATCAGGGATGATTGCTTCAAATAAGAATTCATTTCTAGTTTGCCAGATAATCTATACTATTCTATAAAAGAGTCCTCGCCATACCTTTTGCTCGAACTTTTCTTTTAATCAATCATTTCCACTAATGAAACAAATCATCGAATGAATGAGGCATGCACCATGAAAGTCCTCACTAGCTAATTATCCTGTTCCAGAATTTCCAAGACACCAAAAAATGATAAACTTAATTCTTAGGAGCTGAACCACATCCAATTTTCAAGCAGATTTTCATGAAAGACTTCAATCAAGTAATTCCAGCAACTAAATTCATAATGCATAACATAGGGAAAATCTGATATCTTAACATTTAGATTAAAATAGGAAAGAATATTTGATACTCACCTTGCAAGCAGTATCAAATCCAAAACTGGTAGGAACCTCGTTGCATTTCAAATCGCCATCAATGGTTTTCGAAAGACAAGGATTCAAAACATTAATTATACGTAAAAACCTATCCATCTAAAGTCGGTTAGTGGTGGCTGTCTGTAGAGTTAAAGTCAAATAATCATCAATGACGAATTTCAGCTTCAACTTTGATGGGGATGGAGGACATACGGTGATTTTGGTAGAATTTGACTTGTGATTGTATTCGAGAATGATATGTTATTTTAGCTGCCTGGCCCACAGATCTGAGGGTATTTTGGGCAATATGAAAAGATTGCTGGCTTATGTTGGACACGTGGCGAGGTGATTTTGTTGGGTATAAATGGACGGTTTGGATTCTCTTGTTGAGTTTGTTGTCGTTGGTGGGAGAAAAACCATCGGATATTCCAAGGATTCTTGTGGGATTATGCTCCAATCATAGAGTGTATTGTTAACATAATTAATTTAATGACTTCAACCAAACCGTTGAATTTGCGATTTGATTGGTCACCATTTCTGTGGAGACTCCAATCATGTCTTCATCCTGTGGAGGATCTTTGAAATAATTAAGTAGTGTGTAGAATTCTTCATCCTGTTGAAGTGGCAGATGACTGAAAGAAAATGACAAAGCAACAAGCTTTTTGATGACTGAAATAGTAATGGTTGCATGGAGGAGCAGCAGCCTTTGTGTGTGTGTGTGTGTGTATAAAAGCTCAGGGTTGTGTAAAATAGTAATGGTGGAAAACACTACACTTGATAATTACACTATGTATATGATAAGTCCTCTGTAATACTCATGAAGCTCATCTAGTAATTTCTCTACAAAGGCACCTTCTGCAGAGTATATAGCAATGTGAATTAAGCACAATATCATCATTTATTGCTGTTATGTGCAATGCATGTTCTGGAAGTCTCTGGCAGAGTTGCTCAACCTTAATTGCCTGTCATTAGAGCATGTGCTTTCATTCTGTGTTTCGTATCTAGCTACATCTGCAACATATTCTTAAGATGAAAGTAGTTATCTTTACTCCTTGTCTTTGCTTTTGATATTCAAAACCGAAGAAATTTTGATGTTCCCATACCTCTAAATCATAACTCTGCATCTCTAATTTCTAATAACATGATCATCATGTTGTTAATCTTGGAAATTACGCAGACAAAGTACCTAGCTTTATATCATGAAAAAAGAGAGAGAAGAGAATGGTGAAAAGTTTATCTGCCTTTTGAAGCTATAAAGATGCATCTGACTTACTCTTTAGTTTGCAAGAGTAAAATCTTGAACTTGTCTTTCAATGTACAGTTATGATAAGTAACAAGCTAATTTGAAACTTCTTCAAATGTCGGTATTTACACTATCATTCCTTTGATAATTAATTTACTAATGAAATTACTGATGGAAATGCTCAGTCGGTGAATTCTTCGTCGGTAATTTTTTGTCCGTCGATAAGTCCGTTGGTAATAAAAAAATTATTTTACCGATGAATTTACCAATGGAAAAAGCGTGCAAAAAAAATATTATTCGCTTCATTCTGTCGGTATTTCTCTTGGTAAGTCCGTATGTAATTCCGTCGGTAATTATTTAAAAATATATTTTTAAAAAATATATTTTACAAAGCTATAAAATAATTAAATTAATATAAATCAACACTCTATAATACTCAAAACACTTGAAAAAAAATAAAAGAAAATCAACTCAAACAAATTTGCAACAAATAAATAACAAGAAAAAATAAATTCAACTAAAACAATTCATATGAAAAAAATAAAGTTGCAATTGCTAAAAATTTAAAAATCCTATAAATAAATCAACTAAAAATTGATCTCATATGGAAAAAAAAAATCCTACAACAACATTCATACAATTATTAAGAACAAAAAAAATTAAAAACAAAATTAAAAAACAAATATAGTGAAAACAAAAACATTAAAAAAGAAGAAAAAAAAATCTTACCTTAATGTAGTTGCAAGTGAAGCTAAGAAGAGAAAAAAATCATAAAGTATATTAATTAAAAAAAAAAACTAAGAAGAAAAAAGAAGGAGAAAAATACATACTTGAGCATGGAGGAGAAGAGAAGGAGTTAAGAAGAGAAGAGAAGAGAAGAGAAGAGAAAGAAATGGATATTGATGTTTTTTACATATGGGAAAGAAGAAGAAGAAGAAGAAGAAGAAGAAAGGAGCCTTGTTTGTTGTGAAATTGGGGATTCCATCCTTTTCATTAGGATGTTTTACCGACAGATAATTAAATATTAATATTTTAAATATTCTGTCAGTGATGTCGTCGGTAATATTTAATTTGAATATTTAATTTAATAAAATTTTTTCAAAAACCGTCAAATATCACTGAGGACTTTTCAATCCGTCGGTGATTCCGTTTGTAATATTTAATTAAAAATTTTAATTTAATTAAATTTTTTTAGAAACCCGCCAAATAACACCGACAACTTTTTAATTTGTCAGTGATTTTGTCTTTAAAAAACAATAATTAATAGTGCAATTGGGGAGTGAACAGTTCCAGAACTCTCTGTAAAATACCAACAGAATTTTCCGTTGGTGATTCCGTCTGTAATTAACATGATGAACAGTGTTAAAAAAAGACACATCATCGTTTTTTTGCTTTGTTTACTTTTTTTTCACTGTAATTCTCTCGGTATATACTAAGGGTATATGTCCGTCGGTAAAATCCGTCAAAAAGTTACCAATAAAAATATTCTCTCGGTATTTTTGTTTTTATTTATCAATTTTCTAGTAGTGCTTGTTCATATATAAACATCAAGTGAAATTCTATAAGGGTTTAAAAATGAGAAAAAAATTAGCTTATACGTACTTATACAGATTGAAAGTTGTGCTCATTCATGGACATGAACTCTCGTGTGCGCAGATCCATGCATGTAGAGGTCTATTAAATCCCAGGTGAATATCTCACCATCCCCAACAAGTAGGGGCTGCAGGACTGAGGTTCGACTAGGATGAATAACAATGTGTCAAAAACTGTTGAAAAATACTTAAAAACATCCATTTAGTACTTTCTCAAACAAAAAGCCTTCGAAAAACAATATAAATAGCACGCCACCCTTAATGTCAAACAATCCCTTGGCATCATAACCATAAACTTACACCCAATTTTGTAACAAGTAACCGACTGAAGCAAGCTTGACATCATATTAGTCAAATACCACCCCATGACACACTATATATATTACATACTGGCTTCAAGGCCATCATTGAAGGGAGCAAAACCACATAAATATCACGAAACTGGATAACAACCATACATGCTATTACACTCAATATATAATGATCAATGGTAGAGATTCAAACAAACAAGAAAGAGGAAGAACATCCATGCCAGTTATATATCCCGTG
>Ga0307514_10005664_pt1 | contig 11068 bp, 11 predicted proteins | sample 16_EM_MG_FD_203088 | JGI IMG/M metagenome (GOLD analysis project Ga0307514, IMG submission 203088) | Populus trichocarpa ectomycorrhiza microbial communities from riparian zone in the Pacific Northwest, United States - 16_EM | ecosystem: Host-associated > Plants > Roots > Unclassified | place... | reverse complement strand
TCCACCGGTGGTATGGTTACTGAAGTCTGGCCAGGTTCTCGCGTCCCTGAACATGTGGCGAACATCCGTGATAATACTGGCTTGCTCGTTTTTAAGGATCCTAAGGAAAGAAGAGATATACTCAATCTGAAATTCTTAGCAAAACAATAATTAGGAACGTACTCTTTAAGGCGGGCGACATCATCAAATACGCCGAAGGTACTGAACGTGGGGTAACGGCGCGTGGTGATCCACTCGTCGGAGGCAGAAACCCCAAAGGGGGACCGGGTCTGGAAGTTATAGTGGTGCAAGGGATTGGCCACTTTGATCTTCCTGCCGTCTGGAACTCGGATTTCGACTTCTGTCAAAAGGACCACTTCATCAGGCGGTATCGAGTTCACGCCGAAATCCCAGTAAGGTTGACGAATGTCTTCGGCGGCCTTTACCCATTCTGCCCTATTGGCGCGGTACGTTTCTGCGATTCTCTTCGCATGGCCCTGCAGTGTGTTCTGTACGAAAATTCACCTTCAGGGACAGCCGTCGGAGTAATGTTACAATGGACTTACTTCATAAAGCAGGACATAAGGGCGATGCCAGGTCGGGAATAGGGTGGTGCCATGGGTGCAATACCCACCCGACCACTCGTCCTCACGATAATCCCAAGACTTGTCAGGAAGACCGTGAATGCTGGCAAGTTGGAAATACGAGTATGAATAAGACTCGTCCTCCCTCTGCATCGCCTCTGAGAACGACGTTAGGATCGGTTGGGCAGTAGGACACGGGGATGCGTACGAAGAGCTTGGATGTAGAGCGAGAAGAATTTCTCATTTTTGACAAAGTCATAGATTTCGAGGCGGTTAGGTACGGTGGCAGGCATGGCGAGTGAGAGCTGAGAGCTGAGAGCTGAGGGCTGAGGAATGCAAAGGTCTCGAAAGATCGATCCTTTTATAATCCAGCCCCATTGCTTCAAATCAGATATCCATATCGCTATGATCAGGCAGAGTTCGACCCAGTCTGCCAAATTGTCACGACAGCGGTGTTGCGGATCCGGTTAGTATGTGCGTCTCTGCCCACCTGACAATGCGATAAGATGATCTCAATGGGGTTCTTTCCAAGGTTAGAGGCATTTCTGCGGTCTTTGTGGGGTATTCCACTGAGAGCAAGCAGACTGTCAGAAAGGATCCGGCGAGTACGTGCGCATCTGCCCACCTGACACTATGATAAGACGGTCTTTTCCATGTAGAAGAGTTTTTGAGGTTCGAACGTAAGTGATAGCCTGGGTTAGGACCTTCGAACATGCCTTGAGCCCCCAACTGCATTCTTCCGGTTCCAATAAAGACGTACAAGCATGTGCTTCTCTGTATAATACGTCCCGATACTCCATTCATAGAGTGAAGTGTGGGAACGAAACGTTGCAGAAGTTCTCGGAAGGACTCGATGAGCGGTTGTGTTGTGAGATTGTTAGTCGATCACCGGAGGTGGTCTCATAAGCGCTCCGGATACCGTTTTGGTCCTCAACCCGGCGGATCCATACGTGATGGCGGAAAAAGCCGTCGGTAGGACGTGGACTGCAGGAGAAGATGACTTGATCCAGGCGGTCGCCATCGATGGTCAGAGGGATAGCTGGAAACAGGCCGGTCGAGCGAACAAGGTTTGTAGGAAGGTGTGTGATCAGTGAACTGGTCCCCCACCCTACTATTGATACATAATCGAGAATGCATCCCATTCAAAAAAGCGGTGGCTTCCTTCTTTGTGCCCCGGCGTAAGTTTGTGTCCGGAGAATCATGTGGTCTGCGAACCCAGTCTCAGAGATTTCTGGGGCAGCGAAGCGACTTCGGCCCATCCCATAGGGGCTTTCGATTGTTCATACTAGTGGCGGCGGTAGGTGGCCATCAGCAATTCGTGGAAAGTCTGGTGATCGAGGTGCTTCCCCGGTAAGGGCTTACAACCCATTGTAACCCGTTATAACTCATTGAAACTTGTTGTCTATTTCCCACTCAGCGCTTAACACTGAGGATTATAACGCATTGTATCCCAATGCATTGCTATGCTAGTTTGGCATGGTAATTTATTTGATTATCGGACTTTCCACGATTTGCTGATGCGTAGCCCTAAATCTCATATACGAGATGATCATGGCAAAAGTGGTCATGTCACACGGGGCGAATAAAAAATTTACACAAATCCGAGGTGCTGCGTCCTTAGGGTACATCAGAAATTACTGTAATAATGTTCGTCACCACTCTATAAGCCATCTAAAGAAAAATTATCATGATACGTGGATCTTGAAGGGCAAGAAGAGGTACACAAAATCACTGCTTCAACAACGTGGGACCGCACGGCCATACGACACCGGTCGTGTTCCCTCCTTACACGCTGAACGTTAAATCACAAAAAAAACGATCAACCTTACATGTGTAGGAGTAAATTACCCTGCGAAAAGCTTCTCCGAAAGCCTGTCCTTAATGGTTGGCCGTGGGTGACGATCGCCGTTGTGATTGCGCAACCCGGGGAACCACAGTATGCGAAACCCGGGGTCTTACAGGACCCAGGAAAGTTGGGGGGGGGAGCCCAGGTCCAGAATCCGGACGGATCGAGTGAGTTTTGGTGTTGAGGCCGGGTGATTTTGCTGTTCATGTCTGGACGGGTGAACCAAAAATATGCGTTAGGCCCTGATCAGGTCTGCTGGTTTCAAAACCTGCGCCCGCAAAATCAAGATCCGCAGGATTTTGAGCTCCGCACCAGCAAACCCACAGGATTTTGATTTGGCGGGCGCAGGTTTCAAAACCCGGACCTAATCAGGGCCTTAAGGCCGGTGTCGTTTGGGAGTCCGGACGAGGCGGGATTCCCAAAAATGTAGCCGGTTCCCAGAAACGGCCCCGAATTGTTACTTTTTGATTGTACTGAAGTCCAGCTCCCCGGCATCTAGTCTGCCTGTTCGTGGAGTGAGCTTTGCGGGTCAATAATCCAGTCCCCCCCCCCCCGCTTTTCGGTCCGCGGGATTGTCAGAGATCGTAGCTCGTGTTCTAGAATCGAGATATATCGCCAACCCTCGCAAGTGGCGGCAGGAAGTTATGTCGGGACCTGACTCTTATGCCGTTCAACGTACACGAAAAATAAATTACGTAGGTCACGCGCGCGCAACACTTCACACGTCGCGCGGCACCCCCCACCCGTCACACGGATACCCAGATTTCTCCTGGGAGGGGACCGTAGTGGGGAGTTTGTAGCTACTTTTTCTACACTATTTAGAGGTACCTTTGAGGCAGTATAGCCATTTTTCTGGTGGTCGGAGGGGTCGTGGGATTATCCGGAACTCCGTGATCCGATCATCCCGATCAGCTTCCCGCCGAAGGAGTTGCCCACCAGCGATAACGTCAACACGAGTGGGACAACAATTAGCCGTGGTTGCAGGAAAAGAGGAACCACTGCTACGGTATCGCTATCGAGTAAAATATATAGTACGAAATCAATGTATGTCGTAATCACGATGACCATGATTACAACCGGTCTACCCTCACCGAAAGAGACTTGGTGTGCCAATGTCCGACCACAATGAAACGCGTACTCGAGGGATCGAAGGGAGGTTCGGTGGGTCCAATTGTACTTAAGCGTCCACACCGGATAATCCCGCGACCCCTCCGACCACCAGAAAAACGGCTATACTGCCTCAAAGGTACCTCTAAATAGTGTAGAAAAAGTAGCTACAAACTCCCCACTACGGACCCCTCTCAGGAGAAATCTGGGTATCCGTGCGACGAGTGGGGGGTGCCGCGTGAGACCTACGTACTTTATTTTTTGTGCACATTGAATGGCATACGTACCAGGGTACTGCAGTAACTGGCATGGTGACTGATACCGCCTTCAAGTTCTCGCACGTCAGTTTACAGTCTTTGGGCATAGCCACAGGTGGTTCTCGTATGTTCCTGGAGGAGCCGCACAGCTATGGACAAGGTGCGCCGCGTTGTTACTTACCCTCACGGATTTCCTCCTGCTTCTTCCCCTGCGGACAAACTGAACCCAGCTCGTCGAGGTCTTATCCGAAGGTATCAAGAGTTCAACACAAAAGCAGGCCATAGAATGACGCCTTGAAGTAGAATAGTTACATTACAATAACCTCATCTAGTAGAGTTGAGAATATGCGTCCGATACCAACTTGCACCAGGGCGCTAATGTATAATGGCCAGGTCCCAATCCGGACGGAGACCTGACTGGTGGCTGGATCCCAGTCCGGACGGCCGGACGGATTGTCTCCCCCCCGGTTCTCCAGTCCTGACGAATTTTTTTTTCTGGATCTGGCCTTTATTGCGGATGTCAGGGGTCCTGGTCTTACTGATGCGCATTTCCGATCGAAGTCTCCACGGGCGGCGCATCAGCAAAAAAATGGTCGACAATATTTTTCCATGCGCGCAGCAAAAATACAAGTCTGGAAATTGTAGAGTATAGATATCGTGTCCAGTCGCCTAACCCGGTGGCAGCATAGTAGCATCGACAAAGCTACCCTCGCCAAAACTTTCTTCGTTTTCTGGGATGGCACTGATAGGCGTTCTTGGCATGACCATCAACCCTGGAAGATGGATGTAAGCTCAACGACGCGAGATCCTGAGAGTTCACGCGACTTACCAGTTCGTGCAGACTCGAGGATACCGAACGGTTTCAGCAGACTCAAAAACGCGTTCATACGAGAAGACTTTCCAGCCAACTCAACAATGACACTGTTCTCGCTCACATCTACGATCTTTCCACCAAACTGGGCAGCAAGGACGTTGATAGACTGCAAGTTCTGCGATTTCAAGTGAAGGGTCTCCGTCGGGGTGAGGGCTACAGGAATCTCCGTAGGAACCGAGGGCTCAGCTGCATGGGCAAAGTGCTCAACAAGTGCCGTTTCTTGCTGCATTTTACTGGGCTGGTATTGACGAGGGGCTAGCGAAGGCCCACCAGCGAGTTGTTCTTCGACATATTCCGGACCAAGAATAGAGACCTTCACGAGCAACAGTTCTCGCTCGATGCATTTGGTTTCGGTGTAATCCAAGACTGCCCACACCGGTACCTATTTCCGTAAGATCAGCTCTGGGTCATCCGCCGTTCCGTCGCAACGCATTTCCAAAAACAACTAACCAAGTCCTCGAGCTGTCTCCGTGCCTGCTCAACGACACCATCTTGACCTTTGAGCACGATGGTCATCCGACTGAGATCCCTAATTTCCGTCCGGCATACAACGAGGGACTCGATATTGAAACCCCTTCCAGCAAGGATACCCGAGACTCTTGACAGCACACCAGGTTCGTTTTGCACCAGACAATTGAGGACGTGACTGGAAAACCCGATAAGCAAAACTCCGGGCGTTTTTCGCAATGTCGCTTACTTTTTAAAAGGTTGTAAGGAGGGGGGTGGTGTGTTATAGAGAATGTTCGTCACGGCCTCTTCTGCTGACCTCGACCTGGGGACGTCCGTCGAAGGCAAAGGTGGAGGGCGCACCCTGTGAGAGTTTTTGTAGTCCAATGCAGAGGTTGAATCGTCGATTGGTTTTGGTGGTTTCGGCGGGGCCTCAGGTGCTTCATCATTCTGGAAGCGCGTCAACGACGATGAAAAGTATCGTAGCTGACGATAACTTCGCGACTTGAGTGCCACAGATCTCAGTCTAACAACAGCGAGACTGGCCATGTTTGTCAACCGCAGGTGTTAGGGAAGAATTGAGGCCGGAAGGCAAATCGAGTCAAGAGGAGGGTTTGAAGCAGGGCGCGGAGTGGCTAAAGACGAATTTCCATTTCGGGAAATCAGGCGCTCGGATCATCACATTTATTCCTCGTAGGATTGACCCTCCTGTGTAAAGGTAATCCTACGGGACACGCTGCGTACGGAACCTTGGTATAGATTAAGCTCAGCTAGACGCGTCCTCTTTCGCATTTACCAGAACCGCCCGAGCCAGTTTCGCGTACTCAGCCGCATTCTCAGCCTCTCTGCCCTCAAGTTCCGCCGTTTTCTCCCAATGCGAGAGCCCACTCTCGATCAGCGTCCACGACTCTTCTTCAGAATGTTCGTCCACCCACCTAACATATTCTGCTTCTGCCCATCCGTGAAGACTGTGAGGTAAAGGAATCGGCGATCGGACGAGAATATGGTGGAGTACGATCAGCGGTTGTAACCCCGCAGTGTGCTGTGGGGAAGCCAACATGCTGTTATCCAAAAACAGGAGAGGTCTGCGAACAGGAGTCTTCATATCATACCAAGTAACCGCCGAGGCAACACCATGAGCTCACCTCATAGCCCTCAGTGCCCGATAGTCATCCGCCACCGCAGTCCAATCTCCCCCGCTCCGCCTTCGTGGTTGGCTCTTATCCGCCATGAAGGCACTAAGAGCGAACTCGAGCTCTGTCATGTCGCTAGTCAACTGGAGTTTCCCGGTTTCGCCAAGCGGTTTTGTAATCGATACGTGTAAGACAAAGGTCCTTATCACGTACTTCACGATGGAGATTACCCTAATAAAGCCAAGCGCCCGAGATGGTAGATATGACGGCAGAGGAGTAAGGGATCATGCGGTAGGCCTGAGATACCAACAGATACACACCATTGGCGAACCAAGTCCATACCGGAGTAGCGCTCCAGGATTTCCTGTTTCACAAAGTTCATTTTCGCAGCGAGTTCTTCCATGTACACGCTCGCCCCACCACCCCCGATTGCAGGCCCGCTTTTACCGAAGTCAAGTCTATGAAGTGTGGCGATAATTGCCCCACAATCACGCTTGATGGCGGAAAGTACAGGGTCCACAACCTTTTCATATTGCTCTCGCATCTTCTGTACCGGTGGATCCATCAATGAGAACCCGAAAAGGAGGAGCTCGAGCTTACGTCTGCCAACGGTTTCAGGAGGTCAAAAACTTCCTCGCTACACTCATCTTTCAGCTTGACGAACCGAGACCAACACTGATATAAGAACGAAACCAGTTGAGCGTTAGAGACCTGTTGAGGGGTGGCGGTTGGTCCACTCAGCAGCGCGACAGTCCGATCCCATATAACCTAAAAATCCACGCTCAATTGGTGTTCCACAAGGATCCATTCATCAATTGCCGAACTCACAAGGTTGCTCCACCGGGATATCATCTGCTCGAGAGATGTGACTATACCCTTCGCCACCGCTTTGGAGAGCAACGGATCAAATTTCGCGGCATCTAGTTCATTCGCTACGGTTCTCCAGATTGCAATTCCTTCCGCCATCCCGGGGGGATTTCGGATGCCGCCAGAGAACACTTGACCAATTGTCTCATTGACACGGTTGGAGCATCGAGTAAGAAATGAAGTCTCAAACGCGGAGAGCGATCGAAGAACCAAGATTGTTTCCGGACTGTGGATAGTTAGCGCTAAATCTAGTGGAAACCGGTGCCTATTACCTTTGATGGGCTTGTGAATAGACTGTGTCCGTGTGCACTGTAACTTTCGCAAAGAACTCGTGGATCAGGCGGAGTAGTCTTGGATAATTGGAGCCGAGAGTTGTTTGCAAAAACGAGGAGGCTGGGTTTTCAACTCAGGAAAAGCGTTTGGAACACGTTCGTAAGGTGGAATTACCTTTCGATGCATCTTTCGCACATTTTTCGAGAGAACGGCCCAGAGAAGTCCAGAACGTCGCCGTGGGATTATTTTCTAGGAGCTTTTTCGTTTTGTTACTGTGGCATTCAAAAACCTAATACACCAACGCGCTCACCTTCATGGCCTCATCCAAAAACACAATACCGGTCCCTCCATCCTTCTTTAGTTTTAGGACCTTTTCCAAAGTGTATACCTGTTGATTGATTAAACAAACGCTATGCGGCAACGAGGCAGATAGCGTCCGATACCTTGATGCAACACACGGTCATCTCGTCAACGAGGCTCTCTAGGCTACCCCATATCAATGCCGTGAACTGGGGGGCAGTGACCGTTGTTGGTTCGGTCCTAACCCTCGACTTGTACAGCAAACCTCCTGCTGAAGAATGTTCTGTGGATAACGTCAGATGTGAACTGAGGGTTATCTAATAGACGAATACCTTTCCCAACCATCCCTCTAGATATCCTCGCGATGTCAAACGCATATCTGATACGCTCGTCTATAGAATCCGACAAACCGACGACTAAACTCTGGACAAGTTCAGGCAGCACACGAAGGTTATGCGCCGTCTGCAACGACGAGGCGAGGGCAGAGCGATCCTTGAGGCGCTCAATCAATAATTGGATTCCGGCTATTGCATACATCAACACTCACTAGTGTCTCCAGACCAGATAGGACTAAAGTCTCCATTTGGCTGGTAACGGTTAGCCTTGCAATTTCTATGCCGGCGATATGGCTGTTCACCACGTTGACTGATTGTAGTGATATCCTACAAGCGGAAAGATCGCGGGAGGGCCGCTCTTCGCCCTCAAGCACAGGTTCGATTGGATCCTCATAAAGCGTGGCTATATATGCTGTTTCAGAAGAAGCTCGAATGGGCGGTGGATTTTACCAACTTAATTCCGCAATCGTGAGGGCTGCTTTTGCGATTGTACGCTCTTTCTCGTCTCCGGGCTCCTCGAGTAAAGCACCGGCAGATTTTGAGGGCGCTGTTGGAGTGTCGATCGGAGTATCCAGAGGTTTATTTAATTCAGCCATCTGTAGCTCCAGCCTGCGTGCAAGGATAAGAAAGCGAGAGATCCTACGGAGAACATCCGAAGCTTGCTGAAGTTTGTGCAACCGATTGACATGTGCCTGCAAAGACTGATATGGCACACGAATCTTCAGTCTCAGCCTGTGTACGTACGAAGATCAGACCAATTCAGTTAAGCTCCTGAAAATTGCAGTACTTCTCAAGTGACGCATCGAGTTCTGATAGACCTGAGCGGACCGAATGCAACGAATCCGCTAGATTGGTTACTCCTGCTGCTTGGATAAGCAGTTGTTCGTGGTGTGTCGTCACCTGATGAAACGCAACCAGAGTAATCATTACATGAATAACAACCAGGGCCACTAGCGGGGGAACCGACTTACGACATTCCTGAGCTGTTTAGAGACGTCGTCGATCCCCGAATTGAGTTTCGTGATAGCCACTGAGATGTCTTCCTTCGCCGGTTCCACCGCGGATAGCTTTGCCTTGGGTTTCGACGCGGACTGGGAGGGATACGGTTCTCCAGCCAGCACAGCATGGGCATAGTCGTTCGGGTTGAAATCGTGGCTAGCGAATACCGCGTAGTCTGGAACGCGCGGTGATTCAGCCTCGGCGTCGCCAGTAGATGATTGGACGCACCAGACATCCAGGCCCAATATTGTTGCTCTCAGATAGGCAACAGGTTGATCGTGGCTGGTCTCAACATGAGAAGTTCGGCACTTGCCGTCGGTGGCCCGGTTGAGCCGTGCACTTACCAGCTGTGAGCCCGAACCTTCACCGGCAGTCCGAGGGAAATTCGCGGATGCCTTGCTGCCTTCTTATCGAGCGATCTTGAAGCCTGATATGGAACTCAGGAAGATTTCGAGTAGCGTCTAGATGGCCCCTGTGGCCCTCTGAGGTGCAATTTGCTTCAATGGTCTCGGTTGTATTACAGTTCGACCCACCTGATGGATCGATCTTTATCTGGGCTGGCCTGCCTCGTTTCACCCCCACGTTCACCCCGGACCCGGGAGGGCTGTTCCGTTCTGATGATTCAGCAAACTTCGAAGAGCCCGCTTTTCGCGGACGAGTGTCCTCTCAGAGAGTCACTCGTATCGGCTGCGCTTTGGAAGCCGAACAGGTGTTCGTTCAGCCGACTTGATGTAAACTGACTCGCGTGACGTCAGAACTCCCCCATTGGTGCCCACGTTCTAAGGTTTGGCTTAGGGACTCCGAGACCACTCCAACATGAGGTGCGCGGCCCATTTCCCGGGTATATAAACCGGACCCTGAATTTCCCCCATCTCACACTCTGATTTCACCCCCTCCTCCCCCCGCAATGTCTAGCTACTACCGTTCAACTGCTCCTGGTACATGGGGAACGAACAACTACCGCTTTGGCTACCCACCAGAGCCTCTCTTTAGACCCCAGCCCACCTGTGAGTTTCATTTAATTCTACTCAGTCGTCGACGATCCTCGGCATACTCACCGTTCGCCACTCCAGGGGGCGGGCTCGACTACTATCAGGCCCATGCCACAAACCCTGATCCGTAAGCGAGATTCACGAGTATCGCAGCCCTTACGTTAACCTCGTTGCCCATTTGAAAGCGCCTTATATCATCGCATCCGGGAAGGTCGATACGATGCAGAAGGCGTTGGACTTCATGAAGCCAGACAGTGGCACCGACAAGCCTACGGTGGCTTTGGAGACATTCGTTCCTTGTCTTCCCGTGGTATGGGTCATGCAGCCGCTTACGAGGCATCCCGGATATGGGTCCACAACCGCACCATGCATGATTTGCGGCCCGATTTTGGTCAGCGCCGTGAAGCCTTCATCGCCCTCGCCGTCGCAGAAGGTTAGTGACGTCACCCCAACTCGTAGTTCGCATCCCGTGGTGTCTCACCCCTCCCCGTTATAGTCTCCCATATCTTCCCGAGTGGTCAGGTGCACAACGAACGACGTAAGTATCGGGAAGCGTGCGAAAGTGCGGCGGCCACAGCCTCTACCATCTTCCATACAGTGGGTTCCCATGCCTCGTGGTTTGTAGGTTTTGTCTCCTGATCCTGTCCGATCTAGCTGCAGTCAGACGATGACGAATACCCCAGCGGCAGTCACCTTTCTTCTTCCTCATTCCGTCGATCTGGCTCTACTTCAAGTGACGAAATTTCTGATGACCTCTACGCCTTCGACGAGCACGCATTCCCACGTGGATCGCGCCACCGTCGTCGCAGCTCTTCGGTCTCCTTCAACTCTCGCCCGACGATAATCCCGCCAAATGTATCCCCCTACCAGCATATGTCCAGCATGCCGATCCCCGTCGGTCAACCTTCCTATAGCCACAGCGGAGGATCTCCATACCAAGCTGGTGGTTCTCCATACCAAGCTGGTGGTTCTCCCTATTCCAACAACACATCCCCCTTCCAAGGCCCAAGCAGCTACCCGCAGCAATACCAGGGAAATTTACCAGTCGTCGGGAACTCCTATGATCCGAACCAGG
>Ga0307514_10005663_pt1 | contig 11072 bp, 10 predicted proteins | sample 16_EM_MG_FD_203088 | JGI IMG/M metagenome (GOLD analysis project Ga0307514, IMG submission 203088) | Populus trichocarpa ectomycorrhiza microbial communities from riparian zone in the Pacific Northwest, United States - 16_EM | ecosystem: Host-associated > Plants > Roots > Unclassified | place... | reverse complement strand
AGAATTTCCTTGTTTGAACGCTTGGCTGGATCGAAATCAAGATCGTCTCTAAGGATTTCGATGTAAAGTAAATATGGTGCACGTTCAGCGGAGTTGAGGACTACTGCTTCTCCTGGTGGCACTCGTACTATCCTGTGATGCGGTGACGGTGCACCGTCGCTGGTTTTGAGACTGTCTGAAGAAGAACACCACAATGGCATACAAACCTAAGATCCATGAGCATGATAAATTTGGCAAAAAAAGATGGTTCTAAACTACCTCTGCTGGTAGCTTGTGGTTGAGTGCGGTTAATTCTGCTCTGAGTGCAGAAACACGCGCGGGTTTGGGAACAATAACGAGGTGATTACAAATGTTCTCAAGACTGAGTAGAAATTTAACCTTTTTGCGTTTTAAGATCACCCATGGGTTGGATACATGTTGCACGAACCTGAGAGAGATAGTAGTGACTCTGAAGAAGGTGCATCTGAGATTGTGTATCGAATTGTTCTAGCAGAAAGTCTGCACGTTGTGTCGCAGCAGTTCGCGCGGGGGTACGAGCGGAAGCAACTGAGGGCGATGACTGATAAGGAATAATTTCCTGGTCTTCAATCTGTCCTAATGGGTCTTCCGAAAGCCTGGGCTGGTATTTCGTTTGCAAGTGAAGAGGAAGTGCGGGAAGTGTCTGAGCACCAAAAGCTGAACGTCGACTGATGAGACTACCAGGGTGGGAAGGGGGCAACTGAGAAAGATGTAACCGTGTTGAAGGTGGTTGCATTTGGAGAGAGTCATCCTCATTGATGCTAACAGGACTATCATTGCCATCCGGTTCATCTTGCGAAGCACGAGGTGAAGCGTTGTATGGCACACCATCGGTGTCTAATTCGAGACTTCTAATATTTTCACCGTCTTCGTCTTTTCTTCCCTGTTCGATCGCTACTCGACCCATTATTTCAGCCAGGCCAGGCATGGCGGGTGTGGCAGCCGACATTATACCAAGTCCTACAAATATAGGTTCTGCATGATGTTTGACCTTCTGAGGGCGCATATAAGAAGGAAGGACGAAACCAGAATAAGGTGAAGCAGAGGGTAGCACTTGGTCTCCAAAGATGATTTCATGACATTTGTGCAAAACGCGTTGACAGATAACAAAAGAAGGGGAATCACGACGTGTTGATAGATCATTGAGAGAAGCCTGCATAAACCATAACGTCTGGAGATAAATGGGGTCAGCTTGGGAAGGGATAAGATGTTAGAAGATTGACTATTAAGGCAACATGAGTGGAACGCATAGCAATGTCGGTCACGAAACATTCTAAAGCCCGAGATTTGGACGGGCGAGTTACCAGGAGATGACTTTAGAGAAAGATTAAGACAGGCTTAAAAATTGTATTTTATCAAGAAATACCAGATAAAACCCCAGACATCACGCAACTCGTGAATATCCAATTCTTTCAATCTTCGTGTAAGATAATAGGTAATCCCTATGTTGTCCGAGTACAACAATAGATACTTCAGGGCAACATGGACAGAGAAAAAGGATGAAGAGAGAAAGAGCCTGAGGAGCAGGGCATGGGAGGACATTACCTACCTATGAACTTCCTGTCAGGATCAGAGGAGCTTTTATTTGTCATGTGACCTCAACCATGACATGGCAATGCCATATCGAGTTGCTACTCACCAAGGATGAGAAACTACTTCTTTGTAGGTCTCTGCGCCATTTTATTCGCTCCTGCGCCTTCTATTGCAGCAAGTCCTCAACAAGAACTTGCAAAACTAGCCGTTGAAGGGAATGGTGTCATCAGATTGAACCCTTCCACATATGACTTATTAACCTCCCCAAAACGCACTTGGTCCGCATCGGTGCACTTCACAGCCATGGATCCAAGACGCCGCTGTCACCCATGCATGTTCGTCGCACTGATTTTTCTTCCCATTGTACATTTTCTGATGTTTTTCGCAGGCAATTCGATCCTGCATGGCTTGCAATTGCGAAAGCGTGGTCGCAGACATCGTCCAACCATCGGAACGAACACTTCTTTGCTACCTTGGATTTTGATGAAGGACCAACTGTCTTCCAGAAGGTAATTTTTTAGTTGTTTAAAAGTCAGTATTTTGGATTTAACCCAAGTGTAGCTTGGTCTCGTTTCGGCGCCTGTAGTATTTACCTATCCACCCGAAGCAGGTGACCGCAAACCTGCCAGTGGGAAAACCTCTCCCATAAAGTACGACTTTGGCGAGTGAGTGTGGCATACTCGTGCTTTCTTCACTCGACTAACCTTTGCACTCAGCGGTTTCGACCCTGGGCCGCTCGCAGAAGTCATCTCCAAGTTTACACCCATACCGATTCCATACAAGGACCCCATTGATTGGGCACGCTGGACAATTGTTGCCATCGGTGTACTTGGTGCTGCGCTTCTCCTGCGCTTCGTGTCTCCTCTCGTTCAAAGTAGATGGTCATGGGCTGTCATCACCGTGATCACAATCCTCGTCATGACTGGCGGCTTCATGTTTGCTCGCATACGCAGTGTACCTTACACAGGCGGTAATGGACAATGGGTTGCAGCAGGATTCTCGAATCAGTTTGGCCAAGAAGTTCAAGTTGTGGCGTTCATTTGTAAGCGAAATTTACCTTCCGTTTTTTCATCTTATTTTATTGACGATTCTGAAGATGGACTACTTGCTTTTGCCTATGTCATGTTAATCATGGTGGTTCCGTATCAAACATCACCTCAGAGACAACGCATCCAAATCTACCTGTGGACAGCAGTTATCATGATCATGTACTCTGTTCTCGTTTCTCTCTTCAGGATAAAAAATGGTGGTACGTTCATCTTGCTTGTGTATTGCGTTTGTATCATTGATAAAAGTGCCAGGATACCCATTCAAACTTCTTTTGTAATCGCGTGGCAGTCATGCGTTTAGAAATATATGACGATTGCATGCAAAGAATGAGGATGTGTGAAAAATATATGAGTTGACTTGAACAATATAAACAAAATAAAGAATTGTCTATATGAATAAGTTGAATCTATATACAACCAACTCTTCCGACCCCAAATGAGAGTCTATGATCCTCCACTTCCACCGTTCTCTTGTTGGAAGACATCTACATACCGACTCCGAACAGTACGCTTTGCAGCCTGTGACCTCGGTCTTGCAGGAGAATTGCCTACAGGCGACGACTGTGAACTGGGAAGCGTTTCCGCCGCCGAAGGAGCAAGGTTGGAGCGAATTCGTGGCGGAACTTTAGTCGGAGGTTCTGTGGTGAGGTCAATTGCCGATACAGATCGAGGTGGACCTCCCGATCCTACGGACGATGCTCGAGGAGGACCAGCGCCTGTTGAGGGGGGAATTGCTCTAGAGGTGCTCATACCAGGCGAAGCTGTTTGGGCTCGAGGTGGAGGTGGAGGTGGAGCAGCCTTTGCGGCATCCTTGACTTCGGCCTTGAAAATGACCGTAAGCTTTTCAGGTTTATAAGGATGTAAGATGAAAAGGGACCTTATTATTGATCCACCTTTTGAGTTCCTTATCATAGTAGAGACTCTTTTCTTCTCCCAAGTTAGCTTTGACTGACCCAGTTGAAGTACTAGTACTTCGCTTGAACCAACCACCAAACCACGAACCTCCATTTCCTGCCACTAGAATTGTATGAGCAGTTGATGGTGATGGAGGATAATGCAGAAAGTACATACGAGGGGGATTCTCAGCAGACTTCTTTTCAGGAGACATAGTTTCTTTGACTGGGCTTCCTTCTCGTTCTTTTTCCTCTGGTATTGGCTTCGGCTTTGGATTCCCAAAACCTAAGTTGTCGTTGTCGTCGTCAGGATTATCAGTGACAAGAAGTGACGCCTGTCGTGATGCCTGTCGTGATGGGGGCTGGGACTCGAAGGCGAATGTTTGGTTGTCCATTAATGAGATGAAGCCATCTGAGTTGGCGTGCACTATATCACCTTGCACTTGCATGAACGATGTAGCTGTTGGAGTCTTGCTTGTTTCGTTTGCGTTGGAACTCCACCAAGTGGAACCAGCAAGGGGGGTCTCCTGATCATCTGACGATCTGGCGGTCTCCGTCTGAGGCGAATAACCATTGGCCTCATATCCCGTAGGTGATGATTGAGAAGATGAAAAGTAAGGGCTGGTAGGCACCACTTGGACAGGTGGCTTGGAACGCATGGCCATAGCAGACAACGATCTTTTGACTGAGACTGGGGCGTAAGAAGGTGGTCCCATAGCCGAAGAGGTTCGTGGTGGCGGAATACTTGAAGTGGTTGGCTGTGGAGAAGATCTCGAAGACGGTGTAGCCGAGGAAATTGTACTGTAATGAGCAAAAGGTCCAAAATGTTGATTTGTTGCCTGAGTGAACTCGGGTTTTTGATTTGACGCGTCACCATCGCCTGTTACGAGCTTCGTGAATCTGCCTTCTAGCCAGCCTCCAATCGAATCAAAGCTGGGTTTACTGATTTTGCTGCCAATCCACGAATTCGACTTTTCGTTATGAAATACTCCGGTAAGACGCTGCTGCAGTCCATGAAGTTGTTCCAGTAGCACCGGAGTTGTATAGGAGGAAGACTGGCTGAGAGATGCCGTTACAGCCTCACAATATCTACACCTCTTATGAGCTTCTTTGATCTCAACATTGTCACAAAGCTTACCGGCTAGCAAGTTGCATATCACCCATTTCCGCTAGCCAAACCGCCCTAATGTAACGGTACACCTGTAGGTGGGGAAGACCGTGAAATGTTTCCTGCCCTTTAGCAATAGGCAACAAAGAAACAGCGAATTCCAGAATTTCAGAGAAAAGAAGTGAATCTGAGTCCTTCAAAACACTTCCCGGGTTCTTTGCACCAACTAATGTGATTCTAACACCTGGAGCACCAAAGCCGTTGATTAAGGGGGGCTGAGATGAAAAAGCGTAGGGTGATAGCAGATAACTAGGTGGATAAAGATTGTCATTAACAGTTGAACGTCAGTACGGATCAAGACAACAAACCAAACATGGGCAGCTTCCGTCCAATCGTTGGCCATCAACTGATCACCCAGTGCAACCAAGGCTCCAGAAGTCTCAGAAGTAGGCGTAAACGGAGACGAAATCATCATGGCAACCGTTTCTGCCCATTTAGCAAGGTTCTCTGGGGGTATGTGTAATGGAGGTTGCAAGGCTACAAAATTCGGCGTGCGAGGCGTCATCGCAGACACTGGCAGCGTCGGAAGAATACCTGCAGATCTCTGTAACAATACCGGCGGTGCTAACTCTTGAACTGCAAAGTACTTATAAGGACTAAGGGAAAAGAATAGATAACGACACTCACTAGCAGCAGGACCTTGCCCAGAGAAGAAGCTGTAAGCGACTCTCAAACTCTCCCAAGACCTTTGCGGATACTGTGGTGCAGCGACATTTGAGCCCCGTAGTTGCGCACTACTCGCCGCCAGTTCTTTACGCAAAAATTCATTGACAACTTCTTTCCAAGACTCCTTATCAATACTGCTCGCGATGATCATGGCATGAGCCCATAGTTTCTGATCCAAGGCATATTGGTATGCTTGACGGCGATCACCTTGCATCAGATACCCCTCAATTTTGAGCAGAGCTGACGGTCGCACGTCTGTCACGCCAATCGGGACCTCATCAAGAGGTGCCGTCTGGTAGGATGCTTGTACAAATGATACACTTATATCAGCACCAGTAACAAATATGCTAGAGATTGAATACCATGAAGTGCATCTTGCAAGGTCAACTCGGTTTCAAACCGCGGTACGAGTGCCAGTCGAACGGCAGACTCCGCTTGGGGTCTTATAGAATAGACTCAGGAACATAGGTAGAAGAATGAGCTCAACTCGACTCACATTCCAAAAAGGCGCCCGTCATATTCGACCAGCGCCTTCAAAATTTTAACAAGGACCATCTTATTTTCTGCCGTTTGCCGTTCAACAGGCGCCAAATACCCAAGACCCTGATTGATCTCCGCCAGTCTATTGGATAGATAGGACAATACTCCGGATTTCTTTGTTTTTGCCTGTGTAGACGCCCCAGGTCTTACAAGAGTTAAAGATGGTGTGCCAGGATCAGAGACCAAAGGGCCGGGATAAGATTGTCCTGGTGAATTTAAAGCCGATTCTGGGAGAATTTTTTGTAAGACACGGACTTTCAACTCAGATGAGGTGCGAGCCGATAAAGCGATATCGAAACCTGCATTCAGACCCGGCATGCCATGGAAACATGTTATAAACTTCCCACCAAAACCAAAGCTTACAACTGGCGCACGAGCAGAAGTCCGCGAAAGAGGATCATTAGCCCCGACTAATGACGGTGACGGCGCATACTGGTTCAAGGAAGGCTTTACAATGTCATGAGACGAAGTGATAGGATGACGAGGAGACAGGGATATATCAAGTGGGCGTGGAAAGGTGGAAAGAGTCGTCGTCGGGGAGACCGAATTGTACAGATACGAGTTATCATCCAAGTTCAATGATGGAGGAACTTTATAGGGTTGACTCGGAAGGTATTCATTCTGCAAGGGGGGTGTCATTCGTGGAACGTGATTGGTAGCATGTGGCCCGACAGGCGCACACAAAACACCGGGAGTTGCTTCTCTTTTGAGCGGTTCCGGAGGCTTGTATTGACCGTGGTGAAATGACTGTTTTATCAAATTCTCTTGGAGAACATATGTCTCTGGTGATGAGTCGACCTTCGGCTTAGGAGGAGGAGAGTGGGGGAGAGGCACCTTAGAAGGCGAGGTATTGACAGTGCCGGTGAAGAAAGCCGAAGATTGCGCCGACTTCATAGGGCTTGAACTCAAACCAACAGAAGAACTGTGAGGTGTATGTGAACGGCCAGAATGACCCACGAATCCAGGCAGCGACGAGAATTTGTCAGGGTTATGAACTCCATTGATTCCATCGGACAAATACGTCACATTGGGATTAACATCCTCAATGTGATTGTTACGTACTGCTACTGTCTCTGCGTCCTGAGATAAGATACCAGCATAGTGAGCGGTTTTCAATCCCGGATTAAGACGACTGGACAAGGATGAGCTTGGACCCGTAGGGGACCTTTCCGAGTAATTATGAGCGGCAGGCGCTTCCATGTGTCCTTCCCATGCAGGAGGAACCCCTGCATCGGAACCAACAGAATGTACAGTCGCTGTTCCTATAGAACCCGGATGCGACGTCGGAGGATTCGAAGGTTGGTAAATATTGTAAGCCTGTTGCGCATCTGTCGCTCTTCCTACACGTCGAGCAGCCTTTGTGGGTAAAAATGGTGGATCATATGCATTCGACAATTTTGGTCGGGTAATTGTAGACGATACAGGAGGTGGAGGTAGCGGCGCAGAGGATCTGGCGCCAGCACGAGTAGCATTACCAGCAACAGATGACAAAGAAGAACTATAAACTGGCTGAGGAGGGCCGTTTGACGGAATAGTTGAAGAGAAGGCAGATGGCGCAGGGGGGTTATATGATGTATATGAAGGATAAGGCGCCGACGCTGCATATGTTTGAGGGGTGTAAGAATTTGATGCTGGAGCGACTTTCTTTACGCTGGTTACAGGGGGGACGTATGACTGAGGTGTGTAGGTATTCGGAAGGCCTTTGGTCACTGACAGTTCTGCCCTTCGACTCGCAGCTACAAACGATTTGGCAAAGACAGGCGTAAGACAGTAGTAGCGCACTGAAATGATTGAGATTACCTTGTCCTGTAAACGTACTCTGAGTATGGCTATAAAGACTGTAACCATCACCCAAGACCTGCTGGTAATTGTATTCGGAATACGGAGTGTTGGCAACGACAGATTCCTGGTTCGAGGCGTCCAAAATATTGGTATTAGGTTCCCCAGAAGCTGCCTGCACGTCACCAGAAAATAGGTCATCTACTGGTGCCTTTGAATTATCATCGGTGCCCAAACTGGCGAACAAGTCCGAAGTCGATTCTTCCGAACCAAACAGAGAGGCAGCTGCTTCGACACTACTCATGATATCTCAAGAGTAATAGCAACAAGAGGATACGCTATCAGCAGGTACCTGGCGTAGGCCTATGGAGTCTGAAGCCGAAGCGGTATTGGTTGCGTGACCCCGAATCAGTGACGTGTCCACTGTCGACACTCAGGCTGCAATTGGAATTCATTACTGTACTCCGGAGAGTTCAATGCTACAGCCAAGAGGCCTCAGTCTTCAGATTCCCCATACCATGGGTCCCTTGCTACTTAGGTCACAGCCACCAGTATGTAGTGGTATGTAGTGCTACAAAGGTAGATACAGATAGCTATGTACATGAGTATTCAAGATACATACTTGCCCAGGCTTGATTTGTTGTTATCTATATTCTGTGTGGTGGATTTATAGTTCTATATTTTTGTCTGGTAGCCTGGTAGGCTTGCTAGTACATGTAAAAGTTACTTATCACTCAAATAATTGGTATAAAATTTTTTATTGCTAATTCTAATATCACTAAAGCTGCCAACTGCCAGTGGGAGATGAGACAGAGGAGATAGGACAAAGGCAAAACACAGCTGAATAGGCCATGTTTTTCATGCTCAGAATAGAAGGAATAGAGACAGAGGACAAGACGAAGGGTGGACTGTAGCAGGCAGAGAGAAAAAAAACCCCTCCGCCTGCGCTTCGAGCAACAGAGGGGGTTAGTGGCAGGCAGAGTGTGTGGGTGACACCTCCGCCCACATTTCGAGTGACGGAGGGTGTTGGTGGCAGGCAGAGTGTGTGGGTGACGAAAAAAGACCCCTCCGCCTGCGCTTCGAGCGACGGAGGGGGGCAGAGAGAGTGGGTGACAAACAAAACCCCTCCGCCCACGTTTCGAGTGACGGAGGGGTTAGTGGCAGGCAGAGAGTGTGGGTGACAAAGGAAGACACCTCCGCCCGCATTTCGAGTGACGGAGGAGGTTGGTGGCAGGCAGAGAATGTGGGTGACGAAAAAAGACCCCTCCGCCCGCGCTTCGAGCAATGGAAGGGATTTAGTGGCAGGCAGAGAGTGTGGGTGAAAAAAAGAAACCCCTCCGCCCACGTTTCGAGCGACGGAGGGGATTAGTTACTGTAGAACAGAAAAAAAAATCATACCTTCGTACCTGAGGTGTGTCGAATTTTCTTATGGGTATTTATTATATAATATTTATTATTGACATCTGAGAATTGTTAATAAAAGTTGTAAAGTCATTTTATTTATTTGTTCACTCGCAGGTAGGCCTTCACCATTACAATTGTTGATTATGTTAAGGATTGTAGAGTAAATAGGTACATATTTCCAAAATAATAGTGGTAATGGGTGTTCAAGAAGTTCAGTATAAGATATCTGGAATCTTGTCCGTGCATGAGATAACATCATGCACGTGAGATAAGCAAGAAAAGATAATATCGGCGACGGGACTACGCGTCGCTTTCTGGAAAGGCCTTATCCTTCCTTCCAAAATGTATGTCGAGCAAGCGCTCAACTACCCTCGAATGGTGAGTGCACGAAAACGGCAGACGTGAACCACTCACTCCGAACCAGCTGCTTGCCATATGATGCTGGAGATGTTTTCAAGGGTGTCAAGAACGCCCTAACAGAGTGAAACAAGACCTTTCTTTGTTCACCCTCTGCTTCCGCCAATGCTCTCTGCAAAACATAGTCTAGGAGAACAGAATGGAGTTAACGAAAATCTGAGATCAAAAACTGACCCACTAGCGAAGTCATCCTTCATCATTACAGAGATGGAATGTTCCCCATCCCCCGTGCTCATAATCTCGTCAATAAGCTGTCTGCGGGTTTCCGCGGTTGAGTAGGTGATAGCCTTCTCGCAAACGTGTGACGAGTACTGGTTTTTGGCAAGTTGAACCAATGAGCCTTGTATGCGGCCAAGCATTCTGGCCTTCTCGTGGGCTTGGCCATGCTGGAGTATGTATTGAATTACATAGTTCTACTCGTGCTGTTAGTAACGATACATTATATAAAACGAGAGAGAAGACGCACACCATACTGGTCTCTCATGAGACCGTCAGAGTGCCAATCGATGGCATCCAGCAATGGCTGGCGATAAGCATGGGGAAGGCTCATCAGGCACTTCTGTAGCACTCTGCAACCGTTACTGTTTTCTGCCAACTCGGGGACGTTGGCATAAATGATGCGGAGGAATGTCAGGCGTTCCGGGGATACGGAATCCACTAATTTTTGAATTACCTATTGAATTGATTGACTACAATCTGATTTCCAAGGGAAAGAGACTTACATGGTTCCCGTGTTCATCCTTGATACATACCAGAAGATCTTGTTCGAGACGGTTGATGATTCTGCCTTGTTGATCTTCTGACATATATTCAAACGCCTACATTCCAAGGCAAAAACCATCAGCTCATTATCAATTTGCGATTTAAACCTACCTTCTGAACAACACGGCAGGCGTAGATCTGAAGCGAGTAATCGATGACATTTGTTTCAATTACTAGGGAGATTGTTTCTTTCTGTGTCAATGTGCCAACGTCAAAAAATTTCTGAATAATCTATTTATGAACATCAACATTTGTAGACGATCAGGAAACATGAAAGAACTTACATAATTTCCAAATACGTCCTGGATCAGTTGGTCCGCGTCCGTAGGAACAATTTCGTCGAAAACCCTCTGTTTGTCTTCTTTACTTGCCTCTTCCAGCTGTTGTTGAATGAGGCGCGAACCGTTTTGATCCCCGCTAAACTCAACAATGTGCCCGAATATGTCCTATCAAGAAGTCAGCACATGAAGTAGTAACAGAAGAATTGATACATACTCGGAGGGTCCAATCTTTGTCCTTATGAGAATTTCGAAAGGCTTCCATCAAAGAACTCTGAGTGCTTGGAGATCCCATCAGATGGGATCGACGACGATTACCGTTCTGCGGTACTGATGTTACAGAATGAGAAGAGTTGTTCAATTGCTTGGGCTGAGATCGGCTGAACCGGGGTTGTCGCGGTGACACGGAGACATGAGCTTGGGGAAGAGGGGACTTCCGACGAGACTAAAAGAAAATTTTGAGTACTGTAAAATTTCTAACGAGTATCAAGATCTATACCTGTGTGGCGAAATCATTTGCCATGTTCACGTTGGTCGGCAGCCCGCCATGACTTGGATGTACAGG
>Ga0307514_10005661_pt1 | contig 11073 bp, 15 predicted proteins | sample 16_EM_MG_FD_203088 | JGI IMG/M metagenome (GOLD analysis project Ga0307514, IMG submission 203088) | Populus trichocarpa ectomycorrhiza microbial communities from riparian zone in the Pacific Northwest, United States - 16_EM | ecosystem: Host-associated > Plants > Roots > Unclassified | place... | reverse complement strand
GGTGTGGTGTCGGAGAGTAAGACTCCCAGCAACGCGATGAATGTATTCCCGTCTAGGTCGAGGCCAAGACTCCACTTCGAAAGGTACGTGTCAATGAGAGAGAATACTTGTGGTAAAAAGTCTCCTCGCAAATGGGCAACCAGATCTGGATTGCATCCTTGGCTCCCGATGGTCCGATCTTGCAAGGGTATCAAGGGGAGTGCCTCGCAATGGAGGATAAAGCACCACAGTAGACCCGGGTGTTTCATCCCCTCGGCAGCTCCCTGGAGGTGTGCCCAAAGACCTTCGCGCGAGGAACAATCCTCTCGATACAGCCCCAAGGGAGAGACAGGACGCCCACAGTTGGTTTGCCGCTCCAGAATCCCAAGATGATTATAGGTCTTCTTGACGCGAGCCCAGAATTCTTTTCCTAGGATCTTCCGAGAGTCGAGGAGCAATCCTTGCTCAAAGATGAACGTGACGATCTATACGCAAACTGGGGTAAGGGGCTTAGAAAACGGAGGTAAAGTTGCCTACCTTTGCGTCACGGAAGACTGCACCACGAAGTAGAGCAATCGGTAATGACCGTGCCATCGTGTCGAAGATGAAAGCGCGCTGGCACAGGATGGGACCAGCACTTATTTGATCGTCATAGATCGACCCTCCGTCGTTTGTCATTACGAACATGGGCTGTACGACTGGTTAAGGAAAACGAATTCTTCGGAAGGGATGTCGAATCTCACACGGCGATCAAGCAGGTATTTGACCCACTCTGGGTCTTCTGGACCGGAGAAACAGAAAATCGCAGCGAGACCTTTCAGATGTGTCGTCAGATGGTCGAATAATTGTCGTCTTGCCAACCGTCTTGAACACACAACCCAAGTGGTATCTCCAGTTTTCTGAGTCAAATGGCGGGTGGCTAGGAACAACTCGATTATGTCTTCAACGCCAGATGGAGGTGACGGTTACCTTGGAAAAAGACGATATCGAAGTTTGCAGACCTCGTGACGAACTTTTGCAGCAGGCATTCGAGCAGGTACTTTGCGTGTATTATCTGATAGGATGCGTCTGGTATAGATACGTTTAGTTCATGCCATTGTGGACCCATATTGGGCATTACCTGAGGGATGGGCAACTGCCAGGAAAGGGTCATCTAGAACTTCTTGTAGTATGGCCTCCCCTGCAACCGCAATGGTCAGTCGATCTCAAGTCGCGGATGATGGGTGGCCATTACCGTCGAGAACGAAGGGCTCCGTCCCGGCGTAATCACTGATGAGGTCCATCTGCCTTCCGCGACGATTCCGGTCTCTGTACCATCGATCATCGATATAGAGGAGAGCTGACTGGGCGTCTTGGAGTCCAGTGGTAGCTGTGTCTTTCACCACGGAAGTGTCGATAGTTGCGGGGCTCACGTCGAAGCCGTCGAGATCCAGATCCATGATGGGTTGTGGCAAGCCGATAGGGATTCAATGTTTAAAAAAGTGTGGCGGAGTCTATCCCACGCTAAGGCCGCTCGGAGGAGGGATAAATTTGACCTTGAGATACGCAAAAGCTGGTAAACGGCAGCTCAGAAGATTCCCAACGGATACACACGCCTTACGTGTGCGCAGTGAAGTCGAGTATCTGTGGAAGTCAAGGATGCCCAGCGTGTGGAACCGCAGCGTTTCCTGCGACGAGTTCTGATGTATGGCCTGCCAAATAGCTGCTAGCCCGACTTGTCAGGCTTCGAGTGGCAGGGTTACGGCATGCCAGCAACTGTGGGGCCGCCGCCCGACACCACTCGAGCGTATCCAGCCCTCGGCGGTACGAGCACTGGATTAATTGTGTGGCTTGAGAAGAACCCACCGTCCAGTGTGCCTATCATCATCAGAGGGGCACCTGGCAACGGCTGACGTGGCCGAACCCACTCCGTTCTCTCTCCATCTACAACAAAGTGGTGACTAGTGAACAGCTTTCGATTTCTAATCGGGAGCCCCACCGTTGAGATGACTTGTCTTACTCGCATATAGCGGGCTTACTCTCTGTAACTCAAGGGGAGTAAAATTAGATTTCATCCGCCCGATCGACATGATGATGCTCACAGCCATGACTCAAATCCTATAGGTTGCGGGTTTTGAGGCTGCGCTACCGAGCATTCCCGCAATCCATCCTTGGGTTTTTTGATGCAACCTCCATAGCGTTGCCAACGACGGCTCTCATCCCAACGCCTCCTGTTGCACTTGTTGTACTTCCTAGGCTCTCGGGTTGTCTACTCGTCGACATCGCATGGCCGAATCCAGGCCATTCAACAACGGGATCTTCACCCAAGGATCCCGAGTCACGAACCATTGAATATGGTCATTGCGGTACAGCTGTGCTACAGGTGAATGCCAGCGCTACGATTGTCCTAGGCCTGACTCATTGTCCGTGCTCATAAAGGCACGCGACATTCAGCCAATTTCGACATCACACCCTCATCATCCCTCCTCTCAAACCACCACAACCACAACAACTTGCATGTGCCAGAGTCCCCGCTGCCAATGTTATAACGGTATGCCAGCAACCCCATACATGGGCAGCGTAGACCTGCCTACCATGTCTCCGTATCCAACCCCGCCGTGGAATCATCAACAACTTCCATTGACCAACGGCTACAATCGCTACTCGACTCCACACCTCACGCCCTCTCCTACTATGCCAGTGATACCGAATCGGCTGCCTCCCACCCCCAGCAGCCCATCTTCCTCTCTTCCTTCCAGTCCCCGTTTTCGCATCGACGCTTCGCTCATGCACGGGTATTACGATGCTTCCAACGAGTACAACATGTTGAGCGACAGGTCCTTGCTTAACGCGGTCGTTGACCAATATACCTCTTCCTTGGTATTGGTTCTGCCGCGGGATCTAGGTGTTGGCGACATCGTAGTCACGCCCTCCACATCGTCCCCATACATCACAGTGTTCGACGTTGTTACGGCCATCCGGAAAGCCCTCTACGCACCGTCCCAATGGCGGGGCGAGTCCGGTCGCTGGCGTTTGATCGATTCCTTACGGGGCAGGACCCGCATATCGCTGCGGGGTAGACAGGCGGGGTCCCGGCCCGTGCTTGGTGTCGAGTTCTCATGATTCTTAAGACCCTTTCCTTTTCTTCTCTTCTCGGTGTATCTGTATCTCGGACCAACGAACTTGTAGCACTAGTCCCCAACTCCCTACTCCTTTCTCGTTCTTGGTGGGTCACCCCATCACCCGCTGTTGTTTTTGTTTTTTTCTCTTCGTTGCTTTGCCAGCAAGAACCTGGCAATATGGTAGGCATACCGTACGGTCAAAGTTGTCTTGGTGGCCGTGGCTGTCTTCGCCTGTGCATTGTGATCAAGTCGGTATTTGCGCTTTCAGTTGTCCACTTTGGTTCTTGTGTTCGCTTTCCGCTTGTATTCTCCTTCCTTCGCGCGTCTCTTTCTGTCGGGAAGTTTGTTGAAATAAGTTACGATAGACCCCGCTCGCATTTAAACTTTGATTCGATGAAATCTTAGAGTGTTTTGTTCAAGCTTCAGTTTTCTCCATCATCTCCGATCGAAAGCAAGGTCGCGACTTTCACTCAAATGACATACCAACCACCTCGCCGGGACACGGCTTCGCGTCAGAAGTCGCAAGGAGGGGTGGTGTCTGACCCTATGGAAGCCCGTATCATGATGGAACGCGTTTTGGCATCGAGGGGAGAATACATGGGGTTCGTCTGGTTACGGCGCTTTAACTACCCTTGCGTTTAACTTGTCCCAAAGCATCGAGCAGATGAAGCAAACTACTGCTGCGGTGGAGAATACCTCGGATTATGTGAAAGGCGAAATCGAACGGAAGAAGGCGATTCATCTCAAGGATATGGCGGACTTGATTAGACACGAAGACAACACGTACCACCAAAAGGCCCTCGACTCTTCACTCGCATATGACGACCTCGCATTACATGGCGAACGCGAGTTGGAGAGAGTACGTGGGCCGTTCACCTTGTTTCTGTTCTCAGCTCTCATTGGTAATGGTGCAGCTCGCGGCTTCAACCTTCCGAGGAACAAGCATCTCCCGCCTCCAAACATTACAACAGTCCTACCTCCGAGCCATGATTCCATTGTGGGAGAAACTTGAGAAGGTGAAAGCAATCGAAGCAGAACAGCGGCGCCGGGTTCAAGCCAACTTCCCAATGACCGTAACGGACTTCCGTGCCGTCCAGGACAAACCTCATCAGCTCCATATCTGTCAATTTCTTATGCTAGAAGACACCGTCGGAGACAAAGGCGAACTGACGAGTAAGAGGGATGCTACCATGACCAAGTACAAATGGGCTTGGAGGCAGGTTGCACCCCTTTGTGAGGAATACGCGAAGGACGTAAGTACCACTTTCCATCAGGCGAACTCCCACACAGAAAGCATAGATACCAGGATGACTTCAAGGACGAAGTACGCGGAATTGCGAAAAACATCCAACTTCTCAACGATAAACTTTAACTGCCGTGTGTGACGCCTTTCATCCCTGCCACGCTGATACGGCCTGGGTGCGGTTCATGATTGTGGCGGACACGCAATGCCTTTGTGCCTTGTTTGGCAGGGGCGTAATCTCCGCTGCCGCATCACTCATTCACTCTGTCTTCCGTAAGGTGGGGGTCCAATCAGCGCTTTATTTCAAGCTACCCAAGTAAACAAAAAAACCTTGTAATTTTTTCGTAGGACTGGATGTATTCCTCGACCTCTTGTGAGGCAAGTCCTGTGCCAGGATTTCGCAACCCGACGAAGGATGTTGCCTGACAGTTGGTGTTGCGCGCCCGAATTAAACGTACGTCCAGCTTGGAACGTTGGACAGCCGACACGGACTATCCTTATCTGGCACAATGGGCCGAGCCCACATTACGTTCATCAGAACCTCTCCAAAACCTCTCACGGGTATTTCTCCCTTGGAGAGCGAAGAGAAGAATGGGCTTTACTTAGCGATCATCCAGCCGCGTGCCGATGGCATCCTCTGCGTTTCAAAATTTCCAACATGAATGGCATCACCCAGAGGCAGAGTCGTACTTAAGTCCGCTGGGGTGAACGATGTCCTGTAGATCATCAGCACCTCTACCTCTCCTCACCTCTTCCATTCCCCCTCCCGTACGTCCATCTGTCCAATTGCGTCTCTAGTGTCGATGCTGACCTCCTGTTAGATATCCGCCATGTCGTCCAAAATTCAACCCGCTGATGGAGAGATGGTTGCTTTCCGCTTCATCCCTCGTTCCACTGGCGGTGCCTCTGTCTCCCGCCAAGTGATCCCAATCCCCACCCCTGGACCTGACGAGTGTCTCGTCAAGGTCCTCGCTGCTGGTGTCTGTCACTCCGATTGCAGTATCTTGGACGCCGAATTCCAGAAGGGGATGTTCGCCATGCCAAACCCCTTCGTCCTTGGCCACGAGGGTGCCGGTGTCGTCGTCTCGGTCGGTTCTAACGTCGCCGAGTTCAAACCTGGCTCTTACGTCGCCCTACTTGGAACCAATGCTTGTTACACCGATTCTTGTGGCGCATGCGCCCATGATCTCGGAAACTCCTGCACTAGCAACCCTTACCTCGGATTCGGCGGTGATGGTTTCTTCGCATCCCACGTTTCCGTTTCTACTAGGAACCTCGTCGAGATTCCCGCTGATGAGGAGACCGTGAAACCATCGATAGCCGCCATCTCCACAGACGCCGTCCTCACCCCCTATCACTCCCTCGTATCGTGCGCCAAACTCACTCCTGATCAAACTATCCTCATCATCGGCGCTGGAGGTCTCGGTCTTAACGCAATTCAGATCGCAAAACACGTCATTGGCGTCAAGAATGTCATTGTCACCGATATCCGGGATGGCAGCGTCAAGGCCGCCTTGGGCGTCGGCGCCGACTATGCTTGCAAGCCTGAAGAACTCGACGCTCTCGTCAAGGAGCACAACTTCGTTTTCGACTCCGTCATCGATGTCGTCGGCAACGCCGAGACTTTCGGAAGCTCACTCCACCGAGTCAGGATCGGTGGCCTCATTCAGATCATCGGTCTCTCGACCCGCGAAATCCCCCTCCCCCTCGTCGCCGTTGCAATGAAGAACGTAACCATCAAGATGAGCGCCTGGGGCACCAAGTCGGAACTAACAGAAGTACTGAAAGTCGTAGCTTCCGGAAAGGTCAAGCCACAGGTCGAAGAGAGGCCGTTGGATGAGTGTTTAGAGGTCCTCCAGGATCTGGCTACCGGAAAGCTGAAGTCTCGTATCGCCCTTATTCCCTGAGCTGTTTTCGTTTTCGCCTTTTCCATCTTTACTTTTCCATCTTTAATTCGATGTAACCCTACGACCATTTTGTAGCGCAACCCCAATATACCCTAAAGCCTTCTGTTCGAACGATACAGATGAACGGTTCCATTGGGACCACCTTTAATAATATCTCGTGGCTCACGCAAAATACGCATTCTATGTCAACCGGATGAACAGTTTGTGAAATAGTAGTAGGGTAAGCGGGACCGAACAAACTTAGTTCGTCTGAGCACCGACGGCCTTCAAAAAAGAAAGTCAGTCGAAGGATCGTTGTTGTGACAAAACTCGTACCAATCGTTTCAAGTGCTCCATAAACACCTGTAAGCTGACATCGTCCGTGAAGATGGCTTGCCCACTATTGGTTCCGGGCCCAGAACCATACATGCTCGTGGACATGTGCGTTGTCGAAGGGTTCAGTTTTGACAGAAGGAAACGGGCTTGACTTCCACCTTGATCACAAACGATGTAACGCGGGATCGGTTGCCTTTCAGCAAGAAGGTCCTGCAGATCATCCGGTTAGATCGCAACAAAAGTTAGGCCAAGAAAGACAAACCTGGGCGTCGGCGACGGGAGCTTCAAGCAATTCCTTAAAGTTTTCATAACCCTCCTGTTCGTGATACCCGGCCTTCCTCCACTGCGCGACCGTTTCTCCGTGGAAGATGAGAATATAGAAGAAAGTATCCAGCAGTAGAATGACGTCTGGTTTAATAGACACGCTGTCGAGCAAGACGGGTTGTGCGGGGATATCAAATGTGTATGACATGAGCGTTGGTTGGATCATGATAAGGGAGTTGTTAACGTCTTCCTCATTCAGTACGTGCCTAGACGAGAGTTAGTAAGGGAATGGGTGACAGACATATCTTGCTAACCGATAGAAGGCAGTCTCGTCTGGACTGTTGTTGAACACTTGTAGGAACTGACTCCTGCGCAAGTGGAACATGAACTGAGGATAGATACTAAAGTTGTCCGCAAGTGTGAAACTTGTTGGATCTTCTTTCCGGTAGTCTGCAAATTTCTGACAGAGGCGGATCAACATCCTATCCAACCATCTCAGGACATCCGGAGAATCGTCGATCTCCGCCTTGAAAACTGCAATCCTCGACATCAACACTGCAGCAGCCTCCTGGTCGAACGAGGCAGCTATGTTAGGTGAACCAGCCTCCGCGAAGTTTCGAGCAATAGTGGTCACTCGTAGCCTCATCTCTCCCGAGGAATGTTGATAGTGGGTGACGAACTGGATGAGCCCCCGTGATCCTGGCTGTAACGGCTGGCCAGCAGGTGTTACAACCTCGAAGTAAACGGCGGCAGAGGATCTTGGAGTGAGGGCGTTTATATTCCATGCTGACGTCTGGCCGATGCCAATCTCCGTTTCACCGACACATGCTGATTTTTTGTTGGCGGACGTAGCATGTCCGATAAGTCCCGAAACTTTGAGTTCTTTTGTAGTCTGTAGCACAGTCAGGAATGATTTCTGGGTAGTTCCCGGGGAGCGAGGTGTTTCACCTGGACGTCAAATGTTGCGTTAAAGCCCATCTCAAGGTGACCTTGTTCGTCCTTTGTGAAGACACGGAGGAAACTCTGTTTGAAAATGGAAGTCGTGAAGGCATCTGAAAGAACCATGACACCGTTTGTGGAGTTTGGTAGCGACTTCATTTCGAGGAGTCCAACTTGATCAAGACAACCAGCGAAGAGGTCCACAACGTGACCATTAGCAGAAACTCGTTTGGAGAGCGCCTCATAGAACTACGCAGCGGGTTAGGGTCCGTCACGAAGTGGAAACGCGGCACTGTGATTACCTTTGAGGCACGTTTGAAGTGTTTTGCGCTGTCGCGGTCGATATCATGATGGGACCGAATGGGTTCCTTGAGTTCATTGGTAACGACCATGCCAGGGCCCTCTGTACAAGGACCACCGGAGAACACCACGATTCGCGCTCCGGTGTTAGGGTAAGTAGTCTAGCAGTCAATAAATTAGCGAAAGAACGAGTGGCGATTATCACAACCCACCTCAAGAAGCCCAACAGCAACGCTGACAGCATTTCCGGTGCATCGCAGGGGACGCTTATCGTTTGCGACTGGCCATGGATCACGAGAAAGGGATTCCAGGATACCGGTGAGCTGAAATTCAACCTGTTGCACGGGTAGGAGGAACCGCGCGGCCCCGAAAGCTTGCGTGGGCGCTGGTTGACCTGGCCGGGGGGCGGCACGGTTCTGTCCGCTGAGCCCCAACATCTCTTGAATCTGCTTTGGGGAATATTCTTTTCCCCCTCGAAAAACGTAGGACTTGTTACACTCGGGGTAGCCAATTTCGTGGACTTGAGTCTACGAGGGCGGTCAGAACTTTGTCATGATTAATGCGTAGATAATTCACCATGGTCCCATAGGTAATCAAACCAACAAGCGCGAATGGCGGAAGAAGACTCAGACTGACGACGATAGCGTCCCGTAAAGCCTTGAGGTCAGGCTCATCCAAGCACGTATCCACGACGAACAAGAAGACGGGAGGGACTTGGGCTGGCCGGCTCAACGTGTATTCGATGGTCGTGTACTTTGGTAAAAGTTCTGCAGGTAGGTTGGTGTTGGAGATGTCCTTGTAGTGGGGCGGGAATGCGTTCCTTTGGAGACAAAATGGACAAATCCAAAGTTTGCCTCGAATGTCGATTTGGCTGTGTGTACGTCACTCAGATATGCTGCGATGTAGAAGAGGTTAGGACGCACCAGTAAGGGTTCAAAATGGCTCTGCACGGGGGTTTGCACGCAACCGGGTCGTAAAGAACTGGAGGAAGATCTTCTCTGTGCTTGAGGGGAGTGTACAGAGCGGAGATTGGGACCACAGTCCTGGTCGCTTCGATGCGAGAAGATGGCCAAACGTTCAGTGACAATCGGATGCCTGAACAGTGTGTTAGTGGGGCACTTGTTCGCCAAAGGTTGTGGTGCGCGTACCGTCGCGGTCTTCGACATCCTCAAAGTTCATCATGGTCGTAGAGGAAGGTTGTCGTGTGTTTGAAGCAGGATAAGTCTTCGGATGACACTTGTCAACGTGTCTGCTCGACAGTCGATTAGGTAATCGGCCCTTTCCTCTGTTCTTCAATGCTGACGATCTTCAAACACGGGAAGCTCAGCGTCCATGTCCGACGGAAACCCGGGCATCATCTCATATTGAAGGCAGGTATGGTGTCTTGGATAGCCATGAGGCGGTAGAATCCCGTGGCGTAAACATGGCAAACTGAGCCAGCAACCTGGTCTCCCGCTTTGGTTAAAGCGCGGCGATGTCTAGATGCACTCATTGAGGGTATGGGAACCCATGCATTCTTACACCACTTGTGTACCAGAAAGCCATCCAAGGCGATCGATACATGTCCCAGGTATGGTTCGCATATAAGACTGCAATGCGCATGCCTAATATTTCGTCAGTGCTCGCAAGATGGTGGACTCCAGAGAAATCCCTTTCTAGAAAAAGAAAACGACACGGAAAACGTCTCGAGGAATTAGAGCGATACGTGTGAGTGGAATACCCACCCAAATTTCCGACGTAAGACTGAAACATGAGCAAGAACTGCACTCGAGAAGTTTCAAACGAAGTATCAGCAGTCGCAGCCAGGACATATGCTTAGTGCTGTGTTTTTGGGACGGTCACCTGATGCTGCTCTCGTTGTTCGCAGGGTTGTTTATGAGGAGGGACTGTCCACGCGACCAAACACGCCCGTGCAAGGGTAGGCCATGGCCGTGTTCTTTTTTCTTTTCCTTTTCAGCTGACGCGACCCTCAGTTCGGGACAACCACCACCACCTCTTCCTGCTCCCATCGCTTCTCTCACGACGACCTCCTCGCCCTCTCCTGCCCCTCCAAGTCTACCAACTCTCCCTCTGGCAAGCTCACCAAACTAAAGGCCAAGGTTCTACGTTATCTCGAGGGAGCACAGAAATGCCAGTCCTCACGCGTTCGCTATCGGCCGGGTCCTCCAACAGGCCCTACCTTACCCCCCAAACACCCCCATCCATTCACGCCAGGGCTCTCATCGATATGACGCCCCTCCCCTCCCTCTTCGACAAGATGGTCGAAGCTGCTAAACTCAGCAAGCGATCCGCTTCACTTCAGTTGAGGTCGAAGGTGGACGACAACAAAATTGCGTTGCCGTCTATCCCTGAAGAAACTGAAGGATCCTCGCCTAGCCCAGTAAGGGTTCACGATGTTCGACAATCTTCAGACGCGCCGACAACAATTGAAGACGACCCTGAGCCTGAACCTGTAGTCCACCCTCTATCGGACATTAGTGATTACATGGACTTTGAAGACACCCCTATCGTCTTCTCTGGACCAGTACATCCCACCCCTCCTCCTGTTCCCATTGTACTACCGCCCGCTCCTGCCCCTGTTTTCCCTCTCGTCCACGAGGAAGTCGTCACAAGATTCCCTCCGCCCAACCCAGTCGATATATATCCCGGACCACCCGCCGCACTGTAAGTGAATCCCGGGGCTCTCCATCTACGCTGGCACTCATGTCTTACCTAGGCCCCCAATAAACCACGAGTCTCTCCTATCCGAGTTGACCAACTCGGCCACGTTCCCCTATCACACTACTTATTACAATCCCCCATCCACCAGGTATGTTCTCCGTCAAATTCGATTTACCTGCAGTGCTAAGTACAATGTCCATAGTGAGATTTTCGGTTCAAATACCTCTCTGCAGGATCAGACTCTGTTCCAGCTACCACAAGTGAGCGAGGGGCCCCCACAAATGTAAGGAATCGATCTTCCTTGTCTGCGTTTCACCGATCCTAACATTTCACCGCAGTCAAATTCCCACGCACGATACCGTGC
>Ga0307514_10005660_pt1 | contig 11074 bp, 7 predicted proteins | sample 16_EM_MG_FD_203088 | JGI IMG/M metagenome (GOLD analysis project Ga0307514, IMG submission 203088) | Populus trichocarpa ectomycorrhiza microbial communities from riparian zone in the Pacific Northwest, United States - 16_EM | ecosystem: Host-associated > Plants > Roots > Unclassified | place... | reverse complement strand
TACAGAATCAAAAATATTTTTGAATTGATATTTTTGAAGATAATTCTAAGAGATGTAACTTAACATTAGTTTTTAAATTTACTTTTTAAAAATTATCAATTCAAGTCTTACAAATTTCAGGGTCATTGAAGGTTTACATAGTCGTTAACTTTAGTGTCCATAAAATTAGTCGAGATATATACAAACTGGTTTGGATACCCACATTAATTAAAAAAATCCTGATCAGTATATGTAAAAAAACTATTCACCATAGATTTTATTGAGTATCGTCATCCAAGCAAGCATGGAAGGTATTTGCTTACGTGAAGAACACAAATGCCTATAAAAAATTCCGCCCTACTTGCCTTAAATTGCCAATAAATAAATCCAACAGGAACTGGCGGCTTTAATTTCAACTTTCAAGTCCAACCCTAGTAGAATCGAATTAATATATTTCTTGACCTAATTACAAAATCTTAAGTACATTGAATCAAAGCCCTTTTCCACTCACAAGATTTGGATTCGATGAATGGTGTTATACTAATATAGTTCTTAATTAGTTAGATTCTAATATAGTACTATGCTGCTTTGGTTAATTAGTTAATTAATTAATTAAAGTGTTCAGCACATGCAGGCCATATTCAACTATCTCTTAAATAATAGTTTCGGAATTCTTCAGGAAGAAGATGGTGACTTTTAAATATTTCTTTCAAATTGATTAGAAAAATATCGATGGCGATACCTTATTGCTCCTCCCACTTCATGTGTTTCAATTATATGCATACCCCACCATGGATAATTATACAATCTAATCTTTTCTTTATATTATTGCGTTTAAGGCACTCCAAACGTTAACTCGTGGGAAATAAAACCTTTCTTTGTGTATATTTTATTGTGAATATTAGATATTATCAGTCTGTTTATTTTTGTATTTTTTAAATTTTTTTGGAAAAAAATTAAATATATTTTTATTTTTTTCTTTAAATTAATTATTTTTGGTGTTTTCATATTATTTTGATGTGCTGATATCAAAAATAAATTTTTTAAAATAAAAAAAAATATTATTTCAATTCATTTCCAAATAAATAACACTTTAAAAAACAAATGTTACAACAATACTAAGCGGGTTCCAAGAAGGAGGGTTGAACTGGATTTAGACAGTGTTTGGGAACGCGGTTGAAACCGTGTTTCTCAAAAATTTAAAATTTTTTAAATGAAAAAAAAATATTATTTTAATATATTTTCTAGTAAAAAACACTTTAAACTATTACATTATCAATCCAGCAGAGGTGATCATTCAACCCTAGCCGAGTTGCATTGATAAACTAATGTTAAAAGTTTTTTTTTTTTTTGAAAAGCTTAAGAGGGGTGATCTCATCCTCTCTTCCATGTAAATCTGCCCCTGGGGAATTATATTAGCTGCTAGATAAACTTGCAAGGAAAATATAATGGGAAGAAAGAAAATCTGATAGAAGAAGTTATAGAAGAAAGTCTGTCTTGTTGAACCGAAAGTAGGATCAGCATTGGAGAAGACAAAAGAAGAGCAAAGAGACAAGAACCACCGTGAGACATGCTAGACTTTTCTATTTGTTAATGGGCACGTGATTTTCAAGAACCACCATGACTCTATCTTAGCATTCTCTTACGACAAGAAGCATCTTCCTGTCACCTCCGTGGTCTCACAAGACGGAAAACTTGCCCTTATATTAATGGTGTTCACATTTGCTGGAATCCAACAAGCTTGATTCTCATAAATCTTAGGAAACATTTGGGAAATTACTTACAAGCTACGTCTGATTTAACAGAGAATTAATGCTAGTTTCTTAACTAAACTTGAAACCTGACCAAACTAAATTGTGATTTGAACCATCAAATTATGATTCAATTTGAAATTTTGATTGAATTCCACCATTTTTTTTTTATTATTATTAAACATCATTGTTGAATTTAATTTGATGATAAAAACAAGGTTCAAACCATAATTATTCCCTCCTTTTCCCATTCATTAGAAAGGGTATTACTATTAGAACTGTTTGAAGAGGAAATCCAGCCAAATCTCTCATATTATCTCCTTGCTTGGTTTGATTAGATGGCAATTTAAGCTAATTTAAGCTTCTTATCAATGATACAATAAACAAAACACGTGGTTAAAAATAAGTATAAAATATTTATATTTTAGTAAGTGTTTGATATCATGATGGTATTTTTTAAAAATATTTTTTGATTAAAAATATATAAAATGATGGTTTTTTTAATTATTTTTTTATTTTTGATATTAGTATATCAAAATTATCTAAAAACACATCAAAAAACTTAATTTGATGTATTTTGAAATAAAAAAAAATTTAAAATCACTTTAAAAAGCCTCATTTTCTGCATGTCACACTCAAGAAACAACTAAAACAAATGTAGATTTGAATTGTTCTTCGAAAACGTCAAGTTCATGGACTCGAACAAGAAAGACCATGATGAGCAAAGATGGACGAGCACACCAATGCAAGACTACAAACTTTATAGTTTCAAACCCAAAGAAAACATAGAAAAAGAAACGAAATTGTAAAGCTGGGCAAGGTCAAGATCGTCAACTAATGAGTCAAAAACCGTCTTTATCTTGTAATTTCATGCAATAACCAAGGGCATTAATCAACTAAACCTATATAAAAACCCAGAAGAGGTTACCCTTGATGATGCAAGCTCAACACACTCTTCTCTAGTATTGTCTCTCTCTCCCTTGTAAGATTAGGCAGTGAGTGACGCGTTTGATCTTTCTCAAAGAACTAAAGTGAGATGGCTGGTGCAAGATGGCCGGTGATTTTCAACGGTGGGAAAGTTTCCCGGGGGTTTGTTAGCCGTCCGATCCCAAAGAGAGGACAGGTTAAGGTGGCTATAGTTGTGGGGTTGGCTCACTCTTTTGCGTCTTTCTTCTCTCAGAGTGCTCCTCGTCGAGCTGCTTCTCATATTTAGTTCAACAGCCCAAAAACTTGTCTTATGGATGAGTTCTAAGTGGGAGATGTATAAGGAAAGTTTGTACTTAATAGCTTTTTTACCCAAATTTCGTACGATACTATAGCTTAATTGAAAAATCAATACTTCAATTATATGCAATAATCTCCTCCTCCTTATGTCCCCTCACCAATCCACAGCATTGTTTTAAGGTGGAAAACTTGTGGGCTGAGTTTGCTAGAAGAACAAGGAGTGATTCTTCTTCCATATCGTTTTATCTGATTTTGATTTCCATCCTCAAGCCCACATCCAATTCAACTCTAAAATGATCAAGCTTCCAGCATAATCTTGGGTTCTTGACTGATGCCAATTGGTTTGGAAATAATAAATCACATCACAGATTGATCAATTTTAATACACAGTAAAAGGTGAATTTGTTTCTGCTTCTGTTGTCTAATCTGTATTTTCCATGTTAGTTAGCAATACGAACCTCGAATTAATCCTCTATCCAAAATCTAAAGAATGAAAGGTTTTATGAAGGAATATAATATAATATGCAGAGCCTCCAGCTCAACAAAATTTCAGAATCACACCGGTATTTCTCTGGAATGGCAACGTTGAGTTGAGTCATGTAAACCTATCCTATCCTGGAGTTGTCTCTGCCAAAAACCAGGGTGGTTGCCCAGTTCACTGCCACATAAAACCGGTTCCTCCAGCTGATCACACGGGTAAGGTAAGCAGAGCGCCAAATCAACCAGCTAACAAACCCAGCAAGAGATACGCCTTTTGCATCCTGCCAAAGATAAACCGAAGATTTCGTCAGTTGATGACAACGTAAAGTTTACTCGAAGAGGACTGCTAAGCACAGTCAAGCTTATCGCAGTTGTGCAGTCTGGGTTGTGAATGTAAGACACGCACAATGCCAGGGGCCACATAATGCTCCAAATTTTACAGGCACGACAGTGCTTAGGGAACGTACCTTAGATTGGCGTAAATCAACTAGTGCCTTATAACGGCCCACCGATGCCATGCTTCCCAGATGTTTGTAGACAAAAGGATCACCAAGAGGGATATCTTTTGCACCGAAAGCCTTGCCTCCATCCTTCTTTCCAATCTTGTTAAGGAACTTCACAAGAAATTTCCCCTGCCTTTCTGCAACCTGCAAATTTTTTTTGTAAATTTTATTAGCTTACAGGCAATTGATCATTGCTGCAAGCTGCTTGAGCAGCTTAATTCTGAAGAACTACATAAAAAATGAACTGTTTTCCCTTAATTGCCCGTTCCACAATCACCCAAAGTATAGAGATCCGAAGAAAATACTATGATGCAACAATCATAGAAAGCTAAACTACTGTGACTAAAGAGAGAGGTACAAGAGACGCAAACTAGTTAGAGGGTCTGACCTGAGCTAAAGCTGGAAGCACAGGTCTACCTGAATTTTCAAGAAAACCAGCACAGTCTCCAAGTGCAAACACATCTTCTACAGATGAGACTCGCAACCATTCATCAATACCAATCCTGTGTCAATAAGAGTAGTTAACGAATCCACCCAGAGATAGGAATGGGGAACAAAATTGCTAGAAAGCAGAAAAGTATCAAATAAATATCCTGTTGTCAATACCTTCCACCAGGGGCCTTGGGAAGGTCTAGTGACTTCACAAACTGAGAGGGACCAACACCAGTAGACCAGACCAAAAGGCCATATGGAACATTAGTCTCATCACTGAGAACTATCTTCTTGGGATGCACCTCTTTCACTACGCCTCGCATAAGACTGACACCAGACTGATAAAACACTTCAGAATGTCACAAGCAGTTCATAAAAGAAGTTGTTCCAGCACAGTAGAGATTCCATTGCAAGCTAAAATACCTTGGTCAAATGATTTGTTGCATATTGCCGGAGCCCAACATCAAAGGATGACAGAATCTCACTTGCCTGTTCAAGAAGGGAGAAAAATAAAACCAAAACATCAGGAAATTGCATCAAAATTCGTTTTCTTTATGCATAATTATTTGTTAAGAAGGAAACAATTCATGTATATTACCTCTATTAGGGTCACTTTAACATAATCCTTAACATGCGTATACCGGTCCTGAACATCTCTCTTGATAAAATCACTCAGTTCACCACTAAATTCTACCCCAGTAGGACCACCTCCAATAACAACACAATGTAGAAGGCGTTTCTTTTCTTCTTCGGATATACCTGCAATAATATTATCAGAACAAGTCTTGCATTAAAAAAAAAAAATGGTTCCCTAGAATTGTTCTCGGATCAATTTAAGAGAGAATATCTAAAAATATTGGACAAAAATGAACAGCTTTGACCATTTCTTGTTCTTCATCTTTAAGAATTCTGAACAAAGGCTGTTCAGAGTATGTAATAGAGAAGGAACGTTATAATTGAATCGTAAAACTCACCTGGATTTTCAGAAAGCATAAGATTCAAGAGAAGCTTTTTCCTTATTTCTTGAGCGTGATTCACTTCTCTTAGGAAAAATGCATGTTCCTTTACCCCCTTGATACCAAAAGTCAGAGGCTCAGCTCCAGCAGCAATGACTAGTTTGTCATATGCAACTTTAAACTGGTAAGGATCATGGGGTAATCCACCATTGCTAACTGTCTCACAGTACACCTGATCACATGAAATTAACAAATAATTTTACTTACTGCCGCGCGGAATGCAACTTACATTGACAATTACATACCCAGTTATAGTACTGTTATGATTTCCATATAAAGGAAAATACAAGACTCACTTCATGCTTGTCTGTGTCAATGCCAAAACAGGAAGCCATATAAAAATATGAGTTGGGACTTGTTGCTAATGCAGATTGTATCCGGTTAACAGGTTCAGCTACAGAGCGAAACTCAAGTGTTCCAACACAAGTTGAAGCAAGCAAAGGGGTGAACACCATGTGATTCCTTGGAGATATGCAAACAACATCATAAATTCTGGTGTCAAGTCCTTTCATGAATCGGCAAGCAGCCCATCCAGTACCAAGGACAACTACCCTTGGCTTTTCACCTGGCTTGGTTGCTTCCAATCCTGGATACATTGGTTCATCATATTCCGATTCAGACTCCTCCACGATCCTCTCTGCAGTTGCAGATTGGTATTGTGGGGTGACCCTGATTCCCCTGCTCTGCATACTCATGCGATTAAACTTCCTGATGCTGGAAATGTATGAAAAGTCTCTGCCAGCTTTAGCATTTTGAAGGGAAGGCAAGGGACTTCTACGATTGGTGCCCTCACATGATAACACATCCCCTTCACATGAGTAACTGCCAAAGGTGCCTCCTGTTCTTCTCAAGCCAGTTCTAGCAATCCTTGCAAATGCCATATCAAGAGAGAGTATCACTCTAGAAACAAGACCTGATACCTTTCAACCCCTCAATTCAGGATCAAATAAAGAAACTTTCACTTATTGAACCTGCATCTAAATTAGAGAAATGAGCTACGCAAACAGCGCACATACATTCTTAAAACAAGAATTAATATATACTTGGTATAGAGGAAGCCCTTTCAAACACTCCAAATTTTGTGAAAGCTAAACACAACAGGTACAACAAGTGGAGTTATGGTCTAAAAGGCCTCTAGCAGTTCGGTCACCTTTGATAACGATCCTTTCCATGACTAGTTGACAAGAAAACAAAAGCCAAACTTAGATTTCCTCATCATGATATGGCATTGCTAAATGCAAATTAACAGCACAATAAGCTGTCAATGCTTCACCTAAAACTAAAATAAATCACATTCTTATTTGGTAATTAGTTTTAGCTGCCAAATTAACACACACCGGTAATTAGTTCCCCCATTAAAAATGACAACTATCTAATAAGAGCCTAATTAATGATTTCATTTAGGCAACTTAATAGACTTCCGAACTTTTAAGGTTCCATTTGATGCCGACGAAGATGCAATTTCCTTACATTTTTGAAGTTCCTAAAGCAGGAAATGCAGTACCGGCCGAAAGAATGTGCCATGGCGGGTGCATTGCATAACTAGCGATTCAGATTGAAAAATTCCCCCTCCACGAGCACAACTTTTTCTTTATTTTATTAACATGAATGTTTGGATCAGTTTGTACATAACTCGATTAATCTCACAGATACTGAAATTAACAATTATATAAATCTACAATAACCTGCAATCTATGATAGATACTAGAGTGAACGACAGATAAGTTAGAATGTTATTTACTGTTTTATTGGTAGGGAGGATCGATAAGTTGAGGGGTGTGGGGCAATGTCTCGCGGTGCGGGTAAAGGGATACCACTAGTATGATTTAGGCTATATTATAAATAATTATTATCTAACCTTGATATATAGTGAAATAGAAGTTATTTGCTCGTATAGATGTATAAATATTGCCGAACCATGTGAAATTTTATATTCTTTTTTATTTTATTTTATTTATAATATTAATCAATAATTATAATAGGTTTCACAACATTTTGTACCCGAGGATGACGACTTAATAGCCACCAAAATAAGTTCTAATGTTTGGTAAATAGCGGTTACTTTTCAAAATATTTTTCATTTTAAAACATATTAAAATAATATTTTTTAAAAAAAAATTATTTTTGATATCAGCACATCAAAATGATCTGAAAACATAAAAAATATATTAATTTAAAGTAAAAAAAATAAAAAACATTTTAAAATTTTTCAAAAGTACTTTTCAACCGCAATGCCAAACATTAAAAGAAGGAGACATCTAAGATGAAATAAAATAGAAGATGAATATCTGATAATGATATAAAATAAATAACACTTGTTGATGGATAAAATTTAACAAGTCACAGTCATTGATATATATATTTTCATCAAACTTGAAATGTTAAGAATAATAATAGAGATAATATTTTTAGGTTTTTTTAAATAACTTAAAATGATAATTTTTTTCACTCAAATCATGTTAAAAAGATTTGTAACCATAGTAGGAGAAGATAATTAATTGCTACAAAAGATAATATAAATAAATTATGTGATTCATTTAGTTAATAAATCATCTATTCAAATATATTTAATAGTAAAATAAGTAATCAAACCAATTATATATCGAAAAACATATTTACACAACATAAAGATAAAATCTAACATGGTTGAAAATGCAAGATAATAATCTCATCACTAATATATAGTTTTTTTTAATCGTTCAATTCTCATCTTTTCATCATTAAATTCAAATATTTTTTAAACACGACTAATTTTCATTTCTATAAATTATATATATTTTAATTAATATATTAATTTTTCAATAATGATATTCATATCTTTCATAATTAATATTAAAAAATTACTTATTTGGTAAAAAAAAGTCTCCTCTTATATATACTTTTTAATAAAAAAATTTTTTTTGGTTAATTAATTTTATTTAATTTATAAAAAATTATTTACTCTAATTCATTCATTTTTTAATTGTTACAAATCATTAAATTATATAAAATAATTCATTATTTATTTTGAACAATTGGTTTTTCTATATTAATTTGATGAGATGAAAAAACCAAACTCTTAATAAAATGTTTTTAAGATTAAAATACTAATACATTTGTGCATGTGATAAAATATATTTTAAGATTACAAAATATCTAAAAGAATATTTCTTAAAAAAATTTACACTGGTTCAGTCTCTATCGTGGTCATGAGACAGAAACAAGAACCAGATTTTAAAAACTAATCTACAATGATTTATCAAGCAGCCATTTAAAAGTGAAATACTTTTAATGATCACGAACTTAAAACAAGAACATTAAACAAGCAATTAAGATCAAATACTTGATTTACAAACATGTTGAAACGTCACTGTAATCCAATAAAGAAATTCAAAACTCTAAAAGACAACAGATCTTGTAGAGAAAGGAAACAAAGTTAGCCACAAGAACTAAAACCATATACTAACGCCTGCCAAACACAAGCAAATTGACCGATAACATATGCCATGATCAGCTGTTACCATAACCATGCTCAAGCTCGACGAACAAGAATAGAAACATCAGTACTAGATCATGTGGCCACAACAGCAACATCAAACATATAAGAAAAAAGAAGAGAAAGAAAATACAAAACCTGAGTTCTGGCTTGTGCCCAAGATTTACGGTTTTGTTCTTATGACAGAAGTTACTGTCTTTATAATGAAACCCTAAAACAACAACAACAAATCTCAAGTGTTTTATGTCTTGTTTTGTGTAAGAGAGAGAGAGAACGTGTGTTGGGGGAGAGAGGGCAGTAGAAATCAAAGAGCCAACTTGAGGTGCAAGAAAAATTTGCGAGTAGTTATTAAAATAGTGAAGAAACGGAGTTCGAGGAAGCAAGCAAAGCAAAAGCACGTTGCCGTATATTCTTATTTTGTACACTGTACGTATGAGTTGGCATTGAGCAGAGAAAAGAAAATGGAGATTGTAATTAAACGACGTCGTTATGTGAAACGACGTCGCCGATCATCAATTTTCAACTTTCCTTTTCCATCAGCAATGGCCAGCCTCAATAAAGTTATACAAGTTAGCATTAAGATTTAATTAAAGATCAAATTAATTGTACAAGTATTATTCTTAAGCAAATATTTTACCGTTAATAAAGTTCTTTTAAAATATAAATTAATCATTATAGAATTAATCATTATAGAATATATCCAATCACTAAAATCAAGTGTTCAAATATATAAAAGAATTTTATGAAAAATAACTGCGGTAATGCATGGGTAAATAGGCTAGTAATAGTATAAAAAAAATTATCAATCCTGTAAAAAAAGAGATATTAATTAGCTGCCTTAATTTTCTCTTTATTTTATATGCTAATAATCTTGCTGAAATTGATATTTTAACAAACATAAAATATTATTTTAATTATATTAGTTGAGGAACTATTTAATAGTTTAACAAATATAAAATATTATTTTTAAAAAATAACTAGTACGTGTATTGGGGTCCGCACGCCCTCTTTCAAACAACACGTGTAACCTCCTCATACAACCAAAAATATCCAACCAAATTCGAAGGATTGATCGGCGGCACATCCAATGTGGTGCCGCATGTTGCGTTATGAATGATGGTTTGACGGCGACTGATTTTTTTTCTTCTTTCTCCTCTTCTCATGATTCACGCTAATCCAACCAAAATAAAAATTTATCCTTCCATTTGTTTTTATTTTAATTATAGTCATTCTCTTAATTGTTCTTTATTTGTTTTGAAGTCTTTTTTTTATTTGTTTTTTTTTTAATTTCATTATTTACCAATTGATTTTATTTGATTTTACATCAAATATGGTTCTCATTCTTTTAGTTGATATATATCCTTTTGTTAATTGAACTTGTTTTTCAATTTCATCTCTCATCATTTTAATTCGTTTTATTTTTATGTCAATTTGGTCTTTATTCTTTTTCTTTGGATCCTTTTTTTTTAATTTGTCTTATTTTCTATTTTGATCCTTCAACATTTAATTAGTTGAAAATTGAGTTTTATGATTTTTTCCGAGATGGTAATCTCGGTCTCATGACCCGAGTCACAAGCATAAAATGTTAACCCGGATTGATGTTGGTCTTTTTTTCTTCTTCTTTTTACATTAATTTTGTTTTTCAATTTCATCTTTCAATAATGAGTTTATTAAATATTGATCTTTTTTATTTGCTTTCTACGAGAATAACTCAGTCCCATGACCTGAGTTGTGAATTTTCCATGCTAACTTGGATTGACTTGAGACTTTTACATCATTTTATTTTATTTTTGTGTCAATTTTTTATCTCATTATTTTAATTGTCTTTTTTTTTAATATTTTTAGATTAATTTTTTTTAATTTTATTATTTAACATTAAAATGTTTAAGAATTATTTTTTTTGATGCAGTAATTTCGGCTTCATGTGGTAACCTGGATTGCCATTAATCTTTTTATATTCATTTTTTACACCGATTTTTTTTCTTTATGTAAGGATAGTCCGGTTCCTAACTCGCGACACGGATATAATATTGGTGCCTCATCCTCCTCCTCGCCGCTGGTGAATTCATGCAAGATGTAATTAATATTGGCTAATAAGAAAACAAGAATAATTAGGTTAATTAGGTCACAATAAAAGAGAGGTGCATTCAAGCAGGCAATTGGATACCTGATATTACCCAGAAATAAAAAATTGCTAAGAGGTTTTTCCAGCTA
>Ga0307514_10005659_pt1 | contig 11076 bp, 10 predicted proteins | sample 16_EM_MG_FD_203088 | JGI IMG/M metagenome (GOLD analysis project Ga0307514, IMG submission 203088) | Populus trichocarpa ectomycorrhiza microbial communities from riparian zone in the Pacific Northwest, United States - 16_EM | ecosystem: Host-associated > Plants > Roots > Unclassified | place... | reverse complement strand
CTTGCCCTTGAGGTCGGCCGCGGTCTTGAGCGGCGAGTCGGGGCGCACCAGCACCGCGGTGCCGTATGAATCCGAACGGTTGGCGCCGATGGCCTTGACGCGCGTGCCGGCCGCAAGCGCAAAGATGAGCGGCGCATCGCCGATGGGGCCGGAATCGACCGCCGCGGCATTCAACGCCTCGGCCAGCGGCGCGGCCGCGGGGAATTCGGACCACTGGATGTCGTAGCCCAGGCCTTCGAGTCCGCCTGCCGCTTCGAGCAGCGCGCGCAGCCCGCCCTTCTGGTCGCCGGCCTTGAGAACGGGGCGGCCCTGTGCGCGGGCCTGCAATGAGAAGGCGGGCAAGGCCACGGCAGCGGCGAGGCCGCGTGCAAGGAGCTGCCGGCGTGATCGGTTGGGGTATGGGTTCATGGGTTCTCCGTGTTCAATCGAGACAAGAAAAAAGTCAGTGGATGAAGCCGCCCTTGACGAAGCGCACCGGCTGCGCATCCATGCTGGCGATCAGCGCGCCCAGGCCATCGGCGGGCAGTGCAGCAGCGCCCTGCTCTGCCGTCGCACCGGGCGCACGCTCGCTGCGGCACAGCAGGTCGCCGTCCGACCAGCCCGCCTTGCCGGGCGCACCGCGTGCGCGCAGCCAGCCGTCGCGATCGGCAATGAGCTGGGTGCCGGCCAGTTGCTCGGTGCCGGCGATGAGTGCCAGCGCCTCCCATGCGGCAGCGGAATCGGCCACGCAGTCGGCGGCCGTTGCAACCGCGCTCGAAGGCGGCCGCAGCAGCACGGTCACGAGCCGCGGGTCTTCGACCGGTGCCGTGCCGCCCGCCACGATGCGCACGCGCTGCCCGCGCCAGCTCGCGAGCAGCCGTGGCGGCTGCGAACCGCAGCGCACCGCCATGTCGGGCAGGCCGATGGGTTGCGGCCAACTGCCAAGCGCACGCAGGCTCTGGCCCGCGCCCTGTGCCTTCAGGTAGTCGACCAGTGCCCACGCGTCGGCTTCGTCGAGTTGTCCGGCGAAGCCGGGCATGGTGGGTTGGCCGCCCTGCTGCGCATCCCGCGTGCCGTGGAGGATGCGCCAGAGCAGGTCGCCGTCGGCGCGCCGCCACAGCAACGGGCCGCTGAGGTCCGGCGGCCACACCGCCAGCGAGGCCGCGACCGGGCCTTCGCCCTTGCCGTCCGCACCGTGGCAGGCCACGCAGTTCTGTTGGTAGAGCACGCGGCCCCGGGCGATGGACTCGGCCGTGAAACCGGTCGGCGATGCCTGAAAGCTGGTGGGCGTTGCGGGCACCAGCACCACGCGCGACTCGGGCCAGGGCGCTGCGATCAGCAGCATCGGCACCAGCGCGAGAAAGTAGAAGCGCAGGCGCGGCCAGAGCAGCGCGAGCAGCAACGCGAGCACCGCCACGGCGACGAACACCAGCGTCCATGCCAAGCTGCGCGCCTGTCCCAGGTCGATCAGCAGGTTCTCGCCCGACAGCCGCCGCGCCCACGGCCACGCCGGCTGGCCGTGCACATGTTGCGCGAGCCCGAGCGCATCGAGCACGCGCAGCAGTTGCAGCTGGGCGCCTTGCAGCAGGCCGATCAGCAGGTTGAGCCAATCGGCCTCGGGCGTGCTGTTCATCTCACCAGGTGGCGTCGAGCCCCAGGTGCCGCAATGCTTCGTGGCGAAGCTCGGCCAAACGCGCATGGCCGCGATGCCGCGGATACGGCAGGTCGACCACGATCTCCGCCGCGATGCGCGCCGGCCGGTCGCTCAGTACGATCACGCGGTTGGCGAGGAACAGCGCCTCTTCCACATCGTGCGTCACCAACAGTGCCGAGAAGCCCGCGCGCTGCCACAGGTTGACCAGCTCGCTCTGCATCGCGATGCGCGTGAGTGAATCGAGCTTGCCGAGCGGCTCGTCGAGCACCAGCAGCTGCGGATCGTTGACCAGCGCACGCGCCAGCGCCACGCGCTGCGCCATGCCGCCCGAGAGCTGGTGCGGAAAGGCCTTGGCAAAGTCGGTCAGGCCCACGAGCCTGAGTGCCTCGTCCACCCGCCCGCGCTGCGCCTTGAGCACGCCACGCGCCTGCAGGCCCAGCGCCACGTTGTCCCACACGCTGCGCCAGGGGTAGAGCGTTGGGTCCTGGAACACGACGATGCGCGACGGGTCGGGCCGCGTGATGGGCGCATCGTCCTGCGTGATGCGGCCGGCCGTGGCGGGCTCGAGCCCGGCCACGAGGCGCAGCAGCGTTGACTTGCCGCAGCCGCTCGGCCCCAGCAGCGCGACGAATTCGCCGGGCTTCACCGTCAGGTCGATGTCGTCGAGCACCTGAAGCGGCCCCGCGGGCACATCGAACCAGTGGCTCACGCCGCGGATGTCGATGCGCGCGCCGGCCGCACGCACGCCCGCATCCGCCGTTGTTGCAATGGCTACCATTTCACGGTCCCCTTCTGCCACGACAGCACACGGTCGCGCACCTTGAAGAGCAGCGTGATCAGGCCCGAGCACAGCACGGCCATCACGATCAGCGCGGCGTACATGTTCGAGTACGAAGCCCAGCCCTGTGCCCACGAAAGATAGAAACCGAGGCCGGCTTTCACGCCCATCATCTCGGCCGTGACCAGCACCGAGAACGCCGCGCCCAGCCCCATGAAAAGGCCCACGAATACCTGCGGCAACGCCGCCGGAATGGCCACGCGCAGCACCAGGAAGCGCTCGCTCGCGCCCATGGTGCGCGCCACGTCGTAGTAATTGCGGTTGACGCCCGCGACGCCCGACCAGGTGAGCACCGCCACCGGAAAACCAGTGGCGAGCGCGATCAGGAACACCGCGGCCGCATAGCTCGATGGAAAGAAGAAGAACGCGAGCGGCAGCAGCGCCGAAGCCGGCACCGGCCCCACGAAGCGCAGCACCGGATGCACCCAGTAGCCCGCGATGCGCGACCAGCCGATGGTCACGCCCGTGAGAAAACCCGCGAGCGCGCCCAGCACGAAGCCATGCGCGAGCAGCCGGGTCGAATGCAGCAGGCTTTCGCCGAGGCGGCGCCAGTCGTCGATGTAGGTCTCGACCAGGCTTTGCGGCGGCGCAAAGAATGGCGTGGGGAGCAACGCGAGCTTGGCGGTCGCGATCTCCCAGATGGCGAACAGCACGGGCAGCGCGACAAGCCATGGGCCCGCGGGCTGCAGCGCAAGCGCGACGCGGCCGGCGCGCGGCCCGAGCGATGCGGCGGCCAGCAGCAGTGCGCCCACCGCGATGGCGGCGATGCCGAACTCGTCGGTGTAGGCCCAGTCGCTGAAGCCCACCGCCTTGTTCGGCCAGTAGACCGTGAGCAGGCCCAGGGCGAACCATGTCGCAGCGGCGGCGAAGCCGATGCGCCATGCGGGCAGGGTTGCTGGGATGCGGGCTGATGTCGAAGCAGACGCTGGCGTGCGTGCGGGTGCCGCGGCCCCCTCCCTGGCCCTCCCCCGGAAGGGGAGGGAATCGAAGCCGAATGCGGGGTCGGGGGTGCTCATGCCAGCGGATCGAAAGAGACATGCTCGGCGAATTTCACCGGATCGGTGGTCTTCTTGAGCACGCCGACGCCGCGGAAATCGCGCGCATAGAACTCCACCTCGTCGCGCAGGTTCCTGCCGAGCGGATGGTGGTTGTGCGTGAGCGTGCCGAGCAGCGCGCGCAGGTCTTCCACCGGCACCTTGGGCGAATACTTGGCGAAGAGCCTGGCCGATTCGTTCGGGTTCTCGGCCACGTAGTCGGAGGCCTGCGCGATGGCGCGCACCAGCGCGGCCACGGTCGGCTTGTCCTTGCGCACCAGTTCGCCGCGCGCGCCGACGATGCAGCAGACCTTGTCCTTGTATTCGCCCGAGAGGTTGCTCGCAATCTCGACGAAGGCGCCCTTGTTGCGCTTCTCGATCAGGTAGACGTTCGGGTCGCCATCGGCAATCGCGTGGATCTCGCCCTTCTGCACCGCGATGTCGAGCAGGTCGGCCGGATACTGGCGCCAGGTCACGTCGCGGTCGGCGTCGATGCCGTTCTTCGCGAGCAGGATCGAGAAGAAGTTCTTGCCCGGGCTCGCGATGTCCGACACGCCGATGATCTTGCCCTTGAGGCTCGCAAGGCTGGTGGCGCCCGCGCTCTTCGCGCCCACCAGCCGCACGCAGCCGCCGTGCGAGCTGCCGACGATCTTCACGTCGAAGCCCGACTCCAGCGGCTTGAGCCAGCGGTGGATCATGCCCACCGCCGCATCGGCCTTGGCCGTGGCCAGCGACTCCAGCAACTGGTCGGTGGAGCCGGTGTAGTTGATCAGGTCCACCTGCAGGCCGTTGCGCTCGAAGTAGCCGCGCTCTTGCGCGACGACGACGGGCGAGAGGCAGAACGCGGCGGCATTCCAGGCGAAGGTGAGCTTGCGCGCCTGCTGCGAAAACGCCTGCGAGGCGATCAAGCCCCCAGAGGCAACCACGGCGGCAGCGCCGCCTGCGCGCAGGACACCCCGGCGCGATACGGGGCGTGAAAGAGATGCGGTCATCGAGAACTCCGGTGGTTTTTTCTTCAGAGCAGCAGCTCGGGCTCCGCTTCGACCAGACCTTCGTAGAGGCTGTCGAAGGAATGGATGGCCCCCTCCGGGCCGCCGATCTGGCTGTGCGTGTGGCGCGCGGTTGCTTCGTCGATGGGCTGCGGCTTGCCGGCGGCCTCGGCCAGCAGCTGCGTGTGGCAGGCGTTGTCGAGCGCGATGTACCACCAGGCGGCGGCCTCGACCGTGGGGCCCGCCGTCAGGATGCCGTGATTCTTGAGGATCGCGCCCTTTTTGTCGCCCAGCGCCTGCGCGATGCGCTCGCCCTCGCTGGTGTCGACCACCATGCCGGTGAAGTCGTCGAACAGCGCCACGTCGCCATGGAACACGCAGCTGTCCTGCGTGATCGTGTCGAGCTTGCGGCCCAGGGTGGACCACGCCTTGCCGTAGGTCGAATGCGTGTGCGCGGCGGCGATGATCTTCGGGTTGTGCTCGTGGATCGCGGCGTGGATGGCAAAGGCGGCCTTGTTGAGCGGCCTGTCGCCGATCACCGTCTCGCCCTTCGAGTTGACCAGCAGCAGGTCGGACACCTTGATGCGCGAGAAGTGGACGCCCAGCGGGTTGACCCAGAAGTGGTCGCTGAGCTCCGGGTCGCGCGCGGTGATGTGGCCCGCAAGACCCTGCGCAAAGCCGAAGCGCGCAAACAGGCGGAACGCACCCGCGAGGCGCTCCTGCCGGTGGCGGCGCTCGGCCTGCACGCTGGTGCGCGGCGGGATCGGGTCGAACCAGTACTTCTGCTGCGGGTGGGGGTTGAGCTTCAGCGGCTGGGCCGCGTTGCGGTCGATGGAAAGAACGGCGCTCATCGAAGATCTCCTGGATATTGGGTATTGCTCCTTCCCCTTCCGGGGGAAGGCTGGGATGGGGGCACAGCGGCTTCAAAAGCCACGACAGTGGTCGAGGCCGCAAGCCCCCACCCCGGCCCTCCCTCGGAAGGGGAGGGAGAAAGACCGGATTCAGGCGGCCTTGCGGATGGAAGCCGCGCGCTGCGCCACCAACTCCCGCGTGCGCGGAATCAGCTCGCGCCCATAGTCGATCGCGTCTTCCAGCGGATCGAAGCCGCGGATCAGGAAGGTGGTCACGCCCAGGTCGTAGTAGTCGAGCAGCGCATCGGCCACCTGTTCGGGCGTGCCGACCAGCGCCGTGCTGTTGGAGCGCCCGCCGATCTCCTGCGCCACGGCCGTCCACAGCCGCTTGTCGAGCCGCGTGCCCTTCTCCGCCGCTGCGAGCAGTCGCTTCGCGCCCTCGCTCTGCTGCGGCCCGCCGCGGTTGTAGCCCTGCACCACGCGCAGGCGCTTCGTCTCGGCCAGGATGCTGTCGGCGCGCGCCCACGCGGCCGCTTCGGTCTGCGCGAGGATCGGGCGGAACGACACGGAGAAGCGCACGCTGCGCCCATGCTTCGCGGCCTCGGCGCGCACGCGCGTCGTGAGCTCGCGCGCCTGGTCGAGCGACTCGCCCCACAGCGCATACACGTCGGCGTATTTGCCGGCGACCGGAATCGCCGCTTCCGACGCGCCGCCGAAGTACACCGGCACATGCGGCCTGCCGTTGCGCGTCTGCAGCGGCTTCACTTCGGAGAAAGCGTTCTGGTAGCGGTAGTGCGCGCCTTCGTGGTCGAAGGGCTTCTCGCTGGTCCACACCTTGTGCAGCACGTCGAGGTATTCGTCGGTGCGCGCATAGCGCTGATCGTGGCCGAGCCAGTCGCCGTCGCGGCGCTGTTCCTCGTCGGAGCCGCCCGAGATGTAGTGCACGCCGAGCCGGCCGCCGCTGAACTGGTCGAGCGACGCGAACTGCCGCGCCGCCAGCGTGGGCGACACGAAACCCGGCCGATGCGCGAGCATGAAGTGGATGCGCTCGGTCACCGAGGCGGCATAGGCCACCGTCAGCGTGGCGTCGGGGCCGGTCGAATGGTGCGGCACCAGCACGCGGTCGAATCCCGCGTTCTCGTGCGCCTGCGTGAAGGCGCGCACGTAGGCGCGGTCGATGGCCGGGCCCTTGGCCGCGTGGATCTCCGAGACCTTCTGGCCCTGGATCATGCCGATGAATTCAATGTCGTTCTGGCTCATGGTGTCCTCGTGTTTTCGGGTAGGAACGGTTCAGGCGGCGGGCAGGCGCAGCACGCTTTCGAAGCGGCGGTCCCACAGGGGCTTCACGTCGGCTGGGCCGTCGAGCACGCCGATCTTCAGGAAGGTGTCGGCCACCTCCTGGTGGCTGCGCACCACGGCGTCGGTGACCGGGCCCAGGCTGTAGTCGCCGCTGCGGCCGTTGAAGAGCTCGACCAGGTCGCCGACCGGCACGCGCGTCTCGGCCGACTGCGCACGCGCATAGGCCAGGAAGTTGCCGTTGATCCATGCGAAGGCGCGCTGCAGGCGCTGCAGCAGGTCGCCCAGCGCCGCGCGGCGCAGTTCGTCGTCGAGCGCACGCGGGTTGGCATAGATCGGGAAGTTGCCCGAGAGGTAGCCCACGCCGGTCTTGATGGTGCGCGCGCCGTACTGGGTGCGCGCCAGCTGGCCGTTGTAGCCGTAGATGGCCCAGGCATCGAGGTCGCCGCGCGCGAAGGCGGAAAGGCCGTCCGAAGGCGTGAGGCTCACGGCCTGGATGTCGCTGAACGAGAGACCCGCTTCTGCCAGTTGCCGGGCCAGGTAGTAGTGCGAGGTGGTGGCGCGCACATAGCCCACGCGCTTGCCCTTGAAGTCGGCGATGCGGCGGATCGGCGAATCCTTGCGCGCCAGCGTGGCCTGGTTGTTCAGGTCTTCGTGCGTCACGGCCACCAGCCGCACGCTGGATTTCTGGCGCGCCGCGAACACCGGCGGGATCTCGCTGCCCGAGCCCAGGTCGAGCGCATCGCCGTTGATGGCCTCGATGTGCAGCACGCCGTTGTTGAGCTCGCGCCAGTCGATCCTGTACGGCGTGTTGGCTTGGCCGGAAGCCTGCAGCAGCGGGCGCCAGAGGCCCTTGTAGGTGCCCACGCGCAGCGTGACGCCAGAGAGGTCGCGCGCCGGCGCCGCACCGGCCGCGGCCAGGGCACTCCAGCCCGCGGCGGCCTGGAGCAGGCGTCGCCTGTCGATCGGAAAGTCAGATGTCATGCACCGGACCGTACCGAGGCAGGCGGCAAAAGCGAACGCAGAAAAACGAGTTTGCATATGCGGGATGCGTCGTTTCCGGCGCCGCGCGGCCCCGGTACCGTGCGCAACCATGAGTGCACTCCCCTTGCGCCGCCCGTCGGCCACGCCTGAAGAAACCACACCCGCCACCGTCGATGCCGCGCTGCTGGCCGGCCTGTCGGCCCAGTTCGCCGCCACCGCGGCCGACCACGACCGCAGCGGCGCCTTTCCGCGCGAGAACTTCGAGGCGCTGCAGGCGCGCGGCCTCATCGGCCTGGTGGCGCCCGCGGCCTGCGGCGGCGGCGCTGCCACGCTGGCGACCGCGCGGCGCGTGATCGCGGCCGTGGCGCGCGGCGAGCCGGCCACCGCGCTGATCCTGACGATGACCTATCTGCAGCACCATGCGCTCGCGCGCAGCGACGGCCGCTGGCCGCCGCACCTGCGCGAACGGGTGCTGCGCAGCGCCGTGGCGCGCGGCGCGCTCATCAACGCGCTGCGCGTCGAGCCCGCGCTCGGTTCGCCCGCGCGCGGCGGGCTGCCCGCGACGGTGGCGCGCCGCGAAGGCAGCGGCTGGAGGATCGACGGCCACAAGCTCTACACGACGGGCATCGAAGGCCTCTCGTGGCTCGCCGTGTGGGCGCGTACCGACGAGCCAGTGCCGCGCACCGGCGTGTTCCTGGTGCCGCGCGATGCGCCCGGCGTGCGCGTGATCGCGAGCTGGGACCACCTGGGCCTGCGCGCATCGGGCAGCCACGAGGTGGTGTTCGAGAACGTGGCGATCGAGCTCGACCACGCGGTCGACCTTCGCGCACCGGCCGACTGGGCGCCCGACGCCGGCAGCCAGACCGACATCGATGCCCACGCCGCGCAGCAGGCCTGGATGACGGTGCTGCTCGGCAGCCTCTACGACGCGGTGGCGCAGGCCGCGCACGGCTGGCTGGCGGGTTTTCTCAACCAGCGTGCGCCCGGCAGCCTGGGCGCGCCGCTCGCGAGCCTTGCGCGCGTGCAGGAGCATGTGGGAGAGATCGAGGCGCTGCTGCGCACCAACCGCGTGCTGCTCGACGATGAGACGCGCGCCATCGACGAAGGCCGCGCGCAACCGGCCACCGACAGCGGCCTGCTGAAGTACACCGTGACGAACAATGCCATCCGCGCGGTCGAACTCGCGCTGCAGCTGAGCGGCAACCACGGCCTCACGCGGCAGAACCCGCTCGAGCGGCACTACCGCGACGTGCTGTGCAGCCGCATCCACACGCCGCAGAACGACGCGATCCTGGTCGCGGCAGGCAAGCGCGTGCTGGGAGCCGCCGCATGACCGATCTGCCGTTCTCCAAGGCCTCGCGCCGCCGCTGGCTCAAGCAAGGTGCGGCACTCTCCCTGGCGGCCGCCGCGCCGCTGCGCGCATGGGCACAATCGCAGACCGTGCTGGTGCTCGGCGACCAGGCCGGCGGCCTGCGCGCGCTGTTCGAGGCCTCGAAGGCCCTGGAGGGTGCGCCCTTTGCCTACCGATGGGCCAACTTCCAGGGCGCGGCCCCGCTGTTCGAGGCGCAGCGCAGCGCGGCCGTCGACACGGCCGTGGCCGGCGACCTGCCGGTGCTGGCCGCGGCGGTCGGCCGGACGCCGCTCAAGATCGTCGCCACGCGCGTCGGCAAGGCCGATGCGCTGGGCATCGTGGTGCAGCCCGATTCACCGCTGCGCAAGGTGGCCGACCTGCGCGGCAAGACGGTGATCGTCTCGTCCGCGCGCGGCAGCATCTCGCAATACCAGCTCTATGGCGCGCTAGAGGAAGCCGGCGTGCCGCGCAGCGAGGTGACGGTGAAGTTCGTGCTGCCGACCGATGCGGCCGCGGCCTTCGCCTCGAAGCAGATCGATGCCTGGGCCGTATTCGACCCCTACTACACGATCGCGCTGCAGCAGGGCGGGCGCGTCCTGCGCGATGGCCGCGGCATCAACACGGCGCTGGGCTTCATCACCGCGAGCGAGCCCTCGCTGGCCGATCCGGCAAAGCGCGCTGCCATCGTGCAGTTTCTCGACCGGCTGGCGCGCGCGGGCGAATGGGCGCTGGCCAACCCCGAGGCCTATGCGCAGGCCTACAGCCAGCTCACACGCCTGCCGATCGAATCGGCGCGCATCATCACCGCGCGCGCCTCGGTCACGGGCCGGCCGGTGTCCGAGGCCGACATCGCCGCGCTGCAGACGGTGGCCGACCGCTCGGCGCGCGACGGCATCCTGCCGGTGCGCGTGGACGTACGCGCGATCACCGATGCGCAGCTGTGGAGGCGCCCCGCGTGAGCGGCACCTCGGCGATCGCACCGCTGCGCGAATTCGTCATCGCGTTCGGCCGCCTGCTCGACAGCGGCCCCGACGAGCCGCGCATTCTTTCCGAAGGCGGCGCATTGCTTCGCACGCTGGTGGCGCGCGACGACTGGCTGCCCGGCGCCTTCGCCCAACCCGACCCCGCGCGCTACCAGCAGTTTTTGCTGCATGCCGACAGCACCGAACGCTTCTCGGTCGTGAGCTTTGTCTGGGGGCCGGGGCAGGCGACGCCGGTGCACGACCACACCGTGTGGGGCCTGATCGGCATGCTGCGCGGCGCCGAATACAGCCAGGGCTACGCCGTCGGCAGCGATGGCCGCGCGCAGCCGCAAGGCGAAGCGGTGCGGCTCGACGCCGGCGAGGTGGAAGCCGTGTCGCCCGCCATCGGCGACCTGCACCGCGTGCACAACGCGCATGCGGACCGCGTGTCGATCAGCATCCACGTGTACGGCGCCAACATCGGCGCCGTGCGGCGGCATACTTACCCGAACGAGGGCGGACGCAAGCCCTTTGTCTCGGGCTACTCCAATGCGCTGCTGCCCAACCTGTGGGACCGCAGCGCCGAACCTCGAAAACCGGATCCAGCATGACGACAGCCGCCTTCCCCCTTCTGCCCTTCGCCGCCGTGCGAGAGCGGCTCGTCGCGCGCGAGGAAACCGCGCTGCTCGACGTGCGCGAGGAAGACCCCTTTGCGCAGGCGCACCCGCTGTGGGCCGCGAACCTGCCGCTCTCGCGCATCGAGATCGAAGCCTGGCGGCGCATTCCGCGGCGGGACACCTTCATCGTGCTGTACGGCGCGCATGAAGGCACCGACCTGGCGCCGCCGGCCGCGCGCACCTTCGCCGCACTGGGCTACACGAATGTGCACCTGCTCGAAGGCGGCCTCGAAGGCTGGCGTGCGGCCGGCGGCGAGCTGTTCCGCGACGTGAACGTGCCGAGCAAATCGTTCGGCGAACTGGTCGAGCACGAGCGGCACACGCCGTCGCTCACCGCGCCCGAGGTGAAGGCGCTGATCGACGGCAAGGCCGATGTGGTGGTGCTCGACGCGCGCCGCTTCGACGAATACCGCACCATGAGCATTCCCTCGGCCACTAGCGTGCCCGGCGCGGAACTGGTG